>JGI11705J14877_10000671_pt1 | contig 20943 bp, 22 predicted proteins | sample Etolaghawater15m_FD_14877 | JGI IMG/M metagenome (IMG submission 14877)
CAGCTGTGGATCAAACGCTTTCCCACCCACCGCATCATCGATCGCTTTGCGATAGGCCTGGACCACACGCGCAACGTAGTAGATGGATTTGGTACGGCCTTCAATCTTGAAAGAGTCCACGCCGATTTCCATGAGCTTCTGCACATGTTCAATCGCACGCAGATCCTTCGAATTCAAAACATAGCTGCCGTGCTCATCCTCTTCGACTTCCATGATCTCGCCGGGGCGCGAGATATCTTCAATCAAGATGCGCTGACTTTGTGGCACATCCGCCTCTTCGCTACGCACGGTCTGCACAGGCTGAGTGGGGTCAGGCATCAGATGGCCGACTTCGTTCTCAATCCCTTCCTGCACGTTGTATTCCCACCGGCAGGCATTGGTGCAGACGCCTTGATTGGCATCGCGATGATTAAAAAAGCCCGACAGCAGACAGCGCCCGGAATAGGCGATGCACAACGCGCCATGCACGAACACTTCGAGCTCAATATCAGGGCAGTGCTCACGAATCTCGGCGATTTCTTCAATCGACAGCTCACGCGACAAGATCACGCGCTTGATGCCAACATCTTGCCAAAAGCGCACAGCAGCCCAATTCACCGTGTTCGCTTGTACAGATAAGTGCAATTCAAGATCGGGCCAACGGCTACGCAACATCGCAATCACGCCGGGATCAGCAACAATCAATGCATCCGGATTCAGCTCAACCGCAGGCGTCAGATCATCAATCAACGTATGCAACTTGGCGTTGCGCGGAAAGATGTTGGCGGTCAGGAAGAAGCGTGCGTTCGCAGCATGGGTTTGCGCAATACTCGTTTCAAGATTGGCGAGGTTGAAATCATTGTTGCGCACGCGCAAGCCATAACGTGGCATGCCGGCATACACGGCATCTGCGCCATACGCCAAGGCGTAGCGCAGATGCTTCAGCGAACCAACGGGAGCGAGTAACTCAGGACGCGGATTCATCGACCGGCAGCCCGGCTTGCTTCCACTCAGGGAAGCCTTCGCGCAAACGCCGAACATCCACACCTGCATTACGCAGGGTTTCGACCGCTTCGTAGGCATACATGCAGTACGGCCCACGGCAGTATGCAACCACTTGCTTGCCGTCTTGCAATTCGTTGAGACGATCTTCCAACTGATCGAATGGAATGTTCAGCGCGCCATGAATATGGCCCGCGTCAAACTCTTCGTTCGGGCGCACATCCAACACTGTAACCAGACCATCGGCCACACGCTGCATCAACTCTTGCGCCTCAATGGGTTCAAGCTCGTCTTTGACGGTCAGATACGTAGCAACCAAACGTTCCACTTCAGCCAAGTGACGTTCAGCCAGCTCACGCAGCGACACAATCAGATCAACCACGCGGCCATCGGCCAAACGGTAGTACACGAACTGACCTTCCTTGCGCGCCGAAACCAGACCGGCATTGCGTAACAACTGCAGATGCTGCGAGGTATTGGCGACGGTCAGGCCGGCTGTGCGCGCCAAGGCCTCGACCGTACGCTCTCCCTGCGCGAGCACTTCGAGCAACTCGATGCGGTGCGCGTTAGAGAACGCCTTGCCGATGCGGGCAAACTGTTCGTACAGTGACTTCTTAAAATCTTTAACTGGCATGTGGGATTCAATCCGGGAGGGACGCCGCCAGAGCGGGTCAAAACATCCGATAGACAACATCGACGCCACGCGTCACGATCTAGTCATTCAATAATACTGTGTAATAGTAATCGCTTGAACACTCAACAGCAACGCCCTGACCCAACCTCGAACGATGCGCATGCCCGCCTCGCCGCGCTCGAGCAGCCCCTGCGCCTAGACGAATGGCTCGCCGATCCGATACCGACAGCGGACGCCCAAAACCTACTGGATGCGCTCAATCAACAGCTCCACGGGCGCAGTCGCGCGCAGGAGATCGATCGGTTTGACCTCGGCCTCCGGGTCTTGCTGTGTCGACACAGCCTTGGACAGAACCTCGATCTTGACCTGGCAGCATTGGAAAAAATAACCGAGAACCCGACTCAATCGGCACTGTTCATGCTCATTCGTGGCCAGATCTCGGCAAGCCGTAAAGATGCCGCCGCGCCCAAACTGCTTCAGCTGGGTCTCAATGCGGCCCATCACTTATTAACCAATGCCGGCTACCGGCGCTGGCTGGTCTGGCTGGATGCGGTGCGTAAAATCCATCCACCCAGCGTACCGCTGACCACGCCCNTCTCCATCGCGGCGCTTTGCANCGAAGCCGGCGTGATCGCACAACTGGAAGCAGCGACCGCCAAACCGATCCGTCCCGGGATCGATCGCTCTTCAGACCCCTATGACACGATCGGCTGATGCCGTTAGGCTTGCCGACTGACTTCACCCACAGCACAGGAATCACCGTGGCCTACTCATTCGGAAAAACCCTCAACCTGCCCATCGACGAAACCATCACCAAACTGCGTGAAGCACTCATGGCCAATCACCTCGGTGTCGTTTCTGAAGTGGATGTGGCTGCCATCTTCAAAGCGAAGATGGATCAAGACCATGCGCCCTACAAACTGCTCGGCATTTGTGCGCCGCCACTCGCGGCGAAAGTGTTGGCATCCGAAATGACGGCCGGCGCACTGCTGCCGTGCAATGCTGCGGTCTACGACCTCGGCAATGGCCAAACCCGGGTTGAGTTACTCGATCCGGATACGATCTCAAAACTCAGCGATAACGCGACGATGCATGAAGTGGCTGTGGAAGCTGGCAAGCGTCTGCATGCCGCATTGGATGCGCTCTAAGCACCCAAACCTGCGCGCATAAAAAAGGGCCTTACGGCCCTTTTTTGTTTTTGCTCTTGATCACTTAAACCGAGAACGATGAGCCACAACCGCAAGTAGTGGTCGCATTCGGGTTGTTGATCACAAAGCGCGCACCCTCGAGATCCTCTTTGTAATCAATGCTGCAGCCACTCATGTACTGCATCGAAAGCGGATCCACCAGCACGGTCACGCCGTCTTTCTCAACCGAGGTATCACCATCCTGCACCGCTTCATCAAAGGTGAAGCCGTACTGAAAGCCCGAGCAGCCGCCGCCCGACACATAGACGCGCAATTTGAGTTCGGGATTACCTTCTTCTTCGATCAGGTGCTTTACTTTGTTCGCTGCCGAATCACTAAAATCGATGAGTGCCATGTCGGTCATGACGCGCTCCTTATTCGTAATAATGCCGGGAGTATTCCTTTTCCGACAAAAATAATCAACTATTCCGCTTGGGGGGGCCTGAACCACTATGGCAGCACCGCAATCCCCTCTAATCCTGCGGTTTCCGCCAACCCAAAGCGCAGATTCATATTCTGCACCGCCTGGCCGGCCGCGCCTTTGACCAAGTTATCGATCACTGCCAGCACCACCAAGGTTTCATCATCCGGCGCCTTGTGCAGCGCAATACGGCACACATTGGTCCCACGGACCGTGCGGGTTTCCGGGTGGCTACCCAGCGGCAACACATCCACAAACGGCTCATTGGCGTAACGCGCTTCAAACAGCTGCTGAATCGCAGACAGGTCCGTTGTGGGGTCTTTCAGCCGTGCATACAAGGTCGCATGAATGCCGCGAATCATCGGCAGCAAATGCGGCACAAAGGTCATGCCCACCTTCTCCTCCGCCATGCGCGCGAGCCCTTGCGAAATCTCCGGCCAATGACGATGCCCAGTAGCCGCATAGGCCTTAAAGCTTTCCGAACACTCCGCCAACAGCGTCGGCACCGAGGCCTTACGCCCCGCCCCCGAGACGCCCGACTTACAGTCGGCAATCAAACCCGTGCGCTCAATCAAATCGTTTTCAATCAACGGCAAGTAACCCAACTGCACCGCGGTTGGATAACAACCCGGGTTGGCAATCACGCGCGCCGATTTCACCGCTTCACGGTTCATTTCCGGCAAGCCGTACACCGCTTCAGCAAGCAAGTCTTCGCACGCATGTGGCATGCCGTACCACTGTTCCCAAACCTTCGGATCTGTTAGCCGGAAATCCGCAGCAAGATCGATCAAGCACACGCCAGCATCGACCAACTCGCGCGCATGGGTCATGGCCACGCCATTCGGCGTTGCCGAGAACACCACATCACAAGCCGTGAGCGCCGCCGTGTCGGGTTCGGAAAACTTCAGATCCACATGTCCACGCAGATTCGGAAACATCTCGGCCACCGGCATGCCCGCTTCCGAGCGCGAGGTGATGACCGACAGTTCGACATTCGGATGCTGCGCAAGCAGGCGTAGCAACTCGACGCCGGTGTAGCCCGTGCCACCAATAATCCCAACTTTGAGCTTCGTACTCATTCTTCATCCTTGCAAAACGCATCAGCCAACGAATCGGCGAATCAGGCGCGCATGCTATCAAATGCGCCTGCTTACGGCATAAAAAAAGCCCCGCAGGAAAACCCTGCGGGGCTTTTTTGGCAGAGCGCCGGGCTTACATCATGCCCATGCCGCCGCCGTGGTGGTCCATGCCACCCATGCCGCCCGCGCCGTGGTCATCGTCCTTCGGCAGATCCGCCACCATCGCTTCGGTGGTGATCATCAAACCGGAGACCGACGCCGCGTTCTGCAGTGCAGAACGAGTGACCTTGGTCGGATCCAAGATGCCCATTTCGATCATATCGCCATAGGTATCGTTGGCTGCGTTATAACCATAGGAGCCTTCGCCCGCGATCACGTTATGCAGCACCACAGAGGCTTCACCGCCAGCATTGCTGACGATCTGACGCAACGGTTCTTCCATGGCGCGACGCGCCAAGGCAATACCGATGTCCTGATCGTGGTTGTCACCCTTCAGACCAGCGATGGCATTGATGGCACGAACCAGTGCAGTACCGCCGCCCGGCACCACGCCTTCTTCCACCGCCGCACGTGTTGCATGCAGGGCGTCTTCGACGCGCGCCTTCTTTTCCTTCATTTCAACTTCGGTCGCAGCACCTACCTTGATCACCGCAACACCGCCGGCGAGTTTCGCAACACGCTCTTGCAGCTTTTCCTTGTCGTAATCGGAAGTCGATTCTTCGATCTGTACCTTGATCTGTTCAATGCGACCCTTGATTTCTTCGGAAGAACCCGCGCCATCCACGATGGTGCTGTTTTCCTTAGAAATAGTGATGCGCTTAGCACGGCCCAGATCTTCCAACGAAGCCTTCTCCAGCGACAGGCCCACTTCTTCGGAAATCACGGTACCGCCGCCCGTCAGGATTGCGATGTCTTGCAGCATTGCTTTACGACGATCACCAAAGCCCGGTGCCTTCACTGCGCACACCTTCACGATGCCGCGCATGGAGTTCACAACCAAGGTTGCGAGTGCTTCACCTTCCACATCTTCCGCGATGATCAGCAGCGGCTTGCTGGACTTGGCAACGCCTTCCAGAACCGGCAACAGCTCACGGATGTTGGAGACCTTCTTGTCATACAGCAGTACGAACGGATCTTCGAGTTCCGCGGTCATGGTGTCCTGCTTGTTGACGAAGTACGGAGACAGGTAGCCGCGATCAAACTGCATACCTTCTACAACGTCGAGTTCGTTATCGAAGCCTGAACCTTCTTCAACGGTGATGACGCCTTCTTTTCCCACCTTGTCCATGGCTTCAGCAATGATGTTGCCGATGGAGTCGTCAGAGTTGGCGGAGATGGTGCCCACCTGCGCAATCGCCTTGTTATCAGCGCACGGCTTGGACATGTTCTTCAGTTCTGCAACCGCAGCGATAACCGCCTTGTCGATACCGCGCTTCAGATCCATCGGGTTCATACCCGCAGAAACCGCCTTCACACCTTCACGCACCATCGCCTGCGCGAGTACGGTTGCAGTGGTGGTACCGTCACCAGCGACATCAGAGGTCTGGGAAGAAACTTCCTTCACCATCTGCGCGCCCATGTTCTGGAACTTATCTTCCAGTTCGATTTCCTTGGCAACCGATACACCATCCTTGGTGATGGTCGGGGCGCCGAAGGCTTTGTCGAGAACCACATTGCGGCCCTTCGGACCCAGCGTAACTTTTACTGCGTTGGCGAGAACGTTCACGCCTTTGAGCATTTCCTGGCGCGCCTTGTCGCCAAACTTCACTTCCTTAGCACTCATGATTTCGTTTCCTTAATCGTTGGGGTCAATAGAGACACTTAGCCTTCAATGACGGCCATGATGTCGTCTTCGCGCATGACGAGCAGTTCCTCGCCATCCACCTTGACCTCGGTTCCGGAATACTTGCCGAACAGCACCTTATCGCCGACCTTCAGGTCCATCGCGACCTTCTGGCCCTGCTCGTTGCTCTTGCCATTGCCGACTGCAATGACTTCACCGCGAATCGGTTTTTCAGTTGCAGAATCCGGAATGACGATGCCGCCAGCGGACATACGCTCTTCTTCCATGCGACGAACGACCACGCGGTCGTGCAGCGGACGCAGTTTCATAAATGACTCTCTCCTTGGTTTTTGGACAAAAACGCCCCCAGAAGGGGCGCCTATGAAACCGAGCGGGATTTTTTGAGTGTAGGTTCGCGGCCAGTCAAACCGGCGTTGTTAGCACTCTCCCGTGGTGAGTGCTGATTGTGGGGATTCGGCCCGCAAGGTCAAGCGCCCTAAGGGATCCCAATTGATTAGATTTTTTTATGGGGGGAACGATTTAGTCGCGGCGCTCGCGGACGATTTCACCTTCTTCGATGATTTCGCCTTGGTAATGTTCGAATCGGCTGCCGCCCGACCCGCCGCGACCACCCCGGCCACCTGGCCCTTCTGAAAAACGCCCGCGCAGCCAACGGCGAATCGCCCACNGCCGCGTCCAAGGCAACAGCCCGAGAAAACCTAAGGCGTCGGTAAAGAAACCGGGAGTCAGTAAAAGCGCACCACTGACCAACAGCACCGCGCCCTCCAACAGCTCCTGCGCCGGAAGCGCGCCCTGCAACAAACTCATCTGCGCCCGCGACCAGGTTTCCAGCCCCTGCATTTGCAGCAACCCAACACCAAGAATGGCCGTCAGCACCACGAGCCCGACCGTCGGCCAGGCACCGATGCGCTCGCCGACCTGCACGAAGAGAAAAATCTCGAGCAGCGGCACGGCAATAAAAGCCAGCAACAACACGCGAAAGGGACGCAACATGGTAGATTTTCCGGTCATACGCGAAAGCAAACGTGAGCCTGCACTGTACACAAGCCGGCGTCGCTTGCCCACGCTCGCCATCACGAGGAGATCTCCCACATGAAGTTCGCACGTACCCGCGCCGTCTTGCATCACATGCTGATGTTGCCGCTGCTGCTCAGCACCCTGCAGTCCGCACACGCGCAACTCAATAACGATGACGATCCGTTGCCACCGGAAGAAGCATTTCGCTTCAGCGCAGAAGCCATCGACGCGAATACGCTACGCGCAACCTGGACGATTGCCGAAGGGCACTATATCTATGACAGCAAGCTGCGCTTCGAGAGCGCGACACCGGGCGTGGCGTTGGGCACACCCGAGATCCCCGAAGGCAAGATCAAGAACGATGAGTTCTTTGGTGAACAAGAAGTCCACCGTGGCTCGATTCAGATCGAGGTTCCAGTCTTCAATCGCGCCAAGCTCAACAGTCTGCAACTGATTGCACACAGCCAAGGCTGTGCTGATCGCGGCATTTGTTACCCACCGTATCGTATCGAAACCAGCCTCCCGCTGATGGCTGCAGCAAGCGCGAGCAGCAGCGAGAAACCGACGGCAGCCGATTTGCTCGGTGGCATTCGCAACGGCGATAAAGGTGGCATCAAAGGTCTCGTCGGACTGGACAGCGACGAACCGCTACCGCCCGAAGAAGCCTTCCGTTTCTCCGCAGGTGACCTGAACGATGGTGTGGTTACGCTGCGCTGGGACATTGCCGATGCGCATTACCTGTATCGCGATAAATTTGCCTTCACCTTACTTGAGAGTGATGGCCTGCAACTCGGCACACCCGCGATCCCCGCCGGCAAGAAAAAAGACGATCCACTCTTTGGCCAAATTGAAGCGCACTACAACGCGGTAGCTTTTGATCTTCCATTGGTCGGCAACGGCAGCGCGCAAATTGAAATCACCTGGCAAGGTTGCGCAGAACGCGGCATCTGCTATCCGCCACAAAAACAAATCGTCCGCGTCGCTGGCGCGGGCCTCAGTGCAGATCAAGCGGCTGCACGTGTGCCCGCAATTGCCGGAAGCAACGCCTTGGGTGCATCAGAACAAGACCGCATCGCCGATAGCCTCGCTAATGATGGCATGGCCTTGGCGCTGCTGACCTTCTTCGGCTTTGGCTTATTGCTCGCATTTACACCCTGCGTATTCCCAATGATTCCGATCTTGTCCGGCATCATCATTGGTCAAGGCGAACAACTCACTGCAAAGCGTGGCCTCTACCTCTCCGCGATCTATGTGCTGGCAATGGCGCTCACCTATAGCGTAGCCGGTGTTCTTGCGGGACTGTTCGGGCAAAACCTGCAAGCCGCCTTCCAAAACCCATGGGTACTTACCACCTTCGCTGCAGTCTTCGTCGCACTCGCCTTCTCGATGTTTGGCTTCTATGAATTGCAGCTGCCTTCCAGCCTGCAATCCAAAGTCACCATGCTCAGCAACAAACAAAAAGGCGGCACCACCAGCGGTGTTGCCATTATGGGTTTGTTGTCTGCCGTCATCGTCGGTCCTTGTGTCGCACCCCCCCTCGCCGGCGCCCTGATCTACATCGGCCAGACCGGTGACGCCATCCTCGGTGGATTGGCCTTGTTTGCCATGGCCTTGGGTATGGGCGCACCGCTGCTGTTGATTGGCGCATCCGCCGGACGCATCTTGCCGCGCGCGGGCGCGTGGATGGATGCGGTGAAAGCCGTGTTCGGCGTCTTGATGCTGGCGGTCGCCATTTGGCTCCTAGAGCGCGTCTTGCCCGCCACCGTGATCTTGCTGCTGTGGTCCGCGTTACTGATCATCTCGGCCATTTACATGGGTGCTCTGGAACGTATTGCCGAAGGCGCCTCCGGCTGGCGCAAGCTTTGGAAAGGGCTGGGCATCCTGCTGCTGGGCTGGGGCTTGTTAATGCTGATCGGCGCCAGTGCCGGCAAGAGTGATCCGCTCGCACCGCTCGCCGGACTGGGCATGGGCGGCGGCGCTGAAGAAACCCACCTCGAGTTCCGCACGATCAAAGGGGTGGACGGCTTAGAAACTGCGTTGGCACAAGCCAAGGCAGCCAAGCAAACCGTGATGCTCGACTTTTATGCCGACTGGTGTATCGCCTGTAAGGAATTGGAGAAATACACCTTCACCGATAAAGGGGTACAAGATGCCTTGGCCGGCACCCTGTTGATTCAAGCAGACGTCACCCAAAACGATGAGGCAGATCAAGCCTTACTGAAAAAACTCGGCTTGATTGGCCCGCCGGCGATCCTGTTCTATGACCGTACTGGCAACGAAGTGAAGAACGCGCGGCTCGTGGGCTTTGTGCCAGCCGAAGACTTCATCCCACATGTACGGGCGGCACTGCAATAAACGCATCGGATTGACACCATGACAGGTGCACGCCTCTGGCTATCACTGCTCGCCATCGCTTTGCTTGCGGGCGGCGCGGGTGCGGGCTTGCGCGCATGGCTGCACAGCAGTGGGAACGATCCGCTCGCAGAAATCGCTCCACCCAATCCCAACCCGGTACGCCAAGCCATGCCCGACCTGCGCGGCAGCGCTGCGCCCGCGTTTGCACTGCCGACCTTGCAAGGCGAAACCCGCCGCCTCCGCGATTGGAACGGAAGCGTGCGCCTGATCAACTTTTGGGCCACCTGGTGCCCACCCTGCCGGCGCGAGCTCCCGACCTTTCAGGCCTTGCAAGATGAATATGGCACACATGGTTTTCAGGTCATCACCATCGCCATTGATGACCCGGACAGCGTGGCACAGTTGGCGAACGAGCTCGGCCTGCGCTTCCCGCTACTGGCTCACGAAACCCGCACGCTGGCGGTCGCACGCGAATATGGCAATACCCGTGATGTGATGCCGTATTCAGTGATCGTCGATCGTGACGGTTTGATCGTTGAACAGCATGCCGGCGAGCTGACCCGTCGCCGTGCCGAGCACATCCTGCTGCCATTGCTCAATTTGCCAAAATCTTGAGCATTTCTGCTGACAACTAAGTGGAAAAATGCGGCGAACGTCGGTCTATGCGCGGCGTATTGTCGCTTTCTTGCTGGACAGAACCCGCACACTCGGGCAAAATGCGTGGCATTCAAGCAACCGGCCGGCGAATAACGCGTTTCGCGTAAGATCGCCACAAGAAGCCGGACGTTGTCCGCCGAAACCCCGAGGTCCTGTCGTTCATGACCCAGATCCTTGTCCTTAACGGTCCGAATCTGAATCTACTCGGTACACGCGAGCCCGGGCACTACGGCAACGACACCCTCGACAGCATCCTTGCGCGCCTGCGCACGCGCGCCGAAGCCGCCGGGCACAGCCTTGATCATCTGCAGAGCAATGCCGAAGTCACACTAGTGGAACGGGTGCATGCCGCAGCTAAAGATGGCACGGCGTTCATCTTGATCAATCCAGCCGCTTTCACCCACACCAGCGTTGCCCTACGCGATGCGCTGCTCGGCGTCGGAATTCCTTTTATTGAGGTGCATTTGTCGAACGTGCACGCCCGCGAAGCGTTTCGTCAGCACTCGTATTTTTCTGACATCGCTGCCGGCGTGATTTCCGGCCTCGGCGCCCAGGGCTATGACCTTGCGCTTGAGGCCGCTCTCACTCGACTTGCCCAAAACTGATTGCCCACCAACGTTGTCCGCGGAGGCCACATGGATATTCGGAAAGTTAAAAAATTAATCGAACTGCTCGAAGAGTCGGGCATCGCGGAAATTGAAATCAAGGAAGGCGAAGAAGCGGTACGCATCAGCCGAAACTCAACCTCGGCACCAATGCAGATGCCGATGTATGCGCCCGCACCTGCACCGGTTGCCGCCGCTCCGGCCGCAGCACCTGCAGCCGCCGAACCTGCTGCCGCGTCGATTCCAAGTGGCCATGCGGTGAAGTCCCCCATGGTCGGCACCTTCTATCGCTCCGCATCACCGGGCGCGAAGCCGTTCGTCGAAGTCGGCGACAGCGTCACTGCCGGACAAACCCTGTGCATCATTGAAGCCATGAAGATCCTCAACCAGATCGAGTGCGACAAGTCCGGCATTGTCAAAGCCATCCTTGCCGACAACGGCGAAGCCGTTGAATTTGATCAAGCTTTGTTCGTCATTGAATAAGCATTTGCTGCACGTTTACTCGAGTTACGAGGTCCGCTCATGTTGAACAAAGTTTTGATCGCCAACCGCGGTGAGATTGCGCTGCGCATCCTGCGCGCCTGCCGCGAGCTCGGCATTCAAACGGTTGCAGTGCATTCCACCGCCGACCGTGATCTCAAACACGTCAAACTCGCTGACGAATCCGTGTGTATTGGCCCACCACCTTCTGCACAAAGCTATCTGAATGTGCCGGCCTTGATTGCCGCTGCCGAAGTTACCGATGCCGAAGGCATTCATCCCGGTTACGGCTTTCTTTCTGAAAATGCCGAATTTGCGGAACGCGTGATTCAAAGTGGGTTTAAGTTCATTGGCCCCAACCCCGACACCATTCGCATGATGGGCGACAAAGTTGAGGCGATTGCCGCAATGAAAACGGCCGGCGTGCCGACCGTGCCAGGCTCGGGCGGCCCCCTCGATGACAACGATCACGACAACATGCGCATCGCCAAAGAGATCGGTTACCCGGTCATTATCAAAGCCGCTGGTGGTGGCGGTGGACGCGGCATGCGTGTGGTGCATACCGAAGCGAATTTGTTGTCCTCGATTTCGATGACACAATCCGAAGCGGGCGCCGCGTTTGGTAACCCCATGGTGTACATGGAGAAGTTCCTCGAGAACCCACGCCATGTCGAAATCCAAGTCTTGGCAGATGAACATGGCAACGCAATTCATCTCGCCGAGCGCGACTGCTCCATGCAGCGTCGCCACCAAAAAGTGGTCGAAGAAGCACCCGCACCGGGCATCAGCGAAGAGCTCCGCCAAAAGATTGGCATGAGCTGTGTCGAAGCCTGCAAACGCATTGGCTATGTCGGCGCCGGCACCTTCGAGTTCTTGTATGAAAACGGCGAGTTCTATTTCATCGAAATGAATACGCGCGTGCAGGTCGAACATCCGGTGACTGAAATGATTACCGGCGTTGACATCGTGCGCGAACAACTGCGTATCGCTTCCGGTTTACCACTGGCTTACAAGCAAGAAGACATCAAAGTGAACGGACACGCGATGGAATGTCGCATCAATGCAGAAGATGCGCGCACCTTCATGCCGTCACCGGGCAAGGTCACCGGCTTCCATGCGCCGGGCGGGCCAGGCATTCGTGTCGACTCACACATTTATGCCGGCTACACCGTGCCACCGAACTACGACTCCATGATCGGTAAGCTAATCGCGTTTGGCGAAGATCGTGATACCGCGATTGCACGCATGCGCACCGCCTTGAATGAGATTGTGGTGGATGGCATCAAAACCAACGTGGATCTCCATCGCGACATCTTGCGTGATGCCGGCTTCAATCAAGGCGGCGTGAACATTCACTACCTCGAAAAGATGCTCGCTAAATAAGCGAACGTTTTTTCGCGGCGGGCGCGGGGACGGTTTCCATGGCTTGGCTGCAACTGCGCATTCGCACGCCGCATCAACGCGTTGAAATGGTCGAAGACCTTTTGTTTGCCCATCAGGCCGTATCGGTCACTCTAGAAGATGCGGCGGATCAACCGCTGCTCGAACCAGGTCCGGGTGAAACCCCCATCTGGGATGACGTTGAGGTTGTGGGCTTGTTTATCGCGGAAGACACCGACCCGGACATCTTGCGCGCCAGTCTCGATGCACAACTACCTGGCGAGTGCGGACAGGTGCAGTTCGAAGATTTGCCCGAACGCGATTGGGTGCGCGCCTGGATGGATCGCTTCCAGCCGATGCGTTTTGGCGAACGACTATGGATTGTTCCCAGCCATCTCGCACCACCCGATCCAACAGCCGTCAATCTACTGCTCGATCCCGGCTTGGCGTTTGGTACGGGTACGCATCCGACCACTGCCTTATGCCTGCAATGGTTGGATGCACATCCACCCAAGAATTTGCGTGTCTTAGACTACGGTGCCGGCTCGGGCGTGCTCGCTGTTGCCGCCGCCAAACTCGGCGCCAGCGACGTCATTGCCATCGACAATGACCCGCAAGCGGTCACCGCTAGCCACGACAATGCAACACGTAATCAGGTCACGATTACCGCAGGATTGCCCGATTCGCTGGCCGCGACAGAAGTCTTTGATGTCGTGCTCGCCAATATCTTGGCCAGTATTCTGATTCAGCTTGCGCCCACACTGACCGCGCACTGCAAGGTCGGTGGTCGCTTAGTGTTGTCGGGCATTCTTGTGGATCAAGCCGACGACGTCATGGCCGCCTTCCCGAATTTCGAATTTGCGCCGATCGCCCAACAAGAAGACTGGGTGCGCTTGGACGCAATGCGACTGCGTTAAGACGGCTCGGCGAGCTCCCGCTCCAAGTCCACATAGTTCTCCGGCTGGAAGCGCGGCGTACACAGCGCCAAAAACACCAGATCTTCGGTGCCGTTATTGTGAATGCGCTGACGCACGTCGGCGGGAATCACGACGACATCGCCGGGTTTCACGAGTGTGGGCGCAAGCTCACCGATTTCGACCAGCCCTTCGCCGCTCAGAATCACATAGCGTTCGACGCTGTTTTTCAGGCAATGCCAATGCGTGGTCTCACTCGGCGCAACCCGCGCACGCGCAATCGATAAGGCCTCATCCTCTGAACGATTCCACCATTCATTAATGAAGCATCCTTCATCGAAAAAATATTCCGATGCTTCGCTGTTGTGTTGGATTTTGGGTGTTTTCATCGGTCTAGCCTAACGGAATTCAAGAAGTTACTGCGAGTGCGGCACATACAAAGAAATGTGCTTTCGTCCCCTCGCCCGACTGGGTATCATTGCCCACCTTTTCAGCAACCCAGAATGCTCGCGCTGCCGTCTCAGTCTGTCGCGCGCCGTGTCATTCACTGGAGACTGCGAAACACTCATGCGCATCGGGCCTTACTCACTGCCGAACAATCTGATCTTGGCGCCCATGGCTGGCGTCACTGATCGCCCGTTCCGTCAGCTGTGTCGTCGCCTTGGCGCCGGACTCGCGGTCTCGGAGATGGTGTCGTCTAACTCGCTCCTATGGGGCAGCGAGAAGACCAAGCGTCGTGCGGATCATGCCGGTGAGTCGGAGCCACGTTCCGTGCAAATCATGGGTGCTGATCCGCAGATGATGGCCCAAGCGGCGCGCTACAACGCCGATCAAGGTGCGCAAATCATCGACATCAATATGGGCTGCCCGGCGAAGAAAGTGTGCAATGTTGCCGCCGGCTCCGCCCTGCTACAGAACGAAACTCTGGTTGGGGAGATTCTCGACGCAGTGGTCGGCGCGGTGGATGTGCCGGTGACTCTGAAAATCCGTACCGGATGGGATCGCGAGCACCGCAACGCGCCGACCATTGCCAAGGTCGCCGAAAGCGCTGGCATTCAGGCCCTCGCTATTCATGGTCGAACCCGGGCCGACGCCTACACGGGCGATGCCGAGTACGACACCATCGCCGCGGTGAAACAAGCGGTATCGATCCCGGTGATTGCCAATGGCGACATCACCACGCCAGAGAAGGCCAAAGCAGTACTCGAACAGACTGGCGTGGATGCCATCATGATCGGCCGCGCTGCGCAAGGTCGTCCGTGGATTTTTAATCAGGTGCTGCACTACTTTGCGACCGGCGAGCACTTGCCGGATCCAAGCATCGAAGAAATCCAACAACTGCTCACCGAACATCTCGACAACTTGTACGCGTTTTATGGCGAATACGCCGGCGTGCGCGTCGCGCGCAAACACATCAGTTGGTACAGCAAAGGACAGCCACATGGCGCGGCCTTCCGCCAAATCGTAAATCGCGTGGAAGATGCGGCAACCCAACGCCGCATGGTGAACGAATTCTTTGAAGAACTCCTCGATCGTCGCGCACTTGCGGCGTGAGCCCCTTTTACTTTTCTTCTACCCTATGACAACTGCACAAACTTCATCCCAGCCCAACCTCGCAAGCCCAAGCAAGACTACGGCCACCTCCTCCGAAACCATCGCGGAATGCGTTGACCGCAACCTGCGCGACTATTTCGCCGCAATCAATGGCCACAAGGCACCCACCAGTTTGCACGAGCGCATTCTTGGTGAAGCAGAACGTCCGCTCTTGATCCGCGTGATGGAATTTGTCGGTGGCAATCAATGCAAAGCCGCCGATGTGCTCGGCATCAATCGCAACACCTTGCGCAAGAAACTGCGCACACATGGACTCCTTGATTGAGTCTTGCTTGCTTAAGGTTTACCGGCTTCACTTTTTTAAACCTTCAATTCTCACTGCGCCTCGCGCACCTTCAGGAAGTTTTTGATGTCTGCTACCGATCGTCCGGTGCGTCGCGCACTGATCAGCGTTTCTGATAAGAGCGGAATCGTCGATTTCGCCCAAGCGTTAGCCGCGCTCGGCGTCGAGATTTTGAGTACCGGTGGCACGGCCAAGCTGCTTGCCGAGAGCGGTGTCGCTGTCACCGAAGTGTCCGACTACACCGGCTTCCCGGAAATGATGGATGGTCGTGTCAAAACGCTGCATCCGAAAATTCATGGTGGCCTGCTCGGTCGTCGCGGTACGGATGATGCGGTGATGGAACAGCATGGCATTCAGCCAATTGATCTGGTCGTGGTGAACCTCTATCCGTTTGAAGCGACTGTGGCGAAGCCGGATGTGTCTCTGGAAGACGCGATTGAAAACATCGATATCGGCGGCCCAACCATGCTGCGCTCGGCAGCGAAGAATCATCGGGATGTTGCCGTAGTGGTTGATAGCAGCGACTACGCGGACGTACTTACCGAGCTCAAGAATGGCCACCTGTCCCACGAGACACGCTATCGCCTTGCCGTGAAAACCTTTGAACACACCGCACGCTACGATGGCATGATCGCCAACTGGCTGGGCAAGACCGATCTCAACGGCCAGCAACGCGATTTCGCGCGCACGCTCAACTTGCAATACATCCATGTGCAAGGCATGCGCTACGGAGAGAACCCGCATCAGAGTGCGGCTTTCTATATCGAAGCCAACAATACAGAAGCCAGTGTCGCCAGTGCGCGTCAGCGGCAAGGCAAGGAATTGTCGTACAACAACATTGCTGACACCGATGCGGCGCTGGAATGCGTTAAACAATTCAATGAAGGCCCCGCCTGCGTCATCGTTAAGCATGCCAATCCATGTGGCGTCGCAATCGGCAGCGATTTGCTCAGCGCCTATGATCGCGCCTATGCCACAGACCCGGAGTCTGCGTTTGGCGGGATCATCGCCTTCAACCAACCCCTCGATGCTGCGACCGCGAAAGCCATCATTGAGCGCCAGTTCGTTGAGGTGATCATCGCTCCGGGTGTAGATGCCGATGCCGAAGCCATCGTTGCAGAGAAGAAGAATGTTCGTCTGCTGGCTTGCGATGCTTGGACCGCCGAATCTGGCACACGCATGGATTTCAAACGCGTCACCGGTGGCTTGTTGGTGCAAGACGCTGATCTCGCGCTCTACAACGAACTCAAGGTTGTGAGCACACGCCAGCCGAGCGAAGATGAAATGCGTGACCTGCTATTTAGCTGGCGCGTCGCCAAGTACGTTAAATCCAACGCCATCGTCTACGGCAAAGACGGCATGACCATTGGTGTTGGTGCTGGCCAGATGAGCCGCGTGAACTCTGCCCGTATCGCCGGCATCAAAGCCGAACACGCTGGACTTACGGTTGCCGGATCGGTGATGGCATCGGATGCCTTCTTCCCCTTCCGTGATGGCATCGACTCCGCCGCCGCCGCGGGCATCGCCGCGGTAATCCAGCCGGGTGGCTCCATGCGCGATGAGGAAGTAATCAAAGCTGCAGACGAACATGGCATGGCCATGGTCTTCACTGGCATGCGTCATTTCCGCCACTAAAACATGACTACGATCACACAATGGAAAGACCTCGCGGTTGGCCAAGAGGCCTGCCTCGAACATACCTTCTCAGCAGAAGATGTAGCGCACTTCGCCGCACTCTGTGGCGACAATCAGCCGCTGCATCTGGATGCAGATTTCGCCGCCCGCACTTTTTTCAAACAACCCATCGTGCATGGCATGCTCACCGCCTCCCTGTTCTCAACGCTAATAGGGACACGACTACCGGGCCCCGGCAGCATCTATATTGGACAGAATCTAACCTTTCTGCGGGCGGTGTACATGAATGAGACCGTACGCGCATGCATGCGCATTACCGCGCTCGACCTCGACAAAGAACGCATTTATCTCACCGGCGAAATCACTAACACGGCTGGCAAGGCCGTACTCAGTGGCACCAGCGAAGTTACCCTCCTCCGAAATTTGGATTAAACATGAAGGTCTTGGTCATTGGCGGCGGTGGCCGCGAACATGCGTTGGCGTGGAAGGCGGCGCAATCGACGCGGGTTGAGGTTGTCTATGTCGCACCGGGCAATGCCGGCACCGCGCGCGAAACCAAACTAGAAAATGTCGCCATTGGCGCAGAAGACATCGACGCACTACTCGCTTTTGCACAAGAACAAACCATTGACCTTACGATTGTCGGTCCTGAAGCCCCTTTGGTCGCAGGCATCGTTGATCGATTTCAGACAGCGGGCCTGCGTTGCTTCGGACCAAGCCAAGCGGCAGCTCAGCTCGAAGGCTCCAAGGCCTTCACCAAGGATTTTCTGGCGCGTCACCACATCCCGACAGCGGCGTATCAAACCTTTACGGAAATTGATCCCGCGCTCGCCTATTTGAATGCACAAGGCGCGCCGATTGTGATCAAGGCCGATGGTCTCGCAGCCGGCAAGGGCGTCATTGTCGCGATGACCGAAGCCGAAGCCGAAGCCGCGATTCGTGACATGCTCGCTGGCAATGCCTTTGGTGAAGCCGGTCATCGCGTCGTCATTGAAGAGTTTCTTGAAGGCGAAGAAGCCAGCTTCATCGTCATGGTCGATGGCAAAAATATTCTGCCCATGGCCACTAGCCAAGATCACAAACGCGTCGGTGATGGCGACAGCGGCCCGAATACCGGAGGCATGGGTGCGTATAGCCCAGCGCCCGTCGTCACCGCCGCAGTGCATGCACGCATCCTGCGCGAAGTGATCGAGCCCACCGTGCACGGCATGGCCAGCGAAGGCCATCCCTACACCGGCTTTCTCTATGCCGGACTGATGATTGATGCTGCCGGCGCACCGAAGGTGATTGAGTACAACTGCCGCTTTGGCGATCCAGAAACCCAGCCGATCATGCTGCGCCTACAAAGTGATTTGACCGAACTCTGCGATGCCGCGCTTGATGGCCGACTCAACGAAGTGGATGCACATTGGGATGCGCGTGCCTCTCTCGGCGTAGTGCTCGCTGCCGGTGGTTATCCCAGCGACTATGCCAAGGGCGATGTCATCTCGGGTCTCGATGCAGCGGATGCGGCTTCAGCCAACGGCACCCAGAAAGTGTTCCATGCCGGCACAACGAACAATGCCCAAGGCGACGTCGTAACCAGCGGCGGTCGTGTATTGTGCGCAACTGCACTGGGCAATACGGTTGCGGAAGCCCAAGCCAAGGCCTATGCCGTAGCCGAACTGATTCAATGGCACGGATGCTTTATGCGCCGCGACATTGGCTATCGCGCCATTGCCCGCGAACGCGCATAGCTGTACCAAAGCGAAACACCTAGACCCATCACGGCAAAGCTCACGACGGTCCAGGTCGCATGCCAATACTCGGCGAGCGTTCCAGCGAGCATACCGCCCAGCGGCATGAGTCCCACAAACATCACCGAGAACAAGGCCATCACCCGACCACGATAGGCATCATCCACGCGCACCTGAAAGTAGGCGTGCGTGCTGGCGATCACTGTGGTCACAGAAAAACCGGTTAACACCAGCAGCCCCAATGCCGTCCAGAGTTGCGATAACGCGGCAAAACCCAACAAGGCAATGGCGCCCATGCGACCAAAGCGCTGAATCCAAAGGGACAAATCCACATCTTGCTGATGACGGGCCAAGTTGAGCGCCCCCAGCAACGACCCAAGCCCCGCTGCACCTAACAACCAGCCCATCAGGTCGGCATCCCCAGCAAATCGCTCGGCTGCAAACAACGGCATCAACACTACAAAACTTGAACCCATCAGGCTGATCGCCCCGACATGCAACAACATCCGCCGCAAGGGCGGGTTCTCCCACACATAAAACAAGCCCTCGCGAATACGGCTGTGTGGGCGCTGGCGATGTTCCGTCTTCGGCAGCTGGAGGGACCACAAGGCCAACAGCACGGCAAGATAGGTCAAGGTGTTCAAAGCAAACACGCTGGCCTCACCAACCGCCACAATGGCCACACCGGCAATAGCTGGGCCGACAAAACGCGAAAAATTAAACATGCTGGAGTTCAAGCCAACCGCATTAGCCAATTCTGTACGCGGCACCAACTCACTGAGAAAAGCCTGACGCACCGGCATGTCCACCGCATTAAGTAAACCGAAGAACACCGCTAAACCCACCACATGGATGGCTTCGACTTGACCGCTGAAGGTCAACAGGGTGAGTGCGAGGGCATGTACCAACATCAAGCTTTGCGTCACAAACATGAGCGAACGCCGTGGAAACCGATCGGCGAGCGAACCGCCATACAGACCGAACAACAGAATCGGTAACAACATCGCAAATTGAGTCAGCCCCAACCAAAAAGCCGATTCGGTCAAGCGCCACACCAGCCAGGCCTGTGCAGCCTGTGCCATCTGTGAGCCAATCAGGGAAACCAGCTGTCCGGAAAAATAGCGGCGATAGTTGGAATGACGAAGCGAACGCGTAATGGCATGCCACATGGGCGGCTACTCTACTCCCATTTCGCGACCGCGGGAGAGGCTGGTATGCTTGGCTACCCCGGCTAAGAACGGATTACAAAACCAACCCTGGAGGACACCATGCAATTGATCCACTCTCTCCTGCGCACGCTGCGTCGCAATGTACTGATGCTAACCACTGCGGCCCTCTGCTCGACCAGCCTCAATACCGCAATCGCAGCTGAAAACCCAGAAATCTCACCGCAAATGATGCAGGCGATGGTTGCTGAAAGTATGCGCATTGAACGCGCCTCACCAGATGTCAGCTTTGAAGAAATCGTCGAGTCGATGAAGCTGCGCGCAAACACCCTCAACTTCAAGTTAGTGGCCGACTTGCCGCTGTCCAAACAAATCGAAGCCATGGGCGAGACCTCAAACAAAATGCAGATTCTCGCTTTTTGTGATGCGTTGATTGCGAAAGATATGGTGAGCTACAACCTGATCTTCGCCGGCTATCTGCCCTGCCGCATTGCCGTGGTGCAAGACGACCAAGGCGACAATTGGGTCGTGACCATGAATATGGACATGATGCTACATGCCGTCACCATGCCGCCGGAAATCAAAGAAAAAGCGGTGCGTGTACGTGACAGCATCTACAGTATTGTCGAAGCCGGTCTGAACGGCGACCTCTAAACGCAGCACTCTTGCTTACATAAAAAACGGCCCGAAAGGGCCGTTTTTTATTGGCAGAATCTTGAAACTCAGCTGGGCAACGGACACGACACCGCTTCGCCAAACCAGAAGGCGTCACCCTTGGCGAGGAACTCCTCAAACGGCATGTAATGCGACCCATCGCAAGAGAAATTCAGGCCAACAATGCCGTTGATCGTGTTCAGCGAGGCCGCGCGTAGATAAATAATTTCGTCAGCCGAGCGCAAGCGCGCGAAGCGTTCAAAGATCACGCGCACTTGATCCGCCGGGACAATCGCTTGTTCTGGATAGGGTCGGCGCGGATAGGCCAAACACAGGTTCGG
>JGI11705J14877_10000672_pt1 | contig 20903 bp, 24 predicted proteins | sample Etolaghawater15m_FD_14877 | JGI IMG/M metagenome (IMG submission 14877)
AGAATACGCTAAAAAGGAAATACAAAAGCGTTCAAAAACGTCCGTGAACGTAATACCACACGGATTCGACACAAAGTCTTTTTATCGCATTGACGACAAAGCCAACTTGCGCAAGAAGTACAAACTACCTTTAGACAAATACGTCTTTGGGACAGTAAACAAAAACCACGCACGGAAAGACATCGGTAGCACGCTGATTGCGTTTGCAAGATTCAAAGAGAAATATGGCTCCAATGCCGTGTTGTATCTACACACCTACCACAGCGACCCAACAGGAATTAACATTCACGAAGCCGCAGAGCGATTGGGTTTGAAATTCAACAAGGATTATTTTCTACCACTTGAAGAACGCTACAAGAATGCTGAATATACTCCGTCAGATATGAACGAAGTGTATAACTGTATGGATTGCTTTATTAGCACATCGATGGCAGAAGGATGGGGATTGACGCTTTCTGAAGCAATGTGTTGTGAATTGCCTGTTATCTACGGGAACCATACATCATTCAAAGAAATAATGCAGGGCGACGGCAAACCCGTTAAAACCCTACACGAACACATTCAGATTTTTGATGGCGAAGGGGTAAGATTCAAGTTGGATATAAATGAAACAGTCGAACGAATGCAGGAATGTTTTATTAGCACAAATAAAAATGTCAAATACACCAAGCAATTAGAAAAATACGATTGGGATAAAATTTCCTTATCTTGGCAAATAATTTTTAATAAACATTTGCGATGACTTGGTTTTGGATTACACTATTAATCTTATCAAATATTATTTGGTACTTGATTTACAATGCGTTAGTAAAAATGATAAAAACCTATCGACGCATAATCGAGTCGCAGGGCGGCTTGAAAGAAGAAGTTTTGAAGCGTTTGGACGAAATGTCCGACGATTGGTAAAAGAAAAAGGGCGTAACATTCCGCTACGCCCGCTTCCCAAGTGTGTTTGCACAGGCAAACTCGAATAAAAATCTTAACGATTCTTATATACGAGATAAGCGAGCAAAGCAATGGTGACCGTGTTGTGAACATTCACTCCACCTAACCAATTAGCACTTTTGATGTCGAAAAATCCATTCATCAGTTTTTTGTCTTAAATTTGACTTTACAAATATGCGATATATTTGCTTGCATACCAATGATTTGGAAACTATAGTAATTTAAAAGTGTGTGGATAAATTTATATCCGTAATACACACAGGGAGTTGAAGGTATTTAAAGTGTTGAAGAATCATATTATGTGAAATAATAAATTGCTTAATTACACTAAAAATACCAATGAAACGAGCAGGAAGAAAATCAGCAAGTCAAACACCCGCTCCGAAGCAAGAACGCATACGGGGCTCGAAAACTAACAAGGCGGGAACAGCGGCAAGCAAGTCTTCTGCTTCAGCCATAAAATTCAATGATGCACTTTTGGATACCATTAAAATGAAGGTATCCGTTCACAACGAAAAGTACCCGACCAAGAAAGTTACTACAGCAACAGCGAAAGCAGTTGTACGCAGGGGAATGGGAGCCTACAGCGCAACGCATAGACCCACTATATCAGGCGGCAAACCAAATAGCAGAACGGCTTGGGGTATTGCACGGTTAAATAAATTTTTGTTGAAAAAAGCAGGAAAGCCTGTGAAAAAGGCTTATGTGCAAGATGATGATTTGTTATGACTCAAGCATTAATTAATGCCGTGTTAATTTCTTGGGCGGTGGGTGTAGTTTTATTTTTAAGACTTTGGTGGATAAACAGAAAAGATGATGGGAAGAGGTGATTGTTATGAAGTAGCGGGGTTAATCGCTTTGCGGGACTTCAAAAAGGTTCCGATGCGGGCTGATTCCAAAAAAGACATCAGGGCTTATGCTTCCAAAGGACTTACACCATCCGAAGAAGATTGGTCGGGTACACCGTATGTGGTTCACGCACAAGTAGAAGGTCAAGGTGCTTTACAGGGGTTTCCATATGGTCACGCTTGGATTGAAGACAATTTATTTGTTTATGATTTTTCAAATGGACGAAGTATCAGGATGCTCAAAGACGATTATTATTATGCGGGGAACGTACAACGAAAAAAACCAAAATATTTCAAGTACACTTTTCCGCAAGCAGTTAAAAAAATGGCTGAAACGGGTCATTATGGAAGTTGGGATTTGAAAACAGATTCAGGATTATGAAAGGAATATTTTTTAACGAAAAACAGGACATTGGGGCTGAACACCAACCCATTGATATGGCACATAATGAATTAATCAAAAAAAATCGCGAAATTCGTGGTATTATGCCAATAAACGACCAATCATATAGAAAATATTATATGGATGATAATTTCGCTGTTGGCGGGGTAGTTAAAACCAAAAAGGGAAATACTATGGACGCTAAACACGGTGGCACTTTCCACGGAAAGTCACACGACGAAGGCGGTATAAAAGCAGTCAATGTTGACACAAACACACCTATTGAAGTAGAGGGTGGCGAAGTGGTTATAACCAAAGACGCTGTATCCGACACAACCAAAAGGGAGTTTATGGGAAAGCAAATGACTAACAAGGAAATTCTTTCTTATATCAATCAAAGTGGTGGTGGAGTTGCCTTGAAAAAAGGTGGTGAAATTTATGACGACGGTGGAGTTATTTCAGAAGCACAAAATTCTGACTTCAATGACCAAGTGGAAAAAATCAAAAGTCAATTGGATGAATTGGCTAATAACCCAAACTACAATCAAATTTTGAATGGGGGACTAAACGAACGGGGTTTACAAGAAGTTAAAAACATTATAGAACTGCTCACAAACGCAATAGGCAGAATGCGTTTAGAACTTTCATTGCTTTCTCCAAGTATGGATGACGTGAAGTTTAATGAATTAGCCCGTAAGTTGTCAAAAACAAGTACAAAATTATCGGAGTATAGAAGTATGCTCAATTTGACTTTAAGAGGAAGAATTGACCATTTTTTAAATTCATTAAATGAAACAGGTAATGCTTTTAATATTAGAACATCCGATGTACCTGTAAATCCAAAAAAAATTGACGAACCCTTTAATCAGGCTATTTACAGCGAAGCGTTTAAAGATTGGTTTGGTGATTGGGTGTTAGCCCGCGAAACAAAAAACTATGTAAATGTTTCAAAGGCGGTTGATGAAAATGGGTTCCCTGAAATTTATTTTCACGGTGGACGACAATATCAAACAACTTATAGACCCATAGAACAGGTTTCTGTTTTTTATTGGGCACAAAATTTTGAATATGCTAAATGGTTTGCAGAAAATGCATTTGCCGCAGATGAAAAAGATGCAGTAATACTTCGCGCTTATGTCAATTGCAGAAACCCTATTGACTTAATGCCATTAGGATATAGAGAAATTGATTTGGGAACAGCAATACGTTATGTAATTGCATTGTACCCGCAAACAAACCTACGCGCTTTCTTACCAAGCAAATTTAAGGCAATGTTGAAAAAGAACGAGCCCTTTGGAATTAAGATTCGTGCGTGGCAGTTGATTCGACAGTTCAATCCTTGGGTGAAATACATTCGTGACCAAGGAGTGTTCGATGGATTTATGTATGAGGAAAACAATCCAAGCCACATTATAAACGGGAAACAACATACAACTAAAGCATTTGCAATTTTTAGAAGTAATCAAATAAAGTTTCCAAATCAAACAGCGTTTAATTCATTTATGGATGACTTCAGATTTGAAGAAGGAGGGATTTTAATATGACCGCAAACGAAATAATTGACAATATAGCAGACCAATTGGGATACAATCGGGAGATGTTTAAAAACGTCGTTCCTACCCAAAGGGCTTTCGACGCATTGTTAATGACGTTGGACTTGTCACCTGAACAAATTGCAGAGGCAAGAACTGCTTACCCCAAATACATTGCATCTAAAAGGGCTGAAGACCTTATATTAGTTCAAGATGAAGAGGGCGATGTCGAAGAGAGTGATAAAGACGTAGATGAATCTGTTCAAAAAATACTTGATAAAATTCAGCAAAACGAAAATCAAGACTTGTCAGATATTTTAAATGACTTGAAAGATATTGATACAGGGGACTTGGATTTAACAAACGCAAAACCGACAGATGAAGAGTTTGATGGTCGCATAAATCCAAATGTAATCAAAGACGAAAACGACGACATTTACAATAGCCAAAAAGAAATGGATTCCGAAGGTCGAAGTATGGGTGGAAAAGACCAAGGCGACGGCAAAGGAACAGGTCAAGACCAAGGAGAAGGCGAAGCAGGTGAAGGCGACGGTGAAGGCGAGGGCGAAGGAAAAGGCAAAGGCAAAGGAAAAGGTAAAGGAAAAGGCGAAGGTGAAGGTGAAGGCGAAGGCGAAGGCGAAGGCGAAGGTGAAGGTGAAGGCGAAGGTGAAGGCGAAGGCGAAGGTGAAGGTGAAGGTGAAGGCGAAGGTGAAGGTGAAGGTGAAGGCGAAGGTGAAGGTGAAGGTGAAGGCGAAGGTGAAGGCGAAGGTGAAGGTGAAGGCGAAGGCGAAGGCGAAGGCGAAGGCGAAAGTGAAGGCGAAGGCGAAGGCGAAGGTGAAGAAGAGGGCAAAAAAGAGCCTAAAAAGTCACCAAACGAAAAGCGTAAAGACGAACTTGATGAAATAGCCGAGCGTGCCAAAGAAGCCGCAGAAGACGCTACCGAACCCGAAGAAAAAGAAACTTACGAAAACCTACAAAAAGAAGCAGAGCGCACCAAAGAAATGCTTGAAGACCAACCGTGTGAAAGCCAATTTCAACTTCCGTACTATTTAAACAAAAGATACGAAGAAAATATACTGCCCTTTCTATATGAAATACAGTCACAAGTAGAGAATAGGAAACTTATGGGTTCATCCCAAACAGCCAAAGGGGTAATGAATGAAAGTAAAAGGATTGTTGCAATCAAAGTGAATGCTTGGAAAAATTGTGCGGCTGAATATGCTTATGCAAGGGCAAAAAATAGATTTATGAAATTATATATGTCCAAGCAAGACCTTATTATACGCCTTGGTGTTGAAAGTTATGAAAATTTGAATGTAACACTTCGGAAAATAGATGTAGATGGGTATTCTGATTTAAAAGATTTGGTTGATTCGGTTAGTATGATTGACACAACAAATAAAAAAGCCATAATTGGTTTTAAGGATTCTGATAATTTCATAAAATCGCAAAAACGACTATTTGAGGCTGAAGTCGCAGAGTATTTTAACTTTTCAGGTCTTGGGGAATTAAGTTCTGTAGAAAAGTATTTTAACAAGATTAAAAATTTGAACGACGCTTCAAAAACCTTTGAAGATTTAGCAATAGTAGTCAATGAATATTTATTGACTTTGGAGGTATATAATTATTTTACAAAACAAACAAGCATTTTTAAAAATTAATATAAATGGCAACTTTAGAAGAATTGCAAACATTAGCATCAAGTAGCGACCCTGTAATTGCTGACATAGCAAAGCAAGAACTTGATAAAATCAGGGAGCGTGAAAAAATATCTGTTGATAAAGACTTTGCTGATGTTGTTAACGAAATTAACGACCTAATCCGTACTTCCGCAGGGGCTACGGGCGCAGGTGGCTTTGATGAAACCGAAGCCAACAAACTTATAACCCAACGCTTAAAAAAGTTCAAGGTCGGAGTCGACCAACTTTCTGAAGGTGTTAAGGAGCAAATTAGCAAAACCTCATCGGTACAGGTGGTAAACTTTGAGGGTGTTTCAATGACCTTTAAGGGTGGAGAGCAACGTCGATTATTTGATGTTTTGCTTTCCGATGTAGAAGCAGGAAACAATGCTTATTTGTATGGTGGAGCGGGTACGGGTAAAACTTTTATGGCAGGAATAATTGCAAGAGCCCTGAACTACAAACTTATTACTTTGAACTGTAATCAATTTACATCGCCTTTGGACATTGTAGGTGGTCAAACCATCGAAGGTTATCAAGAAGGTAGACTTACAGAGGCTTGGGGTAATATTGACTTGGGTATTAATCCAAGAACGTGTAAACCTTACAGCGGAGCCCTTTTGCTTTTGGATGAGTTGCCTAAACTTGACCCAAACACAGCAGGTATATTGAATGATGCTCTTTCTAAAGTTAAAGATAATTCCGAAGTAGTGCGTGATTGTGCCACAGGAGAAGAGCGGTTAATGAAGCCAATTATTCTTAATGGTCGTGGTGAGCAGATTGAAATGAAGAATATTTTCATTATCGGTACAGGTAATAGTTTGTTGAACGAGGCGGATAAAGATTACGAAGCAAACTTTAAGCAAGACTTGTCGCTTCAAGACCGTTTTGCGGGCAGTTGCTATCAAATTTATATAGATTATCGTTTTGAGTTAAATACGATTATGAAGAACATTTTGGTCAAGCGTTTGAATACCACTATGGACTTTACTTTCATTTTCAATTTCTTGGCTCAATTGCGTGATGTAATTGCGAAAAACGAATTTACAGGAAGAGCATTTGTATCGACCCGACTTATGATTTCATTCAGGGATACATACATCGCTGAACGTATTAATATGGTAGAGGCAAATCCAATACCACGTCCAAAGACTTTACAAATTGCTACAGAATCCTTTATGTCGCTATTTACTGAAACACAACAAAGTGTTATTAGTCAAGCAGTCGATGTAAATGAATTCTACAAGATTGTCAATAGAAAACTTGCTGAACCCGCTGATGCTCCCCCAACAGATGAGGAAGATTTGGTAGCAAATCAAATTATTGAAAATTACGAAAATCAACGTAAGAGCGAACTTTAATGTCAATATTTCAATATAGGGACATAGCAGACAGACTAAAAGTCGGAATTTGGTCTTCTCCTTCCAAGTTTATGAGGGAGGCAGAAGATTATATTGCCCAAACAGGATTTGATGCTTATGGTAAAGGTACATCAAAAAATGATATACGAAGCACTCCTGATTTTTACGGTTATAATCCACAGAGTTCTAAAACAATTGAAGAGCAATATTCCTATGACGCTGTAACTAAATTTAGCGACCCTGATTTACTGCAAAGGGCAATTAATGGCTTTGCGGACATTACACAGAAGATTGATTTCGGTGGAAACTTGGAAAAGTCAAGACTGAAATTTACATCAATACCACAGGGGGTTTTTAATTTTGGTATGGCTTCAAAAGGTCTATTTCGACCAATTGAGTATTATGGAACGGCTGTCAAAAAAGTAATAGAACCCGAAAAGGTTCGGTCAACTTCTTTCAATGGCTTGACTAATTTTTTCTTTTATGATGAAGACGGAAATGAAAGTCCCGTAAGAATACAGCAAGAAGGTACTTATTTGGTTGAAAAGAATTGTCCTGACATAGTTGTTAAATATGACAGCAAGGCAAAAATGTTTCTGCCTTATCAGAACAATCAACCCTACATAGGCTGTGGTAAAGTGGATGCCGAAACAGGCAAAAAGTCAAGACTACGATTCACAACTACTACAAAAAAAGTTTATATGTACCGCGAAAAAATGGGTGGTGGATTACAACCATTTGTTGATTTGTTTATGGTCGTAGGTGGATTAGCAGATATGACTACTGAATCAATGTTGGTTAAAAACTTGCCGTTACTCATTATAAGCCAATTTTTGAATGAAGCAGGGATTAAAACACGCATTTATGCAAAAAGAGCATATACGGTAAGCAGATACATTGTAGACTACTCATTTGTTATTAAAGACTACGGAGAAAATTTGGATATAAACCAAATAGCCGCTTTTACTTCAGACAAAAGATTTTTCAGGGTGAATCTTTGGAACCTTGTTCCTGCATTAGCACAAAAAATTGATGGTATTGATATTACGGGTTATGGCTCTACGCTTTATGGCAGAACGGGTACAGGAGCAACAGAATATGATGCGCTTATTCCTGCTTTCAATATGGCGAAAAATTGGGCTTTAAATACAAGTCAGAACGCAGTTAAAACTTCTAAAGTAAATGACCCAAGGTTAATGATATTGGGAGGTGTGGGTAATATTTCAGGAGCAGACAAAATCAGCGACCCGAACAGTATTGAAAAAATAACAAATGAAATTTACCGTATTGGGGATTATGTGTCGCTGATGTTTTCCAAGAATCCAAGAAAAACGCTTGGAACAATTTATCAAAGGGAACAGGAACGGCAAAAGAATAATCCTGATAAAAAAGAATATATACGTAAATATTTATTGCAAACGGTTTTGGACAACCTTGTAACAGTTGACTCAAGTATGGTTGATAAACCCGAATTTGTTACTGACCCAAAAATAGCAAAGGATATGGACGAACAAAGGGAAGAAATACTTGAAACCCTAAACGAAATTTTGAGAAAATGACGAACGAAGACAAAATTGACAATATGCTAAAAATGCTTCAGAATATGCAGGATAATCCAAATTTTAAACTGCATAAGTTTGATGTATATTCAGTTCCCCAACAGCGGGAAAAAGTCGTGCATAAACAATATACAACCAAAAAGTCAGGTGTATTTGAAACGGTTGACGATTGGGTATTGGTATCGAACGGAAAAACCCAATTGTTGCAAGAGGTTATCCCCGATAAAACTGCACGTCTTGAGTTCGTTTCAAGTTTAGAAAATGCTAATTACGCATTAGGAGGTGTGATATTTAACTAATGATTTCATATAGATTTAAAGCGAAAGATGTTTTCGTATCAAATGGTGATTTTTTTATCGTTACCCGTGTTTTACAGGATAAAATACTTGCGATTAAAAGACCCATAGACCTTAAAGGGAAACTATCGGATAATTGGCAGTCGGCAGTATTTCAACTTGACGATAAAACCGATGTCAAATCACTAAATCAAGCACAAAACGGTGAATTACCTACAACTTCAATTGCACAAGTGGGGAGTATGGTTATGTACGGAGAGGAAACGTATATGTATTGTGGAAATGCAGATGTTAGCCTTGGAACGATGATATTCAGCAAGCCTTACTTGTTAAATATCGACGGTTTAATTATGGATATTGAAGACAATTTTGATGGACAACCGTTAATGTTGCTTGTACCAAAAAACGTAAAAGTACCGCTCGAAAGCAATAAAAACCTTGTTGTTTTTGAAGTTGCACCCCCGCAAAGGGCTGTGCAAATATTTACAAAAATTGAACCTGTCATACAAGAAGAAAGTGCCGCAGAAAAAGACTTTATACCAAAAGCAATGAATGCGCCCCTTACGAATACTTTAAAGTCAAACAGTATTAATCAATACAATAAAGTTCCAACAGATTTAAAAATAGGGGTTCAATACAAATTTTTCCAATCAGGTAAAAAATTCTCTGATGCACTTTATTTTTCTATTCCGACGCGCGATTATCCCGATGCTTATCGTTGGGAAAGAAACGCCATTGCATTTGTACAGGAAATATTTAACAACACTATAATTAATCAGCCAACCAATGTTTATACATTATCCGAAAACGAAGCAGTTTATCCTGATTGGAAACTAAAAACAGATTCAGAGTTTCCCATAGGAACAGGTATGTCGTCTAAACAGGGATATAATATTGTTTTAGGTAAAATAGTTATACCTGTTTACAGCGAAACTGATGGTTTGATAAAAAACAACTTCGTTATATTCAGGGAGAAAACCTATAATACTAAAGTTGCCTTGTGGGTTTTTCATCCCGAAGTTTACCAAGGTGGAAACAAGTTTTTTGAAAATTCTTCAAACGACCAATTTTTGACTATAGCAAAATTTCCATTAGCAGGGACTAAAAAAGACCGAGAAAATGCTATTGCAAACAAACCAATCGGAAGTCCACAGTTTCCTATTAAAACAAGGGCTCAAATAAAGAAGTTAAATGTTATTACTCTAAATGATATTGACGCTAACAATCGAGAAGTAATTGATGTAGAAGACCCGTATATGTTTATACCATATACATTTGCTAAAGAAACTGAAGAAAGAAAGCCTGATGTAATATTTCCCCAAAGTAGAATGCGTGCAGGTAATGAAAATGTAGTTGATTCGCTGATTCGACCTAATACTTGGGAATATTCTTGGAAATTGTATAATTTGATTTCGGGTTCTGTTTCAACAACAAGCAACGATGAAATTGAAAAGCAAATATTAGAATATTTTGATTACCAAAATTTGGCAATAATTCAGGATAAAAATCCTGCCTTATACACAAAACTTATAGAGTTAATTGATAAATCAGTCAATACCTATGTAAGGAATTTACCAAAGAAGAAAAAAATCAAAGCATCAAGTGATGCAATATTTTATGTTTTATGTGAAGTAGAATATTTTAATATAAATGTTGAATACAAAGATGTAAATGGCAATTTTCAAAGGATAGATACGAATAGTTATTTATATAACATTCAAGAATTGATAAAAGATAATGAATTTGCAATAATTCATAAGCCATTAATTGATTTACAAAATCAATACGATAACATCTTTAAGTCTATTTCGCCAAATAGACCTACAATAAACGATAATAATTATTATTTATTAACTGTTGATGAGTTTATTCAATTAAAAAATGCGTTACAAAATTTTGAAATCGAGTTGAATGCTTTAATTGATGAAAATGATATTCAAAAATTACAGTTTTCTATAGATGTAAATGGAGTGGCTTTCGTTAGTAATTTTTCTTCCGCTAAAGATTTGACATTTCCAAAATACACATACAAAAATTATGTTTTTGAAAAATTAAGTTATTCATATTCTAATCGCACCGACGTAAGTGGAACTTCTTTTTATGGGTATTATGATTTTATTCTGTCATTCTCAAATTTTGAAGATGATAATTTAAATGATGAATTTGCATTTAACATTAAAACGATATATCTGCAATTGATTGAAAACATTTCTCGACTTAAAGGATTTTTTAACAAATGGCAATTAATCGACCAATTGTTGCCAATTTTCGGATACTATCAATTGATTGAAAACACGAATTTGGGAACAACCTACGAAGATGTTTCTACGGATATTCGATTTAGAGAATGGTTAATACAAGCATTATTTGTAGAACTTGATGATGATTTTGTAGTTCAGATGAGTTCCTTTTTAGACTATCAAAAAGATTTTTATGTTCAAGCCATAAATTATATCAAAGAATATTCTACCAAACCAAGGAAAAACAGCAGTAATGATTTTGTGCGTCAATTTAACCTGTCTGTAAAAACACCATCCTTATTCTACGAAAATCCTGACGATAGTTTGGATGTGCGGAAATTCACAGAAGATTTATACAAAAGTTTACCTGAAGAATTTAGAGGCAAAGAAGGTTATTACACAACTTTTGGAACAAATCAAACATATGTGTCCTATAATCCAAAAGTAGTTTTAGACAGGTTAAGCAATGTTTTAAATGTTATGAAACAAAACACGGACGTTAAAAACTTGCTTGAAGGAAAAGTAACGGCTGAAGATTTGTTGCTCAAATTGTATGGTGGTGGTTCGTTGGTTCAGGTTGTTGAAGAAGAAGACGAACCTGAAGTGGTTGTAGAAACCGTCGACAAAACCGTAAACGTAGAAGAAGAAATTAATTGGGATGAAATCGATACCGATGACATTGACATAATGTTGGATATTGATACGGACGAAACAGTATAGAAGTTATAAAAAATGAATACCAAGGAAAAATACGAAGACATTAAGGTGTCGATGCTTCCTGAAAAGACGCGCGACACGCTTGAAAAAATTAAAAGGGCGACCAAAGACTTTAGCGTTCAAAACGATAAAGCAGACGCTTATGTGTCCGCTGTACATAATAAACTAAAGAAAGAAAAGCCAAGTGCTTTGCGTTCAGAGGATAAAAAACCTGAACCGAAGCCTGAACCCAAAAAGGCGGCTCCTAAACCAAAGCCTGAACCTAAACCCAAACCCGAACCAAAGCCCAAGCCAACAAAAACGGCTGTGAAGGCTACGACGACAAAAGTAAACGCACTAACAACGGCATTGCAGAATGACCCGTTGTTGAAAGGTTTGGGTAAAACCGACAAGGAGCGTGATGCAGGTCGTAGAGCATTGCCTGCGGGACGTAGGGTTTCAAAGAAAGGTTGGAAAAACCAACACGGCACTTCCAAGGGAGGTCGCGTATATTATGAAAATCGTGAAAACCGTTCTGACAGGAAGTCACCTGACTACAAGGGCGGCTATCCATATCTTGCGATGGGTGGATATACCCACAAAAATGATAATGATGGAGAATTCACAGTAAGTACCTACAGGATTATTGACGGCAAGAAAAAACTGATTCAAGAAAAGAAATACAAAGATTCAGATAGCGCAGTAACATACGCTATGATGAAAGGCAATTTTAAAGGAATCGGGGAATCGATAATCGTTACCGACAAAGACGGTAAATGGCTTTATAAATCCATAAACAACAAATCCAAAGGTGGATATATGGCTGATGGTGGAAACGTGGGTCGTGATTATGTTGAGTGGGAAACTGAAGTAACACAAATACTTGCAGACAAACTTGACATTGATTATGGTGACGCTTCAGGTATTGTAGAAGCACAGCCTTTTTACTTGCAACAATCTTGGACAAAAGGATTGAGTGCTGAAGAAACTGCCGACGTGATTGATGAAAAATCAATGATGGCTAAAGGTGGCTACACCGCTAAAGGCGAAGACTATGAATACAAAAACACATTTAAGCGTTTTGATTCAAAAGTACCTGTACCACAGGATGACTTTGAAAAGTTTGTAGATGCTTGGCACAAACAAAAGGAAGGTGATAAACTTGATAAGGCGAAATACAAAGTTTTGAAACAACAAATGGGGAATTACTTGGGTCATAAAACGGTTCAAGAAATGGAAGACTATGTCGAGAAAACCCATAAAAGACAACGTATGGCTCACGGTGGAGAAATAGAGCAAGAAATGGTAATTGCTAAATTCAATAATGCTAAAGATAAAGCAGATTTTAAAAGCGATTTGTCAAATGTTGCCCCTGACAGCGACTTTTCTATTGTCGATTTAGATGGAAACACAGTACAGGTTATGTACGATTTAGATAATAAAGAAATTGTTACAGATGTATTGAAATCATATTCAAGTGATTATTACGCTAAAGGTGGTAGTATTGATTCAAGGTTAAAAAGATATGCCACTTTAGATATTAACCTACTTCAATCCCAAGGCTATATGGCTATAACCGACACTAAATTAGGTGTAATATCGGGAGAATATGAAAACGGCACTTTTACTTTTAGGAATGTTAAAGGTGAAAAGGTATTTAGTGGTAATAAAAAAGGAGCCATTGATTTTGTTAAAAACAATTACCAATTAGAACAAATGGCTAAAGGTGGTCAAGTAAAAGGATTTGATGCACTTTCTAAAAAAGTAGCGGCACGTTATGAAGGCAAAAAGGTTCCTTCAAAGTATCAAGGTGAATACGGAAAAACATATGACAAGGAAGAAGCCAAAGAAGTTGGGGATAAGGTAGCCGCAAAGGTTTATCGTTTGCAACTTGCCAAAAAAGGTAAAATGGCGAAAGGTGGTGAAATCAAAAAAGGAGATAGGGTTAGGTCAACTGTTTTTAAAGATGAAGAAGGCGAGGTGCTAAATAAAAAAGGGGATATGCTTTTTGTCCGCAAAGATGACAATGGTAAATATAAACACGATGTTTTTAGGATTAGCGAAGTTGAGAAATTGGCTAAAGGTGGAAATGTAGGCAAAGTGCCGTTTGATGCAGAAAAAACGAGTAGTGGATATTATAGATTAAAGGGTAAAATACCTTATGATTTATATGACGAATTAGGACGCAACAACTTATCCGAGGAGCAATTGGAATATAGCCGTGGAAGTAGAAGTAAGTCTGATTATAACCGACTTATGCAAATCGCAAACGATGTAAGTGTTTCTCAATATGACTACAATACCAACGAGGCGGTTTTTCTTGCTTCATCTTTAAAAGATGTCAAAAATTGGGAAAAGCAACATAGTTCTAAAGTTTATGTAAAGTACGCAAAAGGTGGCAAACTTGACCAAGGATTCAATGACCGTTTGGACGAATCTATGGGTAATCGTGATGGCAAAGAAGCCAAAATGGAAGCAACCTTGAAAGACCGTAGAAACGAATCTAAAGGCGAAAACAAAGCCGTAGGTAAGCGTCCTTACAGTTCTGTTCACACGATGGACAAAATGGCTGAAGGTGGTGAATTGGGTAAGATTAAATTGCCACACAACCTGAAGAAGTATTTTACCAAGCCCGCAGGAACAATCGAGGTGGAAATGAATAAATTGATTCCCATTCGAGCGCGTGAAAAGGGTATTGCCAATGCCGAGCGTTATATGCGTTTAGCCTACGACGGTAAGATGGAAAAGCGTAAACCAATTACGATTTACAAATCTCGTAATGGCAAATACAGAATCAAAGACGGTAACAGCACCTTTGCTGTTGCAAAGAAGCACAATTGGAAAACTATTTGGGCTGAAGTCGTTGAAAATCCAAACATTTCAAAGCGTAAGGAAAACAGCGTGTTCACCGTGGCAAGCAAAATCCGTAAAGAAGGAGAAAGTTGGGCAAGCGCAGTAAAACGCGCAGGAGCAATGAATAAAAAATGAGAACTCTTAAATTAACTAAAGCGGAACAAAAGAAACTGCAAAGTCAGTACAAGTTCGGAAGCGATTTATCAAAACAGGACGCAGTTGTTAAGGTATTTAACCCTTATGGTCGTGGTTATTGGTTCTTGGTGAATCAAGACCCCGATGACCCTGATTACATTTGGGCTATCGTTGACCTTGGAATGGGTGTTGACACAGGAAGTGTTTCATTAAAAGAACTACAGGACGTTCGCGTGCGCGTGTACGGGATGGGTTTGCCTTTAGAAAAAGATTCAGGTTTTCGTCAGCGCAATGCGATGGAGGTTGTAGAAGGAATCTATGAAGGTAGATACTTTAAAGATGGTGGAGAAATAAAAGTTAAGGTTCTTGAAGACAAATACAACAAGAAGTCATACAAAGCCATTTACGGTGACAGCGACAAAGATGGAGTACCTGATATTGACGACAAAGCCCCAAACAATCCAAAGATTAAGGACACGGTGGAGCAGGTTAAATTGAAGGAAGTGTTTGACAAAATTCTGAAAACGAAAACCGAAATGAAAGGGAAAATGAAGCAAACTGTTTCTAACCTTACGGAAATCGCACCTTCAGGTTCTACAATTTATGCTCGAACAAAAACGCCATATTCAATTCTTAACAAATTGGTTAATAAAAAGATGTACAATATGAAGCCTGCACAAGAAGGTGACGTAGAGGGATTGACTGACTTGGTGGGTACAAGCATAGTGGTTAACAACCTTGATGAAATTAAATCTACGCGTGACAAATTGGATGCGGGAAAATTGGGTAAGGTAATGGAACGCAAGGACTATTATGAAAAGCCCAAAGACGGTTATATGGCTGTGCATTACATCATTGAAAGCAATAATGTGCCTGTAGAGGTTCAGTTGAAGACCAAGCGTCAAAAACAATTGAACGAATCTTCGCACAATCCATACAAGTATCAAAATTTGGATTCTAAAAGATTATTAGAACTTTCCAAACTTGCAGACCGAGCAGACCGTGGTGATGAAAAGGCGCAACGGGATTTTGACATTTTAACCAAAAATCCTGAAGACTTGGAATACTCACTCTATGCAGACAAAAAACGATTAAATAAATTACCTTCGTAAATAAATATTTATAAATATGAAAAAAATAGAACAAATCCTTGAGGAAAAAAATGTTGAATTGGCATCCTTGCCTAAAAAGATTCAAGACGCAATCAACAACTCAATTAAGCACTATGCTGAATGGGAAACAGCCGAATCGGAATTAACCGATGAAAGCACAGACGAAGACAAGCAGTCTGTTGCAGACTTGAAAGCGTCCGTTCAAGAATTCAATGATTCAATTGCTGAAGTGATTGATGACTTGTTGAAGGATGAGGAAGAAAAGCAAGAGCCTACTCCTGAACCAACACCAAAGGCAAAGGAGCCTGCTCCCGCGCCTGCACCCGCCCCCGCGCCTGCACCCGCACCCGCGCCCGCACCCGCGAGCGAGCCTGAAAAGAAAAAAGGTATCGGTTTCGGTACATTCATTTTGGGAGCCGCAGTATTGGTGCTAACAGCAGGGGCTGTGAATATGATGAATAAAAAGTAATGGAAAAGATAAGGCAACACTATTTTGTATTCGACCCACAACCTGTAAGGATTTTGGATGTCGTTTTTGTTGCCCCTGTTATTTTGTATGCAGGGGTTAAGGGAAACTTTAGCCCCTTCATCAAATATTCATTGATTGCTATAGGTGTAGGAACTTTTTTCTATAATGGCATTAACTATTTAAAAAATCAGAATGGCGAAGATTAAAAACGGAGAACTTGTATTCTTGACAACCTTTTCAATTTTTACATTGGAAGCAATGTTTCATTACAACTATGGAAAGGGTGGTAAAAAGGAAGGTGAAGGATTAGACTTTCACTTACCCGATAAAAAAGATTGGCTCCGTATAATCGGAACCGTAGCGGTGTTTTCATACATTAATGCTCAAGTTTTGAATTATTTAAGACGACAGTAATGGCTTATAGAATTACACGATACACTTACGCCCAAGCCAAAAAATTAGGTGTGGAAGTAAAGCCGTCAAAAGTAAGCGGTAAGAAAATCGATGTGTTCAAAAAAGGCGAAAAGGTCGCAAGCGTTGGCGCGATAGGATATAACGATTACCCGACGTTTATGCGTTTGGAGCGAGAGGGTAAAGTTCCAAAAGGGACAGCCGTTACGCGAAGAAAAGCATACAAGCAAAGGCACGAAAAAGACAGGCACGTCCGTGGAAGTGCAGGTTATTACGCAGATAAATTATTATGGTAAGAACAGTAACACAAACACCAAGGATTATTGAAACTTGGGCTAATGCAATATCATTGCGAAACCCACAAATTATGACAAGTTTTTATTGTCAGAATGCAGTTTTAGTGGGTACTTTTAGTAAGCCCTTTGAGATAGGCAAAGATGAAATTTTTAAATACTTTGTAGATTTCTTATCGGTTAGACGAATGTCTTGCAAAATTTTAGAACAAGTGTGTCAACAAGGGGAAGTGGTAATGACATCAAGTGGGGTTTATGAATTCACTATAGATGGTGAAACTACACGGGCAAGATTTACATACACATTGATTCCAATAAACGGAGAATATAAAATATTGAATCACCATTCAAGCGTTTATGATGGCTAAACTTCCTTCAAACATTAGAACAGTTGATTTTGGGTCAAACGAATGGTTCAAAGAAGAATCTGAAAAGACTCAAATATATCTACACCACAACGCAGGGCGTGGTAACGGTGAACGTGTGTTTAAATTTTGGGACACAGACCGTCAGGGACGAATAGCCACCTGTATTGCTATTTCAAGCGCAAACGATGGTGGAAAGGATGGCGAAATAATTCAAGGTTTCTCAAGCAAGTATTGGGGATACCACCTTGGACTACGGGAATCGCACTTTAAGCGCAACGGGTTGAAATATCAGAACTTAAATAAGATTTCGATAGGGGTGGAAATATGTTCTTGGGGTTCACTATCGTACAGGGATGGAAAGTTTATTTCTTGGGCAGGAGCAGAGGTTCCTAAAGACCAAGTAGATACACTCGAAACCCCTTGGAGAAACATTCTTCATTTTCAAAAGTATTCAAACGCACAGATTGATTCGGTTTGCGCTTTACTCCCGTATTGGAAAGAGCGATATGGTATTGACATCACTTACAAACCTGAACATTTTTGGGAAATATCCAAGGATGCGTTATCGGGTAAAAACGGGCTTTACGGACACGGAGCCGTCAGAACAGACAAAAGCGATGTGTACCCGTCAGAAGCACTTATATCGGCATTGAAAAAAATTTCGTAAATTTGTTGAAAACCACTATGAAAAAATTTCTTGCAGATTTGTTTTCAGGGGAAAATGGAAAGATTTCTCACAAGCGTGTGTTAGGCACTCTTGGATTTATTTCCCTTACTACGGCAATGACAATCAATGCAGTAAACCCTAAAGAATTTCAACCGTCTGTAGAATTAATTACATCTGTAGAGTGGTTAACAATTTCTACCATCTTCGGAACGGTAGTGGAAAAATTCACTAAAACATCTAACACTTAATAAATACAACTATGGCAAAATCAAACATCGTAACTATGGCTGTAGGACTTGCATTGTCCTTGGCAACTATTTACGCAGTAGCGTACTTCGCAGGAAAAGGTTGGGATAAAGCAACCGATTAATGAAGAAAGTCTTTGAGGAAATAATTAATGCTTCTCAAGGGCGGCATTCTGATGGTGTTCTCTACGCAGGGGCAGTAGGAATTATATTGTCTGATATTATTCCTACCCCTGCCGAGGCAGTTTTTTATTACCGTGAAAAAGTCCTGCGTAAAAAGTGGGAAGACGGTAAAATTACCCCACAACAATACTACCGTGGTAGTTATCAATCGCTTCACCTGTCTAAATCGATTTGGTGGATTGGTATTCTTGCGGCTATGTATTTCAGAAAAGGTGATACAAACCAAAAAGCAATGTTCGGCTTGGCACTTGTCGGAGGCGGTGCAGTAGCAGGGATGGTTTATAAAATGATGCGTAAGGATTTGGACGATGTCAAGGATGAAGTAATTCAAGAACTTGAACCGAAAGAAGAATTCGCAGGGAAGCCTGAAACCCCCAAAGCAGGTACAACAAGAAAAGTGTTGCGTAGAGGTAACACATTACAATTTGTCGCATAATGAATGAAATGACTCAAATGGAAGGAACAGCACCCGCAGGAACTCCTGCTCCCGCCCCTGCGCCACAAATGGCTCAAGGCGGTGTAGCACAGACCGCTGTGCAGAACGCTCCTTATACAGCACCCCATATGGCTACTAATGTATCCAATATGGCAGAGGGTGGAGAAACAGGAGGTAGCGCAAGCGAAGATAAAAACGAATGGGGACAATGGATTGCTATTGGCTTAATTTCATTGACACTTGTGTCTTTGATTATGCAGATTGCAGTTCACCGTAAGTCAATGACCAAAATGGATTCAGATGACGAAACCGTTCGTAAGGACATTAAGGAATTGAAAATGAACTTAAAACGCCAAATGGGCGAAAAGTATGAAACCTTGGGTTAACGAATTACAATACGGAAACCCGACGGACAATTTTTTACCATACCTTGAAAAAGGTGAATTTGACTTCTTAACAGAAGAACTTCAGAAATACGCGTTTCCTGAAAATGATTCCGATGCGACACGGGATGAAATGCGTGAATTAATTTCTTTTCAAAATGCTCCTGAACAACAGGATGCAGAAATTATGAGTCGTTACCTACGTTACGATTCAGATGGAATAAATGTGTTTAAGGAATATTGTAGGAATACAATAGGTCATAATATGGATGAAGACATCGACAAGGTTATTGAAGATGCAAAATATGTGATTGCGAAATTGAAGTTTAGGTATCAAAGACCAAGACCGTTTCAATTAGCAAGATTTTACAAGGCTCGTTTGTTTCCATACGCGAGCGTTTCAGCGATGTCACCGTCGTATCCATCAGGTCACACGATGCAAGCCTATGTATTAAGCGAATACATAGGGTCTATGCACCCTGACCACTACAAGTTCCTAACTGAACTTGCAGAAGACTTTGCTATTAGCCGTTTATTCCTTGGATTACACTTTAGTTCAGATAATGACTTTGGTCGTTTCTGCGCGAAGAAAATGGTTAACTGTAAAGAATTTGCAAGTAAATATGGAATATGAATTTCTTCTAACACCAATAGGCAAACCACGAATGACCCAAAGGGACAAGTGGTTAAATCCCCCGCGTAAAGCAGTTACGAAATATCGTCTTGCAAAACAAGGCATTCAATTCTATGCGTGTGAACAAAAATTTATATTGCCTGAAATAATTAATGTTACATTTGTTTTACCTGTCACGCCTTCTTGGAGCAAGAAGAAAAAACAGGCGATGCTTGGACAGCCCCATCGACAAAAACCTGATTTGGATAACATACTCAAGTTCTTATTGGACAGTCTGTTACCTGAAGGTGGTGATGAAGTTGTACATACAATTGTTGCCAAAAAAATATGGGGTGAAGAAGGCAGAATAATTATAATAACGGATGACAATGAGAGTTCGCAAAATTGAAAATAAGCCGATTGAAAAATTATTTTCGGCTTTATCCGATACATTAAATGAAATCGGATATATGCGCACCATACATTTATTGCGCAAGGGACAAGAAAATATTTGGAATAGTGACCTGAAAGTCGCTACAGACGCGGTCTGTCAGGCTTTTTCAATTACTCCTGACGTTTTATTTGGTACGTCAAGAAAATATCCCCGAAAATATGCTTTTGCATTATGGGTATATATTTCTTTTAATCAATTAAATTACACTTTGCCCGATTTAATGAATTACACCCACAAAAGTTTATCCACAATAGTTAAGTCAAAACGATTAGTGGACAATTTCAATTTAGAAAATGCTTTCGATAAAAAGATTATGGAAAAACTAACCTTGTGCGTAGAATATATTAAAAATGCTAAAACCGAATAATTATGGAAGATAACTTGCAACCACAACCCGAAATTATTGATGACTTTTCCCCGTTGCAGGAAAACGTCAAACAAAGGGAGTACACAAAGCCTAATGTGCAAGGGGTAGTAGATTCAGCCCCAATCGAAGAACCAACTTTTAATCCACCGTCTTTTGAAGACCTTGAAGCGCAATTTTCACAGCAGAGCGCAGAAACAAGTGCGCCTGAACCTGAAAGTGCAAACCCTTTTGTAAACAACCTTGAGAGCAAAGACCAAAAGCAAGCATCAAAAGCGTTGGTAGAGGCTGTTTTAGACGGATACACGCAGTTCAATAGATTCGGAAGCAAATGGGTACAGATTAAGGTAGAAGTCGTTCAGAACTTGATGCGTCAAGG
>JGI11705J14877_10000673_pt1 | contig 20898 bp, 16 predicted proteins | sample Etolaghawater15m_FD_14877 | JGI IMG/M metagenome (IMG submission 14877)
ATGCCGCAGCCAAAGCCCCCTGACAAGCCATGGATTTAACTGCATAATCCGGCAAGTTTTTTAACCTGCCCCCCACTTTTCGCTGACTTCCATCCATATTTGGGGGTGCAATCACCGCTCAACCGTAATAAAATTTCCGGTTCATCATTCTTAATCCAGGGGCCTCTGGCTGCTTTCGCCAAAGCGGAAACGACCAGGGGCCCCTTCATGATTCATGGGGAATAACGGTGGAATTATCCGGTTCTGAAATCGTTGTACAGTTTTTAAAAGACGAAGGTGTCGAATTTATTTTCGGCTATCCCGGCGGCGCTGTTCTACACATCTATGACGCCATCCATCAGCAGGATGACGTTAAACACATACTGGTGCGCCACGAGCAGGGCGCCGTGCACGCCGCGGACGGATATGCGCGAGCAACCGGCAAACCCGGCGTCGCGCTCGTCACATCCGGCCCCGGGGCGACCAACGCGGTGACCGGTATTGCTACCGCGTACATGGACTCCATTCCCATGGTCGTCATTTCGGGTCAGGTGCCCAGCGCCATGATTGGCAGCGACGCATTCCAGGAGGTTGACGCGGTTGGCATCACCCGCCCCTGCGTCAAGCATAATTTCCTGGTCAAGGATCTGAACAAGCTTGCCGAAACCCTGAAAAAGGCGTTTTACGTGGCAACCACCGGTCGCCCGGGACCGGTATTGATCGACATTCCCAAGGACATTACGGCTCCGCAGATCAAGATCCCCTACAGCTATCCGAAGAACATCAAAATGCGTTCTTATAGCCCAACGGTGAAAGGTCACCAACGCCAGATAATCAAGGCAATCGACCTGCTGTTGTCGGCAAAGCGCCCCATGATTTATTCCGGTGGCGGTGTCGTGCTGGGCAACGCGTCGGAAGAACTTCGCGCCCTGGTGCGAAAGCTCGGCTTTCCAATCACACAAACCCTGATGGGGCTTGGCGCTTACCCCGGCACCGATAAGCAGAATGTCGGCATGCTCGGCATGCACGGCACCTACGAGGCCAACATGGCCATGCACGAGTGCGACGTGTTATTCGCGGTCGGCGCGCGTTTCGATGACCGCATTACCGGCGACACCAGCAAGTTCTGTCCGCAGGCCAAGATCATTCATATCGATATCGACCCGGCTTCCATCTCCAAGAATATCAATGTGGATATTCCGATTGTTGGCGAGGTCAAGCAAGTGCTTGCCGACATGGTCAAACTGGCTTCTGAAAGCAAGGTCAAACAGGACAAGAAAGCGCTCGAAGAATGGTGGAAACAGATCCACGCATGGCAGGCGCAGGACTGCCTGGCCTACGACCACACCAGCAAACATATCAAACCGCAAAGTGTCATCGAAACCCTGTACGAAGTGACGGGCGGCAATGCCTATATCACCTCCGACGTGGGGCAGCACCAGATGTTTGCGGCACAATTCTACATGTTTGACGAACCCCGACGCTGGATCAACTCGGGCGGTCTGGGCACCATGGGTTTTGGCCTGCCGGCTGCCATGGGCGTCAAGATGGCCTTCCCCAACGAGACCGTCGCCTGTGTGACGGGAGAAGGCAGCATTCAAATGTGTCTGCAGGAATTATCCACCTGCCTGCAATACGACCTGCCCGTCAAGGTTGTCAACCTCAATAATCGCTACCTCGGCATGGTGCGCCAGTGGCAGGAGTTCTTCTACGAAAAGCGCTACTCGCATTCCTACATGGACGCGCTGCCGGATTTTGTCAAACTGGCTGAAGCCTATGGCCACGTCGGCATGCGAATTGAAGACCCGGCCGAGTTGAAACCACGCATGGAGGAGGCTTTCGCGATGAAGGATCGTGTTGTTTTTCTCGATATCATCACCGATCAGACCGAAAACGTTTACCCGATGATTCAGGCCGGTGCGGCGCATAACGACATGGAGATTTCGCCGAGCCACAAGCAACGCATGGATAGTGTCAACCCTGACGGAGAACTGGCATGAGACACATAATTTCCCTGCTGGTCGAAAACGAGGCGGGCGCCCTGTCACGCATTTCCGGACTGTTCTCGGCGCGCGGTTACAACATCGAGTCGCTGACCGTTGCCACGACCGAGGACCCCACCCTGTCACGCATGACGATCGTGACGACCGGCTCCGATCGTATCATCGAGCAGATCACCAAACAGCTCAACAAGCTGATTGACGTGGTCAAACTCAACGACATGACAGAAGGCGATTACATCGAACGCGAGATGATGTTCGTCAAGATCAAGGCGGCCGGGGAAACCCGACGTTCCGAGATTCACCGCCTCGCTGAAATCTTTCGCGCGCGCATCATCGATGTCACCGACACCACCTACTGTGTCGAACTGACCGGTGCGGGTTCCAAACTGGACGCGTTTATCAAGGCGCTGCCCGAGGCCGATGTCATTGAGGTGGTGCGCTCGGGTTCGATGGGCATCACACGCGGCGAAAAAGCTTTAACACTCTGATTCATACCTTACCATTGCAAGAGGGCAATCAATGAATATCTATTACGATAAGGACTGCGACCTGTCTATCATTCAGGGCAAAAAGGTCACCATCATCGGTTATGGCTCGCAGGGCCACGCACACGCCAACAACCTGAAGGACTCCGGTGTCGACGTAACCGTCGCATTGCGCGAGGGCTCAGCCTCCGCGAAAAAGGCCACCGACGCGGGACTCGCCGTTAAAAATACCACTGACGCCGTTAAACAGGCCGATGTGGTCATGGTCTTAACGCCTGACGAATTTCAGTCACAGCTTTACAAGAACGACATTGAACCGAATCTGAAAGAAGGCGCTACGCTGGCTTTCGCCCACGGCTTCGCCATCCATTACAACCAGATCGTGCCGCGCAACGATCTTGACGTCATCATGATCGCGCCCAAGGCCCCCGGTCACACCGTGCGTTCAGAATTCGTCAAAGGCGGTGGCATTCCTGACCTGGTCGCTATCTTCCAGGATGCCTCGGGCAGCGCCAAGGACACCGCCCTGTCCTACGCATCCGCCATTGGCGGTGGCCGCACCGGCATCATCGAAACCACATTCAAGGATGAAACCGAAACCGATCTGTTCGGTGAGCAGGCGGTCCTGTGCGGCGGCGCGGTGGAGTTGATGAAGGCCGGCTTCGAAACACTGGTTGAAGCAGGCTACGCGCCTGAAATGGCCTATTTCGAGTGTCTGCACGAGATGAAGCTGATTGTCGACCTGATCTACGAGGGCGGAATCGCCAACATGAACTACTCGATTTCCAATAATGCCGAATACGGTGAGTATGTGACTGGCCCCAAGGTCATCAACGACGAAAGCCGTCAGGCCATGAAGGACGCGTTGCGCGACATTCAAAACGGTACCTATGCCAAGAAATTCATTCTGGAAGGCCAGTCCAACTACCCTGAAATGACTGCATGGCGTCGCAACAACGCGGCCCACCCTGTCGAGCAGGTTGGCGGGCGCCTGCGTGCCATGATGCCCTGGATCACGCAAAACGCGTTGGTCGACAAGGCCAAGAACTAGCCCCTCACCGAAGCACTTAAGAGCTGGCACAGACCCCGCGTCTGTGCCACTATTTACCGATGCCAGACATCAAGAAACCACCGGCCAAAGCCCCCCGCAAGGGTATCTACCTGTTACCCAACCTGTTTACCACCGGCGCCCTGTTTGCCGGGTTCTATGCCATCATTGCCGCCATGAAGGGGCTGTTCGACACGGCCGCCATTGCTGTATTCCTGGCCATGCTGCTCGACGGACTCGATGGCCGGGTTGCGCGCCTGACCCACACCCAGTCCGACTTCGGCGCCGAATACGACAGCCTGTCCGATATGGCATCCTTTGGCCTCGCCCCAGCGCTCGTCATGTACCAATGGTCTCTAATCCATTTCATCGACCTGGGAAAATCCTGGGGCAAGGTTGGCTGGCTTGCCGCCTTTATCTATGCCGCCGCTGCCGCCTTGCGCCTGGCCCGCTTCAACACCCAGATCGGCACGGCAGACAAACGTTACTTTCAGGGACTTCCGAGCCCGGCCGCAGCAGCCGCCGTCGTCGGTTTCGTCTGGTTGTGCGAATTCTACGGACTCACCGGGCGCGAACTGATGTTTCCCGCCATGGTCCTGACGGTTGCTGCCGGCGCCTTGATGGTGTCGCGCTTCTCCTACTACAGCTTTAAGGATGTCGATCTCAAACGCCGTGTACCCTTTATTGCGGTACTCATCGTGCTGCTCATTTTCGTGCTGTTGTCCATCGAAACCCCGACGGCATTGTTCCTCATCTTCTTTCTGTACATGATTTCCGGACCGGTTCTGGCGCTGTTTCGTTACCTGCGCAAACGTCGCAAGTTGTCTGAACGCGATGAAGATGGCAACGACGAAGAAGCACCTTCGGCGGATTGAAATTTTTTCTTGGCAAGTTTCGCCCAGTTGGTTATATTTCGGGACATGACTCAACCACGTTATTCATATATCAATGCTGTTGCTACCCCTGCACCGGTCGCCTTGCGTGGTTTCCTGCTGTCACTCCTCCTGAGCCTGCTTCTGCCCTAGGGCAGATCATCTAAACCTGGCGAGGTTATGTACGCGTCCTAAAACAGCAGCACCAGTAATCAACGAACTCAGGACTCCATCATGAGTAAAGACAAATTAATCATCTTCGACACCACCCTGCGCGATGGTGAACAAAGCCCAGGCGCGTCCATGACCGCCGACGAAAAGGTCCGCATCGCCAAGGCGCTCGAACGCATGAAGGTCGACGTTATCGAGGCCGGATTTCCAATCGCCTCCAACGGCGATTTCGAGGCCGTCAAAGCCGTCGCCAGCGTCATCAAGGACAGCACTGTATGCGGCCTGGCGCGCGCCAAACAGATCGACATCGACCGTGCAGGTGAAGCGATCAAACCGGCCAATTCAGGACGCATCCACACCTTCATCGCAACCTCGCCCATCCACATGCAGCAGAAACTGCGCCTGACGCCCGACCAGGTTGTCGAACAGGCCATCGCTGCCGTGCGCATGGCGCGCAATTACACCGACAACGTCGAATTCTCGCCCGAAGACGCCGGCCGCTCGGAGCTGGATTTTCTGTGCCGGGTCATTGAAGCGGTCATCGATGCGGGCGCGACCACGATCAATATCCCCGACACCGTGGGTTACAACATACCGCACCAGTTCGGCGATTTGATCCGCAACCTGATCGAACGGGTTCCCAACGCCGACAAGGCCGTGTTTTCCGTGCATTGCCACAACGACCTGGGGCTGGCCGTCGCCAACTCCCTGAACGCCGTATTGAACGGCGCACGCCAGGTTGAATGCACCATCAACGGCCTGGGTGAACGCGCCGGAAACGCCTCGCTGGAAGAGGTCGTCATGGCCGTGCGCACGCGCCAGGATGTGTTCGATTGCGACACCACGCTGGATACCACCCAAATCATGAACTGCTCTCGCCTGGTGTCAGGCATCACCGGATTCTCGGTGCAACCGAACAAGGCCATCGTCGGCGCCAATGCCTTTGCTCACGAATCAGGCATTCATCAGGATGGCGTGCTGAAATCGCGTGAAACCTACGAGATCATGCGCGCCCAGGACGTCGGCCTGTCAGCCAACAAGATCGTGCTGGGCAAACATTCCGGCCGCAACGCCTTCAAAACACGCATGGCCGAGTTGGGTATCGACTTTGCGTCGGAAGAGGAACTCAACGAGGTATTTGCCAACTTCAAAACTCTGGCCGACAAGAAACATGAGATCTTCGATGAGGATCTGCAGGCTCTGGTCACCGAAACCAGCAGCGAGCAGATGAATGAAACCATCAAACTGGTCAGCCTGTCGGTGTGCTCGGAAACTGGCGAAACCCCCAACGCTCGTGTGACGCTGAACGTCAGCGGCGAGGAAAAAACGGCCGACAGCGCTGGCAGCGGCCCCGTCGACGCCTCATTTCGCGCCATCGAACAGATTGCCGATTCCCAGGTTGAACTGCTGCTGTATTCGGTCAACAACATCACCACCGGCACCGACTCGCAGGGCGAGGTCACGGTGCGTGTGCGCCGCAACGGCAGCGTGGTCAATGGACAGGGCGCCGACACCGATATCGTCATCGCCTCGGCCAAGGCCTATGTCAACGCGCTCAACAAGGTCATCGCCAACGAGCAGAAAACCCATCCGCAACGCGGTGATGTCTGATCTTGCTGAGTGAACGCCAACAGCATTGTCTCGACGGCATCGGCATTCGCCTGTGGCGAACCCGGCCATCCAGCACAGCGGATGGCCGGGCCGATAGCATACCGGCAACCGTCACAGCCGAGCCTGTTGCCCCGGCCATTGAACCGGTCGTCGTCACACAGCCCAGGCCTGTAACACCCGCCTCGGCACCCATCGATGTCGAGGCCTTCCAGCTAGACGACTGGCCGCAACTCGAGGCCGCGATCGAATCCTGCAGCAACTGCGAACTGGCGCAGAGTTGCACCCGCAAGGTGCCCGGCAAAGGCTCTCAACAGGCCGACCTGATGATCATCGGGGAAGCGCCGGGCCACGAGGAAGACCGCCAGGGCAAACCCTTTGTGGGGCGCGCCGGACAATTGCTCGACCGCATGTTGCAGGCCATCGACCTCGACCCGGCCGCAGTCTACATCACCAACATTCTGAAATGCCGCCCACCCAACAATCGCGACCCCAGGGCCGATGAGGTCGCGGCCTGCGCCCAGTTCCTGAATGCCCAGATTCGCCTGCTGCAACCGCGAGTGATATTTTCGGTAGGACGAGTTTCCGCACATAATCTGCTCGACAACCAGACGCCCGTCGGCCGCCTGCGCGGGCAATCCTTCACCCTCCCCAACAGCGACATTCCACTGCGGGTGACCTATCATCCGGCCTACCTGCTGCGCAACCCAGCTGAAAAGGCCAAGGCCTGGGAGGATCTGAAAGCGCTGAAACGACTGCTCAACGGCAGCACTTGAAACATGCCCGACGAGATCGAGTTTCGCCCCATGACCGGTCAGGATCTGCATGCCGTCATGCAGCTGGAAGCAGGCGCTTACACCTACCCGTGGACCAAGGGTATCTTCGCTGACTGCATACGCGCCGGTTATGACTGCTGGGTAGCCGAACATAACAAACAACTCGTTGGGCATGCGGTCATCTCCGCGGCCGCTGGTGAAAGTCATATCCTGAACCTGACCGTCAGCCGCAAGCTGCAGGGCCAGGGTATCGGTCGCCAGTTTCTGGCCCACCTCATCGATCGCGCGCGCCTGTTATCAGCCGAGATCATGTTGCTCGAGGTGCGACCCAGCAACCATGCCGCCATCCACCTGTACGAATCCAGCGGATTTAATGAAATCGGCAGCCGAAAGGGCTATTATCCCGCGCCGAACGGCAACGAGGATGCATTGCTGTTCGCTCTGCAAATCCAGTAGATCGACATACCCGAGAAATTATCCATGTCTGGCAAGAAACGGATGCAATGCCGCCGCAGCTTCGCGATCATCTCGCACCCCGATTTAGACCAATAAGACAGTCCGAGTCTCCTAAAGACACTAACTTCAATAAAATCAGAAAGTTACAGAATGACTTGGGTTGTCATAATGTTGACGATGGCATCGTCTGATTTGGTTTAAAAAATATCAATTTTTGGTATTTTAAATACCTAAATAACATAAAAAATAAACCCATATATTGATTGGGTTTAAAATTACACCTATATTGGTAGCGTGAATACCGCAAGAGAGTCAAAATTAAACACTCTGCTCAGCACCCAGCCTTTGGGCATAGTGCTCTCTTCGGCATGGTTGGTTGAGCAGGGTTATAGCCTCGATCTGCAAAAACAGTACAAGAAAAGTCAGTGGTTTGATTCTATCGGCACGGGTGCTCTGATACGCCACGGAGATCAGGTGGACTATTTGGGCGGTATCTATGCACTGCAGTCCCAGTTAGGCCTCTTTGTACATCCAGCAGCTAAAACGGCGCTGTCCTTACAGGGTAAAGCCCACTATTTGGAGCTTTCTACCAAGAAGGTGCAGCTTTTTGGCGGCAAGAATGACAGCTTGCCGCTTTGGTTTAAAAAGCGGGATTGGGGCTTGAGCGTTGAGAGCAAGTTGACGAGCTTTTTGCAACCTGATCTTGGCTTGATCGAAATAGAGCATAAAAATTTTAAGGTAAAAGTATCCAGCCCCGCGCGAGCGGTGATGGAATGCTTATATTTAGCGCCAAAGTATCAGCCGCTTATGGAAGTGTTTGAACTTATGGAGGGCTTGAATAATTTACGGCCAGCGACAGTGCAGAAACTATTGGAAGCCTGCACTTCCGTAAAGGTGAAGCGCCTCTTTTTGTATCTGGCAGATAAAGCAGGTCATGAATGGCTCAGCTATATCAATTTGGACAAGGTTGATTTGGGGTCGGGTAAACGTGCCATCGTGTCTGACGGGGTTTATGTCTCGAAATACCAGATAACCGTTCCCGGAGAGTTAGAGGCGGCAGCATGAATACCGCCTATACAAAACAGGTGAAGCTGCTCTTGGATGTGTTGCCAGAGGTTGCCAAAGAGGAATGCTTTGCCATGCACGGAGGTACGGCTATCAATCTCTTTGTTAGGGATATGCCAAGGCTGTCGGTTGATATCGACTTAACCTACGTCGAGATCGCCGAGCGTAATGAAACGCAGGATGGCATTAACGCGGCGCTTATTCGCATTAAAGAACGCATTGAGGGCTTGCGCCCATCGATGCGCGTTCAGCATAAAGGGAATGTCTGTAAGCTTCAGCTTGATGAACATGGTGTGATGATCAAGACTGAAGTGAATATGGTGGGGCGTGGTTTGATCGGTGGAGCGACTAAAGCGCCATTGTGTGAAGCCGTTCAAGAACAGTTTGATGCGTCTTGCGTCATGCCACTTGTGCCATTGTCACAGCTCTATGGTGGCAAGATTTGTGCGGCTTTAGACAGGCAGCACCCAAGGGACTTGTTTGATGTAAAGCTTCTGTTGGATAACGAAGGCTTTACGGAAGAGATTAAACGTGGGTTGTTGTTCGGGCTGGTGAGTAGCAATCGCCCGACCTTCGAGCTGCTTGACCCACATTTGCTCGATCAGCGCACGGCGTTTGAAACCCAGTTTGAAGGCATGAGTGCGATTGAATTTAGTTACGATGACTTTGAAACGACAAGGCTTCAACTTATCGAAACGGTAAAGACNAGTTTGAATGAACGTGATAGAGCATTTTTGCTAAGCCTGAATGGTTTAGAGCCCGATTGGTCTATTTATGATTTTCAGGAATTTCCATCGGTAAAATGGAAGCTCTTGAATTTGGAGAAATTTAGGCAGGATAAGCCAGAAATCTATCAGCAGCAGATTGATGGGTTGAAAGGCGTTTTAGAGCAGTAAATTAGTTAGCACGGCGGTAATTCGGTAGAATAGCCCGCTTTTTAGCCCCGAAAGGGTAATTTAACAAACAAGTACAAATTTAAGTACAAATAAGGTTTTTAAGGGTATGTCGGATAGCAACTTTATCAATGAAATCAACAAGAGACGCACGTTTGCTATCATCTCACACCCCGACGCCGGCAAGACCACCGTCACCGAAAAGCTGCTGCTATTCGGACACGCCATTCAGCTCGCAGGCACGGTCAAGGGCCGCAAAGCCGCGCGTCACGCCACCTCGGACTGGATGAAAATGGAACAGGAACGCGGCATCTCGATCACCTCATCGGTCATGCAGTTTCCTTACAAGGAACGCATCGTCAACCTGCTGGATACCCCCGGCCACGAGGACTTCTCCGAGGATACCTATCGCACCCTGACCGCGGTCGACTCGGCGCTGATGGTCATCGACTGCGCCAAGGGCGTCGAGGAGCGCACGATCAAATTGATGGAGGTTTGCCGCCTGCGCGACACGCCGATCATGACCTTCATCAACAAGCTCGACCGCGAGGGACGCGAGCCCATCGAATTGATGGACGAAGTCGAGGAGATCCTCAAGATCCGATGCGCCCCCGTGACCTGGCCGATTGGCATGGGCAAATCACTCAAGGGCGTTTTTCACCTGTACAATGATTCGGTGCACCTGTTCTCGGCCGCCGATGCCGACAAGATCAGTTCCGGCGAGGTCATACAGGGGCTGGATAATCCGCGTCTCGATGACATTCTCGGCAGCACCGCCGCCGAGTTTCGCGACGAGGTCGACCTGGTGCGCGGCGCCTCGCACGAATTCGACCTGGATGCCTACCTGCGTGGCGAATTGACCCCGGTCTTCTTCGGTTCGGCCATCAACAACTTTGGCATGGCCGAATTGCTCGACGCCTTCGTTGAATACGCCCCGCCCCCCATGCCGCGCGCCACCCGCACGCGTGAGATTCAACCCGACGAAACCGCGCTGACCGGCTTCGTTTTCAAGATACAGGCCAACATGGACAAGAACCATCGCGACCGTATCGCCTTCATGCGCATCTGTTCAGGAAAATACGAAAAAGGCATGAAGTTGCGCCACGTGCGCCTGGGTCGCGATGTAAAAATCGCCGATGCACTCACCTTCATGGCCGACGACCGTGGCCATGTCGACGAAGCGCACAGCGGCGACATCATCGGAATTCACAACCACGGCACCATTCGCATCGGCGATACCTTTACCCAGGGCGAGGAGTTGGCCTTCACCGGCATCCCCAACTTTGCCCCAGAACTGTTTCGCCGCGCACAGCTCAAGGATCCTCTCAAGATGAAAGCCCTGCAAAAGGGTCTGACCCAGTTATGTGAGGAAGGCGCGACCCAGCTATACAAACCACTCACCAACAATGACCTGATCCTGGGAGCCGTGGGTGTACTGCAGTTCGAGGTCGTTGCCCAAAGGCTGCGCGATGAGTACAACGTCGAGTGCCAGTTCGAAGCGGTCAATGTCAATACCGCGCGCTGGGTCGAATGCAATGACAAAAAGAAGTTCGAGGAATTCCAGAACAAGGCGCGCAACAACCTGGCGCTCGACCATGCCGGTGATCTGGTCTATATCGCGCCGTCGCGCGTCAACCTGCAAATGACCCTGGAACGCCATCCCGACGTGCGCTTCCTGGCCACGCGTGAACATGGGATCTACGATTGATGCCTTTTTGCACGCTCCGGGGCTGGCAGGTCACGGCGTTTTTCTGGCTGTTGCAAACACCCGCACAGATATGCCTGTGCGGAATGCCTGAAACGATGAAAATCCAGCCATCGCCCGAATCGCTGGGTTCTCCGTGGTAGACAAAAAATCGCTCAAACCGGCGCTGACACTAGTGGCCGCAAGTTTCATGACGCCAGTGTTAAGCACCCCATGGCCCGGTGTACCGACCCGTGATCAGAATCCGCTATTACAGGCTTATTTCATCCCGGCCATGCCTGCGCAGAGCACACGGGACTGGACCTTTTCGCATTCGTTGTACATCACCAATACCTTCCAGCGCGACAATGGCGCCAACGAACAATTGTTGATCGACGTCGAGAATAAACGCTACGACTTTCAGGCCAGCATCCGGCGACATGACTGGCTATTCAGTATCAACCTGTCATTACTCGACAATAACAAAGGCTTTCTGGATCAAACCATCGAAGGCTGGCACGATATCTTCGGCCTGCCCCAGGGTGGGCGAGACACAGCGGTGAACAATCGTCTGGATCTTTTTTACCAGCGCAATGGTGTCGCTGCCATTAATTCACAACAGGCTGACTCCGGATTGGGCGACGTGCAGCTTGCACTCGGAAAGCCCGTCGCCAATGGTCACTGGTGGCTGGCAATCGAACTGCCCTCTTCCGACAGCAACCCACTATTTTCCAACGATGGCATCGATATCGCCGCCTGGTATTCGGGCTCCACGCACTGGCAGCACAACACCACTTTCTACGGGATGGCCGGTTTCGTATTCCCATCCGACAATGGCGTATTCAAAGGTCAACTCCATGATCACTACCTGATCGGTCAGTTGGGATTCGTATACCGCTACGATGCCGACTGGCATTTTTTCGTCCAGGCCGATATGCATTCGGCCATCGTCAGCGGCAGCGAACTCGATGCGCTTGGTCATTCATTGCAAGGCCAATTCGGCCTGCGATTGCCTTCCATCATGAAAACCTACCAGCTCGATCTGTACTTCTCTGAGGACATCTTTCCCGGCCACGCGCCTGACATTACCTTTTCACTACGTTTTTCACCAATATAAATGGCGTTTGTCTTGGTCGCTCAGTTGGGCTAGCATCGATCGCAAAAAGGTCGGCCAATGGCATTCAAAAATTCCCTTCACTCTTTTCTGCGCAAGCTGCTGTTCCCGCTGGTCGATGTCAGCGTTCTGCCCAAGGACATCAGCGCCGGGCAATGGCAGGACAAACCCGTTCTGTATGTGCTGGCCGCTCGTGGCATTACCGACCTGCTGGTCCTGGAACGCGTGTGTAAAAGATTCAAGCTGCCCGACCCGCTGGCACACATCAATCCGCAGGGGTTCAAACACCACAGCGTATACAGCGTTGCATCGCGCAACCCGCTGAGCGACTGGATTCTGCGCCAGAAAAAACACAGCCTGATGCTGGACGAACTCATCAAGGCCACCCAGCAGGATCCTGACCTCGACTTCAACGTGGTGCCGGTTTCGGTTTTCTGGGGACGCCCCATCGCGCGCCAGCGCCACTGGCTCAAGGTGCTGTTCTCGGATACCTGGGCGGTCGCCGGGCATTTGCGCAAATTCTTCACCATCCTCATCAACGGACGTGCAACCACACTCATCTTTTCACCTCCAAGCAGCTTTCGTGCCTTGAGCCAGGCCGCCAACGGCTTGGCGGAGAACCTTAACGAGGTTCTGATCAGCCAGCTCAAGCAACAACGCGAGGCGACGTTTGGCCCGGATATCGCCCGCCTCGACCAGATCATCGGCCGGGTGATCGAAACAGACCTCATAAAAGACGCCATACAGGATGAGACCAATGCCAGCGGCAAGCACGAATCACAGATTCGAGACCGTGCCGAACGTTATTGCCGAGAGATATTCTCCGACGCGACACAGATTTCGCAGGAGTTGATGAAACGCCTGCTGAATTATTTCTGGAACCGCTTCTACTCCGGCATTCAGATCTACAACCTGGAACCGCTGAAGAATATCGCCCTGACCCATCAGCTGATCTATGTGCCCTGCCACCGCAGCCATATCGATTATCTACTGCTGTCCTACGTGTTATTCAACGAGGGGCTGGCGCTACCCTACATCGCTGCAGGCAAGAACCTCAACATGCCAGTCATCGGCCGAATACTGCGCGGCGGCGGGGCTTTTTTCATTCGGCGCAGCTTCAAGAACAATGCCTTGTACAGCGCGGTCATGACCGGTTATGTGCGCGAGCTGGTCAACATGGGCGTGCCGATTGAATATTTCGTTGAAGGCGGGCGCAGCCGTACAGGCCGCCTGTTAAAGCCCAAACTGGGCATGTTGTCGATGACCGTCGAGGCCTGGGTCCGTTCGCGCAATCGGCCTCTTGCATTTATTCCGGTCTATATTGGTTACGAAAAACTGATCGAAGGCCGCTCCTATCTTGGCGAATTGTACGGCCAGAAAAAGAAGTCAGAGTCTCTATTCACTTCGATCCGTTCCATACTCGCGCTGAAAGGCCAGTTTGGCATGGTCACCGCCAGCTTTGGCGCGCCAATCAGACTCGATGAGCTATTAACGACGCATAGAGAGAACTGGCGCGATGTCGACACTGACACTGTGAAAAGACAACAATGGTTCCGTAGCGCAGTAGGCGAGCTATCGCATCGAATCATGCACGAGATCAACCGCGCAGCGGTCATCAATCCGGTGAACCTGATCGCGACCACCCTGCTCGCCACGCGGCGCCAGGCCATCGACGAGGCCGACCTGCTGCACCAGTGCCATTTTTATCAGCGCCTGATCACTTCACAATCTCAACTGCAATCGATGATTCTGCAGAACGACGTTGATCATGAGGAGGTCGAACGCATCCGCCAACAAGGGCTTATTCATATTAATGAGCACCCTCTGGGTAACATCATCTACCTGCAGCAGGAACACGCCATCCTGATGAGCTACTACCGCAACAACAGCCTTCATGCGCTGGTGATTCCCTCGCTGATTGCCTGCTGTTTTCTCAATGTGCGCACACTCAAACAGGACAAACTCATCAGTATTCTGCGCTATGTGTACCCCTTCATCGCGTCGGAGTTACACCTGCAATGGGACATAAGTGAACTGGATGATTTCATTCCGCAGGTCATCGATTTTCTGGTGACCGAAAAGATCCTGGTATGCAAGGACAACAAGCTCGTTCGTCCGGACAGGTCAGACATGCACTACCTTATTCTGGACAGACTGGCCCATGTCGCGCAACCGATTCTGGAACGCTATTACATGACCTTCGTGGTATTGTGGGAGAGCGGTGCCAATCCACTGACCGAAAGCGAGCTTGAACAGCGCTGCCACCTGGTCGCACAAAAGATCTCGATGGTATACGGCATCAACTCACCCGATTTTTTCGACCGCCAGCTGTTCGGACACTTTATCGATACCCTGTTTGAGCTCGAGTTCATCGAACGCGATAACCAGGGCAGGCTGATCTTCCAGGAGGGCTTCCAGCGCGTCAATGTCGATATCCGTGTACTCCTCAGTGTTGAGGTACGCAGCACGATTCTTCAGCTATTGCATAGCCCGGGCCCGTCAAACAAATAACCCAGGACAATGACCGGTCATCTAATCCTTTATTCGCGATTGTGCATCTTGCCTATACTCTGTTGAGCCGTAGCAAACCAGAAAACGCTACGTTTTGTTGAGCTCTGGAGTCAGGCAAACCGACATGTCGGTCAAACATCACATGCCCCGGCAAGACCCAACCGTTAAACAGGTTGACGAGGCGGTGTTTGTCGGCGAAGACCCTGTCACACACAAACCAAATCGTCGGACCCGTTTTTCGGTCTTCGTCGTCTTGAGCCTGATCATCGCCGTGGTCGATGCGCTGTTTGTCTACGTCAATTATGTCTTCAGTCAGCAGGCCTATCTTGCGGAATTCGAGGATCAACGCGAAATTTTTGCCCAAGCCTTCAATTCCCAGGTCGAAAATACAACCGACAACCTGATCCTGGTCGCCAACCTGTTTGCCGAAGACCCCCAGGTGCAGCAATTGTTTCTCGCGGGAAAAAAGGCATTGCTTGAAGAAGGTGGCGGACGCGGCGGTGAGCGCACGGCTAAACTGCGCGCCGAGTTGCACGCCAGGGTCGCCCCCGTGTGGAGCAAGGCGATCGAAAACATGAATGCGCGCCAATTGCATTTTCACCTTGGGCCCGGTTCATTGAGTTATCTGCGCGTACACCGGCCGAAAAAATTCGGTGATCGCATGGATAACCTGCGTTACATCATCATAGACACCAACGATGACCACCAGACACGCACCGGCTTTGAAACCGGGCGCGTCTACTCCGGCCTGCGTGGGGTGGTACCGGTATGGGCAGACGACCCGGTGAGCAAAGAGCGAGTTTATGTCGGTGCCTTAGAAGCCGGGACTTCGTTTTCCAACATCCTCAACGGCATCGATGAGCACATGCACCTGGGCAGCGCGGTACTGCTAACCAAAGCGCATGTGCAAAGCACCATGTGGGCCGATTTTATACGCGATAAATTTGGCGAAGGCGTGCCTGGCTGCAACTGTGTCATTGACGAGCATAGTCGGCAGGATGCGCAATCGAAGATTGAAGTCCTGGTCGCCAGGCATGGAGCTCTTGCGAATCTGAACGGTGTCTACCTGATCGATGAAGTACAACAATCCACAGCGTATTTTATCGTGCCGCTATTCGACTACATTGGCACCAAGAATCAATCCAGCGAGGCCGTGGGTGCGGTAGTGTTCTGGCGCGATGTCAGCGGCGCCCGGGCCAGTCTGGCCCATGAACAGCGCTTCAACATCGTGTATGCAGTGCTGGCCTTTCTGTTCATCGAATTTTTACTGGTGATCGCGTTTCGCCAGCATCGCGCCTATCTGGTGCATCAGGTGGATGAAGCCACCCGGCGCTTGCATGAGGCGCAACGAATTGCGCACATAGGTAACTGGGATCTCGATCTTCAAAGCGGGCAGGAATATCTGTCACCCGAGTTTCAAACGATTTTCGACAGTCCCCGGACGGGCATAGGCTCGCGTTACGACTCGCAACGACCTTACATCGACGATCAGGATCTTGAACACGCTGACAACGTCCATCAGCATGCCATGAGCCAGCAACATTCCATGGACCTGGTGTTTCGCGTACAAATAGACGACAACACAGTCAAGTATGTACGCAAACGCGGGCAGACCCTGGTCGACAATGACGGTAAACCCTCCCGCTGCTTTGGCACGGTCCAGGACATCACCGAACTCATGCGTGCTCAGGAGCGCTTGTCTCTGCTTGCCAGCGTGTTCACTCATTCGCATGAAGGCGTCATGATCACCGACCCCAACTCCATGATTATCGATGTCAACGACGCCTTCTGCTGGATCACCGGTTACCCGCGCGACGAGGCGCTGGGTAAATCATCCTCCATGCTCAACTCAGGATTGCACAAGCCGGACTTTTTCAAGGACCTTTGGCAGGATCTCGTCAAACAGGGCTATTGGGCTGGCGAGGTGGTGAACCGGCGCAAAGATGGCGACCTGTTCACCGAATTGTTGACGATCAGCGCGGTACGCGACGACCATGGCAACATTCAGCACTACGTCGCGTTGTTCTCCGATATTACCGAACAAAAGCAGCGCCACAGGGAGCAACTCGAGCATCTGGTCAATTTTGATGCCCTGACCAATCTACCCAACCGCACCTTGATGCTGGACCGACTGCGCAAGGTGATGGCCCAGACCGGACGCCAACGCAATTCGCTGCTGGTCGTGTATGTCGACATCGATAGTTTCAAGCAGATCAATGAAATCCAGGGACAAAAAGCCGGTGATCGGCTGCTGGTGAAACTGGCGCAGCGCCTGGTCAATTCGCAACGCGAGGGGGACACCGTCGCCCGGGTCGGTGGTGATGAATTCGTCCTGATTCTTTCCAGCCTGCAGGACGATAGCACGGTCAATGTGCTGCTTGACCGCTTGTTGCGAGTCATCGCCAGCGAGATCAACGTCAACGGCAAGGCCGTGCAGATTTCCGCCAGCATCGGCGCCACAATGTATCCACAGCAGCAGGATGTAAGTGCTGACGAACTGGTGCGCCAGGCAGACCAGGCCATGTTCACCGCCAAGCAGCAGGGCAAGAACCGTTTCTACCTGTTCGATCCCGAGCATGACCAGAACATCCGGGGCCGTCACGAAACAATCGAGCGCATTGGCGCCGCCATTGAGGCCGATGAATTCATCCTGTTTTACCAGCCCCAGGTGAACATGCGCAGCGGTCAGGTCATTGGCGTCGAGGCATTGATCCGCTGGCAACACCCCGCCAAGGGTCTGCTGTTACCCGGAACTTTCCTGCCCATCATCGACAACCATCCGATCACCCTCGATCTGGACGTCTGGGTGCTGAACCAGGCGCTGAGCCAGATGGAACAGTGGGCCAGCCTGGGTCATGAGTTCAACGTCAGCGTCAACCTGAGTGGCGACATGGTCCAAAGCGTGGAAACACCGCAACGAATTCGCGCAATGCTGGCCGAGCACCCAAAAGCGAATCCCAGACAGCTGGTCATAGAAATACTGGAAACCAGCGCGCTGGAGGACATCAACTCGGTCATCCAGGTGATGGAAGAATGCGAGGCCCTGGGCATTCGATTCGCGGTCGACGACTTTGGTACCGGTTATTCATCGCTTACCTATCTCAAACGTTTACCGGCCACCGAATTAAAAATTGACCAGAGCTTCGTGCGCGGTATGTTGCAGGACCCGGCTGATCTGGAGATTCTCAACAGCGTCCTCAATATGGCCAGGGCGTTTCGCCGTTTCGCGGTCGCCGAAGGGGTCGAAACCCTCGAACACGCCGAATTGTTACTCAAACTTGGCTGCGATATCGCCCAGGGGTACGCCATCGCCCGGCCGATGCCGCCCGAGCAACTGGCGAACTGGATACAGACCTGGAAACCTGAACCGTGCTGGGCCCAGCAACGCGAGGTACGGCGCGACGAGTTGCCGCTGCTGATCGCCAGTATCGAGAACCGATCATGGATCAACCAGATTGAACTGTGCCTGAAAAACCGCAATGACCTTGACCCCATGCTCAAACGGCATGAGCAGAATTTTGGCGAATGGCTATACAGCGCCAACGGCTACAACTACAGTTGCCATCCTGCATTTGAATCGGTGTTGCTCGCCCATCGCGATCTGCATCAATTTGCTCAACGTTGCTCACCCACCGACAAGGTTCGCCCACAACAGGAGACGGCGGCCAGGCTTTCCGAACTCGGCGAGCTCAGCACCAAACTGCTAAATAGCCTGGAGCAACTGCGCGACGAGGTTGCACAATCGGTTGCCGGATCAAGCCCCTAGCGGGTTTCCGGGCATTCCAACGGATCGCGGACGGACGGATAACAAGCTCGGTGAACGATCGATCAGCAGGGTTTCACCAGCTTTTGGGGCGAACAAAAGAAAACGCCAGGCCGACTAAACTGACGACGACCAGCAGGGGGAATACCAGCATTAGCGCCTCTGCCATGCTCACATCAAACCAGAGCTTGGGGGTATACCCGCAGGACTCCTTGACCTCGAACATGAATGGCAACCACTTATCAAGAGGCAACCACGCCGGTAGCCCCGGATCGACGCCACACTCGAGAAAGACAAAACCTCGCTCCGTACCCAACAACATATAAGCGCGTTCGCTTAGCCAGCCAAAGACTACAACATTGACGAGATGCGCCAGCCGCCACCACGCCATGGAGCCACCGAGCAAAGCCATCATCGCCACCAGTATAAATGCCAACACGCCGATTCGGGTATGAATGCACAAGGGACAGGGACCGTATTCGAGACCGTACTGGAAATACAATGCGGTAGCTTCGAATCCGAGCCCGACCAATAAAAGTATCGCCCAATAGACCTGGCTGTTGAAAAATCGATTTAACGCTAAAAACATGAATATGATACCGGTGCGGTTTGATTGCGGGGTATTCTAAGCAATGTCGCACTGGTTTTGTAAATAATGATGAGACTTATACCCGATCGAATAATAGTCTGGTCCACCCTGCTTAAACCGTCAGACATCACCCGACCGTAGTTATCAGTTGCCACGACTGCGGATTTTTCATTCTATTCTAGTCTGGATTCACAGATGTTATGCTTATGGCACAGCATGATAAGGACTTGCCCAGGTAACGCCCATGAATAATCCACTGATCATTAGCAGCTTACTCGCCATCGTGCTGAGCGGTTTTTCGCTATCCACCGCGTTGGCGACCGGCAGCGAAAATTACCATCGTGCCCCGATCCCGGCTGGCACCGTCATCAACACCCCAACTCTCTCGCCGGTGGATCAGAAAATCGCCGCCATTCGCAATGAAATCAGGGCACTTAGGGCAGCCAAAACGGCACGCGAACGTAATACCTTGCTAGACCGTCAGGCACAGAATCTCGATGCGCTGGATTTGTTTTTGCATAATAAAGAACTTTCTGCTCCACGACTCGAGGCGCTGGAGGCAACGGGTTGATCGGCTGGAAGCATTGATTGGGAAATCATATAGACGATCACTGCTGTCCCGTTAACTTTCAAAGCAGCACCAACTGGTTTTCATCGGGTAGATGATCTCGAATTGGATCGCCACGAAGCAACGCCATCAAGTCCCGTTTCTCGAAAAGATTCAGCTGCAAAATTCTCAATATCTGCTGCAAGCTCTTGGTCAGCTTTGATTGGAATTTCAGGAAACTCAGCATCAGATACACGCACATGGCGATCCAGATTTGTGTCATCACGGCATTCTTGCTGACGCCGATGAAGCTCTTGATCTCGAGATTTTGCTTGATCCATTTGAAAAATAATTCGACCTGCCAGCGGGACTTGTAAATCGCTGCAATGGTCTGTGCAGACAGCTTGCGATGGTTCGTCAGAAAGACGTAGTGTTTTCCGCTTTCCGGATCGCGGTAGCCAATCCGCCTGATCTCAATGGGGCACTGTTTTGACTTTTGCTTGCCCGTGAACCGGATGATCTGATCCGACGTCAGCCCCAGGCTTTTGTCCACGGCCTGCCGCTTGACCACGCGGTAGTCGGCGTTACGCTTCTGCCGTGTCACAAAGAAAAGACCATGATCATTCAAAGACTTATACCAGCTGTAATCCGTATAGCCTCGATCCATGGCGATGATGCTGCCTTTCGGAAATTGCATCAGTTTGCCGATGTTGACCTCGTGAACCTTGCCTTCCGTGATGTGAATGAATTCCGGCAAATAGCCGTCATGGTTCAAACCGACATGCAATTTGATGGCGCCTTTGGTGCTGCGAAAATCAGCCCAGGGAAACACCGAAAGACACAGGTCGATAGTGCTCGCATCAAGAGAATACAAAGGATTTTTAAAGCGAAAACCGTGACCTGGCGAGGAGCCCTGACAGCGAACGAGTAGTTTCGCGAAGAGTGCTTCGTACAGCTGATAGGGCTTGCTTTCGTTCATTCGAGACAGGTTGGAACGGGTTAACAGGCCACTGCCAAGGTGATACAGCCGATGGGCTTGCGCGGCCAGGTTCTCAACGATATCTCGCAAGCTGCTTCGACCTGACAACTGCGCCATCACCAGACCACTGAATTGTGACCAGCGGGATGCTGTTCTGAATGCGCGGCCGCTGTGATGCTGTTTTGCCAACGTTTCGAATTCATGTCTCGGAACAAGTTTTAGGATTTGTGCCAGTATCGTATTACAATGCGCCATGGTCTGGTTCTCTTGTGTTATCAATAAGTTATTCGCAAACTCATTGTAACAATATCAGGGGAATCAGACCGCTTCATTTCTCGTTAACGGGACAGCAGTG
>JGI11705J14877_10000676_pt1 | contig 20862 bp, 19 predicted proteins | sample Etolaghawater15m_FD_14877 | JGI IMG/M metagenome (IMG submission 14877)
CAAACGCTACTTTGGCGTCCAGTTCTATCTGGAAGACCTGTTTGGTTGCCCTATCGATCTGGTCACGGAGAAGGCGCTACGGCCGGAGCTGCGCACGTATGTCTAGCAGGAACAGGTCAATGTCTGATGCCCACCAGCGCGAATGGCGCTTCTACCTCGACGACATGATCGACTTCGCCGGAAAGGTGCTTGCCTACACCGACGGGCTTGACCAGGCTGGTTTCGTAGCCAGGGTGCAAACGCTTTACCCTCCTCCGGTGCAGGGAAATCGGGGGAGAAAAACGCATCCTTTGACATGAACCGCAGCCGGATATCGGCAAGCATTATTTCTGATGTTTCATCAATAGCTTACAGGGCTAATCGAGGGTGGAGACTGTTTTGCGCCAGATTGACGCACGCTCCCGCGGCTGACCGGGACCGGAATACAATCATTGACAATCTTTGTATGCCAACCTAGCCTTTTACATGGCAATGTTTACCTTTGGAGACCACCATGCATGTATCACTGACACCAGAACTCGAATCCCGCGTTAAAGCCAAGGTGGAAAGCGGCCTTTACAACAACGCCAGCGAGGTGATCCGTGAAGCGCTGCGCTTTATGGATACCCACGAAGACTGGATTCACGAGATCAAGTTGGCTCGCCTACGGGAGCAGTTAAAAGTTGGCGTAGACCAGCTGAATCGAGGCGAAGGCATCGTCATTGATTCCAAATCTAAACTCGATACGCTGTTTGACGACATCAAGGCCTGATCGCCGTGCCAACTTACCAGCTAATCATTGCACCGGCTGCGCAAGACGACCTCAAAGAAATCTACCAATATGGCCTGCGCCACTGGGGGCAGGCTCAATCCGATAACTACCTGGAAACCCTAAAAGGCAAACTCTGGTCTCTGACCGAACAACCCCTGATTGGCACTGAGCGGTCAGAATTGCTCGCCGGTATACGCAGTCTGCCAACTGAAAGCCATATCTTGTTTTACCGTGTTACGGCCAGCAATGTGGAAATCATCCGAGTGCTACATGGCCGCCAAGACCCCGCACGCCACCTGAAATAGTCCGATAAGCCCCTTCACGACTGGTTTTGGGTAGAGGAGCTGTACTTTCTCATATTGATGATTGCCATCAGGGGATTACTCGCTACGAATTCGATCTCGGTTTGTTTACGAGGATGTCTTCAACCGCGACATGCGGGTAAGGACCGCAGGGACCCGTTGGGCCAAAGTATCGCGCGAGGCACGGACCGATGTGCTGCATCAATTGTTGTCTGACCCCCTGAACCTCGAAGTGAATTTCACCCCTGATCGGGTAATGTTATAAACTTGCCCGCTTAGCAAAAGCCGCTACACGTAGGACCACACCGGATAACCCCACCATCCATGCCCCTCGACTACCAGACCCTTGAAACCCTGCGCCAGAACCATCCGGCCTGGCGGCTGCTGGCCAGCCCGCATGCGCCGCTGATGGCTAGCTTTTTCAAGCGCGTGTTCGTCGACCGCAATGCGCGCGTGATAGCCCAGGCCGATCTGGTGGAGGCGCTGGAGGATGAGCTGTTTCACCTGCGCGACATGCTCGGCGATGCGCGCTTCCCCAAATCGGCGCTGGATTACCTGAACGACTGGGCCGCGCCCGAAAAAGGCTGGCTGCGCCGCTTCTACCGCCAGGATAGCGACGAGGTGCAATTCGATCTGACCCCGGCCACCGAAAAGGCCATCGCCTGGCTCGATGGCCTGACCCATCGCGACTTCGTCGGCACCGAGTCGCGCCTGCTGATGCTGTTCGACCTGCTGCGCCAGCTCAGCGAGGGCAGCGACGAAGACCCGCAGACCCGACTGCGCGAACTGCATAAACGCCGCGCCGAGATCGACGCCGAAATCGCCCAGGTCGAGCTGGGCAATGTCAAGCTGCTGGATGACATCGCGCTCAAGGATCGCTTCATGCAATTCACCCAGCAGGCGCGTGAACTGCTGTCCGACTTCCGCCAGGTCGAGCATAACTTCCGCCAGCTCGATCGCAGCGTGCGCGAGCGCATCGCCACCTGGGACGGCAGCAAGGGCGAATTACTCAACGAGATCATGGGCGAGCGCGATGCCATCGCCGATTCCGATCAGGGCGCAAGCTTCCGCGCGTTCTGGGATTTCCTGATGTCGGCGCAGCGTCAGGAGGAGTTCAGCGAACGCCTGGACAAGGTGCTGGCTCTGCCGATCATGCATCAACTCAAACCCGACCGGCGCATGCGCCGCATCCATCACGACTGGCTCGAAGCCGGTGAATACACCCAGCGCACGGTGGCCCAGCTGTCGCAGCAGCTGCGCCGCTTTCTCGATGATCAGGCCTGGCTGGAGAACCGCCGCATCATGGATATCCTGCGCGGCATCGAAAGCAAGACTCTGGCCCTGCGCGAAACCCTGTTCAGCACCGCCAGCGACCCAGATTTCATCGCCATCGACGCCTCTTCCGCAAGCATCGAGCTTCCGATGGAGCGCCCGCTGTACCGCCCGCCGGTCAAACACGCGATCGCCAGTATCCGTCTCGAAGATGGCGATGAAAACCTCGACACCCGCGCGCTGTACTCGCAGGTCGTCGTCGATAAGGCCGTCATCTCCGCGCATATCCGCCAGTCGCTGCAAAACCAGTCGCAGGTCTCGCTGCGCGAGCTGTGCCAGTCGCATCCGCTCGAGCAGGGTCTGGCCGAGCTGGTGGCCTATCTGGAACTGGGCGGCAACAGCGGCGCTGGCGAGCGCTTTACCATGGTCATCGACGACACGGTCGAAGACCGCATCGAGTGGACAGGCGAGCAACATACACGACGAGTCGCGCGCATGCCGCGCGTGATCTACCTGCGTCCGTCGGAACAGCACAAGGGCCAGTTGTGAACGAAATCGACTCCGAGTCCGGCGCGCAAGCGGATCTGGGCAGCCTGCTGGTGCTGCTGCTCAAGGGCGTGCTGTACCAGGACAGCGACCCGGCGCGCTGGTCGCAACTGCTCACCCTGCAAAACCGGGTCAGGGATTACGTGGCCGTGCTCGGCCTGGAGCTGACGCTGGACGAAGCCGAGGGTTACGCCTTTCTGCGCACCCGGCCGGATGAGACCGGCGAGGAAGACGACAGCAACGCCAGCGACAACATCCCGCGCCTGATGACGCGGCGACAATTATCCTTTCCAGTCAGCCTGCTGCTGGCGCTGCTGCGCAAGAAGCTGGCGGAGTTCGATGCCGGCGGCGGCGACACCCGGCTGGTGCTGAGCCGCGAAAACCTGGTCGATCTGATGCGCCTGTTCCTGCCCGACAGCAGCAACGAGGCGAAGCTGGTGGACCAGATCGAGCGCCATATCAACAAGGTCGTGGAGCTGGGTTTTCTGCGCCGTCTCAAGCCGTCCAGCCCCTCCGCCCAGCCGGGCTACGAGGTGCGCCGCATCATCAAGGCCTTTGTCGACGCCCAATGGCTCTCGGCCTTCGATGCGAAGCTCGAAACCTACCGCCAGCACCTGCTGGACAAGGACAGCAACCATGAATGACCCATCCACGACTCAGCCGGTTTCGCTCGGACTCGATTTCAGCGGCGATGACGCGCTGAGCGGCTTCCGCCTNAAACGGCTGGAGGTCTTAAACTGGGGCACCTTCAGCGATCAGGTGTGGTCGCTGAACCTCGATGGCAGGAACGCGCTCTTGACCGGGGATATCGGTTCCGGCAAATCGACCCTGGTGGATGCCGTCACAACGTTACTGGTGCCGGCGCACAAGGTCGCCTACAACAAGGCCGCCGGCGCCGAGCAGAAGGAGCGTTCACTGCGCTCCTACGTACTGGGTTACTACAAGTCGGAACGCAACGACGACACCGGCAAGTCGCGCCCGGTCGCACTGCGCGATCACAACCATTACTCGGTCATACTCGGCGTATTCCACAACCAGGGCTACGACCAGACCGTGACCCTGGCCCAGGTGTTCTGGATGAAGGAGCCGCAGGGCCAGCCGGAGCGTTTCTTCGTCGGCGCCGAGCAGGCGCTCGGTATCCGCCAGGATTTCGCCCAGTTCGGCAGCGAGATCAACGCGCTGCGCAAACGGCTGCGCCAGCAGGGCTGCGAAGTCATGGAGCGCTTTCCGCAGTATGGCGCGTGGTTCCGCCGTCGTTTCGGCATCGATAACGATCAGGCGATGGATCTGTTCCACCAGACCGTGTCGATGAAATCGGTCGGCAACCTGACCGAGTTCGTGCGCGCCCACATGCTGGAGCCGTTCGATGTGGCCAGCCGCATCGACGCCCTGATTCAACACTTCGATGACCTGAATCGCGCCCACGAAGCCGTGCTCAAGGCGCGCCGCCAGATCGAGGCGCTGACGCCTTTGATCGCCGATTGCGATGCGCATCAGGCGCTGGTGACCTCGGTCGAGACCTTGCGCCACTGCCGCGATGCGCTGGCGACCTATTTTGCCGACAAGAAGGCGCAGCTGCTGGAGGAACGCCTGGGCCGCCTGCAACTCGATCTCACGCGCCAACAGGGCAGGATCGACAAGCTGAGCGGCGAGGCCGACGCCCAGCGCGCCCAGCAGCAGGAACTCAAGCAACAGATCGCCGACAACGGCGGCGACCGCATCGAGCGCCTGCAACAGGAGATCCGCCAGCAGCAGGCCGAACGCGAACGGCGCAGCACCAAGGCCGAGCGCTACAGGACCCTGCTCACAGGCCTGGCGCTGGAGCCAACTCTGAACGCCGAGGCCTTTGCCGAACAGCGGATCGAGCTGGGCCAAAGACAGCAGCAGCTACAGCAGCAACAGGCCGATCACAATAATCGCCTGCGCGAGGTCGAATTCGATTTTCTGCGCAAGAATGAGGAACACAAGGAACTCAAGCAAACGATCAACGAACTGAAATCGCGCCAAAGCAACATCGAACAGGCCCAGGTGACGATCCGCCGCGCGCTGTGTCAGGCGCTGGCGCTGGATGAAGACGAGCTGCCTTTCGTCGGCGAGTTGTTGCAGGTACACGAGGATGAAAAGCCCTGGCAGGGCGCGATCGAACGCCTGCTGCGCAACTTCGGCCTGTCGCTGCTGGTGCCGGACGAACACTACGCCCGCGTCGCGCAATGGGTGGATGACACCCATTTGCGCGGCCGTCTGGTGTATTACCGCGTGCGCCAGGGACAGCCACCTGCTGCCCTGCCCGCGCTGCACCCCGATTCGCTGGCGCGCAAGCTGGCCATCAAGCCCGATTCGGCGTTTTACTCCTGGCTGGAACGCGAGATCGCCCAGCGCTTCGATGTGGCCTGCTGTGCAACCCAGCAGCAGTTTCGCCGCGAAAAGCGCGCCATCAGCCAGAACGGCCAGATCAAGGCCGCCGGTGAGCGCCACGAAAAGGACGACCGCTACGCCTTGAACGACCCCAGTCGCTTCGTGCTGGGCTGGAGCAACAAGGACAAGATTGAGGCGCTGGAGAGCAGGACGCGCCAGTTGGAGCGGGTCATGGCCGACCTGGGTCAGAGCATTGGCGGGCTCAAAAAACAGGACAAAGCGATCAAGGACACCCTCGACGCCATCAGCAAGCTGGAGGAATACCGCGACTTTCACGAGATCGACTGGCAACCGCTGGCGCGGCGAATTGCCGACCTGCAACAGGAACTCAAGGATCTCGAATCCGCCTCCGACCTGTTGCAAACCCTGACCCAACAGCTCAAGGCGCTGGAACAGCAACACCAGGCGTTGATGGACCAGCTGGATTCGGCCAAGGCGGAACGGGCCAAAACCGAACAGAAGATCGACGACGCGGGCCAGCTGCAAAGCGACACCCAGGCGCTGCTGCTGGGTGAGGAAGCGGAGCACAACCGCAGCTGGTTTGAGCATCTGCAAGGCCTGCAAACCGAGGCGCTGGGCGAGCACCGCCTGACGCTGGAGGCCTGCGACAACCGCCAGCAGGATATGCGCAAATGGCTGCAGGAACGCATCGACGCCGAGGACAAAAGGATCAGCCGCCTGCAGGGACGCATCGTCAGCGCCATGTCCGATTACAACAACGACTATAAGCTCGAAACCCAGGAGGTCGATGCCGCGGTCGAGGCGGCGGGGGAATACCGCCAGATGCTGACCGCGCTGCAGGCCGACGACCTGCCGCGCTTCGAGGCGCGTTTCAAGGACCTGCTCAACGAAAACACCATCCGCGAGGTCGCCAACTTCCAGTCACAACTGCAGCGTGAGCGCGAGACCATCCGCGAGCGCATCGCCCGCATCAACGATTCACTGACCCAGATCGATTACAACCCTGGCCGCTACATCCGTCTCGAAACACAACCAAGTCAGGATGTCGATATCCGAGATTTTCAAAGCGAACTGCGCACCTGTACCGAGGGCGCGCTGACCGGCTCGGAGGATGAGCAGTACTCCGAAACCAAGTTCCTGCAGGTCAAACGTATCATCGAACGCTTTCGCGGCCGCGAAGGCCTGAGCGACCAGGACCGACGCTGGACCGCTAAGGTAACCGATGTGCGTAACTGGTTCAGCTTCGCCGCCGCCGAACGCTGGCGCGAAGATGATAGCGAACATGAGCACTACACCGACTCGGGCGGTAAATCCGGCGGTCAGAAGGAAAAGCTGGCCTACACCATTCTGGCCGCCAGCCTGGCCTACCAGTTCGGCCTCGAATGGGGCGCGCTGCGCTCGCGCTCGTTCCGCTTCGTCGTCATCGATGAGGCCTTCGGCCGTGGTTCGGACGAATCGGCCGCCTATGGCCTCAAGCTGTTCGAACAGCTCAACCTGCAACTGCTGATCGTCACCCCGCTGCAGAAGATCCATATCATCGAGCCATTCGTTTCGGCGGTCGGCTTCGTACACAACGAGGCCGGTCGTCATTCGGTGCTGCGCAACCTCAGCATCGAGGAATACCGCGCCGAGAAACAACGGGCACAGACATGACATGGACCCGACCGCAAGACCTCAGCGCCCAGCTGCAAAAGCTGTGGGATCGAGGACAACTACTCGCGCCGCTGGCTGATGGCGATTCGCCCTTTCCCCTGCGTCTGACACTCAAGGGACCTGACTCGCGCGAGTTGAGCGAGCGTTTTACCGAGGTGCGCGACTGGATCGCCGAATTATCGGCAAACGACGCTCACTATCGCATCGAATGGCGCCATATCAAACACCGTGTGCTGGGAGACAATGCAGTTCCCTCAGCAGTCTGGATCGATACACTGAACGATGCGCTGGTACAGATCGGCCAGCGCCGTGCGGCGGAGCGCTTTCAGGTACTGGTGGAACAAACCCGTCAGCAGCAGCCAGAATTGATTACGTGGCTGGCAAAAAGGCCATTGCGAGCATTGGAGCTGGGCAAAAACTGGGCCCGATTGCTGGATATCGTGGCCTGGCTGCTGGCGCATCCGCGCCCCTCCATCTATCTGCGCCAGATCGACCTGCCAGGTGTGCACAGCAAGCTCATCGAGCGGCATCGTGGCGTGCTGGCGGAATTGCTCGATCGGGTGCTGCCAGCGGAGTCGATTGACAGGAAATACTCTGGAGTCAGCGGATTCTGTCGCCGTTACGGCTTCCTCGACAAGCCGTCCCGCGTCCGCTTGCGCATACTCGACCCGTCCATCCGTCTGCTAGCGGTTCACACCGAACAGGATATCACCCTGACCCAAACCGCCTTCGCCGCGCTTTATCCAGCCGTGTCCAGAGTGTTCATCACCGAGAACGAGATTAATTTTCTGGCGTTTCCCGAGGTCCCCGACGCCATGCTGCTGTTCGGCGCGGGTTATGGGTTCGATAATCTTGCCGAAGCGGCATGGTTGCACGACAAAAAAATCCACTATTGGGGTGATATAGATACCCACGGCTTTGCCATCTTGAACCAGCTACGCGGGAACTTTGCGCATGCTCAATCCCTGCTCATGGATGAGCGCACATTGCTCGATCACAAAACCCTCTGGGGCGTTGAACCACAGCCTGAAACGGGCGCTCTCGATCGATTAAGCCCGGCCGAAAACGCCCTGTATGATCAATTGCGCCACAACCACTGGGGCGAACGCGTGCGCCTTGAACAGGAGCGAATCGGGTTCGATTGCCTGCGTCAGGCATTGCAGCAGCTTGACTGAGGCTGCCTGACACCGGTATGCGGTTTGTGCGCGCTTGAACATGCAACAGAATTGCGGCGAAGGGCGTAATCCTCACGCTTTGGACCTGAGACATACATGCAAGATTACGCCTTCGTTTCCGGGCGCATGGATACCGGCCTGCGCCGCCATGGCCGGACCGCCTGATGACGTGAGATTGACGGATGCCCTGCAGAAATTTTTGATCAAACATCAGCGACGGCGCGCGCTCATGCAGCGGCTGATCAAAGCCGGGTTATTCAGCGATCAATAAGAACATGACCAGCATAATCGCGCATGACTGCACTACCTCCAGGCCCTGGGCAGCGCGCGCTAATCGGCAATGACATCGGGGCCCGTATTTTAGACCTTGGTCTCTACGTTCCGGGCCTATTGTCAGTATTTTTAACACATTTTTATAGACTTAAGGCTTATTTTGTAAATATAACTGACAGTCCTATCGGCGACTGCCTCACAAGCGCGTTTTCGAACATCTCTCGTGTCTAAAAAACTCAATAATTTCAGAAGGTTACGAGGCCTTTCAATTCTGAGAACCCGTTCCGCTCCGATGGCATGTTAGCTGCAAGGTATTTAGCAGCAGTATGAATATTGTTTTGCAGGAGTAACGAAAATGAAATTCATGAAATTTGCAGCGTTTGTAGCACTGATGTTTGGAAGTACCGGCCTATACGCCCTGCCCGCCTTGCAGTTAGGGGGCGACAGCACACTGACCTACCCTAATGGCGACCCGGTTTGGACCTATGACCTCACTGAAGAAAGCTGGATGGTGTCTGCGGGCACCTTTGATCTGCTGGCCTTTGCTACTGATGCAGCCTGGAAACCGGGTGATACACGCTACGCCTATCTGGTGGCGGCGGCCGTGCCTAACCCCGGTGATATTGGCGATTCGTTCGATCTGACGATCAGCAACAACGGCCTGAGCCAGACCGCACCCATCGTGTCCGGTTATGGCAATCCGCCGTTACAGGACGTCGATGATATAAACGACAGCAGCCTGTCGCCGCACGGCATCTACGATACCTATTTCGAGATCTATGAGTTCGTATTCGATGAGGCCGGCCCCATCTACGACCTGCAACCGGGCGAGGATGGTCAGGGCAGCGGTTATAGTGAGGTTTTTTCAATCACCGTCAACAGCCTGCTCGACGATGTATCGGGCGTTCATTTCGACTTGTTCACCGTCAATGGGGGGCAATGGGATTACACCGATGCTGCTCCTGATAACGATCTGGTGTACAAGGTCGCGCCTTTCTCGCACGATGCTGAATATGAAAAAGTGCCGGAGCCCGGCATACTGGCCCTGTTTAGTGCCGGATTGATCGGCCTGGTGCTGGCACGCAAAAGGATCGTCTAGGAGCCTGTCGGACTTAGGGGATCGTAGCGAGCAAGGCAGGAATGAGAGGACAGGTTTTCACGATTTTGAGGCGCATAGCGGGCCTAAGCAACGAAAAATCGGGGAGAGATGGACCTCACTCCCATCGGCGCAGTAGATTCGGCCTAAATCCGACAGGCGCCTAGGCCATTCGCGACCTCGATATGTTGAAGGCCGGTATCCCCGGCCTTTTTTGCGCCTTGTGTTCAGTGTCAAATCGCTGTTGAATGCGTTCGACAACAGTCCCGTGTATTGCATGAGCGACACGCCCTGACCAGTATGATCACCAGCGCCATCACCTTTGCCCTTCTCAGCCTGCTGTTCGCAGGCTTTAACGATGTGCTGTTCAAACGCTACGCCTCGCAGGATCGCTCGCGCGGCGCGTATGTATTCGGTATCGGCGTCGTGTGGGGTCTGTTGCAGCTGGGTTATGCGAGCATTCAGGGCAGCGATATAACGCTGGATTCGACGTCACTGATGTATGGATTGGCTGCGGGGCTGGTTGTCACCGTGTCCAACCTGTTGCTGCTGGAGAGCCTGACCCACATCGACGCCAGTCTGGGGTCGACGGTGTATCGCCTGAACACGGTGGGGGTGGTGATCCTGGCGTTGCTATTCCTGAACGAGGACCTGGATGGGCTGAAGGCCTTGGGCATTGGCCTCGGCGTGGCCGCGGTTGCCCTGCTCTATCATCCGGGCGGCCATGGCGAGGCCAGGGGCTCGCGCTTCACTGTGTTTTTTGCCCTGGTGGTGCTGGCGTCACTGTTGCGCGCCGTATACGGCGTGCTGTCCAAGGCCGGTCTGAATGCCGGGGCGGATCTGCAAACCATGCTGATACTGGCCGCGTTGTGCTGGATAGGCGGGGGTTATCTGTATGCGCGCCTGCGCGAAAAACGCTTTCGCCTCACCCGCAAGAAATTGCTGTACGCCAGCATATCCGGCGTGCTGGTGTTCCTCATCGTCAATTTTCTGCTGCTGGCCATCGAAACCGGTCAGGCCAGCATCGTGATCCCCATCGCCAATATGAGTTTCGTTATCGCCCTGATTGTGTCGGTTGCACTGGGCATGGAACGGCTGAACGCAGCCAAACTAGCGGCTGTGGCCATGGCAATCGGCTCCATTGCAGTGCTGGCAAGCGCACCATGATTGGCCCGGTTTTGGTCAGATGAGTTGTTTGGTCTATACCCACAACCTGTTTGTGGACGGTGTTATATCAAAATCGCAATACAATGTTGTTATTCTGTCCGGGCCTTGAAATTGGCAAGCCAATACACATACACTCCCTTGTCCAGCTATGACCAACTCAATCTGCAAATCAATTCAATCCGAATACGATGGATAAACTAGATAAAATAACCTGGACCGAAAATTTCAGCGTGGGCCATAAAACCCTGGACGATCAGCATTTCAAGATCGTGTCCTATATCAACGAATTGATCGATATGCCCACTATTACGAAGCAGTCGGTAGCGCTTGAGTACATCACCAAGATGCTGGTGTACTCGCGTGAGCACCTTGATTACGAGGAACAACTGCTGAATGACAATGACTACCCTGACGCCTCATCACATGCGGTCATCCACACGTTCTACGTCAAAAAGGTCGAGAATTTCCTCAAGATGTCGTTCGTCGACGATTATGATTTCCGCTCGGATGTGCTCAACTTTCTGAAAGAGTGGTGGACATATCACATCCTTGAGGAAGACATGAAGTACCGTCCCTTCGTCGAAGGCAAAGGTCTGGCCTGACAGTATGAACGCTCTCGCGCTCGAATATTGCCTGCCACGCTGCCCCTGAGGTTGGCATCACGACATTGTTTGCTGGCGATTGGCCGAGCCCGTCTCAGCACAATGCATACGGCCCCGGTGCTACATCGTGCTCAGATGCCTCTAAGCACCATTGCCACCCGGCCCACGAATAATCAGAACAGTACGAATCCAAGCGCCAGCAAGACGCAAACCAAGGCCTGGGTGACGATAGTCAAAGGCATGGCGGGAATCATGCGCCCCTTGATGACCGCGCCGGTGGCCAGCACGGCCGGAATGGCGCCAATCAGCGCCAACAAACCGGCATTGCCGAGCGGCGCCAGTAAAAGCAGAATAAAACCCGCGCCAAACCAAAGGCCATGCAACATGGCTGCACGCCCGGCGCCCAGGCGGCTCGGCAGGGTGCGCTTGCCAGCCGTCAGGTCGGCGTCGATATCGGGTATGGAGTTGACCCACAGAATGGCCGCCACGAAACAGCCAATGCCGAGTCCCATCCAGATCGAGCCACTATCGATATCGCCGCTCATGGCGTACACCGTGCCGGTAACCGGCAGCAGGCCGAAACAGATGACGATGGTGATGTCGCCCAGACCACGACAGGCCAGACAGGGCGGCGCGGAGTAAATGTAGGCGAGCAGCGCACCTATAAGACCTATGCCCCACAACAGCGGCCCGCTGCTAAACAGCACGATCAGCCCCGTCAAGCTGCCTGCCACCAGCAGCGTCAGGCCGTAGCGCTGGGTTTCCTGCTCGCTGAGTATGCCATTCTGGATAAAACGGCTGCCGCCGGAGAACGGAAAAACCCGCCCGGTGTTGGCGCCATCGGTACCGTTTCTGGCGTCGTGAAAATCATTGAGCACATTGGCCGCCGCGTGCACGCAGGCGACGCTGATCAGAATCGTCAGGGCCAGGAAGATATCCAGTTGACCCGCATCGCGCCAGACGTAGGCCAGCGCGGTCAGGATGGGTAGCAGTGATGCAGTGAAAAATGCCGGCCGGGTGGCGACAAAATAGGTTTTGATCAGGTTGCCGGTTGTGGATCCATGAAATACTTCGACGGAGGGTTCAGCCATTTTTGTTGTCTCTTGTTACGACGGCGCACGAATTGACCGGAGTCTACACCAGCCAGCCATGTGTTCAAGCCGTGTGACCGCCGCTATCTGTTCATTCGCTACAGATCGTAGGGTAAACTACGCGCTTTTAATCAGCCCGTGACCCAAATTCCTATGGACCTTTCCTCCCTGACGGCGGTTTCACCCGTCGATGGCCGCTATGGCCGCAAAACCCTGGCATTGCGCAGCATCTTCAGTGAATATGGCTTGATCTATCATCGTGTCGTCGTCGAAATCCGCTGGTTACAGGCGCTGTCGCGCCAGGACGAAATACTCGAAGTGCCCGCACTGAGCGATGACGCCAACGCCGTGCTTGAGTCGATCATCAGCGACTTCAATGAAAGCGATGCGCAGCGGGTCAAGGACATCGAACGCACCACCAACCACGACGTCAAGGCCGTCGAGTATTTCCTCAAGGAAAANATCACTGGCAATGCCGAACTCATGGCCGTCAACGAGTTCATTCATTTCGCCTGCACCTCGGAAGACATCAACAACCTGTCGCATGCGCTGATGCTGAATGCCGGCCGCGCATTGATGGTCGAGCGCCTGGACGCGGTCAATGCCATGATCGAACAGATGGCCCTGGACTATGCCGATATCCCGATTCTCAGCCGTACCCACGGTCAGCCGGCATCGCCATCGACGCTAGGCAAGGAAATGGCCAACGTGGCCTATCGCGTGCAGCGCCAGATCAAACAGATCAACCGCATCGAGGTCATGGGCAAGATTAACGGCGCGGTGGGCAACTACAACGCCCACATCAGCGCCTACCCCGAGGTCGACTGGGCCGCTTTCGCCCAGCAGTTTGTCGAATCGCTGGGTATTCGCTTCAATCCCTACACCATCCAGATCGAGCCGCATGACTACATCGCCGAGTTGTTCGACGCCATGGCGCGCGCCAACACGGTATTGATCGATTTTTCGCGTGACATCTGGAGTTATATTGCGCTGGCCTATTTCAAGCAGAAGACCATTGCCGGCGAAGTCGGCTCGTCGACCATGCCGCACAAGGTCAACCCCATCGATTTCGAGAATGCCGAGGGTAATCTGGGCATCGCCAATGCCCTGCTCACCCATCTGGCGCAGAAGCTGCCGATTTCGCGCTGGCAACGGGATCTCACCGACTCCACCGTATTGCGTAACCTGGGTGTTGGTTTCGCCCATATCCTGATTTCGCTGGATTCGCTGGAGCGCGGCATCAGCAAGCTCGAGGTCAATGAGAAGACCATCGCCGCCGATCTCGACGCCAACTGGGAAGTGCTGGCCGAACCGATTCAGACCGTCATGCGCCGGTATGGCATCGAGAAGCCCTACGAGAAACTCAAGGAGCTGACACGAGGCCAGCGCGTCAACCAGCAAATGATGCAGGATTTCGTCAAAACGCTCGATCTGCCGCAGGAGGCCATCGATCGATTGATGCAATTGACCCCGGCCAGCTACATCGGTAACGCCGCCGAACAGGCGCGTAACATCCGCAACTGACAACCCGGCCAATACTCAGCCATGTGGCAACTACATAACTTTGACATTGACGACTTTCTCGCCAACTACTGGCAGAAAAAGCCGCTGCTGGTACGCCAGGCCCTGCCCGGTTTCGAAACGGTTCTAAGCCCCGAGGAATTGGCCGGATTGGCCTGTGAGCAGGGTGTGCACAGCCGCCTGATCATCGAAAAAGATGCTGCGCAACCCTGGCAATTGCGCTACGGCCCGTTTCAGGAAACAGACTTCACCAGCCTGCCCGACACCCACTATTCATTGCTGGTATCGGAATGTGAAAAATGGATGCCCGAATTGCAGGACCTGGTGACCCAGTTCAGCTTTATTCCGCGCTGGCGTATCGATGACCTGATGATATCCTACGCGCCTGAGCACGGTTCGGTGGGGCCGCACATCGATGAGTACGATGTTTTCCTGATCCAGGCCAATGGCCAGCGGCGTTGGGCCATTATCGATGAGGCGCAGCAGGACCCGGCACTGATTGCCGACCTGGACCTCGCCATCATGCGCGAGTTCAACGAAGACCGCGCGTGGATCCTTGAACCCGGCGATATGCTGTACCTGCCCCCCCGCATTGCACATCATGGCGTGGCCGTGGGTGACGGCTGCATGACCTACTCGGTGGGTTTTCGCGCGCAGACGGCTGGCGATGTCATGGACAGCTTTTTATTCGAGGCCAGCGAGCGTCAATACACCGACAAACGCTATTACGATCCGCCCTTGACGCGTGATCGCGATCCGGCCGAGATTACTCAGGACGAGATCGCCCAGTTTCGAAGCATGGTATTGCAAATGGTCGAAGACAGCGCCGAGCTGTGGCCCGATATCGTGGGCAAACTGGTATCTGACGCCACCCTGTCGGATGACGTGCAGGCCTTGCAGTGCGAGACCTTTGACGAGGTGCGGTCACATATATGGCAAAAACACCCGGATGCGCGTTTTGTGTTTCACCAAAGCAAGGCGTTGATCCGTTTTTACTACAGTGGCCAGGTGCATCAGCTCGGTAACAGCCCGGAACACCTTGAATGGTGCAGCCTGCTGGGCAATGAATCCATATTCGAGTTTGTTGAATTCGATCCTCCGGCAGCCATTCAAAGCCTGCTGCTTGAACTGATCAATCACAGCGCACTGATTCCGGTACTGGATGACGATGACTGAATATGACGTTGGGCCAGCGGACTGGCGCGACGAGCATGCACAACTGACCCGCATTCGCTTCGAGGTATTTGTCGAAGAACAGCGGGTGCCGCCGGAACTGGAACTCGATGGCATCGACCCGCACTGCCAGCACGTCAAGGCCCAGACCCCGAACGGCATTATCATCGGCTGCGCACGATTATTGCCCGATCACCACGTCGGGCGCATGTGCGTGGTCAAACCCTGGCGTGGACGGGGTGTCGGCTCTGCCATCATGACCTACATTATCGAGCTGGCGCGCCAGCGCGGATTACCTGAACTTCAGCTCAACGCCCAGATCGATGCTGGCGAATTCTATCAACGCTTTGCATTCAAACGTGAAGGCGCCATTTTCATGGACGCGGGCATCGAACATGTAAAAATGACATTGATCATTGATCCCTGACCCGTTTTTCGATTGAATGGACGCAGAATTCACTGGAGATTATTCATGACCGCCGAGTCCCCCAACGAGGTTTTCGATAGCGCGCTGGCCCAGGTGCAGCACAAGGTTGCGCTTATGGCCGAAATGGTGAGCCAGGAACTGTCCGACAGTCTGGAAGCCTTCATTCACCGTGACCGCCAGGAGGCCTCTGAATCGATTGCCAGCGATTCGCTGATCGACGCCAGTGAGCGCATCATCGACAACCTGATCATCAACTCGATCACCAACCGCCAGGTCGATGAGGACGAGTGTCGCAATCTGGTCGCTGCACTGAGAATTTCGCGCGATCTCGAACGTATCGGCGACTACGCCAAGAATATCGCCAATCACAGCCAGACCCTGGATGAACTCAAAATCACCGGCGAAGAGCAGCGTGTCATCGATATGGGCCATGCGGTTCTGACCATGTTGCAGGAGGTTATCGAAGCCTACGCCACGCTGGACCCGGTCAAGGCCGAACTGGCGCGTGGTCAGGATGTCGACATAGACGAGTTGTACACCAAGATCTTTGCCGACCTGCTGGCGATCAACCACGGCGATGCGTCCCTCGCCAGCGCCTGTACCCATCTGTCATTCGTCGCCCGCAGCCTGGAGCGGATTGGCGACCACATCACCGACATCGCCGAGGAAGTGCTCTACATCGCGCGCGGCGAATACCCCGCCGAAGACCGGGAAAAGGCAGATAACTCGGCACAACAAATTGTTTAAATACAACGAGTTATGGAAAATACCTCAGTAGAAACATTAAATACGAAAGAAGCCTGCGTCGAAGCCGTCGAGCGCTTGATCAGTGTCGCTGAACAACGCATTGCGTTGTTCAGCCAACAGCTCGAACCCCTGCTGTATAACCACCCGTCCATCTGCGATCACATCTCCGCGCTGGCGCGCAAGAATCGGCATAGCTCGATTCGTATCATTGCCCAGGACACTCGCGCTGCGGCCGATGGGCACTGCCTGGTTCATCTGGCGCAAAAGCTCACGTCATCCATCCACATCCGTGTGCCCTCCTCACCCGAGATTCAGCACTACGTCAAAAGCCTGCTCATCATTGATGATCATTCCATGCTGATGATCGACAATCCGGAACGTTTCGAAGGCAGCCTGATTGAAAACAATCGCCTGCACATCAAAACACAGCTGGAGTTTTTCGATAATGCCTGGGAAAACAGCCTGCCTGATACCAATACGCGCCGCCTGTATATCTGACACGCCGCTGCAAACCGCTTGTTCCTAGCAGGATTCAGTCATTTCATGCGCGAGTCGATGGATTCGCTCCAGCACGAAATCGATATCTTCATCACGTGTGCGATGATTGGTGACCGACGCGCGAATGACCCGGTATTTACCCTGTCGGGTCATTGAAAAAACGGCTTCGCCATCCAGTTGTAAACGGGTCACGATCTGTTCGCACAACTGATCATTACGCTCGCCATCGATAACCCTGTCGCCGATGCGGCCCTGCATCTTGAAGGTAACGATGTTGGAAACCGGCTGCTTGGCCAGCTGAAAACAATCTGATTTTTCAATGCCCTGGGCCAGGCGTAACGCCAGGCGGCAGTTTTCACTGACGGCAAAACCGAGCTTGTCGAGGCCGTAGGTTTTGAGGGTAAACCAGACCTTGAGGGCTCGAAACGATCGTGACAGTTCCATGCCGTAGTCACAAAACCAGGGGTCGCCACCCGCCAGTCCCTGACCATGCGTGGACAGGTAGTTGGGACGAATCGAAAACACCTGCTGCTGGAAAGCGCCGTCACGCATCAGCACCGCGCCGCAGTCATACTGCACGTACATCAGCTTGTGAAAATCAAACGCCAGCGAATCGGTTTTTTCCATGCCATCGGTCAATGCCGCATGTTGCGCATCGGCGATCTTCATCCATGCGCCGAAAGCGCCATCCACATGCATCCAGCAGTCATAGCGATCGCATAACTCGCGAATGGCATTGAAGTCATCGAACGAACCGGTATTGACGGTCCCTGCGTTGGCGATGACCATAAAAGGCATGTAACCCTGTTCGAGATCGGCCTTGATCTGCGCTTCAAGCTCGCCAAGAAGAATCCGGTGGTTGTCATCCGTATCAACCACTATCAGGTTATCCGAACCAATACCGCAGGTTTGAATGGCCTTGATGATCGAGCTGTGTCCCTCGACCGAGGTGTAACAACGCAGCGGCTTGCACACGTTGAAAAAGCCCTTGTTCTTATGCTCAAGCCCCAGCTTGCGGAACATGGCTACCTGTAATGCCAGTTGCGTTGAGGCCGAGGTGCCGGAGGTCATCAGGCCACCAGACTCGGCCGGGAAGCCGAATATCTGCTTGCACCAGTCAACGATCATGCGTTCGATATAGACCGCGCCATGATCGCGACCGCCACAGTTGGAGTTCATCAGGCTCACCGCAATGTCGCCCATCAGCGCGGGCACGGTGCCAGTTCCCTGCACCCAGCCAAAAAACCGGGGGTGGGTATTGCCATTACGATAGGGGCGAATCTGCTCGCGATACTCGGCGATAACATCACTGAGATCCTGCGACTGGCGCGGTGGTTTCTCATGGCGCCAGACCTGTTTAAGTGATTCTGGCACCGGACGCCAGACCTCACCTTCAAGGCTGTCGGCCAGTTCGCGGATTTCTTCCGCGGTAAATTTCGATAAGAAATCGATCAGTTGCTGCCAGTCGGCAGGGTCGAGATGATCTGTGAGCTGCAAGATTCGAATCCGGGCTGGTGAAAAGAGTTACAGTCCCAAAACCTGGCGCGCGGATACAAAATCCAGTCCCTGTGCCTCGGCGACCTCATGCTGTGTGAGCTTACCTCGATATACATTCAGTCCATTGCGCAGGTGGGGGTTGTCGATCAGTGCCTGCTCGCCCTTGTCGGCGAGCTCCAGCACGTAGGGCAGTGTTGCATTGTTGAGCGCGAAGGTCGATGTGCGCGGCACCGCACCGGGCATATTGGCGACACAATAGTGAATCACGTCATCAACGACGAAGGTTGGCTCGGCATGGGTGGTCGGGCGTGATGTTTCAAAACACCCCCCCTGATCGATTGCCACATCGACCACGACCGCGCCGGGTTTCATCCTCTTGATCATATCGGCGCTGACCAGTTTGGGCGCCGCCGCGCCGGGAATGAGCACACTGCCGATCACCACGTCGGCTTCGAGTACGTGTTTTTCCAGTGCATCGCGGGTCGAAAAGACGGTCGTGACGGAGCGGCCGAACTGTAACCACAGATCATTCAAGACCTTCGCCGAACGATCGAGCACATACACATTGGCGTCCATGCCCACGGCAATATAGGCGGCGTGGCGACCAACGACTCCGCCACCAATAATGACGACCTTGGCGGGATCGACGCCGGGTACGCCACCGAGCAGCATACCCTCGCCGCCATGAGTCTTCTCCAGGCAATGCGCGGCCGCCTGTATCGACATACGTCCGGCCACCTCCGACATGGGCGCCAGCAACGGCAGACCGCCAGCATCAGAGGTCACGGTCTCGTAAGCAATACACACCGCATCGCTATTGAGGAGATCACTGGTTTGCGCCGGATCTGGCGCCAGATGAAGATAGGTGAACAATAGCTGGCCAGGACGCAGACGGGCGCGCTCCACGGCCTGTGGCTCCTTAACCTTGACGATGATATCGGCCTGTTTGAACAGTGCCGTTGCATCGGGTACGATGCTGGCGCCAGCGGCGATGTAATCCTCATCGCGCATACCGATGCCAATACCGGCCTGGGTCTCGACCACAACCTCGTGGCCATGCGCCACCGCCTCACGCACGCTCGCAGGTGTCAGGCCAATACGAAATTCATTATTCTTAATTTCTTTGGGTACGCCGATCAGCATGGGCTGTCTCCGGGCACGCATTAGCGATCACTGGGAAAAACGCGATTATGCGTTAAATTGGCGCGATATTGGAGCATAAACTTGCCCCACCCCGCGTCTTTTTATCGCAGCGGCCCCTTAACGGACCGACCAGTGTTCTTCGTGGCGGTAGGTCCAGCTCAGGAATGCGATAAGCACGATGAAGCTGGCAATGAAATAGGCAACCATCAGGGCGTTGACATAATCGGTATTGACCTTGAGGTTTTGAATCGGGTAGATAATCTCGACGACCCCGGCAACTTCACCGGGTTTGGAATTCAGATGACACTGGTGGCATTGTGGTTCGAACTTGGCGGGATACAGAAAACGAACCCGATCGTCTTTCTGAAACATCCGGTATTCACCGGTTTTGAACGCCAGGGCAATGGCCACGTCATTGCGTCGGCGCATGGAATCGATTTCATTCTCGCCGAATAAATCGGCAACGACAGGCCCTCGCACCACCGAAATCACCATGCCAGGCCCGGTTTCCGACATACGCGCGGCCGCCGCCTCAATACCCTCGCGGGTCTGGCCGGCCATCATCTCCGAATACATGGACTGGAAAACCATCTCCGAAATATGATGGATCTCATCCTCGGACATATCCACGTAGGCATGGTTACGCATCATGATCGTAAACAAATAAATCAATGCAAACGATATCGCGACATAGACCAGCGCCACCTTGATCAGAAAATGCTGAAACTTGCGGACGCTTTTGGGGTCCTGGTGCAGCGGAGTATGAGCCTTTTTGTCGAGATCTATCGTCATTTCTAATGCTCTTCTTGCGACAACCCTACTTTACTCACCTTCGAGCAAAAAAGAAGTGTAATTCCACAAACGGATGCGCTGAGTCAATAAAAACAACCCGTCAAAAAATGATGGTTTTATTACCGTCGACCATTATCCGGTCCTCAAGGTGGTAACGCAGCCCCCGCGCCAGCACCTGTTTTTCAACGTCTTTACCGATACGCACGAGGTCTTCGATCTTGTCGCTATGATCGACACGCTGGATATCCTGCTCGATGATCGGCCCCTCGTCCAGATCCGTGGTGACGTAGTGGCAGGTGGCGCCGATCAGCTTGACGCCGCGCTCAAAGGCCTGATGGTATGGTTTCGCGCCGATGAAGGATGGCAGGAAACTGTGATGAATGTTGATGATCTGGTTACGGAAGCGGTGACAGAAATCTTCGGGCAGGATTTGCATGTAGCGCGCCAGCACGATGGTATCGATCGAGCGCTCCTCGATGGCCTGGAATACCCGTGCAAAACCGGCTGCCTTATCGTGCCTGTCGATGGAAATGTTCAGAAAAGGAATATCGCAGCATTCCACCTGGCGCCGCAGATCGTCATGGTTGCTGATGACCACCGAGATATCGCAGAACAGGTCACCGCTGCGCCAGCGGTCGAGTATATCCGACAGGCAGTGCGAGGCCTTGCTGACCAGCAACGCCACCTTGCGCGGGCTATCACTGTCGATAACCCGCCAGTCCATGCTGAATTTTTCGGCGATCGGACGAAAGCGGCTGGG
>JGI11705J14877_10000678_pt1 | contig 20809 bp, 26 predicted proteins | sample Etolaghawater15m_FD_14877 | JGI IMG/M metagenome (IMG submission 14877)
GAACAATGTCATGAGAAATTGCGGCTCCGGTTGAGGGCTTTTCCTGAGCATTTTACTCAAGTATGATCCGGCTGCGAGCTTTGGGGCAAAAACTCCGGGCTCGCATAAATTTTGATTTCGTACCCAACACTGTTTTGCAGGAGGAAGCAATGAACGTGAACGAAGTTGCCAAGAACTGGAAGAAAGATAAGACCGCGCCGAAGTGGAACGAAGATGAGCATGCCCAAGTCACCGTGGACATGGCCAAGCGTTACCAGGAAGAGCTCGAGAAGGCCGAGAAGAAAAGCTGAGTGACGGTCGCAACCGCCCTTCGGGGCGGTTTTTTATTCCATAAAAAAGGCCGCCAGGAGCTGGCGGCCAAGCATGACAGGGACTGTGCAGATGAACGCGAACCCTACATCCATCCAGTAGGCACACAGTTCCCGTTGCATGGATAGCGGATTCATTCGCGAGTTCCAAGGTCAGATAAAAAACTTCACTTCACCTCACCAAGATCAGCATGAACAAAGCACAGAACGTTATCGGAACCGAACTCGAACTCTGTAGTCGTGAACCGCTCACTGGCTTTTTCCGGGACGGACACTGCACAACTGGGCCACAAGACCTTGGAACCCATACGGTCTGTGCGGTTGTTACAGAGGCATTTCTTGCTCATACCGCTGCGCAAGGGAATGACTTAATCACGCCCCGCCCTGATTTACGTTTTTCTGGGCTGAAGCCAGGCGACCGCTGGTGCCTATGTGCTTCGCGTTGGGCAGAGGCTCTTGAAGCGGGCGTTGCGCCACCCGTGGTCTTAGAAGCTACCCACAGCAACACACTCAAGGCGGTCGCTCTTGAGGACTTGTTAGCCCATGGCCATCTGCAGGCCAGCCTGCATCAACATCCCACTGACCTGCATTAGGGCCCTGACCTTCTTTATGAGAGGAATCCCATGTCACGAAATATTGTTTTGATCGGTGGACGTAGCGGAATCGGCGCCGCCTTGCTCAATCGCTTGGTCAAAGAACCTGAGACACAGGTCTGGAATTTCTCGCGCGAAGACGTGCCTATGCATGCTCAAGTGAAGGATCAGCGCTGGGACGCTGGCAACGAATTTGATCCAAAGACACTCGAGTTGCCAGACACATTGACGGACTGGTCTACTGCCCAGGTTCCATTCAACTTACACCCTTTCATCGCTGTAAGCTCGTTCAGTTTGAGCAAGACCTCAACATCAATCTCTTTGGGGCGATTCGCATTCTACAAGCCTGTCGCGATGGATTACGCAAGAGCACGCAAGCGAGTGTTGTTATGTTCTCAAGCGTAGCCGTACAGACGGGGATGCCGATGCATGCATCGATTGCAAGTGCCAAAGGTGCCGTTGAGGGGCTCACCCGATCCTTGGCGGCCGAATGGGCGCCACAGATTCGAGTCAATGCCATTGCGCCCTCTTTAAGTGATACGCCGTTAGCTGCCGGTCTTCTCAAAACCGAGCGCATACAAGAAGCGGCAGCAGATCGTCATCCGCTTGGCCGCATTGGATCTGCAGCGGATCATGCTGGATTGGCTCTGTTCTTGCTCTCAAATGATGCGAGCTGGATGACAGGCCAAGTCCTCCATCTGGATGGTGGGCTCGGTGCGCTCTTTGGAGTCAGCAAGTGAATTCAAGTTATCGACTGCATGTGTTTTACGATGGCGTCTGTCCAATGTGCAGCCGCGAAATCTCCCACTATCGCCGTCTCAATGGCGCTGAACAGATTGAGTGGATCGACATTCATCAAGCCGCCCAGCGCCTCCAAGATGAAGGACTTCGATTTGAAGACGCGTTAGCGCGCTTTCATGTGCGCGATGCTGCAGGTCGCTGGCATATCGGCGCCAATGGATTTTTTGCGCTTTGGCAAGTCCTTCCACGCTATCGCCCTGCCGCGCGCATCATTCAATTGCTGCACCTCAACCGCCCACTAAATGCACTCTATGATCGTTTTGCAATCTGGCGGATTCGACGACAAACAGGCTGTGATGATCAGTGTCGTCCACGTCCGCATAAGGATTCATGACGCATCACAAGCCGCACTTGCCGGAAAAAATCTGTGCACAATGCCAGCGTCCGTTTACCTGGCGCAAACGCTGGCAGCGGGTCTGGAACGAAGTGCGTTATTGCTCTGAACGTTGCCGTCGTGCGGCACGCCAGCACGTCACGCCAGATAGCGCCGAGGACGCACAAACATGACCACCCTGCGCATAGCATTTGGCGACCAGCTCAATCCGGACAGCACGATCTTCCACAATGCGGATCCCGAACAAGACCGTTTTTGGATGGCGGAAGTTCCGCATGAAGCCACCAAGGTTTGGAGTCACAAGGCACGCATTGTTCTGTTCCTAAGCGCCATGCGCCACTACGCGGATGAGATCCGTGCGCGCGGCTTTGCATTAACGTATCACGCGCTCGGCGACCATCCCTACGCCAGCTTTCGCGAAGCACTCGAAGCCACCCTGCGTGAGCATAAGATCACGCACATCTGCGTAGTGAAACCGGGTGAATGGGAAGTCTTGCAGTCACTCGAAACGCTCTGCAGCGAACATCAAATCAAGCTTGAGCTTTTGCCCGACACCCATTTCCTCAGCGACGAAGCGGAATTCGCGGCATGGAGCAAAGGTCGAAAGAACTGGGTGTTAGAACACTTCTATCGTTTTTTACGCCGCAAGCGTGACGTCTTGATGGACGGCGACCAGCCTGTCGGTGGGCGCTGGAACTTCGATAGCGAAAACCGTAAATCCTTTGGCAAAGCTGGACCGGGCATCATCCCCGTGCCGGCGATGTTTGCGCCTGATGCCATCACCCAAGACGTCATTGCACGGGTTGAACAACACTTTCCGGATCACCCCGGCGACCTGCAGAGCTTCCAATGGCCCGTTACTGCTGTACAAGCACAGCAGGCCTTAGAGGATTTTATTCACAATCGCCTACCCTTGTTCGGGCACTATCAAGACGCGATGTGGACGCAGCAGCCCTGGCTGTTTCACGCCCGCATTTCCGCAGCCCTCAACCTCAAGCTGTTGCATCCCCAAACCGCGATTGATGCCGCACTCGACGCCTATCAACAAGGCCATGCACCACTGGCCGCAGTCGAAGGCTTTGTTCGACAAATCTTGGGGTGGCGCGAATACGTCCGTCACATCTATTGGGCACGCATGCCCCAGATGCTGGATGAAAACGCGCTCTCCGCAGCAGCACCACTACCTGCGTTTTACTGGACCGGAAAGACGGATTGGGCCTGTCTACACGATGCGTTACAGCAAACCCTCCGCCACGGTTATGCCCACCACATCCAACGCCTGATGGTGTTGGGGCTGTTTGCGCAATTAGTTGGGGTCAATCCGCGCGAGGTGCATGAATGGTTCTTGGCCATTTATGTCGATGCGGTGGAATGGGTAGAAGCGCCCAATACGCTCGGCATGTCGCAATACGCCGACGCTGGAACGCTGGGCAGCAAGCCCTATGTGGCCAGTGGCAAATACATCCAGCGCATGTCGAACTATTGCGCCCACTGCCCACAGGACCCGGCCAAGGCAACCGGCCAGCAGGCCTGTCCGTTCACCACGTTGTATTGGGATTTTCTCGATCGGCATCGTGAGAAATTTTCCAAACACCCGCGTACAGCCTTGCAATGGCGCAGCCTAGAGCGCCTAAGCAGCGAAGATCTCGCCGCGATTCAGGCACAAGCCGCTACCTTTCGTCAGCAGCTTGCGGCATCCTCTCGTTCAGCATGATCCATAACGACACCCCTCCTGCCTCACCTTGCATTGGCGTATGCCGCATGCACGCCGGTCGTTGCATCGGCTGTCAGCGCACGGGTGCCGAGATTGCAGAGCATGGCCGTAAGGTTTTGGCCTGGCAGCGCGCGCAAATGGAATCTGCGCACAACTCTTCAGAAGAATCAGAAACAAATACCACGCATGAGCCCTGAACCCACCTCCCCCAACACCGCACCCATCCTGATTACCGGCGGCGCCCAGCGCGTGGGTCTTCACCTGTGCGAACAACTGCTCGCCCGTGGTGAACGCATCATCCTCACTTATCGCCGTGAACGTCCAGTTTTAGACACCTTGCGTGCACAAGGCGTAATCACCCTGCAAGCCGACTTCTCCACTCAAGAAGGTGTGCTTGCCTTTGTTGCCGCACTGAAACAAGCCACTGATTCTTTACGTTCCATCATTCACAACGCCTCGACGTGGTCCAAGGATGCGACCGTGTTAAGTGAGCCCGCACATTTCACTGAACTCATGAACGTGCATGTGTTCGCGCCGTATTGGATTAACCTGCACTGCGAAGATCTGTTACGCAAAGGCGAAGGCCTGCGCGACATCATTGCCATCAGTGACCACACCGTGAGCCGTGGCAGCGACAAGCATGCCGCCTACCTTGCGAGCAAAGCCGGCCTCGAGAGCCTAACCCTCTCCTTTGCCAAGCGCTTCGCACCCCGCATCAAAGTCAATGCGATTGCGCCTGCTTTGGTGATGTTTAATGAAGGTGATTCAGCGGAGTATCGCGCCGAGCGACTCAAGCGCTCGGCCCTACAAATCGAACCCGGTCCTGGTGTGGTGTTTGATGCGGTCTGGTATCTGCTGCACAGCAGTTACACCACCGGCACCATCCTGCCACTCAACGGCGGGCGTCATCTGGTCTAGATCAGTGCCAACGTAGATGGCCAAAGAACGGGTCATCACGCTCGAAGGCCGTCGCGACCTTGGCGTGTTCGCTCTTCTCCAAAACCAATAAAAAGCTCACATGCGCGTGACTGAAGCTGGCAATTGTCAGGGCCTCACTTCGGCTTGAACCGGTAAACGCTCTACGGATCTCTTTACAGCGCTTGTTTAAGTAGGGCTCGCGTTGCGTGCGTGGGAAATGTTGAAACAACAACAGACGTTGGCCTCGCGCATAAAACCGCTGCGCCTCATCCAACCAAAGGTACTTGTCCGAATTTTTCTGGCCACGTTGCACCGAACTGATCTCAAGCCCATTGTCTGGATCGAAAAAGACCAGATCCCGGTCATCGAGGCGGTCCTCGGCAGTCCTCCAATACGCGGCACGCGCCTCAACAGCCAGTGGCAGCGGATCCGCAAAATAGCTCGCCTCATTTAACAGCTCAGCTTGTGCAAACTCGCTGAGGCACCGTCGTCCCGCACGAACACTCTGCGACAAGGCCTGAAACAGCATGGGATCATGCGGCTGATAACGCGAGGCCTCATCTAAGTAGCTGATTTTGTTGCCATCGTTTCGCCCATCCGGGGGTGTCAGCATCCAACAAACCCCCATCGACCAGCCCAAACGCTGCTGTAAAACCCGCAACAGACCATAGGTCCAGAAATCATTGATATCCCCGTAGTACTGGTGTTTCACCGTCCCGTTGCCTCCCAATCTGATAGTGGAATGGATACTGGCCCGCATACTGTACAATTATTTTGACATTGTATAGTTTCTTGTCTAAGGTTCGACCAAGGCAATAGCCGAGTATTGCAGTCAGAATCATGTCTACCGTTCCCAAGGAGCCCTTCATGTCCGGAGCACTCGCCCAAGGCCTAAGTGAAAACGGGCTTCTCCCGGATCAGGTGATTCGCATGGGTATTCGCGGGCTGTTACGTGAACGCCTGCATGAGCTTGCGATTCATGACACGGTCACGCGTGAGGCCTTGCGCCAAGAACACATTCGCCTGATGCAAGAGGGTCCGATTGCGCTGTTGCCTGAAAAGGCGAACGAGCAGCATTACGAAGTACCCGCTGAATTCTTTCGTTGTGTACTCGGGGAACAACGTAAGTACAGCTGCTGTTATTGGGGCGATATGCTCAACGCAGCGGATCTCGACGCAGCAGAAGAACTCGCGCTGAAGGAGACAGCGCTGCACGCGGATCTAAAAGATGGGCAAGCGGTTCTTGAACTTGGCTGTGGTTGGGGCTCACTGAGTCTCTGGATGGCCGCCCACTACCCCAACAGTCGGATCGTTTCCGTCTCGAATTCGCATTCACAAGCTGAGGCAATTCGAGCCCTCGCCCAACAACGCGGCCTGAGTAATCTGGAAGTCGTAACTGCAGACATGAATGACTTTTTTACCGATCAACATTTTGATCGAGTGGTTTCCGTCGAGATGTTCGAGCACATGCGTAACTGGCCAGCATTGTTTGCACGCGTGCAAAACTGGCTCAGACCGCAAGGACAATTCTTCATGCACGTGTTTGTGCACCAAACCACGCCCTATCGCTTCGAGGATCGCGATTCGAGCGATTGGATGAGCCGTCATTTTTTCTCCGGCGGCATGATGCCCAGCATCGATCTACCCCTCGCCTTCCAAGATAACCTCAAGCTTGAGCAGCGCTGGCTGTGGAGCGGGCAGCATTATGCAAGGACTTGTAACGCATGGCTGGCAAAAATGGACCGTCAACGCAGTGACTTATGGCCACTGTTTGAACAAACCTACGGTAAAGATTTTGCAAAAATCTGGTGGCAACGCTGGCGAATCTTCTTTATGGCATGTGCAGAACTATTCGATTACCGCGGCGGTAACGAATGGCTGGTTGCACATTACCGCTTCTCACGTCGCTAGCTTCAAGCACAAGCATGCAAGCGCATACCCGCCGCGTCATCAGTAACTTCGTGCTGTTCCAGCTCGGCTGGTTCGCCTGTGTTCTAGGCGGTGCGCAAGGCTGGGCACTTTGGGGAGCACTTCTCAGTCTCTTGATCGTGTTGCGTCACCTGCAATGCGCGCAAGACATGCGCAAAGAGACCTATTTGCTCCTGCTCGCCGGCGCGATTGGCTTGGCTTGGGAAAGCGCTTTAGTGAATGCAGGTCTACTCATCTATCCCGATCCAATCGCTGAGATTGCTGGCATTGCGCTTGCGCCCTATTGGATCTTGGCGCTGTGGCTGATCTTTGCCACCACCTTTAATGTCTCCATGCGCTGGCTGAAAGCACGCCTATGGCTGGCAGTGCCGTTTGGTGCGATCGGCGGACCGCTTGCCTTTCTCGCAGGTGAGAAACTGGGTGCAGTTGTGATTCCGACCCCAACTACAACCCTAATTGTTTTAGCGGCCGGCTGGGCACTCTGGTCGCCTCTGCTCGCATGGACATCCCGTTACTGGGATGGTTTCGACGACGGCACCACGTCATCATCGGCGCTATCTGATCCCGCGAATGCAAACCGCTAAGACATGAACCTTGCCACCCCTGTTTTCATTGCGCCGCAACTCCCTGCACTCTGGGATGCTCTTGGGTTGATCATGTTGATTGCACTAGTCGGCTGGCTGTGGAGCTTCTGGCGCTCGAATGTCAACCTGGTCGATAGCCTGTGGTCGTTGTTGTTCCTTGGCGCAGCCTGCATTTATGCATGGCCATCTCTGCCGGATCCACGCACACAACTCATCTTGCTACTGATCAGCGCATGGGCCCTGCGCCTGTCCCTACATCTCCTGCGTCGAAATTGGGGGCATGCTGAAGATCGTCGTTACGCTGCGATGCGCGAGCGTAACTCACCCTTTGCATGGCGCAGTGTTTATATCGTGTTTGGCCTCCAAGGTGTGCTCGCCTGGATCATTGCTATGCCTCTGTNCTATGCGGTCCAGCCGAGTACCGCGCTCACAGGANATTTCAGCCTTCTCGAAATGATNGGACTGAGCCTCTGGGGCATTGGGTTTTTATTCGAGAGCATCGCNGACGCGCAGCTACACCGTTTTCGCCAAGNGCCCGAAAATCANGGACGCGTTTTAGATCGTGGTCTTTGGCNCTATTCGCGCCATCCCAACTATTTTGGGGAAGCTTGCATCGTTTGGGGNCTCTATCTCTTAGCGATTCCGACCGGCGGCGCCTGGACAGTCTNCGCGCCAATCTTGATGNCGCTATTACTACTCAAGGTCTCGGGTGTCTCTCTACTTGAATCCGACATCAGCGAGCGTCGGCCGGCATATCAAGACTACATCCAACGCACCTCAGCATTCATCCCTTGGCCACCTCGTAAGCATCAACCACCTGCGGCGGAGCAATTATGAGAAAACTTCACCCACGTTGGCTCAGTGTCAGCAGCCTGCTGTTACTGCTCACCGGCTGTGCATCACATCCGCCAATGCCTACGGTGGAGCGGGTCGATCTCGATCGCTTCATGGGCACATGGTATGTCGTTGCCAACATTCCAACCTGGCTGGAACGCAATGCCTATAACGCGGTCGAGCACTATGCCCAGAATGCAGACGGCTCCATAGCCACCACCTTCCAGTTTCGCGATGGTGCCTTCGAAGGCCCATTAAAAACCTATCGTCCGACCGGCTTTGTTGTCGACGGCCAAAGCAACGCGTTATGGGGCATGCAATTCGTCTGGCCGATCAAGGCCGACTTCCGCATCGTCGATCTGGCGGATGACTACAGCCAAGTCATCATCGCTCGCCAAGCACGTGACTATGTCTGGGTGATGACTCGTCACCCTGAGTTTTCAGATGATGCCTTCGCTCATGTGCGCGCTCGTATTGCAGATCTTGGCTACGACGCCAGCGCCCTGCAGCGTGTACCACAACAGTGGCCGGAAGCAGAGCCGCGCTCATGAAAATCGCAATTGTCGGAACCGGGATTTCCGGGAATACCGTTGCTCATCACCTGCATCCTCAGCATGACATCACTGTGTTTGAAGCCCAATCACATATTGGCGGTCACACCCATACGCACGATATCGAACTTCAGGGCCTGCACTATGCCGTGGACACCGGCTTTATTGTTTTCAATGACCGCACCTATCCAAACTTTCTGAAACTGCTTGATGAGTTGATGATTGCGGCACAGCCGACCGAGATGAGCTTTAGCGTTCGTAGTGAAGATCGCAACCTGGAGTACAACGGAAACTCACTCAATACTTTATTTGCCCAGCGGCGCAACCTCGTTCGGCCCTCATTCCTTCGCATGATCCGTGACATCTTGCGCTTCAATCGAGAGGCGCTAACCCTGCTCGAACAAACGCAGCAAATCTCACTGGGCCAGTACCTGAGTGATGGCAGGTATTGTGAAGATTTCGTCCATCATTACATCATCCCTATGGGGGCCGCGATCTGGTCGACCGACCCACATTCGATGATGGACTTCCCCGCGCAATTCTTCATACGCTTCTTCCGCAATCACGGTCTGCTCGAAATCAATAATCGCCCGCAGTGGTATGTCGTTCGTGGTGGGTCACGCGAATATGCGCAGGCCTTGGTTGCACCCTTCCGCAGCCGGATTCATCTCAACACTCCAGTCAGCAGGATTCGTCGCTTCACCGAGGGCGTAGAAATCCATGTGCAAGGACGCGCACCTGAATGGTTTGATGCTGTATTTATCGCCTCGCACAGCGATCAGGCTTTGGCGATGTTGGAGCAGCCTAGTGTTGCAGAGCGAGAGGTCCTCCGTGCGATCCCGTATCAGGAAAATGAGGCAATTCTGCACACAGACACCGCACTCCTTCCCAAACGCAAAGCCGCTTGGGCAGCATGGAATTACCACATTGATCGGGACAATGCAGCAGGCGCGACCCTGACCTATAACATGAACATCCTGCAGGGCTTACAGGCGCCCGAAACGTTATGTGTGACACTGAATTCCGACGCGAAAATTGACCCGCGTAAAATTATCAAACGCATGCACTATGCGCATCCGCTGTATGGGCCGGAATCCGACCGGAATCCGTGGCGGCACAGGCACGCCAATCAGAGCTCAATGGGGTTCAGCGAACGTTCTTTTGTGGCGCATATTGGCGGAACGGATTCCACGAGGATGGCGTCGTATCCGCACTAACCGCCCTCAACGATTTCAATCAGCTCATCGGCACTCAACATCATGACGCACAGCTGCCTCTACGTCGGGCAAGTTAGGCATCGTCGGCACAGCCCAAAGCCACACGCCTTTCGTTATCGCCTGTACTTGCTCTATCTCGATCTTGACGAGATCCCTCAGCTATTTCAACGCCTGTGGCTATGGTCAGCGCGACACTTCAATCTCGTTTGGTTTCGTCGAGGTGATTATCCTGGGGACGCCGCGCAAGCGTTGAGCGACAGCATTCGGAATCAGGTTGAAGCGCATACTGGCGAGCGCCCGGGCGGCCCGATTCGACTCCTGACCCAGCTGCGTCACTTTGGCTATGGCTTCAATCCGCTGAGCTTGTTTTATTGCTTCAATGCGGACGGCACCGAGGTCGAGACCATCGTCGCGCAAGTACGCAACACCCCTTGGTCAGAATCGATTGTATATGTACTACCGATTGCCCCTGAACGTCGCGGTGACCGCCATGTATGGCTAAAGAATCGAAAGGCGATGCATGTGTCGCCGTTCATGCCGATGGATCTCGATTATCACTGGATCCTGCAGCTTCCCGGTCAGCATCTCGGCGTACACATTGAAACTCTACGCAATGGTGAGTGTCTATTCGATGCCACGCTCACCTTACAAAAGAAAGAATGGTCCTTTCGCAATCGGCTGTTTGCATTGTTGCGCTATCCAGCCATCAGCCTACAGGTGATTCTCGGCATTCACTTTGAAGCCCTGCGCTTGTGGCGCAAGGGCATCCCCTTCCATCCGCACCCGCCCTCAAAAAACTGATTATGAAAACCAGCATCGTCGCCAGGACAAACACAGCACCCTCAGCGCCCCAAGCCTCCGTAGCGGCGAATCTGAGTGCGATGGATCGGCTCGCACGCACAGTGGTCCTGAAGCAACTGACAAAGATCCAGACCGGAGAACTTACCCTCGTTGAGCAGGGACAAACTCATCAATTTGGCGCCCCACTCCGACTTTCCAGTCCGGCACCCATGCCCCTCGCAACGCAGCCGCTACGCTGTGAAGTCACGGTTCATCACCCCCACTTCTGGCGCGATATTCTGCTGGGCGGCAGTGTTGGCGCAGGTGAGGCGTATATCCGTGGCGATTGGACCTGCACGAACCTGACCGCGCTGATCCGTATATTGCTGCGGAATCGACCCGTGCTCGACAAGATGGACACGCGCCTCAGTCGCATCAAGGCCCCCCTACAGCGTCTTGGACACCTCCTACGCCGCAACACACGACAAGGAAGTCGGCGCAACATTGAAGCCCACTACGACCTCGGTAACGACTTGTTCCGCCTATTCCTTGATCCAACCTTGATGTATTCCAGCGCGATCTATCCCGCCCGAGAAAGTACGCTGGATCAGGCGGCCACGCATAAGCTCGATCACATCTGCCAAACACTCAATCTTCAACCAGAAGATCACGTTCTGGAAATTGGCACGGGCTGGGGTGGTTTTGCCCTCCATGCAGCCCGTCATTACGGCTGCTATGTCACCACCACTACGATCTCTCCGGCGCAGCATGCCGAAGCGCAAGCGCGGGTACGCGCAGCAGGCCTGGAAGATCAGATCACCCTCCTACTCGAAGACTATCGTGACCTCGAAGGCCAATACGACAAGCTGGTCTCCATTGAAATGATTGAGGCGATTGGCCATCAGTATCTCGATACCTACCTCAAACAATGCGAGCATTTATTACGGCCCGGCGGTGAGCTATTAATCCAGGCCATCACCATCGATGACCGCCAGTATGAAGCCGCCTTACGCGAGGTCGATTTCATCAAACAGTACATCTTCCCGGGCGGCTTCCTACCTTCGATCACCGCACTGATGAAACACATGACCCGTGCGACCCAATTACAGGTCGTTGGCCTCGAAGACATCGGCCTGCATTACGCACGCACCCTGTTCGACTGGCGTACCCGCTTTTTGGCTCAGCTTAGCGAAGTCCGCAAGCTCGGTTACAGCGATGCCTTCATTCGCATGTGGACCTTCTACTTGCAGTACTGCGAAGGCGCCTTCCTCGAGCAGTACATCAGCACAATCCAATTGCGGCTACGCCGGCCGTCTGCCCTCAACAGCATTTCTTCCACATCGCGCGCATAAAAAAACGGGCGACCGAGGTCGCCCGTTCCCAAGCATGGCAGTGCTTTTTATTGTGCGGCTGGCGGAGCCATCATCGGCGCCGGGTAGCCATAGCCATACGGTGCGCCGTATGGACCATACTGCGGATAAGCCGGAGCACCATAACCACCGAAGTAGCTGTTGCCACGACCCTGGAATTCACGCGTCTGCTCCATGTTGGCATTGCCACGGCCACGAATACTCATGTCAAAGTCGCCGCTACCTGCGCCGGTGCCTGCGCCACGGCCTGAGCCATCACCCGAGCCATAGCTGTTGCCATAACCGGACTGGTTGTTATTACCGAACTGTGCCTGTGCAGCACCGAAAACCAGCGCAGATGCAGCAGCCACACCGAGAACAGCGACCTTCTTGAATGCCTTCATGTTTAAATTTCCCATTGGTTTGGAGGAGACTCCATCCTCCTATTCTGCCTGACAGGTGTCAATCCGAGTTTGGCCAAAAAAGCTCAGCTACTCCTACACTGATTATTTCAACTTATTGTTTATAAAAATTTTCTTGAAACAATGCGAAACAATCGATTGATCCAAGCTCCCAGACCTTCTAAGGTCGCAAAGGTTCAGCTTGACTAAAAAATAAGCAAAACAGCATGTATTTAAGGAGGCGGCTTGTGAACTACGATGCCAACCAAGTGCTTCTCCAGACCAGCCGGTCGGAGGAACTGAAGAAAAATCTCACCGAAATCTTCAAGCACAATCGAGAAAAACAACAAGCATTTAAGTCCCACGAACGCAAATCCAGCCCCGTTCTGAACAGCGCCTACAACCAGTTTGGTAACACCAAGAAGGATTCATGAAAAACCCTTCATAAAGGCACACTGACCCTATTCCCAAAACAAAAGGCCCTCGCAGGACCTTTTGTTGTTTTTAAAGTACATAAGTCTCAGTCGAGATACTGGACGTAGTTCAAGATCGCTTCGTTCACACGATTGTTATTCATCAACGTGATCATGGCTGATTGTCCAAGCACCTCGAAGGCGGCTTCAAAACCCGATTCACCGCTCACCGTCATCAACTGATCGGCTTCAGTCCGACAGTCCTTCATCATGAGCCGCTTGAATAGGCGAGCCATGGAAATATCGCTCGCGGTTCGTTGCGACAATGTGGTTGATGACAAATCCGCCAGCTCTGGATGAACCGACATCGCACCAAACATCCAACGCATGACCGCAATCTTGTCGGCGTCATCCGTGGAGCTGATCAAACAGCGTGAAAGATCATCTGTAAAGACATCGGCTTCTGCCTTTGGAGAAGCCAATGCCGCGCCCGTGAAGATGAATGCAGACGCAACTAAACCTGCCAAAGCGTTCATATCGAAACTCCAAAAAAGTCGCTCAATTTGTGACTGTGGCGCATGCATTGCATGACAGCACCAATAAAAAAAGGAGTTAGCAATGCTAACTCCTTTTTAGGATATGGCGCGCCCGGCACGATTCGAACGTGCGACCGCCTGGTTCGTAGCCAGGTACTCTATCCAGCTGAGCTACGGGCGCAAAAGAGACGCGGATTATTGGCAGTTGCTTATGTGCTGTCAAGGAAATCGCTGGATTAAAACGAGAAAAGCCCTGCAGAGCAGGGCTTTTGAATATGGCGGAGAGAGAGGGATTCGAACCCTCGATAGAGTTTCCCCTATACGCCCTTAGCAGGGGCGCGCCTTCAGCCTCTCGGCCATCTCTCCGGGTAAACAGTTTTATCTTGAAAAGACGGGGCGCACCTTGCTCGAACCTTCGGTTCTCGTCCCTACGGGACCATCGCCGCACTGCGTCGATGTCCTTCGCAGCTTCGCCGCTACGTCAGCCTCGGCATCTCTCCGGGTCTTTTTTCAAGAGCGCGGAAGGATAGCCGATGCGCGGTTCGGTTTGAAGCGAAATCTAGCCGGTGGCGCGTTTTGGCATCTGCTCATCAAGGATGCGATCGTAGATTTCTTGGCGGTGCACTTCGACTTCGCGCGGCGCATCGACACCCAAGCGAATCTGGTTGCCTTTGACCGACAGCACAGTCAACGTGATGTCATCACCAATGCGAATGCTTTCGCCAAGCTTACGGGTGAGTATCAGCATGTCCCTGCCTCCTCTCCGTGGTTTTTTATCGAGACCTGTCCCGGCCCTGTTGTTATCCCGTTTTGTGTTTTGCACACAAAACGTGCAGCCGAGTATACGCGGCAGTTTCATGCTTTCAATAGATTGCTGAAATATTGGCATCCACTAAAGTTCTAACGCGTTCGTAGATCTGAGGCAGAAAAAAACCGCGCCGTAGCGCGGTTTTTTTCATGGGCACACAGTGTGCGCTACGCAGCCTGATCCAACCCAAACTTATCGTGCAAAGCGCGTACCGCGAGCTCAAGGTACTTCTCGTCGATAACCACCGAGATTTTGATTTCCGAGGTGGAGATCATCAGAATGTTGATCCCTTCTTTAGACAACGCCTCAAACATTTGCGCTGCGACGCCCGCATGCGAGCGCATCCCGACACCCACCATCGATACCTTCACGATCTTGGTGTCTCCTGAAACTTCGCGCCCCCCCAGCTCTGCCGAGACTTTTTCCAATAGTGCTTTGGCTTTATCGAAATCGTTGCGATGCACGGTGAACGTGAAGTCGGTGGTGTCGTCCCGGCCGATGTTCTGCACAATCATGTCGACTTCAATGTTGGCCTCGCCGATCGCGCCCAAAATCTTATAGGCCACACCTGGCTGATCCGGCACACCGCGAATCGTCAGCTTGGCCTCGTCACGATTAAAGGCAATCCCCGAAATAACCGGTGCTTCCATGGTGTCTTCCTCATAAGTAATCAGTGTCCCGGGATGCTTATCGAAGTCTTCCAGCTCAGTAAAGCTAGACAGAACCCGCAGCGGAACGTTGTATTTGCCAGCAAATTCGACCGAGCGAATCTGTAAAACCTTTGAGCCAAGGCTGGCCATCTCCAACATTTCTTCAAAGGTGATGCGCTCAAGCCGGCGCGCATTGGAAACCATACGTGGATCAGTGGTATAGACGCCATCAACGTCGGTATAGATCTGGCACTCATCCGCTTTCAACGCCGCAGCCAAAGCAACGGCAGAGGTATCAGAACCTCCACGCCCCAACGTCGTGATGTTGCCGTGCTCATCCATGCCTTGGAAACCTGCAACCACCACAACGCGTCCAGCATTGAGATCCGCGCGGATTCGTGAGCCGTCGATGTCCAGAATGCGTGCCTTGCTGTGTGCACTGTCCGTCAGAATGCGCACCTGCGGACCGGTATAGGAACGCGCTTCGCCACCGAGCTTATGCACTGCCGTCGCCAACAGACCAATGGTCACCTGCTCACCGGTAGACAGAATTACATCCATCTCACGCAGGGGCGGATTTGGATCAATCGACTTAGCCAATTCAATCAGGCGGTTGGTCTCACCACTCATGGCTGACACCACAACCACAACTTGATGGCCTTGCTTCTGCCATGCCAACACACGCTTAGCGACCGCTTCAATGCGCTCCACATTCCCGACGGAGGTGCCGCCGTACTTCTGCACAATCAACATAGACTGCTTAGGCTCCTGGGCGAGTGCCCATACTTAAAAATCTAAAAATAACGTCATCGCAAGCCGCGTAGCGGCATGGCGATCCATCAATGCCATGGATTGCTTCGTCGCGTTGCTCCTCGCAATGACGTGTAGGGTTGTTATAACCGCTCGCGCATCCAAGCGCGCGCGGCATCCAATGCCTTGGCCAGGTTTTCTGGCTGTGTGCCACCACCCTGCGCCATGTCGGGACGACCACCCCCCTTACCACCGACTTCGGCCGCAACGGTTCTAAGCAGCTCACCCGCATGTACGCGGTCGGTTGCATCTTTGCTGACCGAGGCCAGCAACAACACCTTTTCACCCTCGACTGCCGACAACAGCAACGCCGTGGTACCCAGCTTGCTCTTCAACTGATCGGCCGTGTCGCGCAAGGCCTTGGCGTCGGCGCCCTCGAGCTTGGCCACCAGCACATTCACGCCATTGATGGCTTCAGCTTCATTAGCCAGATCCGCACCGGCACTCGCTGCAAGCTTGCCCTTTAGGCGATCAATCTCTTTTTCCAAGCCGCGACTGTGTTCAAGTAGCTGACGCACACGCGCCTCAACATCCTCGCGCCCACTCTTGAGCAAGCCCGCGATGTTTTGCAAATGCTCTTCGGCATGATCGACCCACAGCTGCGCACCACGACCCGAGGTCGCCTCAATACGGCGCACACCGGAAGCAATCCCGGTTTCGCTCAGAATCTTCATCATGCCAATGTCACCGGTACGCTCTACGTGCGTACCGCCACACAACTCGGTCGAGAACGTGCTCATCTTCAATACACGCACGCTCTCACCATACTTCTCACCAAACAGTGCCATCGCACCACTAGCGCGCGCCTCATCCAGCTTCATGATCCGCGTTTCCACTTCATGGTTAGCGAGGATTTGTTCATTCACCATGTGTTCGATCTGGCGCAGCTGTTCGGTAGTCACGGGTTCGAAATGGGTGAAGTCGAAACGCAAACGGTCGCATTGCACCAACGAGCCTTTCTGCTGCACGTGCTCGCCCAGCACTGTGCGCAAAGCCGCATGCAAGAGATGGGTTGCAGAGTGATTGCGCGCAATGTCCGCGCGCTCGCCAGCGACCACCGCTTCAGCGCGATCGCCCTTCTTAATGCTGCCACTTTCCAGCACACCCAGATGCAGAATCGCCTCGCTGGNCTTCTGCGTATCGTCCACACGGAATACCGCGCCATTGTCAAAACGTAGGTAGCCCTGATCGCCGATCTGACCGCCGGACTCGGCATAGAACGGGGTTTGATCTAAGACCACCGCCCCATTCACGTCACCGACCAACGCATCAACCGGGTTCGCGCCTTGCAACAAAGCCAACACCTTGCCGGAATCGGTTAACTGCTCATAACCGGTAAAGGTTGAACTCACGCCCAAATCAATTGAGCCTGCTACACCCGCCTTGAACTGACTGGCGGCACGCGCACGTTCGCGCTGCGCGGTCATGGCTTCTTCGTAGCCGTCGTGATCGATTTCAAGCTCACGCTCACGTGCGATGTCCGCGGTGAGATCGACTGGGAAGCCGTAGGTGTCATACAAACGGAATACAGCTTCACCTGGAATACGATCGCCCTTGTTCAAATCGGCAACCACGTCATCAAACACGCGCATACCTTGGTCGAGGGTCTCCGCAAAACGCTCTTCTTCGACACGCAACACCTTCTCCACGATCGCTTGGCGCTCTGCCAATTCTGGATAGGCCGCGCCCATCTCGTGCACCAGCGGCGCAACCAACTTGTAGAAGAACGCGCCCTGGCCGCCCAACTTGTGCCCATGACGCAATGCACGACGCACGATACGACGCATCACATAACCACGCCCTTCATTCGACGGCGTCACGCCATCGACTGCTAAGAACGCGCAAGAACGAATGTGATCGGCGATTACGCGGACGGAGGTTTGTTCATGATCCTGTAGACCCAGCTCTTGTGCGATGGCTTTCATTAGGTTTTGGAACAAATCGATTTCGTAATTGCTATGCACGTTCTGCAATACGGCAGCCAAACGCTCCAAGCCCATCCCAGTGTCGACCGAGGGCTTCGGCAGGGGATTCATATGACCACTAGCATCTCGGTCGTACTGCATGAATACGAGATTCCAAATTTCAATGTAACGGTCGCCATCTTCATCCGGACTGCCCGGCGGGCCACCCGGAACATCGGCGCCATGGTCATAGAAGATTTCAGTACATGGCCCACACGGACCGGTGTCACCCATCTGCCAGAAGTTGTCCTTCGCCCCGCAGCGCGAAAAACGCTCAGCAGAAACACCCATCTTCTTCAGCCACAATTCTTCCGCTTCTGGATCATCTTCATACACTGTGACCCAGAGCTTTTCTTCAGGAAGCTTTAACACTTCGGTCAAAAACGACCAGGCAAAACGAATCGCGTCTTCCTTGAAATAATCACCGAAGCTGAAGTTGCCCAGCATTTCGAAGAAAGTGTGATGACGCGCGGTATAACCTACGTTTTCGAGATCGTTGTGCTTGCCGCCAGCACGCACACAACGCTGCACACTGGTGGCACGCGTATACGGACGCGTTTCTTGGCCGAGAAAGGTTTCCTTGAACTGCACCATGCCGGCGTTGGTAAACAACAAGGTTGCATCGTTCCCCGGAATCAACGGGCTCGATGGAACCTGGGTGTGGCCCAGCTTGATAAAATGGTCCAGGAAGGCCTGGCGAATCTCTTGCACTTTCATGCGGTCGGAATCCTTGAAAGACATTCAGGCGGGAAAATTGTGAAAAAATCACACGGATTAACCCAACACAAACACGGAGCCGTTCACACAGCCCCCAAAATGACTGCGTAGTGTAGCGAGTTCAGCGTGCTAGGGATAACGTCGGCAAGAACAATAAAGGGAATCAGCGCGGCTGCGCAGCCGCGCGTGCTTGTTCAGCACTAAATCCCCGGTATTGCAAGAAACGCTGTTGCTTAGCGATCTCAGTCAGTTCCACCGGGAGTGACGCCCCAAACTTGCGCCTACGGACCTCAACGGCCGCGGCCCACCAATCCTGCTCTAAGGAATCCAGTGCAGCATCCGCCTCGGCCTCAGCAATCCCGCGTTCGCGTAATTCCTGCAGGATGCGCAGCGGACCATAGCCACGCCCGGCACGCATACGTGCGTATTCCGAGGCAAAGCGCTGTTCATTGAGTACGTCATGCTCGCGCAACCAAGCAAGGGTCTCCTGGACCACTGCTTGGCTGAATTCGCGTTGCTTAAGTTTTCGAGTGAGCTCTTTTTGGCTGTGCTCGCGCCGTCCCAGAATGCGTACCGCACTCTCACGAGCACGTCGACGGACTGCAGCCGCATCTTCCTCAGCGGATAGATGCGTGTCTTCGATCACTTCAGGACTCTCAGCATCAGACAGCAAAACGCCCGCTGAGCGGGCGCTTGCAGATGACTTCCAGCGTCGGCGCATCAGGCCTCCATCGCCAAATCGTCTTCCTCTGCCACTTCTACCGCACGCAGACGCGCCCCGGTTTTCGGCAACAGCTGTTCGCGGATTTGCGCTTCGATTTCTTTCGCCATTTCCGAATTTTCTTTCAAGAACTGGCGCACATTGTCCTTACCTTGACCAATGCGCTCGTCGCCGTAGCTGTACCAAGCACCTGACTTATTCACGACGCCGGTCGCAACGCCGAGGTCAATAATTTCACCCTCACGTGAGATGCCTTCGTTGTAGAGGATGTCGAAAGTCACCTGCTTAAATGGCGGCGCCACCTTGTTCTTGACCACCTTGACGCGGGTTTCATTGCCGGTAACCTCATCGCCCTTCTTGATGGCACCAATGCGGCGGATATCGAGACGCACGGAGGAATAGAACTTGAGTGCATTGCCGCCCGTCGTCGTCTCCGGACTACCAAACATCACACCGATCTTCATACGAATCTGGTTAATGAAGATGACCAGGGTATTCGAGCGCTTGATGTTGGCCGTCAACTTACGCAGCGCTTGCGACATTAGGCGCGCCTGCAGACCAACATGGGTATCGCCCATCTCGCCTTCCAACTCCGCCTTCGGGGTCAATGCAGCCACCGAGTCAATGACCACAATATCAACCGCACTGGAACGCACCAGCATGTCCGCGATTTCGAGTGCTTGTTCGCCCGTGTCCGGCTGGGAAACCAGCAGGTCATCAATATTTACGCCGAGCTTTTCAGCATAGTTGGGGTCGAGCGCATGCTCGGCATCGACAAACGCGGCAGTGCCGCCAAGCTTCTGCATCTCGGCAATGGCATGCAAGGTCAACGTGGTCTTGCCCGAAGATTCCGGGCCGTAGATTTCGACAACGCGGCCGCGCGGATACCCGCCAATGCCCAGTGCGATATCGAGACTCAGTGAGCCCGAAGAAACCGTGGAAATGTCACGCTGGGCGGCTTCGTCACCCATACGCATGACTGCGCCTTTTCCGAATTGACGTTCAATCTGGCCAAGTGCCGCTTGCAGTGCTTTTTTCCGGTTTTCATCCATGGTCCTACCCTCGCTTCAATGAAATGCACCTTGGTTTTGTGGTGCGGCTCTGCGGTTTTTCCGCCTCTTTTACGTGAGAACAAACGTTCTCAATCTGTGGAACTAACGTTCTCAATTTGTTCTATGAGTCTAACGGGCGATTCCAAAAACGCAACCCGCCTACGCACAATAATTTCACACCGATCTGGTCGTTGGCCATGCCCACTCCGCTAGGACTTCGTACTGCGCGCCGCCGGCCGTGCGCGGCGATTCCAGCAAGGCCCACCGGTCCAGCGTCCAGTCCATGGGCTCAACGATAGGCAAATCAATTAGTTCTGGAACTTTTCTCAATAAACTCACATGTGGACGATAGGGGCGCTGATCGCTTGCAACGCCTTGTTCAGCGAATCGACGCGTCAACAAGGACTGAAAGGCCTGTAACGGCACGGGCGTGATGGAAGGCCCAACCCAGAGAATCTGCGGACCCATGAAATGCCCAAAGCGATCAAGCAGCATCTGCACCGGCGCAGGCTCAATGGTCTCCGCAAGCGCGATGACCTCAGCAATCCGTTCCTCAGGCTGATCACCGAGGAAGGCCAAGGTTAGATGCAGATTCTCAGCTGGGATGGCGCGGCCTTGGCCGCAGGCGGCGCACTGACCGACCAACTCAGCGAGTTGCGCCCGCACCGCTGCATTTGGCCATGCCGCCAGAAACAATCGATGCGGACGTGACATCCCCGTTGGATTCGTTAGCCGCCGAGCCAGGCCAACAAGCCAGCCAGTGCAGTCCATGCAGCCTGTCGCCGGACCTCATCGCGATCACCGGAAAACTGCTCACGTCGTGCG
>JGI11705J14877_10000679_pt1 | contig 20803 bp, 20 predicted proteins | sample Etolaghawater15m_FD_14877 | JGI IMG/M metagenome (IMG submission 14877)
CATAATGAAAAAACTTTTCTTTCTGATCATTCTGGCCGCCTGCGGTTACGCGGTTTTCAATTATCATTTTATCCTGATGGACAGCAGTGTCAAAGTTCTAAAGAAAACCCAGATGACCCTTGATGATACGTTTGTGGATGCCAGGGGGTCCAAAAAGACGGAGCTTATTCTGAATCCCGCTCTGTTGAAGGCGGGCGCCAGGGATCTGGTAGCAAAGGACAGCCTGACCATCGGGCAATAGAGATGCGTTTCCACCCAGGAGCGCGGGGATAAGAGAATGAATCGTCAGAAAACAGGTGACCTTCCATGAAAAGATTTCAGCTATTCTTACTTTTCTTTTTTTTACTGGTCGCGCCATGGCCTTCACAAATGGGTTCAGCTTCCCAGACAAGTGAGCAGAACACCATTCAAAGCCTGGAAGCAATGGTTCAATCCATGAACAATCTTTCGAGGATGATTTCCGCTACCCGGGAAGTCATGGATGGTCCTAACGGGATCGGTAGAGAAAAAGAACTGAAAGCCCGTCTGGATGAACTGGAAATGAAATTGCAGGTCATGGAGGGCAGCTTTGAACAGTTGAGTGCCGGGATGGGGTTGGATGCCCTTCATCAGGAAAAGAAACAGGATATTGATTGGAATCGGGAACTGGCTGAATTCCTGGCGCCCATTATGAACGAACTCAAGAAAATGACTTCTCGCCCCAGGGAGATCGAAGCCTTTAGAACTGAAATTGCACGATACAGTTCTCAGCTTCAGTTGGCGAAAGGGGCACAAGAACGTCTGATTTCCATGGTTTCCCAGACCAACAACCCCCAGTTGATTGAAAAACTGGGGAAGCTGACACGTTCCTGGGAGAACCAGGAAAACGAAATCAAAGCGCGCATGGCGGTTTCACAAAAGGCGTTGGAAAAGGCCTTGGGTGAGAAAAAATCCATCACCCGGTCCTTTCAGGAACTGCTGGAGTTCTTTTTTCAAAGCAGGGGCAGAAATCTTTTCTTGGCGCTTCTGGCATTTACCGTTATCTGGGGGTGCCTGCGCTATTTGCACAAACTGATTTTTCGTCTGAGCCCCTTTCATAAAAAGGGGAGATCTTTTGGGGTTCGCATTTTCGACCTCTTTTACAGGGTCTTCACGGTGATCATCTCGGCCTTTGTGCTGCTGGGAACCCTCTATTTTCTGGGGGACTGGCTACTCCTTTCCCTGGCCATCATCTTTGTGATGGGGATTGTCTGGGCCTCGAAACAGGCACTTCCCCGGTTCTGGAACCAGGCGGCCCTCATGCTCAACTTCGGTGCGGTTCGTGAGGGGGAAGTGGTGGTCTATAAGGGGATTCCCTATGAGGTGATTGCCATCAATATGAATTCGAAACTTGAAAACAAAGCCCTTGAAAATGGGTTCGTAAGATTGCGCATCAACGATCTGATGGAGTTGAGGTCTCGGCCCATTACCGAAAACGAACCCTGGTTCCCTTCAAGGAGCGGTGACTGGGTTCGTCTCGCAGACGGAACCTACGGCAGCGTGACCGCTCAAACCCCCGAAATGGTCACCCTCAAATTAAAAGGGGGTGCTTTCAAATATTACCCAACGTCGGAATATCTGGCCCAGTCACCCACAAACCTCACCGACGGGTACCGGCTCAACGCCACATTCGGCCTCGATTACCAGCACCAATCCATTGCCACAAATGAGATTCCAAAAACTATTCAGAAGGCCATTTCGGAAGATCTCCAGAAAGCAGGCCATGGGGATTTGATCGAGCGCATCCGCGTGGAATTCAAAGAGGCGGGGGCTTCTTCCCTGGATATGGCGATTCTGGCCGAATTCAATGGCAAAGCCGGCTCAAAATACTGGGTGCTGGAGAGGGCTATACAGAGAATTTGCGTTGATGTCTGCAACCGCTACAACTGGATCATTCCCTTTCAGCAGGTCAGTGTCCATATGGCCGGTTAAGCATCGGGTTTCAGTAAAAATTCAATACCTGGGCCGGGAGTAAACGCTTGGATTTAGAACCTCAAAACAAGAAAAAAGTCATCGCACTCCTTGAAAAAGGGGTCAAAATTCCCAACCCCATGACCCTCTATCTGGACGATGATGTTCAGGTGGATCAGATCTCCGGTGAGGGGGTGACCCTTTATCCCGGGTGTCGTATTTACGGACCGAAAACGGTCATTTCACGAGGCGCTCAACTTGGATTTGAAGGCCCTGTGACCCTCGAAGACTGCCAGGTCGGCCCAAACGTTTCGCTGAAGGGGGGATATTTCAGGGGATCGGTTTTTTTGGAAAAAGCGAACATGGGTCTCGGCGCCCATGTGCGGGAAGGAACCATTTTAGAGGAGCAGTCCAGTGGTGCGCATTGTGTGGGGCTCAAACAGACAATTCTGTTTCCTTTTGCCACCCTGGGCAGTCTGGTTAATTTCTGTGATTGCCTGCTGGCCGGGGGCACCAGCCGAAAGGATCATAGTGAAGTGGGAAGTTCTTACATTCACTTTAATTTTTCTGCCGCCGGAGATAAAACGACCCCTTCCTTGTTCGGGGATGTGCCGAGAGGTGTCATGCTCAACCAACCGCCCATTTTTTTAGGAGGCCAGGGCGGTGCTGTGGGGCCCATCCGGGTGGGGTTCGGAAATGTGGTCTCGGCGGGTACCATTCTCAGGAAGGATGTGCGAAATGAACGCCGGCTGATTATGGAAAAACCCCATCGCGGCGGTGAGCTTCCGTTTATTTTCAACCGTTACGCAGGGTTGAGCCGAATGCTGGAGAAGAATTTTTATTATCTGGCGAGCCTGGTGGCCCTTGAACAGTGGTACAGAAACGTTCGGCGGGATTTTTTCCATGGAGAGGCTCTGGGATATCTGGTTTATAACGGCGCTCTGGATAACTTAAGATGCGCAAGAGGGGAGCGGATTAAAAGATTAAAAGTTTTGGCGGAAAAGATGCCGGAATCTGCAGGTCATGATGAAAGCGATAGCGTCAAAAACCGCAAACTCGAATTTCACCGGAATGTGGGCGAGGTTTGTGAAGTATTTGAAGGCAGTGATGATTTACAAGCGGGCAACCAGTGCCGCGACGTCTTTCTGGAAGGGCTGAAAGTTCAAAAAAGACATCACGATTCAGATTATATCAGAGAGATTCAGGCGCTTCCCGAGGCGGTTTCGGCGGCGGGGACCCAATGGCTTGAGCGAATTGTGAAGGATCGGTGTGAAAGGGCGGCCAGTTTTCTCCCCGCCATGAATCTGTTTGGGAAATCAGATTAGCCCCAACAAAAAGTAGAAAAGAGTCCTCACGCAAAGCCGCAAAGGCGCAAAGTTTTTAGAAAAGATTCCTAGGTTTCTTGGCGTATTTGCGGCTTTGCGTGATCAAAGAGAGGAGACCTCACAAATGGGCAGACTCTTTGGTACGGATGGTATCCGCGGAAAAGCCAACCAATACCCTATGGACAGCTTGACGGGGTTTCGCGTGGGCCAGGCCATTGCCATCACCATCAAAAAGCACGTCAAAAACCGTAACCCCGTTGTGGTAATGGGTAAGGATACCCGTATTTCCGGAGATATGCTGGAATCGGCGCTTTGTGCGGGTATCACATCCATGGGTGCGGATGTTAGCTCGGTTGGTGTGCTGCCGACGCCTGCCATCGCCTATTTCACCATCGCCACCAAAGCCGATGCGGGAATCGTCATTTCCGCCTCTCATAACCCATTTCAGGATAACGGCATTAAAGTTTTCGGCAACAACGGTTTCAAGCTTTCGGACGAACAGGAAAGGGCAATTGAATCTCTGATTTTTGAAGACCGATTTTCAGAGTTCACGATCCTGCCCGAAGACCTGGGTCGTATTCAGCCCATCACAAAGAGCCTGGACCGGTATGTGGATTTTCTGAAAGGGTCTCTGCCGAAAAAATTTTCTCTGGGCGGGATGAAAATTGTTCTGGATACGGCCAATGGCGCCGGTTATGAGGCAGCCCCCTTACTGTTTGAATCCCTCGGCCTTGATGTGTCAGTGATTCACCATCAACCCAACGGGATCAATATCAATGATCGCTGCGGTTCTCAGCATACGGAGGATCTGGAGCTGGAAGTGGTAAAACGGAAAGCCGATGCGGGATTCGCTCTTGACGGCGACGGGGACCGGCTGATTGCGGTGGATGAAACAGGGCGGAGACTCACCGGGGACCAGATCCTGTTGATCTGTGCCCGGTCTTTAAAAAAGGCGGGGCAACTCAGAAACAATCTTCTGGTGAGTACCGTTATGAGCAATCTGGGACTGACCCGGGCCTGTCGGGAATACGGCATAGACCGCCATGAATCCCCTGTAGGGGACCGATATGTGCTGGCGGATATGCAGGCACACGGAGCCGTCTTGGGCGGAGAAGAATCAGGACATATCATTTTGCTGAACCACCATACCACCAGTGACGGGATCATCACGGCGCTTAGATTGCTGGTGGCCATGATCGAAAACAACGCAATGCTTTCTGAACTCTCCCGCTGGATGACCGTTTTTCCGCAGAAGCTGATCAATGTGCCGGTAAAGGAAAAACCCGACATCGACACGGTACCGAAACTGGTCGAAACCATTCATCAGGTTGAGTCCGAACTGGGTGATGAGGGGCGCGTGCTGGTCCGTTACTCCGGAACGCAGAACCTGTGCCGCGTTATGGTGGAGGCTGCAACAATGGCCATGACCGAAGCCTATTGCCGCAAAATCGTTGATCAGGTCAGGCGAAACCTGGGGAGCGACACGTAACAAGTTCTAGAAGAACCACTGTTTACTGACCTCTGACAACTGTCCCCTGAAAACTGCCCCCTTTGTTCACTCATCCAAGAAGAATTCTTTCATTTTATCGGCAACTTCCTCAAGTGTTTCAGAAAGCCACAAAACATCGTCCACCGTGAGCCGCCCGGCCTTGGTGGAACTTTTTTTCCCATCTTTTCGCGTGTAGGCCCTGGGTCCGATCTGTAATTTTGGATCACCATCGCCATACTGGTTGATTGATATCTGAAGTCCTGTCTCTTCATTTTCCCAGGAAGCCAGAACTTTGTCTTTGCCTGCATCATAGGCCATAGGGTCGTTTTCCTTTCATCTGAACATACAAATATGCTTTCCCACGCTGGAGTGTGGGAAAAAGAGGATGTTTTGGATTCAAGTACCAGATGGGGACAGCTCCACCCACCAAAAGGAAGTGAATATAGGAGAAAGCATTTACCATGGCAAGAGAAAAAACCAGGAATTTGTAAGGCAGTCACCCGTCAACCGAGGCCATTGCATGAACTGAGGCCTTAACAAGCTCAAGCAGTTTCCGGTCCGCTTTCTGCCGATGGATGATCCGAACATGTGGCCCCAAAGGACCCCATTGAACCGGGTCTGTTTCTTTAAAAAGCGCTACTGTTGGGGTTCCCATGAGTCCTGACAGGTGGGTGATGCCACTGTCGTGTCCAATGTAGAGGGCTGCGGATCCCAATACCTCCAGCAACTGTTCCTTTTCGGGACAAAAAAGAATTTCCATCGGCTTTTGCCCAAGCGCACAGCCCTCGAAAAAAGCTTTATGGGAAATTTCCGCGGGACCCAGCAGCAGGGTTGGTTCAAATTGGGCAAGCCGGTCTGATTCCAGGCAAAGCTGGGAAATGCGCAACCAGAATTCAGGGGAATGGTTCTTTTTTAAATCCCCTGATCCGGGATGAAAGACCACGCGATCCCGCTTTTTTGATGAACATGGGCCGGATATGAGGGGCCGTCCGCGGGCTTTATTCATAACCGCATCGCCGTTTATGGGAAGACCCGCCGACTTCAGACATTGTGCCAGATAACGGGCCACATGAATTCTTTTTAATTTGGGCGGAAATGCCGGAAACACAAAAACTTGGGCGTTTGGAAAAAATCCTTTGAGGTTTTGCCCGATGATGCCCTCTTTGTCTTTGAAAAAGGCCAGAACCCGGTCTGCTTCAGAAACCGGAAGTGACAATGATTCCGACAGAAAAGGCTGGTCTCGGAAAAGCCTGTGCCATCCTCCGCGTTCCAGGTCCATTGCGCTAAAGGCAGCATCTTTGATGTAATCCAAGCCCGGTTGTCTTCCCACAAAGTGGACGGTCGCTTTGCCACGAAGTTCCGTCAGCGCCGGCAGCATTAGAAGGGTGTCACCCAGGGCGCCTGGCCGGATCATCAAGAGTTGCAAAGTTTTTGATCCTTTACCACGCCGGTGAGGCGACCACCAGAATAACGCACTGTTCTTCACCTGTGTTTAACAGGGCATGGCTGTCGCCCGCGGGAATCCAAATGGCATCACCCGGTTTCACGGGCCGGGTGTCATCTCCCACGGTCATTTCCCCCATTCCGTGAACGACAAAATAGATTTCTTCCATGGGGTCCACATGGGCTTCGATTTTCTTTCCCGGATCAAGCCTGGCGATGGCCAGAAAGCCGATTTCCTTGAGGTTTCGCCGATCCAGAATCATCTGTGCGATGGCGCCCCCGTGTGCCAGGTAGGTGGTATCCAGAACTTCCTTATCACTGATATTTCTCACTAACATATGATCAACCTTATTGACTTTTCAGTAGCGTTGGGCAAGAATTCCAAACAAATTTACTTTTTATGACCAAACCTTATAACCAAAATCTTGGAGGATGCCAAATGGAAAAAGGAAAACTGGATCCCCGGTTGAAATTGATCCAGCATGCCGATATGAAAGATAAGGTGGTTTTACTGCGGGTGGACCACAATGTGGTCAAGAAGGGCGTCATTAAAGACCCGTACCGAATCGATGCGACCATTGGAACCCTTTACGCCGTCGCTGCCGCGGGTGGCAAGCCGATACTCATGAGCCATGTGGGTCGCCCCCGGGACAAAAAAACCGGCACGATTTCATGCCGGGAAGAACAATCCGTATTGCCCATTGTACGCTATCTGGAACAGAAATTACCGGTCAAAATCCACCCGCAGGAATTTCCCATCGATCCTCAAAAAGGGATTACCCACATTGACGAATCCATAAACCCAACCCTTGAGGCCCTTCGAAAGGGAGCGTTTGACATGGTTTATCTCCCCAATACGCGATGGTTTGCAGGGGAGCAAAGCAAAGGGCCCGAACGGGATACCTTTTCTGAAGAATTGGCTTCCATCGCGGATATCTTCATTAATGACGCATTTGGATCCTGGGGTGTTGCGGCTTCCACCTATGATGTGGCCACCCGCCTTCCTTCATATGCCGGGAATTTGCTGCAAAAGGAAATTTCCAATCTCTATCGCGTTCTGGATCCTGTAAGACCCTTTGTGGGGGTGGTGGCCGGTGCCAAGTACGACACCAAAATCGGTCCGCTGAAAGCCCTTTACAACAAGGTGGATCACTTGATCCTGGGTGGACTCATGTACAATACCTTTCTTTCGGCAAAGTACGGGGTTGCCATCAAAGGGGTAGAAGAGGAAGACAAGGCCCTGGCAAAGGAACTGGTCGATCTGGATCGGAAGGATGGAAAGATTTTGGAAATGCCCATGCTGGTGGAATCGGACAGTGCCGGGGAACGGTCGGATGGCGGGTGTCGCCGTGTGGAAACCGGGCATTTAAAGAGAGGCCGCAGCCTGCAATATATTCTGGATGTCCATGAAGAGTCGTTTCAAGATTCACGCATTAAGGACGTTATGGGATCGGCCCGAACCATTTTTGTGAACGCGGTGATGGGTCTGATGCCGCTGTTTTTTGAAGGTTCCCGGGCGCTTTACCGTCTCATTAACGAAAACACCGCCGCAACAAAGCTCTACGCGGGGGGTGACACGCTCCAGGAGCTCAAGAATCTCTGTCCCGGTATTTATATGGCTGGCCTTGATGACCCGAAAACCTACTATTTTACCGGGGGCGGAAGCGTCCTTGCCGCCATTGAACAGGGAAGCCCCTACAAAATGAAGCCCTTTGCGGTATTGCTCGGGGAGGAAGGTGCATGACCCCCATTTTTGACCCTGAGCAGCAGGGACGGCCCATGCGGGTGGCCGCCTTCATGTCCGGTTCCGGCACCAATATCATGCGGTTGCTGGAATACGAAAAGACGCTTAAGGCACAAGATGGGCGTTCTCCCTTTGAAATAATTTTTATCTTCAGTGATCGTTCGGACGGCGGTTGTGCCGGTGAAAGGATTGCTCTCGAAAACGGGTTGCCTTATTTCAGCTATGACATTAGGGCTTATCATGCCGGAAAGACTATCAAGCGAACGGTAGCAAACGCGGAGGGGTTAGCCGCCAGGCGGGGATATGACCGTTTGGCCGGAACGCTGGCGGAAGCGTTTCAAATTGATATCATCGCCCTTGGCGGTTATATGAGTTATACGACCCTCGGCCGATGCGTAAATGTTCATCCTGCGGACCTATCTCTGCTGGATGAGGGCGGCAACCGAAAATACGTGGGAGATCAAGCGGTTCACGATGCTATCGCTGCTGGTGAGCGGGAGTTGAGGGCCTCAACCCTGTGGACGGACGAGGGTGTGGATACAGGACCCCTTCTGATGGTCTCCGATCCGGTTCCCGTGGTGCTGCCGGAACCTCTTGAGGATCTATTAGAAAACCGCAGCCGGTTTGACCGGGTCGCGGATCACCACCAGGAGCAGCTCAAGGAAGCGGGGGACTGGAAAATATTTCCCCGCACCATCGAGCTCATTGCCCGCGGACGCTTTGCCTTTGATCCGAAGGGAAAAGTATGCCTGGATGGTTCGCCTGTTCCCGGGGGATATCGGGAATAAATTGATATTAGGGAGATCTTGCCATGACTGACTTGATTCTTTGGATGGACAAAGAAATAAACAAGATGAGACGGGACATGGACCGCCTTTTCAGGGAATCATGGTCCGAAATCGGGGTTGGGCTTTTCCAGGAAAAAGTCTCACAACAGATACCGGTTGAGACGTTTATGACCGAAGATGCTTTTATCGTCCGTGCGGTGCTCCCCGGCATCGATCCGGAAAACCTTGATATATCGGTCAAAGATTATCAACTGACGATCAAGGGGCAAAAAAAGGAGGAAGCTGATGAAGGAAACGGTTACTATACCCAAGTGGTCCGGAAACTGAAATCTTTTCATCGAACCGTGCCGATCCCTTTCAAAACAACTGCGGAACAGATCAAAGCGACGCTCAATTCAGATATACTAAAGATTTATATCTCCAGGCCGGACAGGGAAGAAAAATGCCGTGTCAAAATTGAAATGGCCTGATTTTTCCGATTCGACACAATCAAGATACGTTGTTACAAGAGGATGAAATTGGACTAACTGAAAACTATGGTCATTAAATCGAAACACCATAACAGGAGATTGATCCATGCCTAGAAAAGCTTCTTACGAGGAAGTCCCCATTGACAAACTCCGCTGGAGACTTGATCCCGCAACACTGCCTTTTAAAAGCACCGATGACCTGGAACCACTGGATGAAATTGTGGGACAGAAACGAGCTGTTGAAGCTTTCAAATTCGGAATGGGCGTTAACAGCCATGGATATAATGTTTTTGTCACCGGTATGCCGGGTTCCGGACGAATGTCAACGGTTAAGAAGATGCTGGAGGAAATCTGCTGCAAAGATCGGGTTCCCGACGACCTCTGCTACATCAACAATTTCAAGAATCCCGAGACGCCCATACTCATCCGCCTAAAGGGTGGTGAGGGTGCCGGGTTTAAGAAAAATATCCATGACTTTGTGGAGTTGCTCAAAAAACAGATCCCCATGATCTTTGAAAGCCAGGAATATATCAACACCAAGAAAGAAATCATGGCGGCTTATGAAGCCAGGGGAAAGGGTTTTTTCAAAAGTCTGGATGAAAAGGTCAAGGAGGAAGGGTTTGCGCTGGTGGATGTGCAGGTGGGCCAGATTAAAAGGCCTGAGGTAATGCCGCTGGTGGACGGAAACCCCACCCATATCGACCAGGTTGAGGCCATGGTTGAAAAAGGCAGATTTCCTAGAGATGAATTTGAAACCATGCAGGAGAAGTATGGTAAATTGAAGGAAAGGGTTGAACAGATTTTTATTGAGCTGAGAGACCTCCAAAAAGAGGTTCAGGAAAAAATCGAAGAGATGGACCGACAGACTTTCTTGGCCAATGCTTCGGACCTGGCAAAACCACTTGTCCAAAAGTATGAAAATAAAAGAATCATGGCCTATCTTCAAAACATGCTGGAAGATATGGCGGAAAACCTGCAGATTTTCAACCCGCAGCAACAGGTTCAGATTCCGGGTATGCCGACCCCGCTGGCTGCCGATGGGGACCGGTTTCAGCCTTATCAGGTCAATCTCCTGGTGGACAACAGTGACCAGACTGCGCCGCCCATTATTGTGGAGGGCTATCCCACATACCGCAACATTTTCGGCAGCATCGAACGGATTGTGGATCGGGCCGGCGTCTGGCGGACGGATTTCAGTAAAATCAAAGCCGGATCTCTTTTAAAAGCGCTGGGCGGCTATCTGATCATCAATCTCTTGGATGCCATTCAGGAGCCAGGCGTGTGGCAGGCGCTCAAAAGGGCGCTCAAAAGTGAAAAGCTCGAAATTCAAACCTATGATCCCTTTTACCTCTTTACCACCAGCGGCTTGAAACCGGAGCCCATCGATCTGGATATTAAGGTTGTGGTCATTGGAGATGCCTATCTCTATCACCTACTGCTAAATTATGATCCGGATGTGCGCAAGGTGTTCAAAGTCAGGGCCGATTTTGACACTGTTATGGACAAAAATGAGGAAAGTATTCATCTGATTGCGCGGTTTATCCGTATGAAGACCAAGGAGGAGAACCTGAAACCCTTTGATCGAACGGCAGTGGCGCTCTTGATGGAACAGGCCGTTCGCATGACGGGTCGTCAGGAAAAAATCTCTACCAGCTTTCCACAATTGACAGACCTGGTGAGAGAAGCCGACTATGTGGCAACCGAGGAAAAGAAAAAAATAGTTGACGCAAGTCATGTGCAAAAGGTGATCGAATCCCGAAAATTCAGATCCGGCATGGTGGAGGAACATCTTCAGGAGATGATTGATCGTGGAACGATTATGATCGACCTTGAAGGCGAAGTGGTGGGCCAGGTGAATGGGTTGGCCGTCTATTCCATGGGCGATTACATGTTTGGTAAACCGAGCCGCATTACTTGTTCCACCGCCATGGGTCGTGCGGGGATCATCAATATTGAACGGGAAGCGGACCTGTCGGGCAGCACCCATAACAAGGGGGTGCTGATACTGGGAGGGTATCTCCGGAAACAATATGCCCAGGACAAGCCCTTGACCATGAGTGCCAGCATCGCCTTTGAACAGTCCTATGGCGGTGTTGACGGCGACAGTGCTTCTTCCACGGAAATCTACGCACTCTTGAGCAGCCTTTCCCAGGTTCCCATTAAACAGTACATTGGCGTAACCGGTTCTGTGAACCAGAACGGCCAGGTTCAGGCCATTGGGGGTGTCAATGAAAAGATTGAAGGGTTTTTTGACTGCTGCCGGAAAAAAGGCGCCAAGAATTCACAGGGCGTGATGATACCTGAGAGCAACGTGAAAGACCTGATGCTCAGGCAGGATGTTGTGGAGGCCGTCAGTAAAGGCAAGTTCCACATATATCCCGTTAAAAGCATTGATCAGGGGATTGAGATCCTGACCGGTAAGAAGGCTGGGCAAAGAAAAGCGGATGGCAGCTATCCCAAAGGCTCCATCAATAAACTGGTGGACGATAAACTGAAGGAACTGGCAGAAGGCCTCAAGAGCTTTGCCGGAGACAAAGGGGAAGGGAAAAAAGAAGTAAAGAAGGCGGGCTGCAAGCAGTGTTCCTAAAATCCGAGCGCTGAAATGAAAAAAGAAGATTGGCAGGAGCGCGGTAAAGGGCATCGGGAAAGATTGCGGCAACGCTTTATCAAGGGAGGACTTGAACAATTTACCGATGAGGAAGTGGTTGAGTTCCTTCTCACCCTTGGGACCCCCAGAGGAGACCTCAAAAATGCTGCCCGGGATGCCATGAAAGCATTCGGCACCCTTTCCGGCGTTCTGTCGGCACCCGCCAAAAAGCTAATGGAGATAAAGGGCATCGGGCAAAAAAATGCCCTTTATCTGGGCTTGGTTCATCAGACGGCCAAACGGTATCTTAGAGATCGAATAGCCGGAAAAACTTTTTTCGGCTCGTCCCAGGCGGTATTCGATTATCTTTTTCATTCCATGCGAGACCTCAAAAGAGAGGTTTTCAGAGTTTTTTTCCTCACCCGAAAAAATGAAGTCATCACAGATTGTGACCTGTTCGAAGGCAGTCTGACCGGGAGTGCTGTTTATCCTCGCGAGATTGTCACCTTGGCCCTGGAGCATAAGGCGGCAGGGCTGGTCTTTGTCCACAACCATCCTTCCGGGGATCCTGCTCCTTCCCCTGAAGATCAACGCCTGACGAGAGATCTGGTCTGGGCCGCTATGCTGATGGGCATTCAGGTGCTGGATCACCTGATCATTGGGAATAACCGGTATTTCAGCTTTGCGGACCATGGGCTCATCAAGCGCTTTGCAGATGAGTACCATCAACGGTTTGACAGGCCGTAAATCCTTGACAATTCCGTGAATTTATGGATTATAGCGGCAGACGTCTGGGAAAAGCGAGAGTGGCGGAACTGGTAGACGCGCTGGATTTAGGATCCAGTGGGGTAACCTGTAGGGGTTCGAGTCCCCTCTCTCGCACCAGCATCAAAACGGTACTCGAAAAAGGGTTTGCAAAAGGGGTGAACTTTAAATGATCCTTGAAATCAAGAAAATCATTGTTAGATTTTCACCTCACGGTGGTGGGACTTCCAGGTTTGGGTTTCGGAAACGGATAAACTTAGATTCCCATAAAATTGTGAAACGACAAACATATGAAAGAGGATGAGGAAGACCATGAAAGCCAGTTTGGAAGACATCAGCCAGGTCAAAAAGAAGTTGTCGGTGGAGATTGACGCAAAAGAAGTCAACAAGAAACTCAATGACGCCTACGGGAAGATCCGTAAAACAACTAAGATCCCCGGTTTCAGACCTGGAAAGGTTCCCCGGAAAATTCTGGAGTCCTATTTTGGAAAACAGGTAGAAGCTGATGTGGCCAGTGAACTGGTCAATGAATCTTTTCCGGAAGCGGTTGACGAAACGAAAGCGTTTCCTTTGAGTCAGCCTGAGTTGGAAAAAGGCCCTGTCAAATTAGATGAGAAATTTACTTACTCGGCAACCATGGAGGTCCGACCAAAATTTGAAGTGAAAAATTATCTGGGTCTGGAAGCCGAAAAGGAAATCGTTTCCGTTGGCGACGATGAAGTCCAAAAAAGACTTGAACAAATCAGGGAAGGTAACGGAAAACTTGAGTCCCTGACAGAAGTTCGGCCGGTTCAGGAGGGAGATTTTGTTGTTGTCAATTACCAGGGCTTTGAAAACGACCAGCCCCTTGAGGGGGCCAAAAATGAGAACTTCTTGCTGAATGTGGGGAAAGGTGATTTCCACAAGAAATTTGATGAAGCGCTCGTAGGACTCAACAAAGATGACAAAACAGAGTTCGTGGTCGATTTTGAGGAAGATTATTTCAATAATAATTTGAAAGGAAAAACGGTTCGTTTTGAGGTGTCCATTCTGGATATCAAAGAAAGAAATCTTCCGGAGTTAAATGACGAGTTTGCTAAGAATCTAGGCGCTGATTTTGAGGACTTGAAAGGACTGAAAGAACAGATCCAGAAAAATGTTGTTGCCCAGGAAGAAAATCGTGTGGGGCAGGATTTGAAGCGGAGACTGCTCGCGCAAATATCCGAAGGAACAGAATTTGAAGTTCCCCAGGTACTGGTTGACGCTGAAACGGATTTTTCTATCAGAAGCCTTCAGTCAAACTTTGAGAGAGGTGGGTCCAGTTTTGAAAAGGCCGGAATTTCGACGGAAATGTTGATGCAGCAGTTCAGGCCCGCTTCGGAGAATCGTGTCAGGGAAAGGCTTATTCTGGGCCAGATTGCCAAGCAGGATGATATTGGCATTAGTGACGATGAATTTACGGAAGGACTCGAAAAACTGGCCAAAGGCATGGGGCAGGATACCGAGACCATTAGAAAATATTATGAAGCACGAGGGGAAGTTGACATATTGAAGGAACAGATGCTTGAAGAAAAAACTTTGGACTACCTTGTGGAAAAAGCCAAGATTAAAGAAGTGGAAGCCGGGTCGCTGAGTCCGGACAAAAATGCTGAAACGGAGGTTCAATAAACCGATTATGTTAATACCGATGGTGATTGAACAGTCAAGTCGTGGTGAAAGAGCTTATGATATTTATTCCCGTTTGCTCAAAGACCGCATTGTATTTATTACGGATCAGGTGGCCGACCCTACGGCCAATACCGTTATTGCGCAACTGCTTTTTCTGGAATCTGAAGATCCGGATAAAGATATCCATATGTATATCAATTCTCCCGGCGGTTCTGTGACGGCCGGATTGGCCATTTATGATACCATGCAGTATATCAAACCCCATGTGGCGACCATCTGTATGGGGCAGGCCTCCAGTATGGGAGCGCTGCTGTTGGCGGCCGGTGAAAAGGATAAACGATATGCGCTGCCCCATTCCAGAATCATGATCCACCAGCCCCTGGGCGGTGCACAGGGACAGGCTACGGATATTGATATCCACGCCAGGGAGATTCTTAAAATCAGGGACAACCTTAATCAGATTCTTGCCGATCATACGGGTACGGATATCAAAAGGATCCGCAAAGATACCGAGCGTGATTTCTTTATGGATAGCCAACAGGCCAAAGCGTATGGTATTATCGACAAGGTTATTCATAAAAGAGAAATCAAAGATTCATTAACCGACGAAAAATAGGAAAGAAGGTTATGAGCAAGAATGACATTTCCAATGACGACTTGTTGTGTTCTTTTTGTGGGAAGAGCCAGGATGAAGTGAAAAAGCTCATTGCGGGCCCTTCAGTGTATATTTGTGACGAATGTATACAGCTTTGCAACGAAATTATTGCGGAGGAATACAACCAGGAAGATGAAGAAGATGGGCCTCAGCTTCTAAAGCCCGTAGAGATCAAGGAAACGCTGGACCAGTATGTCATAGAGCAGGACAAAGCCAAAAAGGTCCTTTCGGTTGCTGTTCACAACCACTACAAACGGATCAACACCAAAGTGGATATGGAAGGGGTCGAAATTGAAAAGAGCAATATCCTGCTCATTGGTCCTACCGGGTCGGGTAAGACTCTTTTGGCGCAAACCCTTGCCAGAATACTGAAAGTCCCCTTTACCATTGCGGACGCAACGACGCTTACGGAAGCCGGCTATGTGGGTGAAGACGTTGAAAATATCATTCTAAACCTGGTTCAGATGGCGGATTATGACGTGGAGTCAGCCTGTAAAGGCATTGTCTACATTGATGAAATCGACAAGATCGCACGAAAGTCGGACAGCCCGTCCATCACCCGGGATGTCTCCGGTGAAGGGGTGCAGCAGGCGCTTTTGAAAATAATTGAAGGCACCCTGGCAAATGTTCCACCCAAAGGTGGCAGAAAACATCCCCAGCAGGATTTTGTCAAAGTCGATACCAGCAATATCCTGTTCATCTGTGGTGGAACTTTCAACGGAATGGACAGAATCATCAGAAATCGCATCGGAAGCAAATTGATGGGTTTTGAAGCGGATATCAAGGGAAAAGGTGATGTTGATATCAATGAAATCATGGCCCTCGTTCAACCGGAAGACCTGATCAAGTTTGGCCTGATTCCTGAGTTCATCGGCCGCATCCCTATCGTGGCTACTTTGAATGAGCTGAGCCTGGACGCGCTGGTACGAATCCTTACCGAACCTAAGAATGCCCTCACCAAGCAGTATAAGAAACTGTTTGAATTGGAAGACGTGGAACTGAAATTTACGGAAGGTGTCCTCACAGCCGTTGCGGAAGCGGCGCTCAAACGAAAATCAGGGGCCAGGGGCTTACGGGCAATTCTCGAATCGCTCATGCTGGAGATTATGTACGACATCCCATCAGTGCCGGAAATTCGGGAATGCATTATTAATGAAGAGGTTATCACCAAGGGTGAGCCTCCTTTGTTGCTATATGAAAATCAAGTAAAATTTGGATAAAATATGCTGAATGACATAAAGAAAGAGATTCAAAATAGCACAAGTGTTGACGAGAAATTCTATTACCCCCTTCTCCCTTTGAGGGATGTGGTGGTTTTTCCCAACGTGGTTGTGCCCCTTTTCGTGGGCCGCAAGAAATCTATCAAAGCACTTGAGTATGCCCTTTCCCATGAAAAAGAGGTTTTCCTGTCGGCTCAAGCGGATGCTGGTGTCGATGATCCGACACCAAAAGATATCTATTCCTTCGGGACGTTAGGTACGGTTCTTCAGTTGCTTAAACTGCCCGACGGTACCGTCAAAGCGCTCATCGAAGGGAAGGAGCGTGGCAGGATAGATAATTTTATGGACAAGCAGGGCTTTTTCATGGTTGAGATCAGTAAAAGCGAGGAGATTACTGTTTCAGACCTGGAAACGGAAGCTCTGATGCGCAGCATCAATACCAGCTTTGAAGAATATGCAAAGCTGAATACGAAGATCGGTAAAGAAATTGTTTCAGCTGTGATCGCCATCGAAGATCCCGGACGTCTGGCGGATACCATCGCCGGTCATCTGGCAATGAAAGTAGCGGATAAGCAGGCTATTTTGGAAACCATAGACCCCAACAAACGCCTTGAGCGGCTCTTCGGAGAGCTGGAAAATGAGGTGGATATTCTTCGGCTTGAACAACGGCTGCGAACGCGGGTCAAGAAGCAGATGGAGAAAACCCAGAAAGACTATTATCTCAATGAACAGATTCGCGCCATTCAAAAGGAAATGGGGACCAAGGACGATTTCAAGGCCGAGTTGGCGGATCTGGAAAAGAAAATCAAACGAAAAAGAGTGTCCAAGGAAGCCCATCAGCGGGTAAGTCAGGAGTTCAAGAAGCTCAAAATGATGTCGCCCATGTCGGCGGAAGCGGCCGTGGTGCGAAATTATATTGACTGGATCATTGATTTGCCATGGTTTGAGAAGAGCCGAAAGAAATTTGATATCGCGGAAGCTGAGACCATCCTGAATGAAGACCATTACGGGCTTGAAAAACCGAAAGAGCGCATTTTGGAATACCTGGCGGTTCAGCGTCTTACAAAAAAAATGAGAGGCCCTATTCTCTGTCTTGTGGGCCCCCCCGGGGTGGGAAAGACATCGCTGGCCAAATCGGTAGCCCGGGCCACGGGACGAAATTACGTGCGCCTTTCCCTTGGAGGGGTTCGGGACGAGGCTGAAATCAGGGGCCACAGGCGGACCTATATCGGAGCGCTACCGGGCAAGATTATTCAGTATCTGAAAAAGGCAAAAACCAACAACCCCGTGTTCTGTCTGGATGAAGTGGACAAGATGAGCATGGATTTCAGAGGTGATCCATCTGCCGCTTTGCTGGAAGTGCTTGATCCTGAGCAGAATGTGGCCTTTAATGACCATTATCTCGATCTTGACTACGACCTCTCGGATGTTTTTTTTATCACCACTGCCAATAGTCTCCATAATATTCCGGTTCCCTTGCAGGACAGGATGGAAATTATCCGCCTGGCGGGCTATACGGAAATTGAGAAATTGAATATTGCAAAACAGTTTCTGGTAAAGAAGCAGATTGAACTAAATGGGCTTCATTCGGAAAACATTGCTTTTACAGATAAAGCCATTTTGACAATTATCCGCACCTATACCGGAGAAGCGGGCGTTAGAAATCTGGAACGTGAGATTTCATCCATTTGTCGAAAAGTGGCGAAAGAAGTTGTGCTGAAGGGTGAAAGCACCAGGATTAATATCAAAGCCCAATCCATCCAAAAATATCTGGGTGTACCGAAATACCGTTATGGCAGGACAGAGGAAAAAGATATTGTCGGCGTTACTACGGGACTGGCATGGACGGAATTTGGTGGAGAGTTGCTCCAAACAGAAGTGACCATAATGCCGGGAAAGGGTAAGTTATCGCTTACCGGAAAACTGGGTGAGGTTATGCAGGAATCGGCTCAGGCCGCCTTGAGCTATGTTCGGTCAAGGGCAAGGGCCCTCAAGTTGCCGGAAGACTTCTACGAAAAAATCGATATTCACATTCATGTGCCCGAGGGAGCTACTCCCAAAGACGGGCCGTCAGCGGGAATTACACTGGCCACTTCAATTGTATCGGCTTTAATGCGGTATCCTGTCCGCTGCAGCGTTGCCATGACAGGAGAAATAACACTTCGTGGAAGGATACTTCCTATCGGCGGGCTCAAAGAGAAGATCCTGGCTGCTCACAGGGGAGGCGTTACCAAGGTTCTGATCCCCATGGAAAACAAAAAGGACATTGCGGATATCCCTAAAAAGATATTGCGGAAGGTGGAAATAGTTCCGTTGAGCATGCGGATGAGGTTTTGAAGGAAGCTCTGATACTGGAAGATGGACAGGTACTGTTTGCACCGGACGGGGATATTCAGCCCTTTTGCTTCAGCGATCTAGTTAAATCCGAAAAAGACGTTGAGACGGTCGTTACGGCCCATTGATTACGGAATTTTGCTTGACAGGATTAACCGAACCTGCTACTTACATCTGACTGAGCTTTGGTTCAGGCGGGTAGCTCAGTGGGAGAGCATCGGCCTTACAAGCCGGGGGTCGCGGGTTCAAGCCCCGCTCCGCCTACCATCTTTTACCAAGGTGAGAACAAAAGGAAAAACCGGCTGCTTAAAAGGGGCCGTTTACAATACACGGGGGCGTAGTTCAGTTCTGGTTAGAACGCCGGCCTGTCACGCCGGAGGTCGCGAGTTCGAGTCTCGTCGTCCCCGCCAGTAATTTCAAGCACTTAGAGTGCTAGGCTGTACCGTTCGAGGTTGCGGACACCAAACCCGGACACCAAAAAGCTCTTGGAAAGCCGTTTCCAAGAGCTTTTTTTTACCCATTTTTTATCATTTCACAATAATTTAAATAAATTTTTCCGCTCATCGAGCTCAAGGACGCCGGCCAGTTATTCCAAGGTCCGCCCCGCTATATTCCGTGAAGCGGTGAGTCCGTCCTTTTCTGATTTAACTGCTTATAATGACAAAAGAAAAGCCTTGACCTGGGATGCAATCTTGTTTAGGCTTGAATCTCGGACGATAGCGGCTGCGGGAGGACACGGAGACGAAAAATGATAGAATCTCGTTTGGAGATTGCCAAGGCCTATCTTGATGATGCGATGATTCTGGTCAAGAAGAAGCGAATTAACAGCGCTGCTTCGAGAGGCTATTATGCATCCTACCAGGCCATGTGGGCGGCTCTGGGAGAACCGAAAGAGGGAAGAGTATGGCGACATCTTGCCATCATAAAGCATTTTGTGGCGGGATATTGGTTTGAACCGGATCATGAGGAGGCGGGTCCTGGCCTGTTGGAAGAGAAACGGCTGCCATTAAGGAGGCTCTATTCTTATCGTATCATGAGTGATTATGAAGGAAAACCTGTTGATGAACATCACATGGGCGGACTTTTGGAAATCGTAAAAGAGGTTATCCAAATTGTTGAAGAAAAGGGGAGGTGAGCAAATGCCTGAGGCGAAAAACATGGACAAGAGTCTGGCCGAAGCGGTTGCCAAGTTTGTGGATGCGCTTCATCACATCTATCCAGGAATCGATATAAGACCCGTTTCCAATTTTGAAGATGAAGATTTTACATTCCAAGTCGCGGTTCCCCGAGATCTTTCCATTGAAGAGGTCCTTGACGCATGTCATAAAGAATGCATTAAGGTGGAAGACGAGTACGATCTATTCATTCTTCCCCAGGTAATCCATGGGTGATGAAACGCCTATCTCGCTTATTGAGGAGCCCGCTTCAGCTGTCTTGATATTTTCCTTACAGAGCAACTTCCCTTAAAAGTTCCTGAGCCTCTTGCCGGGCAAATTCTTGTTTTTGCATCCGGTTCATGCGGTCAAAGGCCTCTCGCTCATCTGTAGGGTGCTGTTCGTGCCATTTTCGAATGATCAAGTCCATCTCATTGAGGAGGACTCCGACTTTTCCATTCTTCACCACACCTTTGAAGAACCGGCGAGCTCTTCGGCCTTCCTTCCGCAGGTAGTCATTGAGATCCCTGTACATATCAATCCCCACATTGTGATCGCGTGCTTCGTGGCTGCTCTCAGGCGGATCGGTTTGAATTCCAAATATCACCCGCGCCGCCCTGGGGTAATTGAGTGCTCCGTAAATAAATAGTGCCAGAGCATCTTCGGTACGTCCCAATTCATAGACGGCAAATCCGGCAATCAGGCCTTGCGATGGATATAAATTTATTATTTTCAATGCCGAATCGGCTGCCTGCTGGTAGTGCCCCAGGTAGTTGCACCGCCACTGTATCAATTGGACCAGATACTCAAGCTCTACAGCATGCTCTTCGATCAAATGGCTTGCCGCCATGAAATTCTGTGGATCGGTCAGCATCAGCTGCCGGGCAAAGGCACAAAGATCCCCGCGAAAGCGGGAGTGAAGGCGCGTTTCTTTGTACTGGTAAAGGTCCGGCAGGACATGGATATTGGATCGGATTGCGTCATTTAGTTTTCGCCAATTGAAGCGAATTTCGGGATACTGGTTGCCAAGCAATTGCTGAAACTGGAAGGCAAGATTTCCATTGCTTCGTCCGAGAATCTGTTGGGCTTCCGCTTTGGAATAAATGGTGAAGAGAATCCGTTGCTCCACTTTTTTGGTTTCCGGATCCCGTTTTCCATGAACAATGACAAGTTGTTTGCCTCTTTTCCTTACGTATGGCATCGGGCAGCTCCTTTCTATCTTTCAATTCCCTTCCCACCCTGGGGATGGCTTT
>JGI11705J14877_10000680_pt1 | contig 20787 bp, 22 predicted proteins | sample Etolaghawater15m_FD_14877 | JGI IMG/M metagenome (IMG submission 14877)
GTTGCCATACCGACTGCTATACCAGATGTACCATTTAAAAGCACATGCGGAACACGCGCAGGAAGAACGAGTGGTTCATCTAAAGAACCGTCAAAGTTTGGTGTCCAATCAACGGTACCCTGACCAACCTCTTCAAGCAGTAATTGGCTAAATTTTGAAAGTTTTGCTTCGGTATAACGCATTGCAGCAAACGATTTGGGATCATCCATTGAACCCCAGTTACCTTGGCCATCCACTAGCGGATAACGGAATGAGAAGTCTTGCGCCATTAACACCATTGCTTCATAACAGGCGCTATCGCCATGCGGATGAAACTTACCAAGAACATCCCCCACCGTACGAGCAGATTTTTTATATTTGGAAGACGCTTTTAAACCGAGCTCCGACATCGCATAAATAATACGACGCTGCACAGGTTTAAGCCCATCGCCAATATGCGGCAGAGCTCTATCCAAAATAACGTACATGGCATAATCTAGATACGCTTTTTCTGTAAATTCAGCAACGCTTTTTTGCTCTATACCTTCATAGTTCATGGTTTGCTGGCTCACTCATCCTCTCCTGACTTTCAACTCTGCTGTATAACTGAAAACTTTAACATTGTAGTCAAACATTTCCATGCTTTTTCTACTGCAATTAAATTCTACTTTATTTGTCTTCTGATGTTGACGAAGAATCTGTCATTTTTCCAACTGCGCAAGAGACATAAGATTTAGCTTTAGCGCCTGCCGCTTTAAGACCTTCTACGCTACCGACTTCAGGATAGCCCATAGAAGCTAACTTTGTTTTTACTAATCCTAAAATCTCATCCGAGTTTACTCGTTTGTCTAATTCACAACTGACCAGGCCTGCTTCTACATCTACTTCAATATTTTGCACACCTTCGAAAACTGTTAACTTTTGCTTGATGCCATTAGCACAACCACCACACTTAATATTTTCTACTGCAACTGAAATCGTCATACCCTTTTCCTTTTTAATTTAAAGAGCGCATTTAAGAGGATAATTTACCATAACTTTAAACATTCATTTCATAAGCCTAACGGTTTTGGAGAGTAAGTTTAAATTAACACTCTGAGTTATCAGGCCTTGTAAATTTCATTCACCCTTATATTAACCAAGTAAATAAGAAGGTTATTTACAATTTTATGCCCCACAGATGATAAAATCATACTAACTTCAATTAAGAACAAACTGAAACTTAAAGTTATGGCTCAACCTTATACTTCGAAATTCCAGCAAAACTATATCGAATTACCTGATAGTTTCTATGCCAAAATCACCCCTGAAGCGATGCACAATGCTTCTTTAATTCACCACAATAAAACGCTTTGTGATGAACTTGGTATTGAACTATCTGAACAAGTGCTTTTTGATATGACATCAGGCCAGTCTTTTCCTGAGGGCTTGGAGCCTTTAGCGCAAAAATATACAGGCCATCAATTTGGATACTACAACCCTGACCTCGGAGATGGACGCGGGGTTTTATTGGGCCAAATCGCAGACAACCAAAAACAAAACTGGGATATTCACCTTAAAGGATCCGGCAGAACCCCGTTTTCACGCCGTGGCGATGGCCGTGCAGTTTTACGTTCTGCTGTTAGAGAGTATTTAATAGGCGAAGCACTTCACGCTCTTGGTGTTCCTACAACACGCTGCCTAAGCATTTGTAGCAGCCTGGAGCCTGTTCAACGAGAGCAAATAGAAACGCGCGCGACCTACATTCGAATTGCTAAAACCCACATTCGATTTGGCCACTTTGAATGGTTAGCTCAAAAAGGAAATATAGAAGAACAGCAACAGCTTGCCGATCACGTAATTGATAGCGTTTACCCTGAATTAAAATCCATTACCGATTCAAAGGCACGTTATAGCGAACTGCTAAAAACTATTACGCGTAACACGGCAATAATGATTGCTGGATGGCAGAGTGTTGGGTTTTGCCATGGTGTTATGAATACCGACAATATGTCTGTAGCAGGTGAAACTTTTGACTTTGGTCCCTATGCGTTTTTGGATGACTGCCAAATTCACTATATCTGCAACCACTCAGACACTGAAGGCCGTTACGCTTATAGTCAACAACCAAATATTGGTTTATGGAACTGTCAGGTATTAGGCCAAGCGTTTAGTAACTTAGTAGATAGCGATGCTATTGAAGCCGCAATTGACACTTATATTGAAACCTTTAATCAACAATATTTACAAAAAATGTCTGCAAAATTCGGTTTAATTCAACCAGAAACCGAAGACAAACATTTTATTGCAGACACCCTTATTTTAATGGATCAATCAAAACTGGATTTTCACTACTTTTTTACCTTATTAACCCACTTTGATACTGAACAACATGCGTTATTTGAATCTTACATCCTAGATTCTAAAGACTGGCATATTTGGCAAGAGCGATACCGAAAAAGAATATCCGAACAATCCGAAGCCCAAAGACAGGCCTGCTTAAAACAAAACGTGCCTTTAGTTACCTTGCGTAATTACATTGCTCAAGAAATTATTGATGCCTCTTTAGCTGGTAATGTAAAGCCTCTAGAAAACTGGATGGAATGGTTAACTACGCCAAACAAGCCAAATGAAACTTTGCTTTACTCAACTCATAATCACTATTTAAAACCACCAACCTCCTGCCAAAAGAGATTCGCTTTGAGTTGTTCATCGTAATTTAGCGATAGCTGGTAAGCCAAGTGAGTTATTTGGCAAGCGATTTGCAATGATCTCAGATCCTGCTTATTTATACTTTGCGTATACAAAATTAAAATGGATGTCAAAGGATTGTTTATAAATTCAAACATCACCTAAAAAAATAGTGGCATTGATTACCCATACCCTTAAGTAGTTCAACCAACGTCAACTTACAATATTAATTTATGATTTTTATACTTAGCCACTAGCCATGCTCTTGCTTATACATACTTTTGTAACCACCCCTTAAAACAGGGGCATTTAAACTACCAGGTCTGGTAACCTTATACATAAAGTAATTAACGTTACTGGCTTTTATGAGTTAATGGATTTAGAAACATACACTCCGATTAGGTTGGAGCAATTGCTTTAACCCTTTGAGTGAGAACAGAACTTCTTTTGTTTCTAGTGTTCGGTGACTTAACGTTACCTTTAAAGCCTGGCCTTGTTGCATCCTTAACAACAAGGCTTTATAAGCCTCCTGTACATCGTTAAAAGAGCCACCTCTTTTTGTAACGATTTCTAACCTTATCTTATTAGATAACTCTTCGGTATTATCGACCACATTAATGATGCCTTGTAGTTCGTCAGGTACCATTTTTCCATCAATCTCAAGTTTAATACTCAACAATTTTGGTGTTTCATTCATTATTTCATCGTCAAATAGAATAACTTGAATCAAGGGCATAGCTGACTGTAGCGAACACGTTACGCCAAAGAACACACGTTTGTCTTCAGCTTTAGTAAAGAGTTCAACCGCATCGGTAGAACCTTGCAGATCCTTATAGATACTCATGTGATAATCTTGAGCAACTTGGGTCTCTGCTGAACTTACCAGGCCTGGTAAGATAACTAAACTACTTAAAACAACTCTTAAAAATGGTTTAACGATACTTTGAGATAATTGTGACATGTAATTTTCCTAAAAAGAAAAAGCCCTAATATGAAGTTAGGGCTTTAAGGTAGGATGAGACTATTTTGAAATAGTTTAAATTGATAAACAAGTGCAAAAAACATTAACTTACACTTCTGCTAAGTCTCCTTTATCTTCTAACCAAATTTTTCTGTCACCGGCGCGTTTTTTAGCCAGTAATTTATCCATGACTTCATTCACTTCGTCACCACCATCAATTCGCAACTGTAATTGCACTAATCTGCGCGTCTCAGGTAGCATAGTAGTCTCTCTTAATTGTCCTGGGTTCATCTCACCCAATCCTTTGAATCGAGTTACTGAAACCTTACCAGGCATCTTTTCCGCTTCAATCCTGTCTAGAATACCTTGGCGCTCAGGCTCATCGAGAGCATAGAATACTTTTTTACCTACATCGACACGATACAATGGTGGCATAGCTACATAGATATGTCCTTGCTCTACTAAACTCTCAAAATGGCGGACAAACAAGGCACAAATTAAAGTGGCAATATGTAACCCATCGGAATCCGCATCGGCCAAAATACAAATTTTACCGTAACGTAATCCACTTAAATCATCCGAGCCAGGGTCAACTCCAATGGCAACACTAATGTCGTGTATTTCTTGTGAGGCTAGTACCTGACCTGAATCGACTTCCCAAGTATTCAGGATTTTTCCTCGTAAAGGCATAATCGCCTGGAAGTTTTTATCTCTGGCTTGTTTGGCCGAACCACCGGCTGAATCACCCTCAACTAAAAATAGTTCGGTGCGTGTTAAGTCTGTTTCAGTACAATCGGCTAATTTCCCCGGTAATGCTGGGCCAGAGGTAATCTTTTTACGCGTGACTTTTTTGGCTTTTTTACTGCGATTAGAGGCGTTATTAATTACCATCTCGGCAATTTTTTCAGCCACTTCAGTATGCTGGTTAAGCCATAGACTTAACGCATCTTTTACCACGCCAGAAATAAACGGCACACACTCTCTTGATGAAAGGCGTTCTTTAGTTTGCCCAGCAAACTGCGGCTCTCTTAATTTTGCGGATAAAACAAACGCAACATTTAACCAGGCGTCTTCAGGCGTAATTTTTACACCACGTGGAATTAAGTTTCGGAACTCACAAAACTCTCTAATCGCATCGGTTGCACCAGAGCGTAAACCATTAACATGGGTGCCTCCTTGTGGAGTTGGAATCAAGTTAACATAGCTTTCCATTAAACTTTCATTTGGCTCTACTAACCAGGTAATAGCCCAATCTACGCCCTCGTTTTCAGATTGGCTTTGACCAATAAAACCTTCAATTGGTACTCTATCCTGACCATCTAAAGCATCGTTTAAATAATCTTTTAAGCCATTCTCATAAAACCACTCTTGAGTTTCACCTGTGGTTTCATCGGTAAAGGAGATTCTTAAGCCTGGGCTTAATACTGCTTTTGCACGTAACAGATGAGTCAAACGCCCAACGGCATATTTAGGTGAATCAAAAAATGATGCATCAGGCCAAAAACGTACAAAAGTTCCGGTGTTTTTCTTACCCACTTTACCGATAACTGTTAACGGCTCAAGCAAATCACCATCCGCAAAACTGATTGCATGTAAATTTCCCTCACGCTTAATTTCAATCTGAACTTTTTTGGATAAGGCATTTACTACTGATATCCCTACACCGTGCAAACCACCTGAGAACTGATAGGCTTTATTGGAAAACTTACCACCCGCGTGTAAACGCGTCATAATCACTTCCACCCCTGGCACACCTTCTTCAGGGTGGATATCTACCGGCATACCTCGACCGTTATCCTGAATGCTCATTGAACCATCGGCATAATGAATTACTGAAATTTCATTAGCAAATCCTGCAATGGCTTCATCCACACTATTATCAATAACTTCTTGTGCTAAGTGATTAGGTCGTGTGGTATCGGTGTACATACCCGGACGTTTACGAACAGGATCCAGGCCAGTTAAGACTTCTATTTCAGATGCGTTGTAGTTTTCACTCACAGAATAATTCCTAGTGATAAAATGGATAGAGAGACAATTTAATTAAAAATGATATCACATTATTATGCCAAATCGAGACTACCATCAAGAACGTCGTGAATACGACTTTACAGAACTATCACGCGATCAACTTTCAAGTGATCCGTTTATCCAGTTTTCGAGCTGGATGGATGAAGCCGTTGCCAAAAAGATCATTGATCCAACAGCGATGTCCGTATCCACTGTAGATAGTGATGGTCAACCACATAGCCGAGTTGTATTACTCAAAGAAAGCTATGCACGAGGCTTTGTGTTTTACACTCATTACGACAGCGATAAAGGTCAACAAATTGAACAGAATGCCAAGGCGTCTTTACTGTTTTTTTGGCCACAAATGGATCGACAAGTGCGTATTGAAGGCTCGCTTGAAAAAATCGCAGCTGAGCAGTCTGAAAACTATTTCCACTCTCGCCCCCGTGACAGCCAATTAGCCGCCGCCAGCTCTACACAAAGTTCAGTTGTGCCTGGCCGTAAAACCTTGGAGCAAAACTATGCCATTCAAGAAGGCCTTTATGAACATATTGATGTTAAACGTCCAGACCATTGGGGCGGCTACCGTTTAATTCCTAATCGCTTTGAATTTTGGCAAGGCAGACCAAACCGCTTGCATGACCGTTTTATTTTTACGAAAGGCGCTGTATCAAACAACCAAGACTGGTCAATAGACCGTTTAGCACCTTAAATGACAATCTTAATATGATCGATAATAGCTCCGACATTAAACTGGATTCTACTTGGCTACCGTATTTAGAAAGCGAGTTTACAAAACCCTATATGCAGGACTTGCGAACGTTTCTAACTTCTGAAAAAGCCTCTTCTAAGAACATCCTACCTAAAGCCAATGAATGGTTTAATGCTTTAAACAGCACGCCATTAAACCAAGTAAAAGCCATCATTCTAGGACAAGACCCATACCCAACGCCTGGTCATGCGCATGGTCTATGCTTTTCTGTACAGCCTAATGTAAAACCACTGCCTAAATCACTACTGAACATTAACAAAGAACTCATGTCAGACATCGGTGTTGATAATCAGCATACCGGGAACCTGCAACCATGGGCAGAACAAGGCGTTTTATTACTTAATGCGGTATTAACAGTAGAGGCAGGCCGAACAAACTCTCATCAAAATAAAGGCTGGGAACAATTTACAGATGCTGTGATTGAAGTTGTTAATGCTCAAAATGAACATTGTGTATTTATACTATGGGGCGCTTATGCGCAGAAAAAAGGCAAAATGATTGATCGTAACAAACACTTAGTCATAGAAAGCCCACATCCTTCACCGCTATCGGCCTATAGAGGCTTTTTTGGTAGCCAGCCTTTCTCAAAAACCAATGATTATCTAAAAAAACATAATAAATCTATTATTGATTGGCAACTTTAGCCTAAAAATTGCTTTGCTTTTTAAGCATTATTTTATTGTCATAAAAATAGACCAACTTATTTGCTAAGGTAAGTGTTTAAAAAATTTAATTAACACGAAAACTGAATCCAGAATGAATATAAAATCACGCTTCACAGCTATTTTTGCAATCTCTTTAGCCGCAATGATTGCGATGCCGTTAGTGTTTTATTGGGTAACAACAGGAGAGTATTACGGTCGTAAAATTGACCAAGTGGCACCTGACTTTACATTAATTGACACACAAGACCAATTGCACAGTTTGTCGCAACATAAGGGTAAATTTACTTTTGGGGCTGTCCTAGATAACTAGACCAGTTCCTTTTTAACCCATTGATTCAATTTCTTTAATTGTTATTTTGGATCACTATTGTTAAATCGCCATTCACACTCTTTCAAAAACAGGTGAAATGACTATCTTGGAATGCCATTAAATTTACGCATATGTCGCTTGGCTTGGTTCCAAAAATTTTCAATACCATTGATGTGATTTGTTTTGTTTGCGAACAATTCACTATGGTTAATTCTGTAATGTTTAAACCCTGATACATCTAGCGTATTATAACTTCGCCAAGTATCTGTATAGACTATGCTATCAGGCTTTACCTTTTGACGAATTATTGGCATTAAAGTGTCTGTTTTAGCATCAGGTATTATGACCGTATAAACTTTGCCATTTCGCTTTAAAAGCCCATTTACCAGCCGCTCCGCGACCTCGTTTACCTTTTCGTCTTCCGTCAAAGTAACTTTCATCCGCTTCGACTTCATCTTCAAGCAATTCATAGTGTTCACTATTGTCATAGATCAACTGTCTTAAACGTTGGAAATAATAGCTTGCGGATGTTTTGTTAACTTCGACAAGAGACGCGGCAGTTCGTGCAGTTGTGCCTGCAACAAACAAGTCTATTAACTTACTTTGTTTGTACCAACTCAGTCTACTTTTTCTCATACTACATCTTAGATAGTTTTAGTTATCTAGGACAGCCCCTAAGGTAGATATCTTGGATTTATTTGCGCACTAGCGGAACAGAACAAAGAGGAATTAGCGACTAAATCTGGAGGGATAGATAATCGCCTCCCTTTTTTAAGGTGTTTTCAACCTGCAACCAATCAAGACCTTGAAGTGTGGCTTGATAATTTACCTCGTTATAAATTTTACCCACGAGTTTTTGATAGTTGCGATTTGGGGTTGAACCTCCTAACTCAACTAAAGTAATCATCAATATAAAAAATGATAATAAAGAGGTAAATAAAGAAATATAGGTTAGTAACCATAAACGGTTACGCTTAACCTGCTGAGCTTCATTTGAGTTTGAATCTACCAGGCCTGGTAGGTTATTTTTTTTGTTTTTTTTGCAGGAGTTATAACAGAAACAGATACATAGCGATGCCCCATCTCAAGGATTCGAGTTTTTGCTTGGTTTTTTCGTTTACGAAAGCCAGTAATTGCTCCTCAACCAATAGCGTTGATTCTGATTGTTTCAAAGCAATCACTCCTTGAATAATCATTTCATTACGCAGTACTTAAGCATCAGTTAATACTTTGAGCTTACCTGCTATAGGCAAAAAACCAGGTTAGAAAACATCACACCATAAAACGTGGTTATTAGTGCCAACCCCATTCCACTTAGTAAACTCCCCAACATATTTTGAGTTTCTTCACCGCCATAGAGTGAGCCGTTATCTGCAACCTGAGTGGTCATCATAATGATTAACCCCATAACGGTTCCCATCATGCCAAACGCCGGCGCATAAGAGGCCATATTTCCGTAGACTTCTTGGCAGGACAGGTGACGTAATCGCATACTGAACAAACGGTTTTCAAGGCTCTGTCTTAGTATCTGCGTATCTTGATAGACCAACATCTCAGTTAATGCAAAACGAAAAAAACGGTCGTCAATCATATCAATTTGATTCTCTACCGCTAATAACCTTTCTGTTTAGAGATATGACTAAGATGAACCATCTCCTCAATAATATCGCTATAACCAGGAGGTTCTGAGGTAAGAACTTTACTAAAGCCTTTAAAGACGCAGCCGACCTGGCTGAGAGGATAGTTAATGAGAATTGCTGCAAAAGTGCCACCCAGCACTAATGCCAAACCCTGCCAATTCAGAAAGGCATAGATAAACTGACCTTGTTGGTAATCAATCATGCTCATTATCAAAATAATTGAGCCAATAATGATTCCTAAAATCGTTGCAATTTTACTCATTTATTATGGTTGGACAGTCTCCTCTTTTGCATCCTTTTTTTCAGTGGATGTTAAGTGTTGACTGAGCCAATTCTCTACCTGTTGATTAACTTCAGAAGCAGACATGTCTGCCACATCTAAAGGCGGACTGATATACACATCAATCGTACCGGGTGTTTTTATAAAACTGTTTTTTGGCCAGTAACTGCCGGCATTATGTGCCACCAAGTAAACGGGCGCCTTAGCTTTGGTGGCCAACATTGCCCCACCAATATTAATTTTGCCTAGCTCGCCTGCTGGCATTCTTGTGCCTTCAGGAAATACCACTACCCAATCCCCTTGCTGAAGTCGAGCAGTACCTTCTTTGACCAATTGGTTCAAAGCCTTTCTACCTGCGCCTCTATCAATAGCTATAGGGTTCAGCAACGCCATACCCCACCCAAAGAACGGGATTTTTAGAAGTTCACGTTTAAGCACATAAGCCTGTCTTGGAAAAATTGCTTGGAAAGCTAATGTTTCCCATGCCGACTCATGTCTAGCAAGGATTAAGCCTGCGTTTTCTCTATCAATATTATCGGCACCATGAACTGAATATTTAACCCCACAAGTCCAACGTACCCAGACTAAACAAAACTTAGCCCAATAGTGCATAAACTGGTAACGCGTAGCAAACGAAAATGGGCGTGTTAACTGACCCAAAATAGAGAAAAAAACCAATGTTGTTACTTGCCCCAAGGCAAATAAAACAGAACGTAAAAACCAAATTATTTTCATGCTAATAACGCCTCCACAACAGCGTGTAAATTTTCATAAACGGGTATGCCTTGTAAACGACTGTCTCCCGTCGCCAAGGTACGTTCACCTTTACCTGTTCTCACTAAGCAAGGCTGCATTGATTTAGCCAATGCAACATTTATATCTGCCATAGTATCACCAACCATTGGCGCATTAGCTAAACTGCATCCAAACCGATTTTCAATCGCTTGCAGCATGCCTGTTCCTGGTTTTCTGGCAGGTGAATTATCTTCCGTTAAATAGGGAGCATAACTAATCCAGTCAACTCTCTCTCCATCTAACAAGTCTACAAACTTTTGGTGCATCTCACTCAAGGTTTGATGAGTGTAATAACCGCGCTTAATCCCTGACTGATTAGTAGCAACTGCGACAATCCAGCCCGCTTTTTTTAAGCGTTTAATGGCTTCAATACTCCCTGGAACAGGAATCCATTCTTCCGCGGATTTAATAAAAGCATCCGAATCTTCGTTTATGACACCATCTCGATCTAAAACAATAATTTTTTGAGTCATGTTTCATTTATCCATAAAACGCAAAATCCCGCCGAAGCGGGAAATTTATTGCATAACGTTATTTAAACAACCTTTACAGGCGTGAAATATCGGCAACTTGTAAGAACAACTGGTAAATCTGATTTAACAGTGCCAAGCGGTTTTGTTTAACCGCTTCATCATCTGCCATAACCATCACGTCATCAAAGAAAGTATCTACAGCTTCTCTAATCGTAGATAATTCAGAGATGGCAGCAATATAGTCACGACCAGCAATTTGTTCACTTACCGTTTCACGTAAAGCATCTAAAGCATTCCATAGATTGCTTTCCGCATCTTCAGTAAATAGATCTGGATTAACGGTTTCAGCAATAACACCATCAACTTTCTTAAGAATATTGCTAATACGTTTATTGGCTGCACTCAAGCTCTCAGAACCGTCCATTTGACTGAACTGCTTAACCGCTTCAATACGCTGAGCAAAATCAATTGGATGGGCAGGACGACAAACACGTACCGCTTCAAACTGCTCTGCTGAAATCCCTTTATCTGCATAATACGCNCGTAAACGACTCACAATAAAGTCATAAATATCATCTACTAACTTATCATCAGACTTCACATTTGGGTGTAGCTCTAAACTAAACTGAATCAACAGACGTAAATCCAAGTCTAGATTTTTTTCAATCATAATACGTAACAGGCCTAATGCAGCACGACGTAATGCAAATGGGTCTTTATCACCGGTTGGTAATTGACCAATGCCGTAAATACCGGTAATGGTATCCAACTTGTCTGCAATCGCTAAAGATTGTGCTACCGCAGATTCAGGTAAGTTATCACCAGCAAAACGAGGTTGATACTGGGCATCAATCGCTTCGGCAACATTCTCGTGTTCATTTTGAGCCGTTGCATAATAACGCCCCATAACCCCTTGAAGATCTGGGAATTCGCCAACCATTTCAGACATCAAATCACATTTAGATAAACGCGCAGCTCTCTCACAGAAAGCACCGTCAACACCTAGAGGCTTACCAATTTTGACACTTAATGTTTCTAAGCGCTCAACCTTGTCAAACAAAGTCCCTAACTGCTGTTGGAAAACAACGGTTTTTAATCTTGGTAAGAAATCATCTAATGGCTGTTTACGGTCTTGATCCCAGAAGAATTTAGCATCCGCTAAACGTGGACGAATAACACGCTCATTACCGTATTTAACCGACTCAGGGTTTGAACTTTCAATATTACTGATGGTGATGAAGTTAGCCATTAATTTGCCATTTTCATCTAACATATGGAAATACTTTTGATGCCCAGCCATGGCCGAAACCAAAGCTTCTGAAGGAACTGACAAGAAAGTTTGATCAAACTCACCCACCACAGCAGTAGGCCATTCGTTTAAAGCTGTCACTTCTTCTAAAAGATCTGGATCAATAACGGCATTACCACCTGCATTCTTTGCCGCTGCAATCACTTGCTTTTCAATGCGATCTGAACGTTTTGCAAAGTCGGCTAAAACATAACCTTCTGTTTCAAGTTTAGTCACATATTCACTTGGTTTAGATATAGTTAGCAGGCCTGGTGCGTGAAAACGATGTCCCTTTGTAGTATTAGACGTTAGATGCCCAAGGATTGTGGCAGGAACCACTTCGCTACCTAATAACATTAGTGCCCAATGAACAGGTCTAACAAACTCTACATCTGAACTTCCCCAGCGCATACGTTTAGGAATCGGAAGTTTGGCTAAAGACTGATTGACAATATCAGATAAAAGCTCTGTTGCTGGCTGACCTTTTTGCTCAAGGTTATAGGCCATCCAGATACCTTTATCGGTTTCAATTTCAATTAAATCTTCAACTGTTGCACCACAACCACGAGCAAAACCTTGTAATGCTTTAGTTGGATTTCCGTCTGCGTCAAAACCTGCTTTTTTAGCGGGCCCTTTACGCTCAACCACTTTATCCGCTTGTTCTAATTGCATAGCATCAATCATCACAGCTAAACGACGAGGTGCGGCATAGATAGTGACATCGCCATAAGCTAGCTCTGCTTCTTGCAGGCCTGCTTCAATCCCTAATGCAAATGCATTTGCTAATTTATTTAACGCTTTTGGTGGTAACTCTTCCGTTCCGATTTCAACTAAAAATGCTTCGGTTTGAATACTCATTATTTAGTCTCCTCTTTCACTAATGGGAACCCTAAAGCTTCACGGCCTTCGTAATAAGATTCAGCAATCTGTTTTGCCATAGTACGTACACGTCCTATAAAACGTGCACGCTCCGTCACACTAATTGCATGACGTGCGTCTAACATGTTAAATGCATGAGACGCTTTTAAGACTTGCTCATAAGCAGGCAATGGAAGTTTATCTTCAACTAACTTAGCAAATATCTGTTCACACTCATCAAACGTTCTAAATAAAATTGCGGTATCGGCTTTTTCAAAGTTGTAAGTCGACATTTCAACTTCGTTCTGGTGAAAAACATCACCATAAGTGACCTTACCAGCCGGGCCATCCACCCAAACCAAGTCATAAACTGAATCTACACCTTGCAGATACATCGCAATACGCTCAAGACCATAAGTGATTTCACCCGTTACCGGGCGACACTCTAATCCACCAACTTGTTGGAAATAGGTAAATTGGGTCACTTCCATTCCGTTCATCCAAACTTCCCATCCAAGCCCCCAAGCACCAAGAGTTGGAGACTCCCAGTTATCTTCAACAAAACGAATATCGTGTTCTAGAGGGTCAACACCCATCACTTTTAAAGAGTTTAAATACAGCTCTTGAATATTATCTGGTGATGGCTTCAACATTACCTGAAACTGGTAATAGTGCTGTAAACGGTTTGGATTTTCACCATAACGGCCATCAGTAGGACGGCGACAAGGCTGAACATAAGCTGCACGCCATGGCTCTGGACCGATTGATCTTAAAAATGTTGATGGGTGAAAAGTTCCAGCCCCCATTTCATTGTCATAAGGCTGCATAACTACACAACCTTGCTCTGCCCAATAGGCCTGTAGAGTCTGAATTAAACCCTGAAACGTGCGAATATCTGTTGCTGCTTGTGCCGACACAGTCAAAACCTCTTTAAATAATGAAACCTTTACACGAGAAAACGCTCTCACAACAAAGGTTACAAAGAATATTTTTTGTCTTTGCATTCCGTTAAACATCATGTAAGAATTAAATACTGATGAAGTGGAATTTTGCTTGTAAAATTCGGACAATTATAACGTATTTTAGCCATTCAATAACGCACAAAAATCCAATAGATGAGACTTTTTTGATTAAAAACAGTCCTAATTTTTAGAGTTTATTATCTTGAATGACATAGGAATGAATGTGAGCTTAGAAACAACCGACTCTTCTAGTGCTATTTTAGTTGATGCCAAAGGACTAAAGTGCCCAATGCCTGTCATTAAATTACAGCAACAAGTAAGAAAGAGCAGGCCTGGTGATTTGATACGCATTGCTTGCACTGATCCAGGGGCTGAAAAGGATATTTCAAGCTGGAGCAAAGTCAATAAACATCAACTGATTCATATAACTAAAACAGACTATGGGTGCGATATTACCGTTCAAGTGAAGCAGACGTAACAATCAATAACACTCTTAAATCATAAATTAAACTTATTAGCATATAATAAAAAATATAAAATAACTCGAAAAAAGCCGTATCAGGCTACTCAGACCACTCATTATTTGGTTATAATGAAATTTAAATTTTTTATTTATCAAAACAAATACAAGACCCAAAATGAAACATTGGCTTATGTCATCAAAGATGTCTAAATTAGCATTCGCATCTATCGCGCTAATTACGGCTATCAGCTTTTTACCCACCCCTTCTATTGCAAACTTACCACTAGAAAAAGTGACGTTGCCTCTTCCCGAAGTAGTTAGCGCAACGGACAATCAAGCGAAACCTGAAAAGGCCTCTGAAGATTCTGACTGGCAAGCTCACAAGATAAAAATTGGTAGAAACGATTCTTTAAGCACCGCACTAGACCGTGTCAACGTCAATGCATCAACAACCTATAACATTGGGCGCTTAAAAAATAGTAACCTGATTACCAATTTACGCGTAGGTGATGAACTCACTGTTTGGGTGGATAAAAATGACCATTTACAGAGAATTCTATACCCAAAAACAAAAACACTCGCTTACGAAGTTGTAAAAACCGACACCGGATATCAAATCAATGAAAAAAAATCTGCTGTCGAAATTCGTACAGAAACCGCTTATGGCGAAATAAGTGGAGCTTTTTACCTTGCCGCTCAACGTGCTGGTTTAAGCGCTAAAAGCATTATGCAATTGGCTGACATGTACGCATGGGATATTGATTTTTTACGTGAATTACGCAAGGGCGATTACTTTAAGGTTATTTATGAGACTCGTTATCTAGATGGCGAATATCTTGGCGATGGCGATATTTTAGCGGCTCAAATCACTACGGGTGGCGGTCAAGAAAAACATAACGCTTTTGTCTTAAGAGATAAAAAAGAGGTCATTGGTTTTTATAATGAAAAAGGTAAAAACCTTAAAAAAGCCTTTTTACGCGCCCCTGTAGACTATGTTCGCATCACCTCTAAATTCAACCCTAAACGCTTCCATCCAGTATTGAAAAAGTGGCGTTCACATCGTGGGGTTGATTACGGTGGACCACTCAATACCCCTATACGTGCAACGGGTAGCGGAAAAATCATCCACCGCGGTAGAGGAACTGGTTATGGTAACTACATTAAAATCCAACACGCTGGTAAATACATGACGGTTTACGGCCACTTGAATAAGTACGGAAAGTTCAAAAAAGGTCAGTACGTGAAACAAGGCGATGTCATCGGATACATGGGAAAAACAGGTTTAGCTACTGGAGTTCACCTACATTATGAATTCCGTATTAACGGAAAACACGCAGACCCATTAAAAATTAAGTTTCCTGCTGCAGGCCCTATAGCCAAAAAATACAAAACCGCTTTCAAACAGAAAAGTCAGTTTTTATTAACCCAGCTTGACCGCTTAGACAGTACAACACACATAGCTAGAAGCTTTGAATAGATGCAGCAATCCAAATACTTGATTGGCTTAATGTCAGGCACGAGTGCTGATGGAGTGGATGCCGTATTAATTAAATCATCTAACAACCAAATCCAATTAATTGATTTTATTTCAACAGAGCTCTCTCCGCAGCTCAAGCAGGCACTTCTTAAACTTAACGACAACCCAAACATTCATTTAGAAGAACTCTGCTCACTACATAAACAAGTAGCCGATAGCTTTGTATCAGCTACTCAGACATTGTTAAGCCAAAATACTATAAAAATTGAAGAAATCACCGCTATTGGTAGTCATGGGCAAACAATCTACCACGCACCCGATATTCCAATGACTCTGCAAATTGGCCACCCAGCTTTTATTGCAAAAAGCACAGGGATTACCACCACCGCTGATTTTAGAGTTGATGATATGGCATTAGGTGGACAAGGGGCACCGTTCGCACCCGCGTTTCACAAAGCACTTTTTTCACAAGAGAACCCATGTTTTGTGGTTAATATTGGTGGCATTGCTAATGTTAGCTGCCTGCCGGGTACGCAAGCTAACCAAAAAATTATTGGCTGGGATACGGGTCCAGGTAATTCATTAATGGATGAATTTTGTCAGACTGATTTAAATATCCCTTACGACCCTTCAGGAGAGAATGCTCGCCAAGGAAATATCCACGCAGAGCTTCTGAATGTAATGCTTAAGCACCCTTATTTTGAAGCAACCTACCCGAAGAGTACAGGACGCGATACTTTTCATGCTAAATGGGTAAAATCCCTTCTATCTAATCTTAATATTGAAATTTCCGCTATCGATTTACTTGCGACGCTTTGCGAACTCACCGCACATACCATTGCCCAACAAATTAAATCTGTTACGTACACATCTAAAGACAATAAGCCACTAGAAGTCTGGATCGTTGGTGGCGGAGCTTACAATGACTACTTACTAGAAAGACTTCAATTTCACCTAAAAAGTTATAGCGTTGCAAGCAGTCATTTAAAAGACATTAACCCAAATGCGGTTGAAGCGATGATGTGTGCATGGTTAGCTGAACAGAGGTTAAACAATCAACCAGTAGAATTAGCATCCGTAACAGGTGCTAAACGTAATGCTGTTTTAGGTGCTATTTGGCATCCATAAACAATAACCAATTTTGACAATCCTTTAAAACAAAAAAGCCCAGACTGGAAACCAACTGGGCTTTTTAACATTTAATAAGACCTGAATCAGAACTATAGTAACTCGTTTTCACCTTGACCACGCTTTTCAACAGGAATATAGCAAGACTTCCCTGAACCGGTATAAACCTGAGTTGGTCTAAAGATTTTATTGTTCTGCAATTGTTCACGCCAGTGAGCCATCCAACCCGCAGAACGCGCTACTGCAAAAATCGGGGTAAACAGGCCTGGATCAAAGCCCATTTCTTTGTATAAAATACCCGAATAGAAATCAACATTTGGGTAAACACCTTTATGTCCAAGCAACTCTACACAAACCTTTTCAACTTCTTTAGCCGTTTCAAACGCTTTACTTAACTGACCTGCACCATCCTTTTTTGCCAAGATTTCAGTAGATAACTTCTGCAAGATTGAAGCACGTGGATCTTTAGTTTTGTATTCACGATGTCCCATTCCCCAAATAACTTGTTTTTTAGCCAAGCGATTTTCGATATAAGCACGTGCATTTTCAGGCTCGCCAATCTTATCAAGCATCTCAATAACTTTTTGGTTTGCACCGCCGTGCAGAGGGCCTGAAAGCGAAGCTATTGCTGAAGCGATAACAGAACATGGATTAGCTAAGGTAGAACCCGTTACCATTGTGGTAAAGGTAGAAGCATTTATTGTATGCTCTGCATGTAAAATCAAAATCGCATCTAGTAAACGAGCCCAATCTTTATCTGGCTCTTCACCATTAAGCATGTAAAGAAAGTTTTCTGCGTAATTTAGATCTTTACGAGGTTCAATTGGGTCATAACCATTACGAACATGTTCCCAGTTTGCAACTAAAGTACCCATATGAGCAATAATCTTAACCGTAACCGAGTTAATGTAGTCCTGATTTTCAGAAGCCCCTTTCATATACTCTGTACTAGGGTAAAAACTTGCTAAGCTTGCTACAACAACCTGAAGCATATGCATAGGGTGAGTGGTAGAAGGCAGGTTTTGCATAATCTGACGAATATTATATTTAATGCGTCGATTGTTTCTTAGCAAATTATCAAAACGACTTAGTTCATCTGCAGTAGGTAAATCACCAAATAAAAGTAGCAAAGTTGTCTCTTCAAAAGAGGAGTATTCTGCTAACTCTTGAATATCATAGCCACGATAAGTTAATAACCCTTTTTGGCCATCAATAAACGAAATTTTTGATTCTGTAGCTGGAACACCAGCTAGGCCTGGAATGTACTGCATAGACTGCCCTAAAAATAATTTCGCCCAAAAAAAATTGGGCGTTAAAAACAATATAAAATTTGAAATATCTTAAAAGATAAAACTATACGCTAAATGAAGAACCACACCCACACGTCGTTGTGGCATTAGGGTTTTCGATTACAAAGCGAGCGCCCTGTAAGTCTTCTAGATAATCGATTTTCGCACCCACTAAGTACTGAAAACTCATTGAGTCTACCAATAAAGTTACACCATCTTTGGTCACAACTGTATCGTCATCCGCTTGGGTCTCGTCAAATGTAAAACCATATGAGAAACCAGAGCAACCACCACCGGTAATATATACTCTAAGCTTTAAATCCGGGTTTTGTTCATCTTCAATTAAGCCGCTCACTTTTTGAGCTGCTGATTCCGTAAAGTCTAACGGAGTTGGAATATCAGACATTTCTGTTTCCTTTTTTCTATCTGATTGGCTGGGGTTCTTAACTAAACCATACCTAACGCAATCTGAATTAATGTAGCCGAACAAGCATTATAACAAAAAAACACAAAATCGCTCTTGGTAGTTTTATTTGTCCACTTGCATCAGATTAAGGAAGTAATGCAACATGGTTTAAACCAGCATCTTCTTCTAAATCAAACATGATATTCATATTTTGAACAGCTTGACCTGCGGCTCCTTTAACCAAGTTATCTATTACCGACGTGACCACAACTACATCACCGCCTACTGGACGATATACCGCCATACGGCACATATTTGAACCTTTAACTAAACGCGTATCTGGCAAGCTATTAGCAGGCATCACATCCACAAAAGGCTCTTCTGCATAAGTATTTTCAAATAGCTCTTGAAGCTCTTCTTGAGAAACGTTACGCGTTAACTTACCGTACAAAGTTGCTTCAATACCTCGAATAGTCGGGATTAGATGCGGTACAAAAGTTAGGTTAACTTTACCATCAATCATACGGTCTAAACCTTGAACGATTTCTGGCAAGTGACGATGACCATTCACTCCGTAAGCTTTAAAACCTTCACTGGTTTCTGCAGCCAAAGAACCTACCTTTGCACCGCGTCCTGCACCGCTCACCCCAGATTTTGCATCGGCAATCAGGTGGTCAATATCTACCAGGCCTGCTTTAAGCAAAGGTTGAAAACCAAGCTGAACTGCTGTTGGATAACAGCCAGGGTTAGCAATTACTTTTGCCGTTTTGATTTTCTCACGATACATTTCTGGTAAACCATAGACCACTTCATCCATTATGCTTGGACAACCATGCGGCATTCCATACCATGACTCCCAAACCTCTAAATCACTAATACGAAAATCTGCCGCTAAATCGATTACCTTAACTCCCGCCTCGACTAGTTCTGGGGTCATACTCATTGCTACACCGTGTGGTGTGGCAAAAAACACTACATCACAAGCGCCTAATACATCAGCATTAGGTTCAGAAAAAGCCAAATCATAAAAACCACGTAAATTTGGAAACATTTCTGCTACAGGCATACCTGCTTCACTTCTTGAAGTAATGGCCATCACTTCTGCATTTGGATGGTTTGCCAATAAACGCAACAGCTCCACTCCGGTATAACCTGTACCACCTACAATTCCAATTTTTACTTTTGACATGATTTACACTCTATCTTTTGGTTTTAAACTATCAGACTATTTTACAAGCATCTATAGCTGGTATAAAACTTTTGACTGCTATAATCGATTTAATTTGAAAGTTTTCACCTCTAAATAGGTCTTTTAAGTAAATAGTCAACAAAATCATAAAACCTGAGAGCAATGCAATGAAACTCACAGAAAACCACGTAACAGATCAAAACCTATACCTAAATCGTAGACAATTCATTAAAGGAATGACAGCCGCAGGTCTTGTTGGAACCCCCTTTATGGCTCACGCATTAGACTTTACTAAAAATCAAAACTATCAAGAAAAATTAAAACTAACAGATCCCGAGCACGCTTTGCACTACAACAATTTTTATGAACTAGGTACCTCTAAAGAAGACCCATTTCGCAATGCGGACAAACTTAAAACAGATGGCTGGCAAGTTGTTATTGAGGGCGAATGTGCCAAACCGCAAACTTTTGATATGGATGACTTACTGAAAATAGAACAAGAAGAACGAATTTATCGTTTTAGATGTGTTGAGGGATGGTCAATGGTAGTGCCTTGGATAGGCTTTCCACTATCCAAACTTTTAAGCAATGTGGAACCAAACAGCAAAGCTAAATATGTCGAATTTGTTAGTATTGAAGATCCTAACCTACCAGGCCAGCGTTTTAGAGTCCTGGACTGGCCATATAGAGAAGGCTTACGTATGGATGAAGCAATGCACCCTTTAACCTTAATGGCTACAGGTATTTACGGTGAAGCACTACCTAATCAAAATGGCGCACCTATCCGCTTAGTCGTTCCTTGGAAATACGGCTTTAAAAGCAGTAAATCAATTGTAAAAATTCGTTTAGTTGAAGAGCAACCTCTTAGCAGTTGGATGGTGGCAACCCCTTCTGAATACGGGTTTTATTCAAATGTTAACCCAAACGTTTCGCATCCAAGATGGTCACAAGCCAAAGAACGTCNACTTGGTTCATTTTTTAAGAAAAAAACATTAATGTTTAATGGATATGAAGATGAAGTTACTAGCCTCTATAAAGGCATGGACTTAAAGAAGAACTTTTAAAAACACGCTGCGATTAATAAAATACATGCCATTAATATTCAAAATAACACTATTCAGTTTACTTTGCAGCCTACCCGCCTGGGAGCTGGTTTGGCGACTATTAAATGA
>JGI11705J14877_10000681_pt1 | contig 20784 bp, 7 predicted proteins | sample Etolaghawater15m_FD_14877 | JGI IMG/M metagenome (IMG submission 14877)
TGTTGGTGACCACGTTAGAAATCATTGGTGATCCTTTTTGGATTGCTCAAAAACCTGTGACCAACAAAACATTCACTGAATCACATGTGGAAAGTGCACCATACACAGATGAACTGGGTGCTGTGAGTCCGGATGGCAGAGAAGTGTTGATTGATTTCAATTTCAAAACGCCCACAGACTTGGATGATGACACTGGCATATTCTTTAACAATCAGAGAGTGACATTCAGTGGAAAATACAAAGTATATATGTGTGCCAGCAGATTTGCTGATGGCATGTTCACAAATGAACTGGAAATGGTGAGAATGAGATTTCAAGAAGATGATGAACCAGAAGTTGTAGCAAACAACCAAGGTGCATCCAAGGCAGGACTGCAGAACAAACAGGGTGTGGGCAGATATGATCCAACCAAACCAGCGTTTCTCACAGACCTTGGTTCCAATGCAGGAGACATAGGCGTGCAGGGAGACAACACAGGAGACAACGTCACAAAAATTCCTGTGGGCAGTAACATCACAAGACAATACACAGGAGCCAACCGTGGCGGGTTTGTGCCGGAAGGGTTTAACGCAATTGTACAACCAAGAATAGACATCACATTTGGTGACCAGTTTTATTCAAAATCACAACTTGACCTCATCAGAGAAATTGGAGCAACACCAGACCCATCAAGGATAAGACCAGATGGCAATTAATCAAAGAAAATCTCAAGACGAAATACAAAAGAAAATTCAACAGTTTCCTGGACCCTACATTGGCTATGTGAAAAACCCCACTGATCTCAACAGAATGGGCAGACTGTTTGTGTTCATACCCTCACTGCATGGAACCTATGATGAAACCAACAAAAATCCACAATCGCAGGTGATTGGTGTGAGTTACTGCTCACCCTTTGCAGGACAGACACCACTGAGCGAAACCAATTCCAACAACAGAGAATTTGCCAACACACAAAAGTCATATGGATTTTGGATGGTGCCACCAGACATTGACACCAAGGTGTTGGTTATGTTTGCAGATGGTAACCCCAACGCAGGCTATTGGCTGGGTTGTGTGTATGAAGACTTCATGAATCACATGACGCCAGGCATTGCTGTGAGCGAACCCAACAAGTTTGTGGGCACACCAGAAGAAAATGAACAGTACTATTCAACACTTGGATTGACCCAAGTGCCTGTGGCAGAAGCACAACGCAGAGCTGAATCTGACAACATCACAAGATTAAATGCAAATCCAGACAATGATGTTGCATTTTCTGTGAGACCGGCTCACACTCCTTCCGCACAGTCATTGATAGCACAAGGACTCATCACGGACCCTGTGAGAGGCACCACCACATCGTCGGCCAGACGTGAAACTCCTTCACAGGTGTTTGGCATATCCACACCAGGACCCATTGACTTTGCAGGACAGCAGACCCGCAAGAGAGAATCTGTCAACAGACACGGTAGAATTCACACAGATGCTGATGATGAATTTGCATTTGACAAAGTGGCACATTCACGTTTGGGCGGCAACACATTTGTGATGGATGACGGCACGCCAGTCAAACGAGAAGGATCTGTGAATGTCACAGACATTGAAAATGAACTGATCAGATTGCGAACTCGTTCAGGTGCACAGGTTTTACTGCACAACTCAAAAGATGTTGTGTACATTATTAATAATTCAGGCACTGCTTGGATTGAATTTACCCAAGATGGCAAGATTGATGTGTATGCCAAAGACTCTGTGTCAATCCACACAGAAGCAGACATGAACTTCAGAGCAGACCGAGACATTAATCTTGAAGCAGGCAGAAACATCAACATCAAAGCCACAGGCGAAAACACTGCAACTGATCAAACCACAGGACGTGTTCACATTGATGCCAAAACCAACTATGAATTGGTGATTGGACAAGATGGTTTAATCACAGCAGGCGCAAACATCAAAACATATGCAGTAACAGACTTCAATGTCAACACAGGCAATGAAATACATTTGGACACGGCGGCAAAATTAGATACAAATCTAACAGCAAGTTTATCCACACATTCTGTGTCAGAAAAAACTTCCATCATGAAACGCATACCCACTCAGGAACCATGGGCAGACCATGAAGACAAAAAACGTGATGAAGTCACATCTGATCTCACAGATAGGGAGAAATTCTAATGCCTGAAGTGGCAAGAGTAGGTGATGAAGTAAGCACTGGACATGGTTGCGTAGCAACCACTACTTTGGACACACCTTCACAGAGCACTGTGTTTGCTAATGGCATACTAATATGCAGAGTGGGAGACCCTACAGTGGCACATCCTTTCCCACCAGATCCGCCTTGTGCTGATCACATAGCACAAATCAATGCAGGATCATCCACTGTGTTTGTGGCAGGTGTGGCCGTAGGCAGAAAGGGAGATTCTGCAGATGCTGATGAAATCACAGAAGGCTCGCCCACTGTGTTTGCAGGCGGTTAAATATAGCACATGACCATCGTATCATTCAAAGATCAAAAACGCACCACAAGAACACCAAAGAACCAAGTGTTCAGTGGTTTTTCCACACAGGGCAGAACATTTCAAGACCCTAAACTGTATGACATTGAATTGGTCAAACAAGATCTGCTCAATCATTTCAACATCCGCAAGGGAGAAAAGTTGGAAAATCCGGACTTTGGCACCAACATCTGGCTCTACATCTTTGATCCTTTGGATCAAGACACTAAAAATGCTGTGATACAAGAAGTTGAAGATGTGATTGCTTATGATCCCAGAGTGGATTTGGATCAGATAGAAGTGGATGAGTACGAACACGGTCTACAAATCCGCATGTCTGTGCTGTACATTGGTTATGGCATTGGCGAAACTATCAACCTGTTGTTTGACAATCAACAGGGCCTGCTCACAGGTGCTCAAACATTCTATCCAGTCAACACAACAAATTAAACTACCATTTAATTTAATCAATAAATACTCATAATGGCATCAACCAATCGTCAAAACTCACTCCTTGCCACCAGAGCATGGCAAAGAATCTATCGCACATTCCAACAAGCAGACTTCAAATCATATGACTTTGACACCATTCGCAGAACTCTGATTGACTACATCAAACTCAACTATGCAGAATCATTCAACGACTTCATTGAATCATCGGAATACATTGCTCTGATTGATCTCATTGCCTATGTGGCACAATCAATTTCTTACAGAGTTGACCTCAATGCCAGAGAAAATTTCATCGACCTTGCAGAACGCAAAGAATCAGTGTTGAGATTGGCAAGACTTATTTCTTATCAACCCAAGAGAAACATAGCTGGATCTGGATTCCTTAAAATTGATTCTGTCTCAACCACAGAATCTGTGTTTGATTCATCAGGCAACAATTTGGCCAACATTTCAATCCTATGGAATGACATCACCAACGATGCTTGGCAGGAACAGTTTAATGCTGTGCTGAATGCTTCATTTCCGAGAGAACAGTTTGTGGGCAAACCCACAGCACAAGATACCATTGCGGGTGTGCCAACAGAACTGTACAGAATAAATGGCAACAATCTGTCAGAACCCATCTATCCATTTTCAAAAAACATCAACGGCATCAACATGTCATTTGAAGCAGTGCCCTGTTCATTTGTGGGACAATCATATGTGTACGAAGAAGCACCCATACCAGGTAATTCTCTCAGTTTGTTGTACAAAAATGATTCCAAAGGATTCCAAAGCAACAACACAGGATACTTTGTTCACTTCCGTCAAGGCACAATCAACACACAGGATTTTTCTGTCACCAACACAGCACCCAACACCATTGTGTCCATCACAGAAAACAACATCAACAATGATGATGTGTTCTTGTTCAAATTAGATCAAAATGGTTTGATTGAATCACGTTGGACCAAAGTGCCTGCCATAACAGGCAACAACGTGATCTACAACTCATTGGAAAACTCCATCAACAATCAATTTGCTGTGGTGACCAAAGCTAATGATCAAATTGATCTTGTGTTTTCAGATGGTGTGTACGGCACCCTACCACAAGGCAACTTTAGATGTGTGTTCAGACAGAGCAACGGATTGACCTATTACATCCAACCAACCAACATGCAGAACATTTCCATTGATGTTGACTACACATCAAGAAATGGTCAGACCAACACACTCACCATCACAGCATCACTCAAAAACACAGTGACAAATGCATCTGCATCAGAGTCCATCACAGACATCAAGACACAAGCACCGCAGGCATTCTACACCAACAACAGAATGATAACTCCTGAAGACTATCAGATTGTGCCAAAACTGCAGAATCCATCTGTGGCCAAGATCAAATCACAGGTGAGAACTTCATCAGGTATTTCAAGATTTTTAGACATTGTGGATCCAACTGGTGTGTATTCACAGACAGACATTGTGTCAGACGATGGTGTGCTGTACAGAGAAGAGGACACAGAGTCCTTTGACTTCCAGTTCATCACCAGAGACGACATCAGAAAAGTCATTGTGGGCAGTTTGGATGATGTCATCAAGTCATCATCTCTCAAACAGTTCTACTACAAAAATTATCCAACACTGACAATTTCCAACACCACTTGGAACAAAAGCACACAAACCACCAACCAAGTGACAGGTTATTTTGACAATGGATCACCCGCAGCCATAGGATCGTCTGCAACTTCTAATTTGCGTTACATCACAGAAGGTTCTTTGGTTAAATTTACTCCGCCAGTGGGCCAACACTTCATGTTGAACAATGGCACACTGATGACAGGTGCTTCATCAGGCATGCCAGGATCATCTGACATTGCTTGGGCAAAGATTGTTTCAGTCACAGGCGATGGAAGCAACGGTGGTCAGGGCAATCTTGCTGATGGCACAGGTCCAGTCACTCTGAATGATCTTGTACCTTCCACTGCTGTGTTGTCTGAAATCATTGCCAAGTTTGACACCACACTCACAACCACAGTGCAAGACGCCATCTTGGATCAAGTGGTGCTGTACAACAACTTTGGATTGGGTTACGATACCAACACAGCCACATGGTATGTGATTGCAGAAGATGACCTCAACACAGGATCTTTCAATCTTGCCAATGCACAAGATACTACCAGTGCAAATCTTGATGCATCGTGGTTGATAAGATTTTCCACCAACGGTGTTTCATACACTGTGTACAACAGAGCCACCAGATATATTTTTGAATCTTTTTCGCGAAACAAGTTTTATTTTGACGAATCAGTCAAAATCAATGATCCAGAAACAGGACTCACCATCAAGGACAAGATCAGAGTGCTGAGATCCAATGTTGGTCCAGATTTCACATCCAGCCTAACCGTTGACTATGACTGGCAGATTGTAAAAAATGTGCTGGGCGAGGATGGCTATGCAGACACAAGGAAAATGCAGGTTGGATTCTTTGATGATGATGACGATGGTGTGGTGGACAATCCAGAACTGTTTGATCTCATTGTGGAACCACTCTCTGATGTCAACAACAAGTATGTGTTTTTCCAAGAAACCACAGATCAAGGCATCACAATTTATGTGCCCATCAACAACACCACTGTGGTGACCAATGAACAACAATCCGACATTGATGACTTGACCATTTATCCCAATGGTCAATTGTTTTATTTCCACAGCACAGATGAATTCAAAACCTACAGCACCACCACTGGTGTGTTGACTGCTGTGACAGGATATCGTGCAAGAGTTGGCAGACAAGATTTGTTGTACAACTACAAACACGGCGCACCCAGATCAAGAAGAATTGATCCTGCTGTGTCAAATCTCATTGATGTCTACATGATCACCAAAGCATACGACACTCAATTGAGACAGTGGCTGGCAAAAGGACAATCCACCACCAGACCCACAGCACCCACTCTGTTTGATCTTGAAAGTGCATATCTTTCATCACTGGATGAATTCAAGAGTGTGAGCGATGAAGCAGTGATCAACCCAGGTGAATACAAATTGATCTTTGGCCCAGGTGCTGATGCAGAACTACAAAGTCAGTTCAAAATTGTCAAGAATCCCAACACCAATGTGTCTGACAACCAAATCAAGTCTGATGTAATATCAGCCATCAACACATACTTTTCACTTGAACTGTGGGATTTTGGAGACACATTTTATTTCACAGAATTAGCTGCCTATATCCACAATCAACTGGCACCAGACGTGCTGAGTGTGGTGATTGTGCCCGCACAGAGTCCCAACGGATTTGGATCTCTGTTCCAAATCAATTCAGAGGACAACGAGATACTGATTTCATCCGCCACAGTTGATAACGTAGAAATTATCACTTCAATCACAGCTGACAAACTCAAGGCCACAGGCACAGTGGTTACATCGTCCACTGTGGCAACTACCACAACATCCACTGTTGCCAGCGTGAGTGATACCACAACATCATCAGGCAGTAGTGGAGGTTACTACTAATGGCGACGTCATCAAGGAAATCACATGAACTGTTGCCTCAAATTTTCCAAACAGATCGCAACAAGAGATTCCTTCAAAGCACCATTGATCAACTGATCGAACCCACACAGTTGGAAAAACTGTCTGCGTATGTGGGACAGAGATATCGTCCTTCATACAGATCCACAGATGTGTTCCTAGACGAAGTCACGCAACAGCGACAAAACTATCAACTTGAACCCACAGTGACCTACAAGAGCAATGGTGAAGACATTGACTTTGCTCATCAGTACATTGACATTGTCAATCAAATCCAAGCAGAGGGTGGATCTGCTGCCAAACACAACAGAATATTTGAACAGGAACACTATGCCTATACACCACCCATTGATGCAGACAAGTTTGTGAACTACAGACAATACTATTGGCTGACAGATTCAATTCCATCAGTAACCATCACTCCAGAAAACACAGGATCCACCACAACCTTTGGTGTGACCAATGTAGGATTTGAAGCATACCAGTTCACCCACAAAACAACCAACAATCCAGACATCATCGTCTACAAAGGCAACACCTACAATTTCAAAGTGTCTGCTCCTGGCCATAATTTCTGGATCAAGACACAACCAGGCACAGGCGAAAATGATGGATTTGATCCCGTGTATGTGGACAACAATGGCACAGATGATGGCACAGTCACACTGAGAGTGCCTGCGGCAGATTCTTCCACAACCAATCCCACTGTGTTGTACTATCAATGTGAACACCACGCAGACATGATAGGACGCATCATCATCCAAGACCTTGATGTTGATCAATTTGATCCAGCAGAAAATATTCTGGGCACACTGGGATTCACAGACCCCACGGGTTTTGAACTCAGCAGTGGCATGAGAATTACATTTGGATCCACAGTGGACAGCACATACGCCAGCAACACTTATTATATAGAAAATGTTGGCACCAACATCATCATGGTGTTGAACGCTGATCTTGAAGTTGTGGAAACCTACACAGACGCCACAGTGCCAGACTATTGGACCATCAACAGGGGATCTGATGATCGCAATGCATGGTCAAGATACAACAGATGGTTTCACATTGATGTCATTAGGAGTGTTGAAAACAAAAACAACACCACTGTGGCCATCACAGAAAGCCTCAGAGCCAAAAGACCCATTGTTGAATTTCTTCCTGGTCTTGAGTTGTACAATCATGGATTGACTGGACAAATTGTTGATGTGATTGACACAGGACAGACAGATGCACTGTCATTTGTGCAGGGCACAGCAGGATACATTGCTGATGGAGTGTCTCTGCAGACAGGTGACACTGTGGTGTTCACAGCAGATCCAGAACAGCGAGACAAAATTTTCACAGTTGAACTGCTCACTCTGGAAGATTCCACACAGTTGGTGTATTTGAATCTTGCAGAAACACTCACAGCCACAGCACAATTGGCCATCTCAGCAAGATCAGGCGCCAACAACGGCGGCAAGACCTATTGGTATGATGGCAGTGCATGGAATCTTGCACAGCAAAAAACTAGTGTGCAACAGAAACCCTTGTTTGATGTGTTTGATGCCACACATGTGAGTTTGGACAATGCCACATCATATCCATCCAGCACATTTACAGGATCCACACTGTTTGAAATTGCCACATCCAGTCAGGGCACTCCAGACACTGTGTACGGCACCAATGTGATCTATGATCGTGTGGGATTGATCAACGATTTGAGAATCAACGACACATTCAATTCAGGCACATACACATACACATCAGGCTCCAACACAGTGACAGACACTTTGAAACAGCATCATTTACACATCAACAGAACAGGCTACACCAGACAATTGATCAACAACTGGCGCAAATTGCCTTTTTCTAATTCGCAAAAAATCATAAAAGTTTACACAGCAGATTCTGATCAAACATACTACAAGGTTGATCAATATGTCAGACCTGATCAACTCACTGATCTAGTGACGCAGGTTTTTGTCAACGGAGTGTTCACCACAGACTACACTCGAACCACCATCAATCAAACTGTGTATGTGGTGTTGGACACAGCATCCACTGAGAATGATGTGGTCACTGTCAAGGCATATTCAAAAACAGGCACACCATCAGGTGAAGGATTTTTTGAAGTACCTCTGGGAATACAACGCAATCCATTGAATGAAACCATCACCCAAACCACTCTGGGTGATATCATCCAACACTTTACGTCTGCCACACAAGAAATAGCCACATTCACAGGCACAGCAGTGGGTGCCAACAACACCAGAGACATCGAACTGCCATTTCAGTATGGTTCCACCATACTGCAACACTCAGGTTCTGTGCCATTGGCATCTGTGTTCCTCAAAGATGAAGTTATTAATCTGCCCAAGGCAATGAGATACGCAGGCAGAGAATATGAAAAATTCAAAACTCAAATCATTCAAACTGCCAACTCTCTGTCTTTGGATCAAACAGACGAACTCAATCTTGATCGCATCCTGAGAACCATCAATCAAAACAAAAATTCTGATTTTGCATTTTACAATTCAGACATGTTGGGATATGGCGATGACAAAACTGTGTTGACCTACACAGTGACAGACACATCTATTGTGTACTATCCTATCACCAGTCAATTTGATTTGGCCACACTGAGTGAGAGAGCTGTGTATGTGTATCTCAATGACACACAACTGGTGCATGGTCAAGGCTATGTGTTCACAGACACAGATGATTCGTCCAATCAAGTGGGCATTGAAATGCTGGCTGTCACTGCTGTGAATGATGTCATACGAATAGTTGAACACAACAACACATATGCTTCATACATTCCTGCAACACCAGCCAAACTAGGATTAGCACCCAAATATAAACCAGAAATTTATTATGACACTTCGTATCAGTCACAAGATTCATCTGTGAACGGAGTGCAAGTGATCAGAGGACATGATGGTTCCATCACAGTGGCCTATGGTGACTTCAGAGACAACATCATTCTTGAATTTGAAAAAAGAATTTACAACAACATCAAGGTCACACACAATCCTGATCTACTGAACATTTCTCCTGGATTCTTCAGAGACAATGAATACACAGATCAAGAGTATGAAAGATTTTTTGCAAGAGATTTTTTCACCTGGACAGGAACCCATGCAGTTGATTACACCACCAACACAACCTATGATTCGGGAAATGATTTCACATACAACTACAGCAGATATGCCAATTCAATTGACCAAACACAATTGGAAGGATATTGGAGAGCCATTTACAAAAAATGGTATGACACAGACACGCCACATCTTACACCATGGGAAATGTTTGGTTTTTCAGAAAAACCTGCTTACTGGGAAGGAAGATATGGTCCTGCACCATACACTTCAGGCAATTTGATTCTGTGGAATGATGTGGCAGACGGATTCATAGCAGGAGGTTCACGCAAAGGCTACTATGAAAAGTATGCCAGAGGACAATCATTTTTAGGAGTGATTCCTGTGTCAGACTCGGGTGAACTGTTGGCACCAACCAATGCAGGTATAATTGGATCATCTGCTGTGTCTGACAGTGATCGGTCTGCCAATTGGTTGTATGGCGATCAAGCACCGCCAGAGACTGCTTGGAGAAGATCCAGTGGTTACAGGTTTGCTGAACAGGTTGCTCTGTTTCTTGCCAAACCTTCGCGATATGCAGGTTTATACTTTGATTATTCGAGATACAGCACAAACTTTGATCAAATTGTGTATGAAAACACAGTGAGAGTTACTCCCAATGAACTCAAACTGCCCACAGGCACCACACTTACTGCTGGATACATCAACACAGTGTTTGATTATGTCAAACATCTTGGCTACGCTCAAAACACATACATCGCCAACAGACTGGACAATCTCAGTGTGCAACTCAGTTACAAGTTGAGTGGATTTACCAACAAGTCAAATCTACAAATCATCATAGGTGCTGTGTCACCCACATCAACCAATAGAGGTGTGTTCATGCCACAAGAAAATTTCCAACTGTTGCTGTACAAATCAGCACCAGTGGTGACAGCCAACTATTCGGGTGTGGTGGTTGAAAAATCTTCAGGTGGCTACAAGGTGAGCGGATATTCCAACTTTGACAGAACATTCACATATTTTCCGCCAAGACAGAACAACAATTTCACCAACATTACAATTGGTGCAACCACAGATCCATTCACTGTGTGGCAGCCAGGCGGATTCTATGTGCGTGGAGCCATTGTGAAAAATGGTGCCACGTTCTATCGTGCCAATACCAACATCAGCAGTGGACAGACATTCAATGAAGACAACTGGAACACCATAGGCAACACTCTGCCACTCAAAGGTGGCACTACAGTTAAAAAATACAAAAATTATCTTGCCACCACCAGCACAGTGACCTATGGCACAGAATTTGCCACAGCACAAGCAGTGTCTAACTTTTTGTATGGATACAGTGAATTTCTTGAATCACAAGGATTTGTGTTTGAAGACTATTCCAAGGAACTTGACACACCCATCAATTGGGATCTGTCTGTGAAAGAATTCCTGTTTTGGACCACACAGAACTGGGCCAATGGATCAGTCATTGCTCTATCACCAGCAGCTGCCCAACTCAAGTTTGTAAGAGCCAACACAGTGGTGGATGATCTCACTGACACAGACCAATACTACACAGTTTTACAACAGGATGGCCTGCCTATCACTCCTTTGAATCTTTCAACCACACGACAAGATGGTGAATTCACTGTGGCCACCAATCCAGATGAAGATGGTGTGTACAATGTGGACATCAAAGCAGTGCAGAAAGAACATTTGTTGGTGCTGGACAACATCACAAGTTTTAATGACGCTGTGTTCAACACAGTGACAGGAGCGAGACAGGACAGAATCAAATTGGTTGGATTCAGGACTGCAGGATGGAACGGAGATGTGTATGCTCCAGGAGGCATCATTGACAGAGCCATCATCAGCAATTGGACTGCGAACACAGACTACAAAATAGGCGATGTGGTTGCTCTGCAAAACAAAACATATGTGGTGATTGAAAATCACACATCGGGCACAACATTTGATGCCAAAAAATACAAACTCAAATCCACAACACCAACACCAGATCTATTGCCAAACCTTGATGCTAAAGCAGAATCATTCAGAGATTTTTATTCACTGGACACAGACAACTTTGATGCTGTGCAACAGTCATATGCTCAACACCTTATTGGATATCAAACCAGAACATTCTTCGAAGATCTTGGATTGGATGAATTAACACAGTACAAATTCTATCAAGGTATGATTCGTGACAAAGGCACCAGCAAACCTATCACTCGTTTCAGAAGTTTAGAACAAGCAAGACAGTCCAACACCTATGATATATTTGAAGAATACGCATTCAGAGTTGGCGAGTATGGTGGACACAGAACACTTAAAGAATATGAATTCACTGTGGATGAACGCAAGCACCTGCAACAAAAACATGTGTACCAAATCACTGACCAAGCACAAGCCGACACAGATGTTGTGATCAATGTGCATGATGACACACTGCTCAAAAGACCAGTTGAGTTTTCAACCACTGTGTTCCCCACACTTGCGTATTCAGAAACCAATCAACCACAGAGCATTTTCGCATATCCTGTGGCTGGATATCCGCAACAGTCACAGGTTGATGCCACCGTGTTCAACGAACAAGATCTATTGACACTCGATGCCAACACCCTCAAAGAAGGCTTCACAGTGTGGATTGCCAACACTTCTGCCAATGATTGGGATGTCAAAAGATACAACACACTCGATTTAAACATCATAGACTATGTGCAGTTTGACAACAAGTTGCAGTTTAGATGTGCAACACCGCATGGATTGACACCAGAGCAGTACATTGGCATCACCAACTTTGGCTCACTGGCAGACGGAGTATATCAAGTGGCTTCTGTGCAAGACTCCACAGACAATCTTTACAATTTCACAGTCGCATATGAAGGCACTGTGGACTCCAGCAACAGCAGAGGCATTGTGGGTGTGTTTGCCACAGTGAGAATCAATTCAATTGATGACATTGACACTGTGTTGCCTGACAAAGATTTTGCCACAGGTGATTACATCTATGTGGACAACTCATACACCACCAGTGACGGCCTGTGGAAAGTGTATCAAAAAACAGAAAACACACAGTACGAATACAATGAACTGACCACTCTCAGTGATGGTNNAACACCTCAAGCCAACTACGGCAATTCTGTCGCTGTCAGCACAGACGANAACTACATTGCTGTGGGATCACCAGGCACNAATGATGTGTTCATCTACAAGAGACCAATTGCATTTGACTCAACNACAGTNGACAACTTTGCGCTCAACACACAATTCACACTGCCNTATCTNAATGACTCNNCCATCACTGCAGGCATCAGCAATGACAACTTTGGTGACACAGTGAAATCAACTTCAACTGGNGACAGAGTGTTTGCATCAGCACCCAACAGCGGCAACCTTGTCAAACTCACTCTCACAACCACTGGCCTAAGTTTTCAAATTGGAGAAGAATTGCGTCAAGCATCCAACGGTGCTAGAGGCATCATTCTTGACAATGATCCTGCCACAGATATCATTGTGGCAAGACAAACCACCACCACAGATTTCACTGATGATTCTGCTCTATTGGATGTGCATGATTCATCTTCTATTGTTGACATAGTGGGCGTGGAAGGCACAGACGGACAAGATCAAGGATTGGTAGCCATGTTGGTGAGAGACAATGATGATTCGGCAGTGAGTTATGCAGTGCAACAGTACATCACAGCACCAAATCTTGACAGAGGAGGACTGTTTGGGTATGACATGTCGGTGTCGGGAGATGGCACATACTTGGCAGTTTCAGCACCGGGTGGCCCTAATGATTCCACACTATTNGATCAAGGCACTGTGTATGTGTACAAATACAACACATCAACAGCNAGATACGANCACTATCAAACACTGGCAGCTGCCAACAAAGAAGTTGGTTCAAGGTTTGGTGAATCAGTTGACATTTCGCAGGATGGCACAACCATTGTGGTTGGATCCAGTAAAGCCACTGACTCCACTACAACCACAGCAGGCAAAGTGCATGTGTACAGATTGATCAATGACACCACATGGACAGAAGTAGAAGTATTGTCAGGAGGTTCGCTGGAAACTGATGCAAGATATGGCACCAGTGTGGCCGTCAGTGAAGATGGCACAGATATCCTGGTAGGAGCACCCAACGACAGCATCAATTTTGCCAATGGCGGTGCTGTGTATCACTACATCAACCGCACCAGCACATTCAATACAGACGGCTCCACCACACAATTCACTGCCACATTTGACATTGATCACAGCCAAAAACTTTCAGTGTCCATAGGATCCACTGTGTATGTGGCCAATGACGGATCCACAACACCAAACTATTCAACAGATGGCACCACCAATGTGATCACACTCAGTGCGGCCCCTGCCTCTGGTTCAACCATTGTGGTAGAACAGTACACATTAGAAAAAATCATTGCACCACGCAACATCAGTGCCAGTGTGGGTTTTGGCACACACATTGAACTGTACAACAATTCAGCGGCAATTTTTTCACTGCAGGGTGACACCAAACAGATCACAACATTTGACACTGTGGCCACAGACGGCTCCACTCAATTGACAGGCACCACATTTGATGACGACGCCACCAAATTTACATCAACTGTNGCAGACACAGGCACTGTGTCTGTGTACAGCAAATATGATCAATCATTTGTGTNNGATCAAACACTNACNATTGCAGGTTTATCACTGGGAGATTCCTTTGGACAAANCACAGCATTTGCCAACAACAATTTGTATGTAGGAGCACCCAACAATGACACAGTGGCAGACAACAGGGGTGCAGTGTATCAATTCAACAAGGCAGGCAACGACAAACCATGGAGCACTGTGGTCACACAACCCAGTGTGATCGACATCAGCAAAGTCAAAAAAATATTTGGCTATGACAGCACCACCAATGAACTGCTCACAAGATTGCAACACATTGATCCTGCCAAAGGCAAACTGTTTCCAGAAGTTGAAGCCAACATCACCTACAAGACTGTGCATGATCCCGCAGACTATCGAGCATGGGACGAAACACAAGCAGGCAAAATTTGGTTCGATCTTTCAACCATCAAGTATCAATGGTATGAGCAAGATGATTTGGCATACAGATATCAAAACTGGGCAAGACTGCATCCAAGTTCCACAGTCAACATGCTGGAGTGGACCAGAAGCGATGTGACACCAACCAGATACAATGAGTTGGCCATCACAGCAGAAGGACAAACTCAAGGCTACACAGGCACTGCCAGAGGAAATTTTGTGGTCAAACAATTCTTTGATGATGAAAAAAATACATTTGTTGACTACTATTATTTTTGGGTGGCAAATGCCACAGTGTTGCCACAAACCAATCCTCACAGAACACTCACAGGAGCACAGTTGTCACAGGCCATTGAAAACCCCAACAATTTTTCAGAAACATGGTCAGCACCCATAGACACAGATGCACTGTTGATTTCATTGAGTAGAAGTCTGTTGAATGACATCAATTTTGTGGTGCATGCAGAAACCACATCTGACAGCAATCAATTGATTCCGCACACAGAATATCAAATGGTTGCCAAAGGCGACACTGGTTCGACTATCCCAGCAGTGTTGACCACCAAATTCCATGATTCATTGGTGGGCACAGATGCACAAGGACAGTCAGTGCCAGACACCACAATCCCAGTCAACATGAGATACGGCACACTCAACAGACCACGACAAAGTTGGTACAGCAACAGAACAGATGCCATCAAGGTGTTGGTGCAGTACATCAATGACAAATTGACTGCAAAACCATATGTGTCACTGTATTCGATTTCTACACTTGAAAGTTTTGATCCAGTGCCAAACATACTGTTGGGTGGATATAATAAAACTGTGGACACAGAAGTTGAACTGGATTATGTCAACACACAAACTTTCAGCATAGGCTACAAAATTCTTGTGGAATCTGATTCTACTGTGGGCGGTGGTTGGAGAATATATGAGTGGGACGGTTCAACGTGGACAGCAACCACAACTGCTGAATCATATGACACCAGAGACTATTGGTCATACACGGATTGGTATGCTCAAGGCTATGACAGCACTCTTTCATTTGACTACACAGTGGCAAATGAACAGACTCGTTTGTCTACAGAGTATCAAACAGGTGATGTGGTCAAAGTGCTGTCATCATATGATGGCAATTTTAGAATCTATCTTAAAACATTTGATGGCTGGCAAAACATTGCCATTCAAAACGGCACTGTGGCACTCAGCACCACTCTGTACACTGCCACTGATGCAGGTCAAGAAATAAGGAAAATATTTGAATGGGTGCAGAATGATTTGACAGGTGATGACACACTGAGATACAAAGATGTGTTCTTCCTTGGTGTGAGATTGGCACAGATACAAAATCGTGATGCTGATTGGTTGTTTAAATCATCTTTCGTCACAATCAAAAACACATTTGCCACCCTCAGCCAAGACAGAGAATACCAAGTCAACACATCTAATGCTGTGCGTGAATTTTTAGAAGAAGTGTTGCCATTCAAAACTATTATAAGGGAAGAAAATACCCTGTATCAAAATTCAGAAACATTTGGTGGTGACATCACAGACTTTGACAATCGTTCTTACTATGATTTTGAAACCAGATCTTATGTGGCACCCACTGTGTACTCAGACAACTCCACATACTTTCCTGTGTACAATTCAAATCCGTGGAAATTCTATTCAGACAACTACAAGTACAGTATTTCATCGATTATTATTGTGGATGCTGGATTGGGATACACATCAGTACCAGTAGTAACCATCACAGGTGGTGGTGGCACAGGAGCCACAGCCACAGCAACCATATCAGATGATTCTGTAGGAACTGTTACAGCAATCACATTAACATCCGCAGGTTCGGGATTTACATCAACACCCACAGTAACAATCACTGGCGGTGGCGGAGCATCTGTGACAAGAACTGCTCGTGCTTATGCTGTGTTGACCAACAATACCATTAGAAAACTTGACACCACAGTCAAATTCGACAGAGTAAATTCACTGAGTGAAACTGCCAGCAACACCATTGTGGAATGGACTGCACAGACCACATTTACAGCAGGACAAAATGTGAGATACCTCAATGAAATATACAGAGTAACAACTACATTTACGTCTGGTGATGCATTTATAGATGCAGTTGAACTATCAGACTCGTCTACAGTCAATCCTGTCAATGATGATTCAACAATAAGCGATGATTCACCTTTGGTAAAATGGACTGCCACAGACAGAATCCATGCATACTATGATCCTGCCGCTGGCATGGCAGGACTGATAGGCGACGGTTCCACCACATACAATGCATATGCACAATTGATGACAGGACTTGAGTATCCAGGAGTGAGAGTGTTATCGCAGGCTCTAGCCAATGGCGAAGGTTATGACAATGGTGGCTATGACTTGTTTGCATATGACAATCCCATCACAGATCCAGCAACTCCGTTAGATGACTTGGTTGATTTGGATCAAGTGTTAGATTCACGCACATTTACAACCACACTGGGATCACGTGCAGAAGACATCAATGTGGTAGGAGATGCTTTCATTTCAGAATACTCTGCATACGCACCAGAAGAAAAGGTTCCTGGTGGTGTGTATGACACCATGGATTTAAAAGTTTACACCAGAGCATCTGATGGTGCTTCAGTGATACAAAAACGCATGTACTATGGCGACGGTGTTGCTGTACAGTACGACACACCAAGTCTATCTTCCACAGCAGGATTAAGAGTTTTTGTCAACAATCAATTCAAACAAGAAGGCATCGACTACACAGTAACACTTGATGCAGACAACAGTTATGTTGAGTTCACCACTGCACCTGCATTGAACAGTTTGATCACATTGCAGTCTATCAAAGTGTCAGTTGACAATCTTGTGGCTCAGTATGCACTCACAGGTGATGGTTCTTCAACCACATACAATGTTAATGTGTCAAGAAGTGCAGTGACACAACACTATGTGTTGGTAAATGGCGTGAAAGTTAATGTGTCGCTTGATCTGGGTGATGATTCAGCATCAACAAACATTGTGTTTGAAACCACACCAGCACAAGGGTCATTGATTGATGTCTATCTGTTTGACATCACAGATTCTACCAAAGCATTTTCAGAAGTTGTTACAACCACATATGAAAATGTCGATACAGATTCTGCAGAAAATTATGTGACTCTCACCACAGCACCTTCTATCATTGGCCCGTATCATCACAAAGCCATTGTTGAAGGCATTGCCAACGACAGCACCAATAGATACAGATTGGCACCGCCACAAGCGGCATATTATACAGGTGATGGATCCACAACACAATTTGGTATGCCAAATGATCCTGTTCCGGCAACTTCTGCCACTGATGACAACACAGAAGTGTGGAAAAATGGTGTGTTGCAAACCAGTGGATACACTCTTTCAGTATCTGCATTTTGGGGCAAAAAAATTGTATTTGACACACCACCAGCAGATGATGATACCATTGCATTGGTGTTGAAATCAGGACACGATTACGAAATTGATTCCAATGGTAGACTGACACTGTTGACAGGATGGCCTGGGGATTCATCCATTAACAATGAAAAAATTGTTGTGACAACATTTACCAATCATGATCAAATGTACATGCAGACAGAAGTGTTTGCTGGTATCAGCACAGGCAAGTTTACATTATATTCGACCCCTGTGAGTTCAGACTATGTATTTGTAAGCCTTAACAAAAATTATCTTACAGCAAATCATGACTTTAGAGTTGACGGTGCTGTTGTTACAATATCAGGTGTGTCTCTCACATCGTCGGATGAAATTGTTGTAAGCTATATTGCAGGTTCAGTGTCAAAAGAAGCAATTGGATATAGAATTTTCAAAGACATACTCAATAGATATCATTACAGAAGAATTTCATCCACTCACTCAACACAGTTGGCGCAAGATCTTGCTGTGGATGACACAACCATTGTGGTGCAGGATGGTTCAGTGTTGGCAGAACCTTCCACTGCAAACAATATTCCTGGTGTGGTGTTCATTGGCACAGAACGAATTGCATACTTTGGCAAATCCGGCAACACACTCAGTAGACTATTCAGAGGCACACTAGGCACAGGTGTCCAGGCTCACTCCAGCGGTGCATATGTGGTGGATGGATCAAAGGTTCAGGAAGTACCATACGAAGACACCACCATCACAGTGGAAAAAACTGGAGATGGTAGCACAGTGAATTTTGATCTTGGGTACACACCAAGCAGTAAAGATGAGATCACAGTGATAGTGGGTGGCACTGCCACAAGAGATTTCACAGTTGGCACAGATTCAGCAGGCGCAGTCACATTGACCACAGCGCCAGCAGATGGAGTGTTGATAAAACTGATCAGGAAAACTGGCACAGTGTGGTACAACCAAGGCGAAAGCACTGCGGCCAACGGACAGGGTTTACAAGCATCCACAGGCAAAGAAGTGTTGTTCTTGCAGAAAGAACCCACTGATCTAAGACTGTTTTGATAGGAGTCGCTAAAATATACGCTGATTTTAAAGGTAACTAAATACAACACATGACAGAATCCAACACTCCAAACTCTGATCCTAAACAAATCAAACCTGATGAACAACAGGGATTGAACATTCAAGGACACATCAAAATATACGATCCTGAAAGCCAAGAAGTGTATGTAGACAAACACAATGCAATTCACTATGAAAATTTTTCTGTTTCTTTGGCCAAATCAATTGCCAACAAAACCACCGGATTTATAGAAGAAATGCACTTTGGCAACGGCGGCACATCTGTGGACACCACAGGCATCATCACATATTTGACACCAAACACATCAGGCGACAATGCCAATTTGTACAACAGAACATATTACAAGAGCATCAACGATCAATCATCGCTCAACACAGATACCACAAGAAACAAGATCACAATTTCGCACACCAACGGAACCACCTACACAGACATGATTGTGTCTTGTCTATTGGATTTTGGTGAGCCTGCAGGACAATCTGCATTCGACAACACAACCACAGTGAATGACACATATGTGTTTGATGAGATTGGACTGTTTTCATGGGAAGGCACAGCAGGTGCAGGCAATCTTCTAACCCATGTTATATTTCACCCTGTGCAAAAGTCATTGAACAGATTAATTCAAATTGATTATACGATTAGAATACAGTCATTGACTAACTTTGTGGATGTATAACCATGGCATATACAATAAACAAAACTGATGGAACTGTACTAACAACAGTTGTAGACGGTACACTCAACACAGACACTACACTGCAACTCATTGGCAGAAACTATGAAGGCTATGGAGAAGCATTCAACGAAAATCTTGTCAAACTACTAGAAAATTCATCTAACGCAACAGCTCCAACAGCACCTGTCAAAGGTGAACTTTGGTTTGATGCATCCAATAATAATTTGAAAGTTTATGATGGCACTGCATTCGCCCAACCAAATCCTTCAAGAAGATCAGTTTCTGCACCGACTACAAGTTTGCAAAAAGGTGTTTTGTGGTATGACACAGCCAACAATGATTTGTATGTTTACAACGGTTCATCGTTCATTAATGTATTACTGACCGATCAAATTCTTGATGAAGACAACATGTCGACTGACTCTGCAACTCGTGTTGCTTCTCAACAATCAATCAAAGCATATGTAGACACACAGTTATCATCCACGTCTTCAGCACTTGATTTAGATTTTCAAGGTGATTCTGGTGGTGCACTTTCTGTGTTAATTGATTCACAGACATTGACTATCGCAGGCGGGGATTCTATAACAACTGTGGGATCGGGACAAACACTCACAATTGATCTAGATGAAAACATCACCGTGAACCAAATTTCATCAACAGATTCGACATCAGTAACAATCAACGACAATTTAAATGTTGAAGGCACAATACAAGCATCTGGAACAATCAGAACAACCACATTGGATGTAAACACAATTCAATCTTCTGATTCTTCTGGTATCAACATCAATGAAACTGCACTGTATGTAAATGGTGAACGAGTTTTGACCACTGCTTCATTGCCAGCAGATTCTGTTGACACACCACAGATTGTTGATGATGCTGTGACTCGTGCAAAACTAAACACAGAAGTTGAACTAATCATTTATGATTCGTCAGGAACCCCAGTTAAAACATTGTATGGTGCGGGAGCGTAACCATGGCAGTTAGAACTCCTCTGTACAACAATGCAGGCAATCTGCAAGAAATGACTTC
>JGI11705J14877_10000682_pt1 | contig 20774 bp, 20 predicted proteins | sample Etolaghawater15m_FD_14877 | JGI IMG/M metagenome (IMG submission 14877)
GCGCTCATCAAGCTCTTTTTTATAAGCCCAAAAACGCCAATCATCTGCGTTTACTTCCATTTCAAAGTGAACAAATCTGTTTGCAAGAGGTGCAGGCATACGGTACGTTACACCTCTGTCTCCCTCACGATTTCCAGCAGCAACAACAGCCCATCCATCAGGAAGAGTATATTCTCCGATTTGACGGTCAAGTATCAACTGATAAGCTGAAGCTTGAACAGAGGGAGGCGCTGCGTTTAACTCATCTAAAAACAAAATACCCTCTCCATCTTTAGGTAAAAATGCAGGTGGTGCCCAGAGTGCCGTGTGACTCTCTTTATCATAAAAGGGGATTCCTTTTAAGTCCGTTGGATCCATAAGCGCTAAACGCAGGTCTATAAAACCAAGCCCTTTTTCATTTGCTATGTGTTTGACTATAGAAGACTTTCCTATTCCTGGAGCGCCCCAAAGAAAGGTTGGTACTTTTTGCTCTATTAATGCAGTAATTGTTGTTGTTAATTCTGATGCTCTCATCTCTTTCCTTTAAACCAGCCAGCCTATATTTTCACTCTGTATATGTTTTCCGTAAGCTGCGTTTGTCTTAACAGCGCGCTCGTACTTGCTATCAAGTTGCAGTTGATACAAAATCTCTATGGGTGTATTTTCATTTTTTGCTAAAGCCATATGATTATCTGGACTTTTGTAAGCTTCAGTTAAAATATCTGCGGGTGTAGAGTTGTTTTCATACAAAGAGAGTCTGATTTCTTCATTATCAAGCTCGAGTAAAGTTCTGATGCTATTTTCTTCAAGATTATTGTTTAATGAAAGTGCATAGTTTATCTCACTACTTTTTAAATCCAAAAGCTCTTTTTGCATCTTTGAACTTAGGCTCTCATTCATTGCCAAACTCGCAGGATAATCTTGTAGCAACTCAAAAAGTTTTTCATTAAGTGTTCTACTTCTCGCCACGTTAAGAATAAACTGTTTGTTATTTAAAAACTCTTTTACAAGGTCTTCGCTCAAGTTTTTATTTAAAGAAAGCGCCTCTAAAATCTTATAGTCATCTTCTTTAAAAAATCTCTTTTGCATCTCTTCATCACTATATATACTCATGGCAATAGCAGCTTTTATCTTTGGATGAAAACTCAGTGGTTGCAAAGATGAAATAACCTTGAGTAGCTCTGTACTTTTTGCTTGGGAAACAAGATGTATAAAACCTGTTGTCGCATACTGAACATTGTGATTTCTTTCAATGTTTTCATAAAAACGCCCTATAAACGCAGCACTCACATCTCTGTTCTCATCGTTTTCAAAGAAGTCTTCATGTTTCCAGTCGTACATCTTTAAAAGTCTAAAAAAGAGTGCATCACTTAACATAGAGTTTTGTAAAAAACTTTTGAGTCGCTCTTTATCATGTGAGAGTTTCAGGCTCATAAGCAGAGTATCTTCATCTATATTTTTTGCAAGTTCTTTTTCTAAAATATCTATAGAACAAGCCTCGGCTTTTTTTTGCTCATAAAGCTCGTCACTTGCGTTTTGCTCATAAGGCGTCATCATTCTGCCATCAACAATAAGTACAACTTCTTCACTAAACTCTTTGCGTATATTTATCTTGTGAAACTGCATCTGTGAAAGAAACTCTTCGGGTGAAAATGCACGGGATTTTCCAAACACTACTATTGTTTTATTTTCTAATTCTTTTAAATTCATAAAGAGATTATACACATTTTTATAAATTTTCACTATTTTGTTATAATACTAGAAGTTATTTTAAATTAAAATTTAGGAACTCGCATGAAATTGTACGCCCCTTGGGAAAAAGCTTTTAGAAGAGTATCAACACCATTTGAACATTTTTTGCACGCGCAAACAACAACCGGTATTATGCTAATGTTTATGACAGTATTGGCACTTATCCTCGCCAATACGCCACTCACTGAGGAGTATGCTCACTTCTTTCACACCAAAGTTAATCTAGATGTTGGCTCTTGGAGCCTCTCTCACACTATTCACCACTGGATAAATGATGGCTTAATGGCTATCTTCTTCTTCATTATTGGACTTGAAATTAAACGCGAAGTCTTGGTGGGTGAACTCTCAAATATTAAGGTTGCGATATTACCTATTTTAGCAGCGATTGGAGGCATGGTTCTTCCGGCACTTATCTACCTTTGGATTAACCACGGTGGAGATGGTGCTGCTGGCTGGGGAATTCCTATGGCAACAGATATTGCTTTTGCAATTTCTGCTCTTGTGATCTTAGGAAATAGAGTTTCACCTGCGCTTGTAACCTTTTTAGTAGCTCTTGCTATTGTCGATGACCTTGGTGCAGTTATAGTCATTGCTCTTTTTTACACAGAACAAATAAATATGCTACCACTTGGACTTGCAGGTGCAATGTTTCTTATAATGATTGTTTTTAATCGTGTTGGTATTCATATGATTTTACCTTACTTTATAATAGGTCTTTTCATGTGGTTTTTCATGTTAGAGTCTGGTGTTCATGCAACTATTGCCGGTGTAATTGCTGCATTGGCAATACCATCTAAACCAAAATATGCTCCTACTGATTTTACAACACATACTAAAAATCTTCTTGATGAGTATGACAGTTATCCTGTTGCACCAAACTATATGATGCATGAAAGTCAAAAAGCGCTGCTTCTTAACATAAAAGATAAAATAGACTCTGTTGGTTCTCCTGCGGCAAGATTAGAACATGATTTACATCTCCCGGTTGCACTCATAATCATCCCTCTTTTTGCACTTGCAAACGCAGGTATCTCTATAGATTTCTCTTCTATTGGTGATACTATAGCTACCCCTGTGTCTCTTGGAATCATAGCGGGACTCATCCTTGGAAAAGTTATTGGAATTGCGGGGGTTGCATGGCTAGCTATTAAACTCGGTATTGCAAAACTTCCAGAGGGAAGTAACATGAGCCAAATTTTCGGTGTTGCGTTTCTTGGTGGTATTGGTTTTACGATGTCCATCTTTGTAGCTGACTTGGCTTTTTTAGGCAATGATGCTCTTGTATTTCAAGCAAAAGTTGGCATTTTAGCAGCCTCTCTTTTTGCAGGAATATTTGGTTATTTGTGGCTAAGGTTCATAGCTACAAAAATATGAACTTGCACCGCAAGAACATATACAATTTGAAATCTACTTGCTCATTTTTGAGAGATTTCAACTTACTATCTAAAGGAATTTTATGAAAATATTTGCGCTTTTTTTACTACTATGTTCATTTTTAAATGCAAATGATATGGCTCACAACTTTGCACCAAGTGAAGATTGTCAAGCTTGTCACACAAAAATATATGAGGAATTTACAGGCTCAATGCATGCGAACTCTACACCTCAAAAAGATCCCATTCATGGTTCTGTGTGGAAAAACCATCCTCAAAACATAAAATTAGAGCGTTATGGATGTGGGGGGGGGCAAATAATATCCAAGATATGAAACAACAAGGTAAAAAAGCGCTGCCGATGATGGATAATCCAACCCATCAAGCAGGAATTAGCTGTGCTTATTGTCACCGAATACAGAGTATAGAACTTCACAAAGTACACAACACAAACATAATAAGCAAAACTGAGAAAAAATACTTTGGAAGGCTCAAAGACAATATTGACTCACCTTATCATGATGTAGCCAAAGAAGACAATGAGCATATGGCAAATGGGAATGTTTGCATAGGCTGTCACTCGCATAAGATGAATAAACATGGACTCAATGTCTGCTCTACAAACATAGACAATGAACTTGATGGAGCTAACTGTGTCTCTTGTCACATGCCTAAAGTAGAGGGAAGTGTCTCAAATATGAAAGAGAGAAAAGAGCATGCTTTTCATGGCTTTCCCGGTGCTCATTTTCACTCAGGCATGTTAACACAACATGTTGACATATCTCTACTCAGAGAGATAAATGATTTTATTATCAACATTGACAATCGTACCTCTCACGCCCTACTGCTTCATCCCTTAAGAACAGCAGTTTTAAAAGTAGCTATTACAAGAGAGGGGAAAACTACAAAACTTAAAGATGAGATTTTCGTTAGAGTTATCGGGCATGAGGGAAAACCTGCTATGCCGTGGGTAGCCTCTGTAACGCTTAAGGACACAATGATTCAAGCAAATGAGAAACGCAGTGTCAAATATGATTTTAAACTTCTAAAAGGTGATAAAGTCGATGTAATTTTAGGCTGGTACCTGGTAAACCCCCAAGCACTCAAATCGCTAGATTTAGACAAAGACAAAGCTTCTACAACATTTACAGAATTTAAAAAAGAGCGTTTTACTTTTTAGTAAAGCGACTCTCTTTTATAAGTTATCTGGTTTTTGTTAAACTCAAAATCCAACTCATATGAGGGATTTTTGTATAAAAGAGGAGAGTCTAAGTCTACATATTTTATAACATCACCATAGGCCATAGCAAGATGAAGCGCTGCGTTTATGGAGATAGGACCCTCAAGCATTGAACCTAACATACAAGTTATTTTCTGCTCTCTTGCATACTCTAAAATCTTTACTGCGTTTGTCAATCCACCGCATTTCATAAGTTTTATATTTATCATATCAGCGCTTTTACTCTCTACTATTTTTATGACATCTTCTAAGTTAAACGCAGCCTCATCAGCGAGTATTGGTATAGTTGTTGCGTTTTTTATAATCTTTAAACCTTGTAAGTCTTCCGCGATTACGGGCTGTTCAATGAGTTGTATTTTTTCATCTTTCATTGCCTTTACAAACTCTAGTGAATCATCCAGACTCCAAGCCTGATTTGCATCTACAAGTATCTCTGCGTTTGGCAACTCCTGTGCTATTTTTTGTATAATTTTTATGGCATGTTTTATATCACTTCCGAGTTTAACTTTGAGTATATTTTTTCCACCAAGAAAAGCAGTTTTTGCATCTTCTAACATCTCGCCTATCTCTTTGAGACTGATGGTTATGTCGGTTTTGAGAAGGATTGGTTTATCTGCACCGAAATATTTGTAAAGTGCTCTGTTTTGACTTTGTGCTAGGAGTGAAATAAATGCCATATCTAAAGCCGCTTTTGCACTTGAGCCTATAGTGCCTAATGAGCTAGATTCCAAGTCAAGCTTGGAATGACGAGGAGCATAGCTTGAATGACGGAGAAAGGAATTTTTATAACCCCTTATTCCAGGCTTGACCTCGAATCCAGTTCTTGAGTCATGCAAAAGTTCCAATGCTTCCTGAGGGTTTAAATCATAAAAAAGCTCTTTCACACTCTCTATAGAATTTACAATAATCTCAATATCTTCACCCGTTATAGCCTTAGTTGCAGGAGCTTCTCCAAAGGCAGTTAAACCATTTTGACAAAAAACACTTACTCTCACAAACTCTATTTGCTCAACTCGTCTTAGAGCTGTAATAAATGGCGTTTTGAGTGCTATATATTTTACCTCAGTTGCGATTTTACCTATTTTCATTTTGCTAATACCATTAAAATATTTCCAACTGCCAAACCACCAAAAGTACCAATAAGATAACCCATGATCGCCATCAAAACACCAACACTCACAAGTGATTTATTATATGCTGCTGCAAGAATAGGTGCAGAAGCCACTCCTCCTATATTTGAGAGCGATGCAACTGCTATAGAAAATAAATCGAGTTTAAATATTTTCGCACCCAAAATCATACTCAGCGCATGAATAAACAAAATCATAAAACCAGCAAAGACATAAACACCAAGTCCACTAAAACTACCAAAAACAGCTTTAGAACCTATGAGAGCAATAATAACATACAGCATTGCAGTTGCAACTTCACTAGAGCCATTGAGTTTTTTAAGTTTTGTAAAAGAGCCTAAAACACCAAAGAGTGAAGCGAATAGAACGACTGTAGTTGTTTTGTTTAAAATCTGAACATATTCAGATAAGAACTGCGTACTCAAAGAGACAACGAAAGCCAAAGCTATTAAAAGCCAGTAATGTTTTACTCCCACAGTACAGCTAGATTCTATTTCACTTAGATATGCTAAATTCTCATTACTTTTTGTAAATCTATTAAACGCAGCGCTAAATGGCACTAAAAACAGAAGAATCATAATCCATAAAGTGTAGTTTATACTATCAACAACAAGTGCGTAGGCAAAAGCATCTTCACTAACATTTAAAGCCGAGCCTACGGCTATCATATTTGCAGTCCCACCCATCCAACTCCCTGCCAAAGCTCCAAACGCAGCTGACATATCTGAGTTAAATTTAAAAACAATCGAGACAACTACAAAGCTAAATGCTATAGAGAAAACGGCTAAAACATAAGCAAGTAAAAGCTTTTTCCCAAGCTTGAAAAAATGTCTAAAATCAACTTGGAGCAACATTAAAAAAAGCATCGCAGGAAGAAGATTGGATTTTGTGAGCTGATAGACTGCGTTTATCTCTTTGTTTGATTCAAAAACACCAAGAGATGCGAGAAGCATACTCAAGGCATAAATCATTACAACAGCTGGAATATACTTAAAAAAAGTCAAATTTGTTTTACGCTCAAGAAGATGAAACGCAACTACTATAAAAAGAATCAAAAGCAAATAAAGAAATGCTGTACTAATCAAAGAGCCACCTTTTTTTGTGTAGTATATCTTTTATATCATAAAAGCTCCGCTGCCATTGGTTTAGAAAAGAGATAGCCTTGAAAATTGTTACATCCTAATTGAAGTAGTTTTTCATACTGCTCCTGTTTTTCTACGCCCTCGCCTATAACTTCTAGACCAAATTGCTGAGCAATAGAAATAATAGTTTTTACAATAATTTCATCATTAGGATCAACCATCAAATCTCGTATAAAAGATTGGTCAATTTTGAGTTCATCTATAGGAAGCTGTTTGAGATAAGATAAAGAAGAATATCCTGTCCCAAAATCATCTATGGAGAGTGAAAATCCTATATCTTTGAGTATATAGAGTTTATTGAGTGTCTCTTTTACATTTTTTATTAAGACACCTTCTGTTAGCTCTAGTTTTATCTTTTGTGCATTTACTCTGTATTTTTTTAATACTTTTTGTAAAGTGGCAATAAATGTGGGTTCTTCGAACTGTTTTGAACTTACATTTATAGATAATCTCCAGTTACTTTTAGCCTCTTGTTTATTCCATACTTGAATCTGTTGGATAGACTTTTCAAGTATCCACTCGCCAAGTGGCACAATCAAACCACTCTCTTCTGCAAGAGGTATAAAACGAGAAGGAGAAATAAAGCCCTCCGAGGGATGATCCCATCGTATTAGGGCTTCAACCCCAACAATCTTTTGATCTGCTCCTCCAGACACCTGCGTTTGATAATGCAAGCTCATACTGTTTTCTTCAATAGCCTTGCGTAAACTATTGATTAAATAGACTTTATTTTCCATCATCTTTTGGAGTTTTGGATTGTAGAATCTAAAAGTATTACGCCCCTCTGCTTTAGCATTGTACATCGCACTATCTGCATATTTCATAAGCTCATCTATAGAGAGTTCATCGTTACTAAAGAGTTTTATGCCTATACTTGCCGTGATACGAAAGTTGTAATTTTCAATCAAGTAGGGCTCGCCTAAAGCATTTAAAATTTTTTGCGTAATCGTTCTGACACTATCTATAACAATCTCTCTATTTGTCTCACAAGCATCGATTAAAACAACGAATTCATCACCGCCCAACCTTGCAACAACATCATTTTCACGAATACAGTTTTCAATTCTTCTCGCAGTCTCAACGAGTACCATATCTCCAACATTATGTCCCTCAGTGTCATTTACACTCTTAAAGTTATCCAAATCAATAAATAAAAGTGCATGGTATTCACCTGTACGATTACTCCTTTTTATGGCTCTTTGTATATACTCTTTGAGCAAGACTCTGTTTGGAAGCGATGTTAAGAGGTCATAATGTGCCAGCTTTAAAATTTCCTGTTCATAGCTCTTAATCTCTGTTATGTCTAAAATAGCCGAGACTCTTATTTTCTCTCCAGATAAAATTAAATCTTGTCCACGCACAAGTGCTGGAAAAATAGAGCCATCTTTTCTAAGTAACACCGCTTCGTAGGGCTTTTGATTATTGTTTTGTATCACTTTTTCTACTAAATCATAAGATTCAGCAGCAACAAATTTTAAAATTTTCTCTCCTAACATCTCTTCTGGGGAATACCCTAGTAAGTTAGGAGCAACCTTATTTACACGTTTACAGATTTTATTTTCATCATTGATAATGAGTCCTTCAATCGTAGAATCTAATAAAATCTCAAAGGCAGCTAAAGCACTATTTTTCTCTTCGATAAGTAAATTTTGAATTTTTTTCTGTTCTGTAATATCAATGCCAACTTGAATTTTTGCTATTTTGTTGTCAATCCATGGAACTATACTATCATTCATGAGATAGTATCTTCCATTGATTGTGTTTTGGTTTTCCCAGTCAATATTTCTTTTACCTAAGGAACAGGAGTGATTTTCACTTTTTTCTATAGGACAAAACAGACAAGGGGATTCTTGGTCTTTTTGTAAAACTTCATAACACACCTTGCCTACAATATCACCAAATTCTTCTATAGATCTTGCGTTTGCATACAGTATTTCATAATTTTGCATATCGATTACATAGATAAACGCACCCGTACTATTTACTAACACTTCCATTAAATCAGCTGTTTTATTACCTGCCATTGTATTTTCTTCCTCTTGGAATTCATTTATGATAATAAAATCTGCAAGCGCATCAAAGACAATCGTAAATAAATAAATATTAACAAATTATAATAATAATTGCATTAAATCTATATTAAACTTGGCTCTTGCGCAAGAGTATATCAATTTACTAAGGAAAATTTAGTTACATTTACTCTTTAACTTAGTGCAAACGTAAGCTAAAGTTTTCAAGGAAATTTAATGGCAAAAAAATATATTATTTTAGATACAGAAACAACAGGAACTGGTGAAAATGACAGAGTTATTCAGTTAGGATATGTAGTTTTAGGAACTCCCAAAATAGAAGTTCATAACGAGTTTTGCTCTTCTAATATACCTATAAGTTTTGGTGCAATGGAAGTGCATGGAATTACTCCGGGTATGATTGAGGGAAAGCCAACTTGTCAGGCAACTACAGCCTACAAAAGACTTCAGGAACTCAACACAAATGAGAACTATATGATAATCCATAATGCTCCATTTGACTTAGGTATGCTTGAAAAAGAGGGTTTTAAGACTCAAATGAAGGTTATTGATACACTCAGAGTTGCAAAACATGTCTTACCAGATGAAGAGGCTCACAGACTGCAATACTTTCGTTATAAAATGGACCTTTACAAAGAAGAAGAAAAAGAAGCTGCTGATTTGGGTATAGTAGTAAAAGCGCATGATGCAATTGGTGATGTTTTGGTTCTTAAACTATTGCTTTCAAAACTAAAAGAGGCTGTTGCTGCTGCGTTTCCTGGTGAAAATCCTGTTGAGAAAATGGTTGATTTAACAGCAACTCCAATTCTAATAAAAACATTTAGATTTGGAAAACATAAAAACAAAAGCTTAGAAGAAGTTGCAAGAGAAGATGCAGGATATCTCAGATGGATGCTCAACTCTATGGGTAATCTTGATGATGATATGAAGTACTCAATTAACCATGCTTTAGGCGTCTAATAATCATCATCTAAGTCTTCTTTTATTATAATTTTTCAAACACTGCTACAAAGGAAAATTATAATGAGCAAAACCTATCTAGAATCACATCCTGATGAAAATGGCTACTTCGGCAAATATGGAGGTGCATTTATTCCCCCTGCCCTAGAAGGTCCTTTTGCTGATATTAAAAAAGCATATGAAGAGCTCAAACACTCTCCTGCATTTATAGAGGAGCTAAAATACGTAAGAAAGCATTATCAAGGACGTCCTACTCCTATATCTTTTGCAAAAAATTTAACTGAACTTTGTGGTGGAGCAAAAATCTACCTCAAAAGAGAAGACTTAAACCATACAGGTGCGCATAAATTAAACCACTGTATGGCTGAGGTAATTTTGGCAAAACATTTAGGAAAGACAAAAGTTATTGCAGAAACTGGAGCTGGACAACACGGTGTTGCTCTGGCAACTGCAGCTGCTTATTTTGGTTTAGAGTGTGAGATTCACATGGGTGAAGTTGATATCGTTAAAGAGCATCCAAATTTTATACGTATGAAAATTTTAGGGGCGAAGATTATACCTGCAACGCATGGGCTTAAAACACTTAAAGAAGCTGTAGATTCTGCTTTTGAGAGTTATATACCCCAAGCAGATACAGCTATCTACTGTATAGGCTCTGTTGTTGGCCCTCATCCTTTTCCTGTCATGGTTAGAGACTTTCAGTCTGTTGTAGGTTTTGAATCAAAAGAGCAATTTTTTGAACATGAGGGAAAATTACCTGATAATGTTATCGCTTGTATTGGTGGTGGCTCAAACGCAATGGGGATTTTTTCTGGCTTTATTGATGATGCAGAGGTAAACCTCATAGGTGTTGAGCCAATGGGTGTAGGTGATAAAATAGGAGAGCATGCAGCAAGTCTCACTTATGGTGAAGAGGGAATTATGCATGGCTTTAACTCCATTATGCTTAAAGATGACAAGGGAGAACCTGCGCCAGTTTACTCTGTAGGTTCTGGAATTGATTACCCATCTACTGGTCCTGAACACGCTTATCTTAAAGAAATTGGTAGAACAGAAGTTGGACTTTGTAATGATGAAGAAGCGATTGATGCTTTTTATAAACTCTCTCAACTCGAGGGTATCATACCTGCTATTGAGTCAGCACACGCAGTAGCATACGCCATGAAGCTTGCAAAAACTCTTGGTAAAGATAAAACAATCTTAATAAATCTCAGTGGTAGAGGTGACAAAGATATAGATTTTGTTGTTAAAGACTACCCTATTCCAAATGCAAAGTTTTAGGATTTCTTGGTACCAAGCTAGGTACCAATACTTTAAAATTTAATATTTAATTTAAAATATTTTTCTGATGATTTATTGATAAGGGGAAGGTAACAAGAGTTAATATTGTTAATCTTATTTAGGGGTTAAACAAATTTTTGAAAAACTAGATAAAGTAGAAAACAGCTTTTATAATTAATTAAGACTCCAATTATTAGTTACAATTGTGAACATCATAGAGCTTTTAAAACCACCTTGTGGGGTGAAGATAAAGCTATCTATGATTTGTTGAATTGTATAAGGGATTGACTAAAATTAAGCTTTAGTAAAATCATCTCACTCTAAGTTCATATTTTTTAATAGTACTCTCTAAAATAGCTCTACTTATACCTATTAACTTATCATCTACAAAAATAATAGGAGTTAGTTCATCGTCAGTAATTGCACCATCACTTTTTTGTATCTGTGTATAATAATAAGCAACTTTTATCTCTTTTCCTTTTTCATTATACATCTCAACTCTAACTGGATTTGCTATATCTTCCATGATACCCACACCCATTATATTTAGTGCATCTTGAGATGACATTCCAATTTTTAGTTTCATCATTGAAACACTGTTTTTTTGAATTACTAATTGAGGGTTTGTAGGTCCACAACCTGAAATAAACATAGCAATAACAATAGCTAAAATACTATTAATCAAAATCTTATTCTTAAACATTTTCTTTCCTCTTGTTTTTTTCTTTTATTAACTAATGATATTACAAATAAAATTATAAATGTATTAGTTAGTTATTTGTATCCTAAACCCAGTTTCTTTATAAACAGTATCTTCAATAAGCTTGTTATTAATAACATCTTTAGAATAAACGACATCATGAACTTCAATACCATGAGGTATAACTTTTAACATAGCTTGTCTAATAAGTCTTTCGTAGTAAGTCCATATAAAGAAGAATACAGATGATTTATTTCTTGCCATAGTTTGATTATCCTCTTCATCTAACCTAAAAAAACTATAAGAAATAGTAAGTAGGTAGGTAGGATTTCCTCCTGAAGTTTTATAAGAGTATAAAGATATTACAAAATAGAAAAAATCACAAAAAGAACTAATGCTATAAACCCACTTATTAAAGCATAAGGTAACTGCGTTTTCACATGTTCTACAACCTCACACTCACTTGCCATAGAAGAGATGATAGTTGTGTCTGAAATAGGTGAGCAGTGGTCCCCAAAAACGCCGCCACTGATGACAGCACCTATACATAACGCGACATTTGCATCCATAGCCACAGCCATTGGAATGGCAACAGGAATCATAATACTAAATGTTCCCCAAGATGTTCCCGTTGCAAAAGCGATAAGAGAACTGAGTAAAAAAACAACGGCTGCTAGAAGATATATACTAAGGTTTGCATCTACTAGTGAGGCAAGATAAAGACCTGTTTTTAAATCTGTCGTCACTCTTCCAATGGCAAAAGCAAACAGAAGTATCATAGATATGGGAAACAATTTTTTAGCCCCAATAAATGAAGTTTTTACAAAAGTTTTTGAGGAGATATTTTTAGTTCCAATATAATAAATAGACATCACCATAAGTGTGCTAATCATCGTGTAAAAAAGAGAGCTAGAGCCACTTCCTTTGAGTATATCTCCATCACCTGTTACATATAAAAAAACAAAAACAAAAACAAGCATAAGCACAATGGGCACAATCATAAGCAGTGGACTTGCGTTTTTTGAAGTGCTGCGTTTTTTGTTCAATGGTGCTACGCTTGCGTTTTTCATGCCTCCTATGTCTATGTTAAACCAAACTGCCAAAAAAGTTACTACAAGAGCACTCATCGCGTAAAAATTATACATCACTGACTCTAGTAAAAGTGGAAAACTCTCTGCACTTATAGTTCCCTCTGCGATCTGAGTTGCAATGAGACCAAGCAGAAGTGCTCCCCATCCGTTAAAGATTATGAGTGAGCAGATAGGTGCAGAAGTAGAATCACAAACATACGCTAACTTTGCTCTTGAAACTCCTTGTTTATCGCATAGTGGTTTTCCAACAGCTCCCGCTATTAAAGAGGTAATAGATGACTCAATGAAAATGCTCACGCCTATTAAATAAGTGATTATTAATGCTTTTCTAGGAGAATTCACGTATCTATTTTTAGTATGCAGATAATCAACAAATCCCTCGATGCCTCCACTCTTTTCTATAAGTGCCATAACACTTCCAACTAAAATAGCAAAACCTAAGGTTTTGAGTATCCAAGCTTCACTCAGTAGAGATAAAAAAAGTGTAATCAAGGCTTCAAAAGAGTCTATAAACGCAAAGTCATTTAAGATGAAAAGAGCGAGAAGAGTTCCGCCAAGTAAAGAAAGAAGTATATTTTTTGAATACAGAGCCAGCAGGATAGCTAGTACTGAAGGGAGAAGAGAAAGAGGGCTTAGCTCCACAATATAGTTCTTAGAACTCTATTGCCATTAACATAAAACCCGCTCTTCCAAACTTCTCTCTATAAAGCTCACACTCTTTTTGAGTAACTTTTTTAAAACCTAGTTTTTTATAAAAAAGTTCATTTTCTAAAGAGCCTATCTCAATAATAGTTTGTGCTATACGATACCCTTTTAATCTTGCACTTAAGAGACTTTTTCGCATAAGTTCTTTTAAAACGCCAACATCGATAAAGCCTGCAAGCTCTTCCATAAAATCGAACATTAGTGTTCTTGTATTGAGATTAAAGTCACAATTAAAAAAGATTTCTAAAGACTCATCAACATCCTCACAGCCTATCTCTTTAAGCGCAGTTATAAAAGTCTCTTTTGTAGCAATTCTTGGCTCGTAACTACAGAGTGTTCCCACACATTTTTTATCAAGTTCAGCTATCAAAAAATTACTAAAATGGCAATGGTTTTTCGCTAGTGTACACACAAGTTGCTCTAATTTTTGTAAAATTATTTTATTGTCATTTGTTTGAAATACAAGATCAAACATTCCCTCTTTTTTCCCAGCTCTAGAACTTTGTAATATCATCTGTGCTAAAAAAGATGCATCTTCAGCATTTGCCTTTCTTATTTCAATAGCCATAAACTTTTTTCCGTCGATTAATTTGATTCATATAAGAGTAATAGTACCATACTTTATGATAAAAAGTTTCTTAATTATAGTAAGTTTTCAAATTTTACTTTATTCATCACAGCAAATAATATTGAGCGTTAGTGATGATTATATTTCCGATAAAGCATCCTTAGAATGCTATGAAAATGGGATAAAAATATTTAAAACTATAGAGGTAAATATTGGCAAAAATGGCTTAGCATTGGGCTTAGGAAAGTATGCCCTTCAAACGCAACAAAACGCAGCACTCAAATATGAAGGTGATAAAAAAGCGCCCATTGGAATTTTTCAATTAACAGCACTCTTTGGTTATGCAAGCAAAAATAATTATAAAATGCCTTATTTATACGCATCGAAAAATCTAATATGTGTAGATGAGAGTAACTCTCCCTTTTACAATCAGGTCATTGAAGCAAATGGTGATGAAAAAAGTTTTGAAAACATGAAACGCAAGGATCATCAGTATGAACTTGGGATTATAGTTGCACACAACATAAATGCACTTAAGAAGAGAGGTTCATGTATATTTTTACATGTACAAAAAGATAAAGATGCGCCCACTGCAGGTTGTACAGCTATGAGTTTGGATGAGATAAAAAAAATAGCCCTATGGCTTGATAAAGAAAAGAATCCATTATTTATTCAGATTCCTAAATCTTCAAGCCAAGAGATTTTAAAGCTCTTTCCAGAATTAAAAAATTCAGAACTCTTAAAGAAAGAGTAAATATAGCTTCTTATAATTCAACAAGAAGCTTATATTTGAAAGTGTTTAAAACTCCCTACCAATTGGGAATCAGTCCTTATTCTTCTTCTTTAGACATTTTATCTTTAGCTTCTATGCCCATAAGAGAAAGACCGGTCTTAATAGATAGTGCAACAATCAACATCAACTTTAAAAGTTTAGCCTCATCTTCTGTTCCTATAATTCTAACGTCATAGTAAAACTTATGCAGTGAAGCAGCAAGAGCTTTTAAATAATCAGGCAGTTTTTGTACTTGACGAGAACTAAAAGCATCTTCAACAATCTCTGGAAGTAAGAGTGCATCAAACATGAGTGAATCTGCGTTTTCATCAAGACCTTTAAGCGAAGCTGCCATTATATCTTCATGACTAACATCACTTTTACTAAGGAGTGTTTGTATTCTTGCATGTGCGTACTGTATATAAAAAATAGGGTTTGAGCTATCTTGTTTTTTAAACTCTGCAAGGTCAAACTCTAATGCAGTGTCAGATTTTTTAGAAGCAAAGATAAAACGCAGTGCATCACTTCCTATTTCCTCTACAATATCGCTCATGAGTATAACATTGCCAGCACGTTTACTCATTTTATATGGTTCACCATTTTTTAAAAGACTTACCATTTGAGAGAGAAGTGTTTCAAGTTTTTTCGGTTCATAACCTAAAAATTCAATAGCTGCGTTTACACGAGGAATATATCCGTGATGGTCAGCTCCCCAAATATTGATGTAATGATCGAAATTACGCTCAAACTTTTGGTTGTGATATACAATATCACCTGCTAAATATGTAGGACGTCCATCTTCACGAACAACTACTCTATCGTGGTCGTCCCCTTTAGACTCAGAAGCAATCCACATTTTTCCATCTTTTTCATAAACGCCATCACCCATTTTAGCCATGACTCTGTCCCACTCACTATAGAGTGAAGACTCTTTGACAAAAGTATCAAAGTGAATATTTATGTCTGCTAAAGATTTAATGACTATTTCCATAACGCCATCTTTTGCCCATAGTGCAAGCTCTTTTTGACGAGAAACATCACTCAAAATCTCTTTTCCAAATTTTTCTACTGCGCCACTTACTAAATCAGTTAAGTACTCACCTCTATAGTAACTCTCCGGGTATTGAATATCTTTTTCGCCCAAAATAGTTGCACGCCCTTCAAGCTGGATAGAAAGACCAAGTAAATCAATCTGATTACCTGCATCATTGACATAATACTCTGCAGTGATATCATAACCTAGGTGCCTTGCCAAACGCAGTAATGTATCACCATAAACTGCGCCTCTAGCGTGACCAATATGAAGAGGTCCAGTAGGATTAGCACTGACAAATTCTAAAAGGATTTTTTCTTTTTTTTCTTGTGTAGCAAACGCAGAGGGGTTATCTAATGCCCAAGTTCCATATTCACTTAAAAAGTTCTCACTTAAACGAAAATTTAAGTAGCCCTTAACAGATTCAACACTAGAAAACTCTTGCACTTCATCAAACGAAGAAGCAAGTTCTTCAGCTATAGCCATAGGTGATTTTCTAAGTTCTTTTGCTAGTGAGAAGGCAATTGGAGTAGCAAAGTGACCAAAAGATCTCTCACGAGGTTTCTCTAAAACAACTTCACGACCTAGTTTTTCGCGCAATAACGCCGATACTCGTTGTTTCAAAGCTTATGCTTGTGTTGTGTTATTTGGAGTTTTAGTAGCGTCTGTAGATGCTACTTCTTCATTTTTTTCAACTTTTTTTGGCTCATCAGTAGATGCAACTTCGCTCTCTACATCTTTCATCTCTTCTTTAAAGTTTTTGATTCCCTTACCAAAACCTTTTGCTAATTCAGGTATTTTTTTAGCACCAAATAATAAAACTACGATTGCTAAAATTATTAATAATTCTGTTCCACCAGGCATTCCCATATTATATATCCTTATTTTTATTTTTTAATTCGTGAGTATATCGACAATTTGCTGTAACTACTCTTATCAAATAAATTTATCTAAAACTAATGTTATTTATTTTCCCACTCTTGCACAAAATTATTTATTCTGTCAGTTGGAATTTTCAATCTTGCTGCCATGGCAATTTTTTTGAGTACTCGCGCCGCTGCGTCCAAATCTGTGTTAACAATCAAATAATCATATTCAGAAGTTCTTTGTATCTCTCTTTTAGCCATATCAAGACGTTTTTCTATCACTTCTTGAGAATCTGTAGAGCGATTTACAAGTCTTCTTTTAAGCTCTGAAAGACTTGGTGGTGTAATAAATACTGATGTAGTAATATCGCCTAATCTATTGTTTATAGCTGTATTTCCTTGAACATCAATATCAAAAATTACTAATTTTCCTTGACTAAGTGCCTCTTTTACAGGCTTAAGAGACGTTCCATAATAGTTTCCATGTACAAGAGCATACTCTAAAAAATACTCATCTTCTATATCTTTGCGGAACTCTTCTTTGCTTACAAAATGATAATGCACACCCTCTTCTTCGCCTGCTCTCATAGGACGTGTTGTAGTAGAGATAGAAAAATAATAATCACCAATATCATCTGCTATACTATTTATTAAAGAACTTTTACCTGCTCCACTTGGACCAGATAAAACTAATACAACCCCGTTATTTTTAATCATTGCTCTGCACCTATTGTTATACTTATGTTAAATTTTTGTCCTTTCATTGAAGCAAGCATATTTTTGTCTTTAAATGTTTCTAAAAGATTTTCAAGGGCTTGTATTCCTTGTATTTCTACTGCTTCATTGAGTGCAAGCTTTAGGCCATTTGAATTCAGTGAAGCAAAGGAGTCATTCTCTCCTGGGAGAACACTTAAAAGAGTCTCTTTGTCTAGTTCACTCTCCATGTCCTCTTCACTTAGCTCACGGATTGCATCTAAAATTTGTGCTTCTAAATCTTTTTCTTCTTCTTTGTTTACTTCTGTGTACGTTTGCTGCTCATACTCTAAATCTGGGGTCTGCGTATAACTTGTTTCATCAAGTAAATCTTTAACTTCTTGAGCCTCTTTATGATCTAAAATACTCTCTCCCCCTAAAAAATCTTCATCACCAACACTAAAATACTCATCCTCTTTTGAGTCTAAATCCAAGTTTTGTGAGAGAGTGTTTTCAAGAGAAGGCTCTTCTCTTGTTTGCTTGTAATTTATCTCCCTAGAAAGCTTTAAAAAGTACTCTACTAAATCTGTAGGAAGAAATGGTTTTTTAAGAATTGCTGTAAAATTATCTACTTCTGGAGCAGATTTTAAACAAATATAAAGAGATGAAGAGAATTGAATCTTACTTTGAAGCTCTGCAAACATATCTTCGCTGTACATAGCATCATCAAGCACTAAAAGATCATACTTCTCTGAAGTAATTTCCTCTATTGACTCTACTATATCTAATGTATCATAAGTTTTTTGTGCACTTAAAATAACTAGTTTATTGACAACTGGATTATCATTTAAAAGTAAAATTTTCACTTACGTCCTTCTTTAAGTTTATGAGCATAATTGTATCAAAATAAACTAAAATAACATCTCCGGACGAAGAGGTCCCTTGAAGTGTCATTTTACTTTTACTAGCTCTTTGTTTTCAAGTCTGTATACACTTTGACACAGATAAGCCAACTCTTCATCATGCGTCACTAGTATCATTCCTGCGTTTTGAGACTCCAAATATTCAAAAAAAAGCTGCATAACTTCACGAGCTGTCTCTTTGTCCAAGTTTCCAGTTGGTTCATCTGCAAAAATTATACGTGGCTTTTTTGTTAAAACTCTTGCAATGGAAACACGCTGCTGCTGGCCACCTGAAAGTTGCGTTACTTTTTGGTTAATAGGCTCTAAAATTTTAAGTCTTTTTAAGAGATTCTTATCAACTGGTTCAGCACTTAAAATAGAGGCGACTTCTAAATTTTCATAAGCAGTAAATCCTTTAAAAAGGTAATGAGACTGAAAAATAAGACCTAAAGCATCTCTTTTTAATCTTGCTAAATTCGCCTTTTTTAAAGTTTTTACTCGATCACCAAAAAGAGAAATGTTTCCTTCATCAGGTTTTAAAAGAGTTGAAAGTATATGCAAAAGAGTTGACTTTCCGCTCCCGCTTACACCTATAATTGCGATGGATTCTTTCTCTTGGAGATTTAAGGAAATATTATGAAAAAGTTCATATTCAAAAGTATGTGATAGGTTTTGTGCAGATAGTAAATTCATAAAATGATTATAGCAGATGTTACTAAAATATGGAGCAAAAAAAAAGGCTAAGAGTTACCTTCTAGCCTTTAATAAAAAAGAAGAGAGATAATCCTGTGGATTAACTCATTTGTGATGCAACTTCTGCAGCAAAATCATCTACTCTTTTTTCAATTCCTTCACCTACTTCAAGGCGAACAAACGCAGTAATCTCAGCAGTTCCACCAAGAGCTTTAGCAGCTTCTTCAACAGCTTGAGCAACTGTTAATTTGTCATTTAAAACATAAGTTTGGTCTAATAGAGCTTGCTCTTTATCAAGAGTAGTATTATCAGCAACAAAACGAGCTAATGAGCCAGGAACAATTTTATCCCAGATTTTTTCTGGTTTACCTTGAGCAGCCAAATCAGCTTTTATATCAGCTTCAGCCTGTGCTAAAACTGCATCATTTAATTGGCTCATAGAAATATATGTTGGTACATTTTTAAGAGGTTTTTTAAGACGCGCTAATTCTTCATTCTCTTTTTTGATAACTTCAATTCTTCCAACAGTCTCAGATGCAACATAATCAGCATCGAAATCTTTATAAGAAAGAGTTGTAGGTTTCATTGCAGATGCATGCATTGCAACTTGTTTTAAAGTAGTTCTCATGCCCTCAGCTGTTTTTTCACTGTCACATTTTGCTGTAACAATTACAGCAATACGGTTATTTGAGTGAATATAAGCATTTAAAGCAGTTGTTGCATCAGCAGTTAATGTGCTAAAACGTCTTACTTCGATTTTTTCACCAATTTTTACAACAGCAGATGTAAAATCAGAGCCAAAAGGACTTGCCATTAAAGCAGCAACATCAGCAGGTTGATTATTAAAAATCTCTTCTGTTGTTGCTTTAACTAACTTTTGGAAACCTTCATTTTGAGCAACAAAGTCAGTTTCTGAGTTTATTTCTACTACAGTTGCTTTACTAAAATCATCAGCAAGAACTAAACCTGCAAGGCCTTCCGCTGCAACTCTATCAGCTTTTTTGGCTGCTTTAGCGATGCCACGTTCTTTTAAAAGCTCAGTTGCTTTTGCCATGTCTCCATCAGCTTCAACAAGAACTTTTTTACAATCCATCATCGGTGCATCAGTTGCTGCACGCAACTCTTTTACCATAGTTGCTGTTACTGCTGCCATGATTATGCTTCCTCAGTTTTAGCTGGTGCCTCAGTTGCCTCAGCTTCTTCTACTACTTCTTCTTCAGCAGGTGCATCTCTAAGAGCTTTCCCTTCATTGATTGCAGCAGTCATTTCACGACAAAAAAGTTGAATTGAACGAATTGCATCATCATTACCAGGAATTGGGTAAGTGATTAAATCTGGATCACAGTTAGTATCTAGTGGAGCAACAACTGGAATACCAAGACATCTAGCTTCTAAAACAGCGATGTGCTCTTTTACTGCATCAACAACAAAAAGCATATCTGGAAGTTTTTTCATGTTACGGATACCACCGAAGTATGCAGAAAGTTTTTCTTTTTTACGAGTAAGCATTAAAGCTTCTTTTTTAGTTAAAAGATTAATTTGACCATTTTCTTGCATCTCAGAAATTACATCAAGTTTACGGATAGATTTTTGAATAGTTGGGAAGTTAGTAAGCATACCACCTAACCATCTGTTATCTACGTATGGCATATTACAAGCGATAGCAGCATCTCTTACAGAGTTACGAGCTTGTTTTTTAGTACCAACAAATAGTACAGTTTGTCCTTCAGCAGCTGCATCCATAACAATTGTATATGTATTACGGAAATAACGTAAAGTTTTTTGTAAATCTATAATATAGATATTTTTACGAACACCAAAAATATATTTTTTCATTTTCGGGTTCCAACGACGAGTTTGGTGT
>JGI11705J14877_10000684_pt1 | contig 20755 bp, 21 predicted proteins | sample Etolaghawater15m_FD_14877 | JGI IMG/M metagenome (IMG submission 14877)
AGTAAGCTTCGAAAACTTAAAAACCAGCATCCTGAGATTGAAATTGCTGTTATAGATTATCTTCAAATTATGCAAGGTGTTGGAAACCAAGATAGACACCTACAAGTTTCAGAAATCTCTCGTGGACTTAAAATGCTTGCACGTGAGTTAGAGATGCCAGTAGTTGCACTCTCTCAGCTAAACCGTGGACTTGAGAGCAGAAACGACAAACGCCCAATGTTAAGCGATATCCGTGAGTCTGGTTCTATCGAGCAAGATGCGGACATCATTCTCTTTGTCTACCGTGATGATGTGTATCTCTACAAAGAAGAAAAAGAGCGCGAAAAAGCTGCAAAAGCTGAGGGCAAAGAGTTTGTCTCTGAGTATGTTGAAAAAGAGGAAGAAGATGCTGAAATCATCATCGGAAAACAGCGTAATGGACCAACAGGACATGTAAAACTTGTCTTTCAGAAAAAACTCACTCGCTTTGTGGATGCACCTACTTTTAGTGCAGGAGTAGAAACTGTTTATGAAAACATCGACACAAGTTCTGCGAATATGGACATACCTCAAGTAGATATGCCGACTCTTTAGGGAGTCTCTATTATGCTAGAGAGAGTCTCACTTTTTAGCTCCAAAAAAGAGACTTTTCTCTTTCTTCTCTTCGCATTTTTTCTTTTTCTCATCTCTATCTCTTATGAGTTTTACAGCTACAAAAAATTTACCGCGTTTGACTCTCAGCTTGTAAATGCCAAAGTACTTTACCAGTACGAAAAATCAAAACTCACAAAGAGTGGAAAAACAAAAACTTATCAAGTTTTAAAGCTCAAAAGCGATGATGGACTTGTTTTTTACACCATAGCCTCAAAAGATTTGCCCTCCATAAAAAATAGAAAAGTAGAGCTAGAGATTTGGGCGGGAGAGATAAGCTTTTACGAGTATCTTCGTACTTTTTTTGCCTTTAGCAAAATCATAGAAGTCTCACAAGATGAGTCACTAAAAGCAAAGATACAACAAAACATTCAAATGCAACACACAAACAAAGATATTGTAAGTATCTACCAAGCGCTTTATCTTGCAAAACCTCTCAAATATGAGCTACAGTCCCTCTTCTCCTCTTTAGGTATTTCTCACCTTATAGCCATTAGCGGCTTTCATCTTGGAGTACTTTCAGGAGTGCTTTTTTTTCTTATAAAAATGCCATACAAATTCTTACAAAACAGATACTTTCCATACAGAAGCTACAAGCTTGACTCTTTTTTTATTATTATTTTTGTGCTCTTTTTATATCTTATATTTTTAGAGAGTCCACCCTCTTTACTTCGAGCATTTATGATGCTACTTGTTGGTTTCATACTCTATGACAGAGGAGTAAAAATCATCTCCATGCAGACACTTTTTGTAAGTGTTATCTTGTTATTAGCTCTTTTTCCTAAGCTTATATTTGCATTAGGTTTTTGGCTGAGTGTTGCTGGTGTTTTTTATATATTTCTCTTTCTTATCCACTTTAAAGAGCTGAGTAAATGGTGGCAGTTTTTTCTTCTACCTATCTGGATTTATATTATGATGCTGCCCTATTCTCTTGGCATATTTTCTAACTTTAGTCTGTATCATCCGCTCTCTATCATCTGGACATCAATCTTTGTAGTTTTTTATCCACTTTCGCTACTTTTACACTTTCTAGGATTTGGAGATTTACTTGATTTTGCCCTGCGTTTTCTTTTGGAGTTGGATGTAAACGCCAAGAGTGTAGAGCTTCACTACTCTTGGCTATTTTTTGAGATTTTACTCTCCGTCTTGAGTATTTATAAGCGGAGTTTTGTTTTTGTCTTGCTCTTTTTTTGCATCGGCGTTTTTATACATAGTATCTATGATATAGCATAACTTTAGTCCATATATAAAGATAATCCATGAAACATAGATCCAAAAAAACAAAAACATGATGATAGCAAAAGAGCCATACATCGTTGCATAAGACTTGTTCATAAAGACATAGTAAATAAAAGCATTTTTGCTTATACTAAACACCACAGAGATTATAAGTGAGCTTATAGCAGAAGCACGAGGATTTATCTTAGCGTTTGCCCCTATTTGAAATATAAGAAAAAAGAGTCCCCAAATAATAATATAGGGAATCAAAGGAAGGATATTTAAACCCTCTGTAAGAGTGTTTGAAGCCATCAGAGTCGCAATATATCCTGTAATATAAAAAGAGATTCCAAGAGCAATAGGAGTGAGTGTAAGCATCGTCCAGTAAGTTGTGATAGACTCCCAAAGAGTACGAGGCTCTGCATGAAAAATCTTGTTCGCAATGTACTCAAAGTTTTTGAAAAAAAGTAAAGAAGAGACTAAAATCATAACCAAACCAATCACACCCATCTTTGCAGAGTTTGCTAAAAAACCATCAATATGTCCCATAATCGCTTCAGAATTTACAGGCATAAGGTTTGAGAAAATAAAAGTTTTTACACTCTCATAATTATCGGTAAAACTAGGAAGTGAAGTCAAAAGGGTAAGTATGATAAGCAAGAGTGGAATGATGGTAAAGATGGTGTAAAAACTAAGACTTGCCGCAAAGAGCGTAAGCTCTTTGTCTATAAATGTACTTACCCAAAACTTCAACTCTTTAAAAACTCTAGAGTTGCTAAAGTCCATGAGTTAATTTAGACCCATTTTTGCAGGATTTAAAATGTTATTTGGGTCAAACGCCATCTTAATTGATTTGAAAAGTGCCATCTCTTCATCACTAAACGCCATCGACATATAAGGAGCTTTTGCGAGTCCAATGCCATGCTCACCCGAGAGTGTTCCACCTAAGTCAACTGTGGCTTGAAAAACCTCTTCTATGGCTTGGTAAGCTATTTTTACCTGTTCTGGGTCTTTGCCATCTACCATAACATTTGTATGTACATTTCCATCACCTGTATGCCCAAAGCATGGAATTTGTATATTGTACTTATCTGCGATGGCATAAAAACGCTCAAGAAGTTCTGGAAGAACGGCACGAGGAACTGTTACATCTTCGTTTAGTTTTTTACTTCCATAGACCGTGATAGATTGCGAAGCATTTCTTCTTGCAAACCAGATGTCCGCAGCTTCTTGTTTATCTTTTGCAATTTTAAATTCGCTACAACCATTTTCTGTAAAAACTCTTTTGATTTCTGAGAGTTGGTAGTCTAAGTCATCTTCTAAGTTTCCATCTACATCTGTTACAAGCAGTGCTCCTGCATCAACTGGAAGGCCTTTGTGAAAAGTCTGCTCAACCGCACGGATAGTTAAGTTATCCAAAAACTCCATCGCAACGGGTGTTATACCACTTGCCATTGTTTTATAGACCGCTTCCATAGCTGCGTTTACAGTTGGAAAAATTCCCATCGCTGTTTTAGTCATCTTTGGTTTTGGGATAAGCTTGAGAGTTATCTCGCTTAGAACTGCAAGTGTTCCCTCTGAAGCTATTAAAATACCGCTAATGTTATAACCTGCCACATCCTTGATGGTGCGTTTTCCTGCTTTGATGATGTCACCATTTGGGAGCACCGCACGTGTTGCCATAACATAGTCTTTTGTGATTCCATACTTTGCCGCACGCATTCCACCTGCGTTTTCACTTACATTTCCACCTATTGTAGAGTAGTCTTGAGAAGCTGGATCTGGCGGATAAAAAAGACCAACCTCTTCCACAGCACGCTGAAGGTCCATGTTTATAACACCTGGCTGAACAATTGCAACCATGTTTTTCATGTCAATCTCTAGAATTTTGTTCATGTGTTTTTCCATCGCAAGAACTATTCCTCCAGAACTTGGAAGTGCCCCACCTGTAAAACCAGAACCTGCTCCACGAGGAACGATTACTATTTTATGTTCATTACAGTATTTCAAAATCTCACTTATATCTTTTTCATCTCTTGGAAAAAGAACTGCATCTGGCTCAAAATGCTCACGTGTCGCATCATAAGAGTAGGCTATCAGGTGTGCCTTATCGCTGTAAATGTTCTCTTTTGTGACTATACTTGTAAAATGCTCTATATGTTTAGCATCAATCATTACTTCTCCTCTAATTCAAATTTTTCTAAAAGATGATGGTGTTTAGCATCGCCTTTTTTTATGTTTTCGTACAGTTGTTTATCTGTTTTGTTCTGTTCTACTAAAAGTTCGTAGTAGTGTGGTTCATACTCTTCAAGCTCATCACTTCCCTCTCCAAACCAGTTTGCTTCAATCTTTTCTACTCTTGAGTAAAATGGAAGTTTTACACTATCTTGAGTTAATGGAGCATCAGCAATTGAGAGAATTTTAAAACTCTGCATATCTATGGTGTAGACTTTTTTGTCCAAATAGATAAATAAAAGTCCAACACTTCCAGAGATTCCCATCGCTTCAAAGTCGCTCTTAAGGGGTGTAGGGTGACCATTAAAAGATAAAATAGTCGCAAAAAGATCGGGGTGAATCCACTGTACTTTTACACTCTTTGTGATTTGATGGTAAATCTCTTCACTTGGAGCTACTAAAAGAGCTCGTGAGTAGCCAAACGCCAACTCTATCATATCTCCCTCACGAAGTTCCCACTTTCCTGATGGAAGAGCATTATTTCTCAAGGTATTAAACTCTCTCATTTTCAGTGTCGCGACCTCTGTTTGCTTATCAAAATCTACAACTATTACATTTTTTAAGATACTAGAGTGATTCTCAGCGATTTTATGCACCGCAAAGCCACTCACACCGATGTCTATCTTTTTGATGTTTATGCTTAAAGTTTCATTCTCTTTATCAACTGAAACTATGGGTGTTTTTATGATTGCTCCAGAGAGTTCAAAGAGAAAAAGTGAGAGTAAAAGTATATATTTCATTTTGCTTCTTTTGTTTAGATTTATGCGATTATATCAAATAAACCTCAGTCTAAGCCAAAATTTGATAATCTCATGTAATTATTTATTTTGGGCTAACATTTATGATACGATTTTTCTTTTTTTTAGTTTTTACGACGGCTATTTTTGCAGCTCAAGTTGATAGATATAGATGGGATAGTGGTCTTACATATCTCGTCTTTTTAGAGCAAAACAATCTTCCAACAAAAGAGCTATACTACAACCTCGACACAGACAATCAACGCCTTACAGATGAGATGAGAGCAGGTGTAAACTACCAAATTTTAAGAGACACAAACAACTCCATAGAGCAAATCTTACTCCCTCTAAATGACGAACTTCAAATCCATCTTTTTAAGAGTAAAGCGGGGTATGAGTTTGAGGCTATTCCTATCATTAGTGAGACAAAAACAGAAGCATTTACAACGACCATAGTAAGCTCACCAAACTACACCATCATGAAACGCACCGGTAGCAAAAAACTCGCTCAAATCTTCACTGCAAACTTTAGAAACTCACTCAACTTCAAAAACGACATCAGAGCTGGAGATAAACTTGTGATGATTTATGATCAGAAGTATCGTCTTGGGCAAGTCTTTTCTATGCCTACACTCAATGCTGCGATGATAGAGATGAGAAAAAAATACCACTATATCTATCTCAATGATGATGAGAGATACTACGATGAAAAAGGACACGAAGTTGAGGGATTTTTACTCGCTCGTCCAGTTCGTGGAGCTAGAATCTCTTCATACTTTACAAAACGCCGTTTTCACCCAGTACTCAAAAAATGGAAAGCCCATTTGGGAGTTGACTATGCAGCACGCAGAGGAACACCAATAGTCGCAGCAGGAAGCGGAACTATAAGCTATGCAGCAAGACTCGGAAGCTATGGAAACCTCATAAAAATTCGTCATGCGGATGGTTATGAAACACGATATGCACACATGAAATCTTTTCGCCGTGGTATCTACAGAGGTAAGCGTGTAAAAAAAGGGCAAACTATCGGTTATGTAGGCTCAACAGGACGTTCAACTGGACCGCACCTACACTTTGAACTTCGTAAACATGGAAACCCAGTTAATCCACTCAGAGTAGTTCAAGTCACTACTAAAAAACTCAAAGGCAAGGAGTATGATGCCTTTGTCAAACTCAAGAAAAACTACGACCAAAGCATAGATTTACACATAAAAAATAAGACAAAGTTTGTAAAACTTCCAACATTTAGAAGTCAGTGTTACATACATACTACACCTGATGCAACAAAAAACAAAGAGAAAAAAAATGGATAAAATAGACTCCGTTACAGAACTTCAAAACCCACTCTTTGTAAAACCTATCAAAATAAACTATACACAAAAGTCACAGAAAAAAGTGTGGGAAGCTGTCATCTCTCACAACAGTGTAAGTACACTTCTTTGGCATAAAGGAAAAAACTCTTTTGTCCTAGTAAAACAGCTCCGTCCAGCTATACTACAAGCAGATGGGACAAATGATGGCTTTACCTATGAACTCTGTGCAGGCATCATCGATAAAAACAGTAGTGATATCCAAATAGCAAAAGAAGAAATTTTTGAAGAGTGTGGCTATGATGTCCCAGTTGAAAATCTAGAGAGAGTCACAAAGTTTTATCCTGCTGTTGGGATAACAGGAGCGTATCAAAAACTCTACTATGCTGAGATAGATGAGAGTATGAAAGTAAATGAGGGAGGTGGACTTCATGAGGAAGAGATAGAAGTCATCTATCTTCCCCTCAAAGATGCCAAAGAGTTTATGTTTGATGAGAGTAAGAAAAAAGCACCTGGATTAATGCTCGTGTTTTACTGGTTTTTTGAAAACAAGTGCTAAAAGACATCTTGAGACTGTCACGGCTAAAGCGTCGCAGTGACGAATTTACAATACCTACTTTGCTTGGGAACGAAGATTCAGAAAAGCTACCAACCAGGAAAAACTAAAAAGCTTTATCTAAATTCTAGGCACAAGAGAGGAAGCCTACTCTAGTAGGTGACGAATGCAGAAACGACGAAGTTATATGAAGATTTTTAGTTTTTAGCCAAACTCTATGGGGTCCATGTCTATCTCCGCCATTGGGACTCTACAAGCCCTCACAGCTTTAATCAAGTCCGTACTCTTATCAGACCTCAACAATATCTCAAACCTATACTTGTTCGCCACTCTTTCAACCGCACACTTTCCTGAGCCTACAATTTCTACTAGTCCAAACGCGACTAAATTATCATGCATTTTTCTCATCTGTTCTTGTGCTTTTGCACCATTTTTGTCTGAAAATAGTACACGACAGAGGCGTTTGTATGGAGGATAAAGTCCCTCACGAAACTGTTTCTCTTGTTCTAAAAACTCTTCATACTTGTCGATGTAAGCTGCAAAAAAACTCTCATTAAAACTTTGTACGAGTACTTTTGCATCTTTGGCTCTCCCGCTTCTACCTGAGACTTGTATAAGTGAAGAGAGAGCTTTTTCTCTGGCTCTAAAGTCACTCATATTGAGCATGTTGTCCATTCCCAAAACTACCGCAAGTGTAACACCATGGTAGTCATGTCCTTTACTTAGCATCTGTGTGCCTACGAGTATGTCACTCTCTTTATCGTTAAAGCGCTTGAGGGCTTTTTTGAGTTTAGCTGCAGTTGTTATGACATCTCTATCAAACTGTTCAACCACCGCGTTTGGAAAACTCTCAGCAATGTTTTTTACAGCTTCAGCAGTTCCCAAACGCGAACTAGTAAGGTTTGGACTATGGCACTCTGAGCAGACTTGAGGAATAGCCTGAGTGAAGTTGCAGTAGTGACACTTCATAGAGCGAGAGTTTTGGTGCACACTCATCCCAACACTACAAAAAACACACTCATAAGTATGTCCACAATCCCCGCAGATAAGATACTTAAAATTTGCACGTGTTGGAAGAAAAACTATAGACTGCTCTTTTTGCTCTAAAGTATTGTTCAGGTTTTGCAAAATAAGTGTAGAGAGAGTCTCGACTGACTTTTCATAGATGAACTCTTTTTGAGTCTTTATGTGTCCACCTTTAAGTCTAACATGGGGAAATTTTACATAGGAAGTGAGAGATGGTGTTGCACTCCCTAAAACTACATTTACATCGTAGAGTTTTCCCATGTAGATGGCTATATCACGAGCATTGTAACGCGGACGAGAGGAGGACTTGTAGCTATCATCATGCTCTTCGTCTACTACAATGAGTCCCAAATCTTTTATGGGTAAAAAAAGAGCAGATCGAGGTCCTGCAATAATTCTAGCACCACCACTATATATCTTCTCTAAGGCAATCTTTTTTTGTTTTGGAGTAAGTTTTGAGTGCCACATGACTACAGCCTCACCAAAGTGCTCATCCAAACGCAGACTCATCTGAGGGGTGAGAGAAATCTCTGGCATTAAAAATATACTGCGTTTGTTCTCTGCTATCATCTGCTCAAAATACTTCATGTATATCTCAGTCTTTCCACTTCCTGTATCTCCAAAGAGAAGAGAGACTTTGTGTGATTTTAGAAATTCTAATGCTTTTTCTTGTTTTTGAGAGAGTAGTATACTAGTAGAGCATTCCACTTCAGGAGAGGTGGAACGAGAGACTCCATCTTTCACTTCGTCATTACGAGGAGGCACGACGAAGCAATCTACTCCATCGCTCTCACCTCGTGCAACCTCTCCTGAGGTGGCACTATAAAACGCCATCATTAAAGAAAAAGCTTCCCCAAGAGAGCAGAGATAATAACGAGAGATAAACTGTGCCAGTCCCATCTGCTTCTTACTGTAAAAAAAGTCACTAACACACAAAATCTCATGTGTCTCAAATGCAGGTTTTTCACATGTAGATAAGATAACGCCATCTTTTATACGGCCGTTAAAATTTATGCTTACTTTTGTACCGATTCTTATGGATGATAAGGATTGATAAGAGTACTCACCAAGTGGTGAGCCTATGATAGTTATGAGGTAATAGTTCACTAAAGAAAAAGTATTTTAATCTGTGATATCAGAACAGTAAGTTCCTGTTGAACAATCAAAAATTCCACTCGTAGCATTGTAATCAAATGGAGTGCTTACTCCATCTATTTTATAGACATAAGATCCAGCACTAGGGGAACTCCAACCACTATTTCCCGTTGATGCAGCTATAGGATATGTAAGGACACCTCCAAAAAGACCACCATTGTCCATCTGCTTGTAAGTTCTTCCACCCACAATATATGTACCTGTTCCAGTTGGGATAAAACTACTCTGCCCTGTTATAAGTCTTGATTGACGCTCTGTGATTATAGCGGAACGAATAGAAGAGACATCCGCACGAGCTTTAGAGATTTGAGCATCTGTTCTCGTTGCTGAGAATCTTGGTATTGCTACAGCTGCTAAAATTCCTAAAACAACAATGACAAAAACAAGTTCTATCATAGTAAAGGCACTACTAAATGAGTAACTTTCGTATAACTTCTTTTTACTTTGCATAAATTTTCCTTTAATGTTTTTAGTAAACTATATACTGTCCCCGCAGTTTCATCGGATATCTCGCCGCATCAACTGAGTTTTGAAGATGCAAACATTCGCTATCATTTCCTGGAGACCCCAAGCTAATTGTAAGATTGTCATCCGTTAAGTCTCTTTGTATCTCTAAGGTCACACAATCAGGCACTCCGCCAATCTCAATAACTGCCTTATTGCTACTCAACACTGCTTCGTTAGCATTTGACAGCTCATTGATTGCATTAGACATTATTGTCAAGTCAGTTTCCGTTCTTCCCTTTGCAGTCGCGTATGAAGCAATCTCTGCAGCACCCGTCATAATATTTTGCCCAATTTTAGCAACATTTGCATCCGCACGAGTCGCTGCTAATTTTGGAATGGCAACAGCTGCTAAAACTCCTAAAATTACAATGACAAACACAAGTTCTATCATCGTAAAAGCAGTCCGAAACAAGTGCTTTTTACACTTTTTTTGTGAACTTTTCATAAAATTTCCTTATGGAGTTCTTAATTTACCTATCTGTGATAATAGCATCTTTTTTGTTATTTAGCTTTTAAGTTTAGGAGTTTTTTTCAGAGATGTATTCCCAAGTTTAACCTGGGAATATAAGAAGAGGTATTAAATTAGTATGAAACACCTGCACCACCAAATTCATGTACTTTAGCATTTCCAACAGTAAGAATTAAGTTGTTTTTAATTGCCGCAGTATGAGCACCAGCACAGACCGCATCAGTACCAGCACTTAGACCTGTTACAGTTACATTACCATCAGTGGTTGCAGAAATAGAAAAACAACCTTTTGTTGCACCAGTACCATCATTTAAATATACAGCTGTTCCTGCAGTAAATCCTGTTGCTGCAGTAGTACCACCAGCAGCTGTGTCAAGACGTACATTAGTAAAATCAGGCCAATTTCCAGAATAAGTACCCTGTGAAGTGTAATATGCACCCATATCAGAAACTACTGTCGCTAGATTAGATGCCATTTTAGAAACACTTGCATCCGTACGAGTAGCCGCAAGCTTTGGAATAGCAACTGCTGCTAAAATACCTAAAATAACGATAACGAAGATCAATTCGATCATTGTAAAACCAGCTCTTTTCATAAGAACTCCTTTGTTTTATAAAAAATTTGGATTACACTAGTAACCTTGAAAGTCATTATGAGCAATAAGAGATAAAACTATCCTTAATTAGCATTTTTATGTTGCATATATGTTGCAAAATTACTTTTTCTTATATAATATACACAAAATATTTACAAAAGAAAGCTTGGTACTATATTTGCTTATAGAAGTCAGAATAACTAAAGGGGTATCCATGGCAATAAGTGTTTCAAGATCAGCTGAACTTATGAACAAAGCACTTGACTATCGTGCGGCACGTCAAGATATGATAGCTTCAAACATTGCAAATGCAGACACTCCTTTTTATAAGCCTCGTGATATTAGCTTTGAGAGTACCCTTAGAGCGAAGCAAGCGGAGATATTTCACGACAACTCTCAAGAGTTAAAAATGGCTCAAACTGATAAAAACCATATGAGAACTGCCAAAGAGTCAAGCTCACACAAGGCAACTACTTTTTTTAGAGATGGGCATATGGCTCGAAATGATGGAAATAGTGTAGATATAGATGTAGAGACTACAGAGATGAGTAAGAACTCTATCATGTTCAATGCTATAGTAAACGCCAAAAAAAAAGATAGTGCAATCTTTAGAAGTGTCATAGAAGCATCTGCAAAAGTAAGTTAAGGAAGAAAAAATGAGTAATTTTTTAAATAGTTTTGACATCTCAGGATATGGACTCTCTGCTCAAAGAGTTAGGGTAAATACAATATCTAGCAATATTGCAAATGCTCAGACAACTAGAACTGAAGAGGGTGGACCCTACCGTCGCAAAGAGGTAGTTTTTAAAGCTGTAGACTTTAATGAACAGTTTAATAAAGCACTTGGTGAGATGACTGAGAGTGCAAAGTACGAAGACCCATTACAGAGTGGAGAATTTGGAAAAAAAGTAAATCCTGCTATAATGAGTGTAATAGTTGACAAAATTTCTCGTGATGATTCAAAACCACAGATGAAATTTGAGCCAAACCATCCTGATGCAGATGCTGCTGGATATGTTGCATATCCAAACATTAATCCTGTTATCGAGATGGCCGATTTAGTAGAAGCGACACGAAGCTACCAAGCAAATGTTGCTGCGTTTCAAAGTGCGAAAGATATGGCAAACAGCTCTATCTCACTTTTACAATAAAATGAAAATATAATAAGGAGAAGTAGCTTATGAGTAACATTGGTGGTGTAGCTGGTATATCAGCCTCAGACTTACTAAAAGAAAAAGCAAAACTTCAAAGTGGTGGCGGAGAAGCTTTTGCAGAGCAACTTAAATCTGCTCTTAATGAGGTAAATGAACTTCAAGAAAATAAAGAAGTTGCAATGGCTGATATGGCAACAGGACAGGTAAAAGACCTCCACCAAGCAGCACTTGCCATTGGAAAAGCAGAAACAAACATGAAACTTATGCTTGAAATCCGAAATAAAGCACTCAGTGCATATAAAGAGATAGGTAGAACACAGCTATAGATTAGTCGCTAAAAGGAGAGTTTCTCCTTTTACTCCTCCCACAACAGTTATGTCTTAATGTTTACAAAGTCACTAAATCAAAAAAGAGCTAAACCCGATGATAAATCACAACAAAAGTAAAAAAATCTTTCTTCTTTATGTTCTTATTTTCATTGGTTTTTTAATCTTTTTGAGTGCTATGCTTGTGACAGTTCTCAAACAACGCGACCTTCCCTCAACTTATACTCAAGAGAGTTCTCGAGCACAACGCGGAAGCATAATAAGTGCAGACAACTTCTGCATCGCCTCAACAAAAAAACTCTACAAAGCAGTCGTCAACACACGATACATCGACCCTCAAAAACGCGACCTTTTTATAGAGCTTTTTAGTATTTACTCTGGGATGGATGCAAAAGAGATAGAAAAACGTCTCGACAAACGCAGAGGGGTTGTAGTTCTGAGCTATAACATCCCCCAAATTCAAGCACATTACTTACAAAAACTAGCAAGTGAACTTCGCAGATTTAACGTCTTTATGGAGTTAAAAAACAGTGTAACTGGCCTGCGTTCAGTACATGGTCTGAGTATCATAGAGAGTGGAGAGAGTCGTGAGTACCCTTATGGAAATCTCCTCACCCCAATCATCGGTTACCCACACAAACTTGAAGATGAGGGTTATACTTTTATAAAAGGTGTCAAAGGACTTGAAAAACGCTTTGATGCAGAACTCTCAGCACGTCAAGATGGCTCAAGTCGTGGTAAACGCGATGTGAATGCCTACATCATTTTAAACAAAGAGAGTTTTACAAAACCTAAGATAAATGGGCTTGATATAAAGATAACTATTCCCGTGGCGTTTCAAATAAAAATGGAAAAAATGTTAGATGAGATGAAAACAGATTTACAAGCCAAACAAGTTATGTTGGCTATTATGGACTCAAAAAATGGTGAAGTTCTTGCTATGGCAAGTTCAAATCGTTTTTTACCAAAAGAGATAAAACGCAGTGACTATCCATCTCTTAGAAGTGGCATGATAGAGTATAGTTTTGAGCCAGGAAGTGTTATAAAGCCCATAACTTTTGCTCTTTTACTTGAGAGAAAACTCGTCAATCCTTATGATCTTGTAAATGGTCATAATGGGCGTTTTAAGATAGGAAGAAAAGTAATTACCGATGAGCATAGATTTGATTGGCTCTCTGCTGAAAATGTAATCGTACACTCCTCAAATGTTGGTATAGCACAACTCGCCCAAAAACTCTCAGGCTATGAGTTTTATGAGGGTCTTAAAAAATTTGGCTTTTCAAAACGCTCAACATCAGACTTGATTTATGAGAGAACTGGCTCTCTTCCAAGTCCAAAAAGACTTGAAAATGAGATATATAAAGCGACCTGTTCTTATGGCTACGGCATGAAAGCAAACCTTATGCAGCTCCTTCGTGCTTACAGTGCATTTAACAACAATGGCATGATGGTTTACCCAAAACTAGTACATAGTTTTATAGATGAACATGGTGTTGAAACACTCATTCCTTATGAAGAGAAAGTTGAGGCTATAAGTAGTCCTATAGCTATGAGAATGAAAAAAATTCTTATCAAAACTGTTGATGAGGGAACAGGACAAAAAGCTATAACAAAGGGGCTTGAGATAGGAGGAAAAACTGGAACTGCTCACATAGTTGAAAAAGGGAAATATGTAAACAAATACAACACTGCGTTTATGGGTTTTGCAAATGATGAGACTCGTAAATATACTATAGGCGTGGTTGTCATAAAACCAAAAAAGAGCCAGTTTGCTTCACAAACTGCCGTTCCAGTATTTAAAAAAGCAGTTGATATTATGATAGAGGATGGTTACCTCAAACCAAAACTACAGCCAAATATTGTCAAGTAGTCTTGTATTTGCAACGATAGCTTCAACCAAAATCACACTATTGCCAATTTCAACCTCTTCTATTATCTCAAAATCACGATTTAAAATCTCCACATAGGCGACCTCTAAAGGCTTAAGAATTTCATGCATACTTTTTTGTATCTCTTTGGAGTTTAGAACTCTTCTACTCACTAATTTTGAAGCCTCATGGAGAGACTTTGAGATTTTGAGAGCTTGCACTCTATCATCTTGACTAAGATATGCATTTCGGCTACTTTTTGCAAGTCCATCACTATCTCGCATTGTATCAACGGGAACTATCTCTACATCCATAAAAAGCTGTCTTGTCATCAGTGTTATGAGGTTTAATTGCTGTGCATCTTTTTTGCCGAAGTAAGCTCTTGTAGGTTTTACTAGGTTTAAGAGTTTCATCACAACTGTTAAAACGCCATTGAAATGTCCTGGTCTTGTTGCACCCTCTAAGGTAAACCCTCTTACTTTTGGAGCAAGCAGAGAGACTTCATCATCTGTATACATATTTTCTTTATCTGGAAAAAAAAGTACATCTACATTTGCAAGTAAGCATATCTTTTTATCGGCATCATCGCGTTTAGGATAGCTATCTAAATCTTCACCTTTTAAAAATTGTGTAGGATTGAGAAATATTGAGACAACTACTAGCTCATTTTGGGCTCTTGCTTTTTTTATAAGTGATATATGTCCCTCATGTAAAGCTCCCATTGTTGGTACAAAACCTATGGTTTTATGCTGAGATTTCATCTCTGCTTGAAGCTCTAGAGGATTGGAAATAATCTTCATTTATTATGCCTTGGTGTGTTATAATCGCAATTATACAATAAACGGATAATTATGGATAATTACGAATATAAAGAGTTACTCAAAAATATTGCAATAAAAATGAAGAACATTACAGGTGTGGTTGAACCAGAAAAACTCCAAGCCAGACTTGATGAGATAGAAGCTATGGAAAATGACCAAGAGTTCTGGAATGATGCCTCAAATGCTGCAAAAATACAAAAAGAGAAAACACAGTACCAAAGAAAACTAGAAAAGTATAAAGTGGCTTACGAAGCCGTCAACGATGCACAAGAACTTTATGAAATGGCACAAGAAGAGAGTGATGAAGAGTCCCTTGAATCACTCTACAATGATGCACCACTTTTAGAAGAGCAGATAAGAACTATGGAAATCGAAGTACTTCTAAGCGGTGAGAGTGATGCAAATAATGCAATACTAAGCATACATCCTGGTGCTGGTGGTACAGAGTCTCAAGACTGGGCTGAAATGCTTTTAAGAATGTATAAACGCTGGGCTGAGAGACGCGGATTTAGTATAGAGCTCCTTGATTATCAAAGTGGTGAAGAAGCGGGGATAAAAGATGCCTCTATTTTAGTCAAAGGCGAGAATGCTTATGGCTATCTAAAAGTTGAAAACGGTATTCATAGACTTGTACGCATCTCTCCTTTTGATTCAAACGCTAAACGCCATACATCTTTTTCATCAGTTATGGTATCACCTGAAGTTGATGATGACATAAATATTGTCATAGAAGACAAGGATATTCGTGTTGATACTTATCGTGCAAGTGGTGCAGGTGGACAACATGTTAATAAAACTGAATCTGCTATTCGCCTTACGCATATTGCCACAAATGTAATCGTGCAGTGCCAAAACGATAGAAGTCAGCATAAAAACAAAGCAACTGCTATGAAGATGTTAAAGTCCCGCTTATATGAACTCGAACTAGAGGCTCAAAAAGCTAAAGAAGATGGAGTAGCAAAGAGTGAGATAGGATGGGGGCATCAAATACGTTCATATGTTATGCAACCCTATCAACAGATAAAAGATACAAGAAGTAATATCGCCTACTCTAACATCACTGCAATTTTAGACGGGGACATGGATAAGATGATAGAAGATGTTTTAATCTCTAATAACAGAACTTAAAACTATTTACTGCTATAGTTACTTTTCTTTAAAAAGCTATAGCCTAAAAATCCTACTCCCATAATCATCATTATAATCATAAGATACTTCAGTTGATTCTCTCGAGTCTCTTTAAATTTTTCTGAAAATCTTGATTCATTTTGTTTTGATGAGTTAGTAGTAGTACTTAGACCAGAAACTCTTGCTTCCATTCTTGCTACATTAGCAGCAGCAACCTTATTTGCACTCACACCCTCTTTGGGCGTTGCCCAAAAAAATGCAACAAAACCAACAACTAGCATTATCGTACCTAAAGATCTAATAATAATTGTTTTATATTTTAAAAAAAAGTCCAAAATAAACCCCTATTTGCTTTTTATAAAGCAAATTATGTCAAAATCCAAATATGAATCTACTTAAAGAATTTTCCCTCAATGACAAATGTTCTTATCTTGATAAGCATGAGCAGACTACTCACTATAAAATAATAAATAGTTGTAGCATGAGTGCATGTCAAGAGTTGATTGAAAGAGGCTTTAGAAGATTTGGTAAAATGTATTTTCGACCTATATGTTCGGATTGCGATGAGTGCAAGAGTATTAAGATAGATGTAAAAAATTATAGTTTTTCTAAATCTGCAAAAAGAGTGCTCAACAAAGCACAACATCTACAAAGCTATATCCAGCATCCCTCAATATCAAAAGAGCATTTAGAACTTTTTGAAAAGTATCATCTTCATATGCATAATAAAAAGGGTTGGGAACATAATAGTACAACTGCAGATCATTACTACGGCTCATTCGTTCTAGGACATGAAGAGTTTGGATATGAAGTATTATATTATGATAACAACAAGCTCATTGGGGTAGATTTAATCGATATACTCGAAGATGGAATCTCTTCAATCTACTTCTACTATGATCCAGATTATGCACATCTCTCACTAGGTAAACTCTCGCTTTACAAGCAGATAAAATATGCAAAAGAAACTAATAAAAAATGGATATATCTCGGGTATTATGTAGAAGATTGTCCTTCTCTTTCATATAAGAAAATGTATAAACCCTATCTCACATTACAAGGACGTCCAGAAGAGTCTCAAAAATATATATGGACTACTGTCTAAGTTCTATTTTTTGGTTTGTTCTNATTTCTAGCTTTTTTCTATCAACTTCTTCTTGAAGTCTTTTCTCTAACTGCTTTTGAGCTTCAATGTCATTCTTTCTTATTCTCTCTATNTTTTCAGCTTCTCTCATTTTTTTAGTTTTGTACTTTAATACTTCTACATCTTTTTTAGCTTTTAATATTGCATCTTCGTCTAAATATTGTTGTATAACACCCGAAGTATTAATGTCCTCAGAGTGTTCAAAGTAGTAATCGATAATCTCTTGTTTGTTTTTTTGTGTATCAATAAGTCCACTATTTATCAGCTGTGAAAAGACTAAACTGTTTTCATTTTGTAAAGAATTCTTATAATAAGTTTGGACACTTCTTAGAAAATAATCATTTTGTTTTGAAAGCGCTCTTAAGCTTGTTAAATAGCTTTTCTTTAATTCATCTGTTGGCGAAGATTCTATCGCAAAACCATCTTTTTTTGTTTTTCTCACCTCAGATACATACTCGCTAATCTCATCTTCATAATCACTATATATTTCAAACTCTTTTAGTTTTTCTATCTTATCCACATTTTCATAGATAACATCTCCAAGTGCTGCATAAACTTTAGGATAAGAAGCATTTAGTAGTGTAGCTAAGAGCATAGTAATTATTATTTTATACATAAGAAAAGTACCTGCATGAATTTTTTGTGTAATTATAGCAAGTTTTTGATTTTAATGACAAAAGGATAGAGTATTTCCCATTGAAGGAAATACTCTGAGGAAATAAAGGCTTAACTTAGCCGTTACGTTTTTTCTGAATCTCTTCAGATACATTTTTAGGAACTTCTTCGTAGTGGTGAAATTCCATCGCATATGTAGCACGACCTTGAGTTGCTGAACGAAGATCTGTTGAGTAACCAAACATCTCTGCAAGTGGTACATAAGCATCAACAATTTTGTTTCCAGCTCTGTCACCCATGTTATTTACTTGACCACGACGACGGTTAAGGTCACCGATAACATCACCCATGAAGTCTTCAGGAACTTCAACTTCAACTTTCATCATTGGCTCTAAGATTGAAGGTTTTGCTTTACGACAAGCTTCTTTGAAACCCATAGATGCAGCAAGTTTAAACGCCATCTCATTCGAGTCAACATCGTGGTATGAACCATCATAAAGTGTAACATCAATATCTTCCATTGGGTAACCTGCAAGAACACCATTTTGCATAGCTTCTTCACAACCTTTTGAAACAGCAGGAATATACTCTTTTGGAACAGTTCCACCTTTAATTTCATTGTGAAAAACAAATCCAGTATCTGGCTCACCTGGCTTAACAGTAAGATAAACGTGACCAAATTGTCCACGACCACCTGATTGTTTTGCATATTTGTACTCTTGTTGTACTTCTTCTTTGATAGACTCACGGTAAGAAACTTGTGGAGCACCAACTTCAGCTTCAACTTTAAACTCACGCTTCATACGATCAACAAGAATTTCAAGGTGTAACTCACCCATACCTGAGATAATAGTTTGACCTGTCTCTTCATCTGTGTGAACTCTAAAAGATGGATCTTCCGCTGCAAGCTTACCAAGAGCTAGACCCATTTTTTCTTGGTCAGCTTTTGTTTTTGGCTCAACAGCAACAGAGATAACTGGCTCTGGGAAATCCATACGCTCAAGTACAACTTTCTCTGCACCTGTACATAGTGTATCACCAGTAGTAGTAGCTTTAAGACCAACAACTGCACCAATTTCACCTGCATAAATCTCTTTAACTTCTTCACGTTTAATAGCATGCATCTTAACGATACGTCCTATTCTCTCTTTTTTATCTTTTGTAGAGTTATGAACAAATGAACCTGCTTCAAGTGAACCACGGTAAACACGTACGAAAGTTAATACACCAACAAATGGGTCAGTCATAATTTTAAATGCAAGTGCAGCGAAATCACCATCATCAGTAGATGGAACAGCAACTTCAACTTCTTCATCATCCATCATAGTTCCCATAATTGCAGGAGCTTCAACTGGTGATGGAAGGTATGCAACAACAGCATCAAGTAGAGTCTGAACACCTTTGTTTTTAAATGCTGTACCTGGAAGCATTGGAACGATTGCCATACCAATAGTTGCCGCTTTAATAGCTGCAACAACTTCTTCTTCAGATATCTCTTCACCCTCTAAAAATTTCATCGCAAATTCGTCATTACCTTCAACTTCAGATAAAGACTCAAGCATTTTCTCTCTATACTCAGCAGAGATTTCTTCTAAATCAGCTGGAATCTCTTCTTCATGATAGTTTGAACCCATCGCAGCATCTTTGTCCCAAACAATAGCTTTCATTTTTACTAGATCTACAACACCAGCAAAATCTTCTTCAGCACCGATTGGTAATTGAATAGGAACCGGATTACCTTTAAGGCGGTCACGAATTTGACGCTCAACTTCGTAAAAATCAGCACCAGTTCTATCCATTTTGTTTACGAAAACAATTGAAGGAACTTTATAACGGTTACGTTGTCTCCAAACAGTCTCAGATTGAGGCTGAACACCACCAACAGCACAGAAAACTGAGACAGCACCATCAAGAACACGCATTGAACGCTCAACTTCAATAGTAAAGTCAACGTGACCCGGAGTATCAATAATATTTATCTGTTTACCTTGCCACTCACAAGTTGTTGCTGCAGAAGTAATAGTAATACCACGCTCTTGCTCTTGCTCCATCCAGTCCATAGTAGCAGCACCATCATGAACCTCACCGATTTTATGTTCAACACCAGTATAGAAAAGAATTCTTTCTGTAGTTGTTGTTTTACCTGCATCGATATGCGCAGCAATACCAATATTTCTTACATCATTAAGTTTGTGACTTCTTGCCATAGTTTGTACCTTGTTAATTAGTTGAGAGATAACCTCTTTTGTAAAGAAAACAGTTTTATTTACAAAAGAGGTCTATTATGGAAAAGGATTCTAAGCTTGAACTTAGAATCCTTTAAAAACAGTATTAAAGACTTACCAGCGATAGTGAGCAAATGCTTTATTTGCTTCTGCCATTCTGTAAGTATCTTCTTTTTTCTTGAAAGCAGAACCTTTATCAGTTGCTGCATCCATGAACTCATTAGCTAATCTCTCAGCCATAGTTCTTTCGTTTCTTTTACGTGCAGCATCGATTAACCATCTGATAGCTAAAGATTGTTGACGTACTGGGCGTACTTCTACTGGAACTTGATAAGTAGCACCACCAACACGGCGACTTTTTACTTCTATAATAGGCTTAATATTTTCAATAGCATCATTGAATGTTTCTATTCCTGATTTTTCACCACGTGAGCTTATGATATCCATAGCACTGTAGATAATTTTTTCAGCAGTAGATTTTTTACCATCCATCATTACTTTATTAATAAATTTCGTCAAGATTTTGCTTCCATAAACTGGATCTGGCATAACTGGACGAGTCGGAGCTTTTCTTCTTCTCATTGTTTTTCCTTCAATTATTTTTCAAATTTACTCAGAGAATTCATCTTCTCTGTCATCGCTTCTTACTCTAAAGAGTAATACTCAATGTTCTTCTATTCAGCTCTCATACACTTTCAAATCATTATTTGAGGCGAAACTAGTACCCAAAGGGCATGCCATTTCGCGAGCTCTCTGCTGAAGAGAACCAAGTGTTCAGAAAAAAATTTAGTTTTTTCTAAGTTGTGCTTTAACACTAAAACATAGTAAACCGTAGTTTGTTCGGGTTACCTGTTAAATTAAATAGTGTCTTCTAAAATAATAATCCTAGATTATTTTTTAGGGCGTTTAGTTCCGTATTTTGAACGAGCAACAGTACGGTTAGCAACACCAGCAGTATCAAGTGCACCACGAACGATATGATACTTAACACCAGGTAAATCTTTAATACGACCACCACGTACAAGTACGATTGAG
>JGI11705J14877_10000688_pt1 | contig 20694 bp, 25 predicted proteins | sample Etolaghawater15m_FD_14877 | JGI IMG/M metagenome (IMG submission 14877)
TCATCGTCCTTGTCCCCGGGTTTGTCACCCCCTTTATCTCCGTCCTTTCCGTCGCCCTTGCTTCCGGATTTGTCATTCCCTTTGTTCCCGGATTTGCTGTCCTCCTTGCTTCCGGCTTTGTCGTCGGATTTACCCTCGGACTTTCCACCATCCTTGTTTCCGGATTTGTCATTCCCGTTGTCTCCGGATTTATCGTCGTTTCCAAACTCTACACCCAGAACCGTGTTACCTTGATCTTCTTTGTCTTTTTTCCCTGCCGTCGAGAGATCGGTAAAGAAAAGAGGAACGAGAAAGGTCAATAATACTACGAGAGGCGTTTTTGCTATTTTCAACATCTTGATCCCCTTTAACTCAATTTTTAAAAAGATTAATATTGATGCATTCGTAAAAAGTCGAAAGTGTTCTTTTTCCGTCATTCCGGCGAAAGCCGGAATCCAGTGTTCTCAGGCACTTAGAAAAGCTCTGGACCCCGTTTTTCAACGGGGTGACGACTTTTTACGAGACTGTCAATATTGGGTTACAAGAAAAATAAAGTCAACTCTAGCATAACCAAAAATAAATTCAATTGTTTGTTAATATTTCACCTTATCGAGCCCTTTCAGGTTCAATATGCTCCGCGCCTCGTCAGGGGTCGCCGGTTCAAGGCCCAGTTCTCTGCCGATTCGAATGATTTTTTCAACCTGTTCCCCATTGCTCTTGGCCTTGACACCCTTTTCCAGGTAAAGGTTGTCCTCCAGGCCCACGCGGGTATTGCCGCCCATGAGCAGAGCCATGTTGCACATGCGAAATTGTTCGCGGCCGGCCGCACAAACCGACCACACGAAATCTTTCCCGAAAAGTTCTTTTGCGGTGTTCAGAAGGAACATCAGGTTGCCCACGGTCGCTGGTATTCCGCCTAGAATTCCCAGCACAAACTGCAGGTAAAGGGGTTTCTGAATATGACCTTTTTCCACTAGAAATGCCAGGTTATTGAGCATTCCCACATCATAGACTTCGAATTCCGGTTTGGTGCCTTCTTCGTTGAAATACCCGCTGAATTGTTTCAGGGTTTTAAAGGTGTTGGGAAAAATAAAATCCTCGGTCATCCCCAGATATTCGGGTTCCCAACCGTATTTGAATTCTTTGATTTTATCCAGTACCGGGAAAATGGCAAAATTCATGGAGCCCGCATTCAAGGATGCCAGTTCGGGGCTGAACCGTTTTACAACCGCCACCCGCTGTTCAGCGGTCTGCCCCAAAGCGCCCCCGGTGGTGGTGCAAATCACCGCGCTGGATCTGGTTTTTATTCTGGGAAGCAGCTCTGCAAAAAGTTCCGGCGTTCCAAAGGGTTTCCCTTCTTCAGGATCCCGTGCATGGATGTGCACGACGGCAGCACCTGCGTCGCTGGCCCGCCCAGCTTCTTCAACGATTTCATCGGAAGTGATGGGCAGATGGGGGGACATGGTGGGGGTATGGATTGCGCCGGTAATGGCGGCGGTTACAATAAACTTGTCTTTCATTTTTCTTTCTCTCCTTTACAATTAGGTGAAATTGAAGAATTCAAAAACCGCGAACACTTTCAACTGAAAAATGGGTGCCATTTCAGAATGGGTGTGCTAGGATAAGTGAATTAATTCACAACAAACTAAAAGTAGACTAGGAGAGGAGGAAAAATCAATGAAAAAAGTAGCGGTTGTGGGCTGTGGCGCATATATGGACAGCGGATATGGATGTCCTGGGGAATGGCGCTGCCTTAAAGCGGCGGCCATGGGTGAAGGGAAGTTTGATGAGCCTCACCAGGTGATGGCCTTTGTAAAATGCGAGTGCCCGGGGCGAACCCTAGTCCCCACTATGGGAATGGCCATGAAGCTCTCTGAGGTCAAGCCCGATGTGATTCATCTCAGTTCCTGTCTTGCCAATGCCAAACCGGGATGTCCCTATGGAACCGCCGAAGAATTTGCACAAATTCTTGAAAGCAACACGGGGATCAAGGTGATTTCGGGTACCCACGACTATCATTAGCCATCAGGGCGACATGTTACAAGCGTTCAGCACCTTCAGGTCAATGGGGTTAAGGTGCTAACGCTTGTCCGTATGGATTTTCTCTGCTATTTTTCCCGTCAGACCGGTTTTCTTTTTTCCAAGAGGCGTTGATGCCCTCGGTGGCATCTTCTGTGACGCGAAGGGCTGCAAACATTTCGTTGGCGTATTCCAGTGCCTTTCAGCCAATAGAAAAAAGCGTTGTATCAAAGGCCTTTTTGAGATAACGTTGGGATGTATTTTTCTGACTGGGAGAATATGGAATTCAGTCGCCGGGAATAGGGTGGCTGGAGTAGAAGCGGGCAGGATGCTGACATTTGAAGGGAGGAAACCAATTGGATACAGCCGTTCAAGGGATTGAAGATTTGGCAGGATTTGCGATGCAGGTGATCCAGGACACCGGAAAAACCGCGCTTTCCTATTATGGAAAGGGAGAACCCGGAGAAAGGTTCGATGAAGAACTGGTTACGAAAGCGGAACTTCATTTGACGGAATTTTTCCAGGACCGTTTAAGCGAACGTTTTCCGGAACACCAGCTCTACGCCAACAACCAGGAAGATTCTGGTTACTCCCATGAAGATAAACGGTATCTATGGGTTTTCGATCCCTTGGATGGGGTGGCCAATTTTCAGGGAGGGATTCCTCTGTGGGGGATGTCACTGGCGCTCCTGGAGAACTCATGGCCCGTTTTTGGTGTATTCCATATGCCCGCAACCGGTGATCTGTTCCATGCTCGCGCCGGTGAGGCCGCGTACTGGGGTGAAGAGAAAATTTATGCGGCACCCTCATCAGAAATCAATGACGAGAGTGTTTTACTGACTTATGCGCGGTTCAACCACCATTACCGCCCCTCCTTCGCGGGGAAAATTCGTAGTTTCGGCTGTACTTCCGCCCATATGTGCTATGTCGCTGCCGGTCGCGCGGAGGCGGCCATCATTGCCCGCGAGACCTTTCAGGATCTGGCAGCCGCCCGGGTGATTATTGAAGCCGCTGGTTTGAAGATCTGCAAAATGGACGGATCAGGGTTTTTCTTAAATGAGTTTATGAACGGAAAGAAGATCGAAGAACACCTCCTGGTGGTATCATCCGAGAGCCGGAACCAAATCCATGATTGTTTGATACCCGTCGCTTAGGCTACCGCTTCGAAAATTCATTCAAATAGATATTTGATAAATGCGATTCTGCAGTTATATTTATCAGATTGGGTTTTTGCTGCCTGATTCGGAGTGTTTTAGTGCGGGGACAGCCGATAACGGCATGGATTTAGGGAAACCATTACCGAAAAAGCCACCAACAATGGACAGTCGATGAAGAAAACAATTAAAATGAGAGAGATGCTGGATAACCAGAAAGGTGTCATCAAAAGGGTTTTTGCCACCGGGGATATGGGTCGACGGATCAGGGAGATGGGCCTTGTTCCCGAGACCCCCATTCAAATTCGTGGCCGGGCTCCCCTGAAAGACCCTGTGGCCGTCAAAATTAGAGACTATGTGTTGACACTCAGGAACAATGAGGCCGACAGTGTTCTTGTAGAAGTGGAAGAGGACGCGTCAAGTTAAAGTGTTGAACCGATGAAACAGAAAATCATTATTGCTCTTTCAGGAAATCCCAACGCCGGAAAAACAACCGTTTTTAACGCCATAACGGGCGCGCGGCAGCACATTGCCAACTATCCCGGTGTAACGGTTGAAAAAAAATATGGGGTGGTTCATCACAAAGGCTGGGAAATAGAGGTGGTGGACCTTCCGGGAACCTATTCCCTGACGGCGTACTCCATGGAAGAGATTGTGGCCAGGGATTTCGTGATCAACGAAAAGCCGCGGTTGGTGGTGGATATTGTTGACGCGTCCAACCTGGACCGGCATCTTTACCTGGCGGTGCAGTTCAAGGAACTGGGAGTTCCCTTGATCTTGGCCCTCAACATGGTGGATGTGGCCGAAAGCCGCGGCATCAAGGTGGACCCCGATAAATTATCCGAACAGTTCGGTGTGCCGGTGGTCCCCATGGTCGCTCGAACCGGTAAGGGAATCACGGATCTCCTGGATGAAGTGGTGGCGCAAGCTCCCAAGAGCCCCGAGTGGGTGAATGCTCCCATGAGCTACGGCATCGATATCGATTCGGGGCTTGACCGGATTTCGGCCATCATCGAAAAATCCCGCTTTTTCGACAAGAAATATCCGGCCCGATGGCGTGCCCTCAAATGCCTTGAGGGGGACAGTCAGATTATCGGGTTGCTGAAAAAAGACCCGGAACTGGGAAAATCCATCGCGGATATCTGCGATGATATTACCAAGCACTCCATGAATACCATGGAGGAGGAGACGGAAGCCATCATTGCCGACCATCGGTACGGTTACATTGCCGGCATCACAAAACAAGTGGTAAAGCGAAAGATTGAACTGCGCATCAATTTTTCCGATAAGGCAGACCGGATTCTCACCAACCGGGTCCTCGGCCCCGTTATTATGGGGTTTATCCTCTATGCCATCTATTCTTTTACATTCTGGGCCAGCGAAATGCCTTTGCTCTGGTTTGAAATGTTTTTTGATGGGCTCAAGAGTCTCGTAAGCGCTTTTGTTCCGAGCGGAATTCTCCAGTCTCTGCTCATTTCAGGGGTGATTGACGGTGTTGGCGGGGTATTGGGGTTTGTGCCCCTTATTATGTTCATGTTCTTTGCCATTGCCATCATGGAGGATTCCGGATATATGGCCCGGGTCGCCTACATGCTGGACCGTGTGCTCAGGTGGTTTGGGCTTCACGGAAATTCCGTCATGGCACTGGTGGTGAGCGGGGGCATATCCGGCGGGTGCGCTGTGCCGGGGGTGATGGCCACTCGTATTTTAAAGGATCCCAAGGAGAGGATTGCCACCCTTCTGGTGGTTCCGTTTATGAATTGCGGTGCCAAGCTTCCCGTTTACGCAATGCTTATCGGGGCTTTTTTTACAAAGGACAAAGCCCGAATGCTGTTTATCCTGACCCTTATCTCATGGGGGTTTGCCCTTTTTGCCGCTAAATTTTTAAGGGCCACGGTCCTTAAAGGTCCCACCACGCCCTTTGTGATGGAGCTGCCCCCCTACCGCGCTCCCACCCTTCAGGGGTTGCTGATTCATACATGGGAGAGGACTTGGCAGTACATCAAGAAGGCCGGTACCGTCATCCTGGCTTTTTCCGTGATTCTGTGGGCCATGATGACCTTTCCGAGACTCTCCGAAGAGCGGATTCAGGCCTTTGATCAAACCCGGGAAGAAACTACCATTGCATTTTTAAGCCAACAGGCAACGCCACAGTGGGTAAAAAACAAAGGGGACTTGAAGGTTTTGAACCGTCTCTATGACGGCCTCAACCGTAAAGAAAATGTTGCGGCCTTGCACCGGCAGCATGAACCCCTTCTGGAAGTAGCCCGAGCGGCCCTTGCACTAGAAAGGGGTAAGGGTGAAATGGCCGCATCCGGCATTGAGGAAAAATTTCTGGAACCGGGCGTTCGTTTCCTGAAATACCGACAAGAGATGGGCCAAATCGATACCCTGCAGCAGCAAACGGCGCTGAGGCGAACCATTGCGGGATGGGTCGGTACAAAGCTTTCGGTTGTTACACACCCTTTGGGGTTTGAATATAGAACAAACATTGCTCTGGTGGGTGGTTTTGCTGCCAAGGAAGTGATTATTTCTACTCTGGGCACGGCCTATTCCCTGAGTGATGCGAATGAGGATGAAGTCGATTCTCTTTCATCAAAATTGAAAAAAGATCCGGCATGGAATCCGCTTCAGGCGTTCACCTTGATTATTTTTATTATGCTTTACGTCCCCTGTGTGGCAACAGTGGTCAGTATTCGCAAAGAAAGTTCCTGGAAATGGGCCGTTTTTTCAATTTTTTTTAACCTGTTGGTCGCCTATGGGGTATCGCTTGCAATCCGTCAGGGGGGGGTATTTTTGGGCATGGGTGGGTAATCTCCGGAAACAGTAAACGCAAAAAAATTGCAAAATAGAAATTAATGGGGTTAATCAATATGGAAAAAATGCCGATTACAAAAGAGGGGCTCGAAAAGCTGAAAAGTGAGCTGGTCCATCTTGAAAAAATAGAGAAGCCCAACAACATCAAAGCGATCGCGGAGGCCCGTGCCCACGGAGACCTCAGTGAGAACGCCGAATACCACGCTGCCAAAGATAAACAGGGTTTCATTGCCGCCAAAATCAACGAACTGCAAGCCGCTATCGGTCAGGCGGAAGTTATAGATGTCAACGAAGGCCCCATGGATCGCATCGTGTTCGGCCGCACCATTTTACTTTACGATATCCAAGCGGATAAAGAAATTACTTATCAATTGGTGGGGCCCTATGAATCCGAGCCTGAAAATGGCCGCATTTCGATTAAGAGCCCATTGGGGCGTGGCCTCATCGGCAGGGAAATCGGTGATGAAGTCAAAATTAAAACACCCCGGGGTGTTCTGGAGTTTGAAGTGTTGGAAATCAAATGAGGTGTGAATATGGAAACCATAGAAAAACTGCATGCTGTGACCATACGGCTGAAAATTGAAGCGCAAATGCCCGAAGGAGAGGCTCAAGACCCCGTAAACCAGGAATTTGAATTCATTTACGGTATAGAGCATCAGGTCCCCACACTTGAAAAAGCATTGGAAGGTGCCGCGGCAGGCCATCAATTCAGTCTGGTGATCCCTCCAGATGAACTTTACGGTGCACATGATCCTGAACTGATTCGGGAAATCCCCAAAGAAGGTTTGCTTAAGCAGCGGGTTCGGGAGGGCCAGTATTATCGTCAGATGAAAATGGGTTCTTTGGTGCAGTTTAAAGTGCTGGAAATCAAAGACGATACCATTCTGGTTGATTTCAACAAGCCCACGGCCGGTATATCTGCTCTCATGAAAGGGGAAGTGCTGGCGGTCCGCAAGCCCACTGAAGAGGAAATCGCAAAGGCGGAGGAAAACCAGCATAAAAGGGAAATCGGATGCGGATGACCGATCCGGTTTGCAGAATTTTTATCCATGGGCTGGAAAGCAGCAATAAAGGGACGAAATCCGTTTATTTTCGCGAAAAGTTTCCGGATATGATCCTCCCCACGTTTGTGGGAACCCTTCCTGAACGGCTTTCAAGACTCGATGAAATTCTTTCGAATCAATCGGACATCCGGATTGTCGGATCCAGTTTCGGCGGACTGATGGGGGCACTGTTTGCCATGGCCAACGAAGCCAGGGTGAAATGCCTTGTTCTTCTGGCGCCCGCCATCCACATGATTCATCTGGCGCCGGGAGAGGTTCGAAAAATCTCAATTCCGGTCTGCATCTACCATGGCACCGGGGATGAAGTAATTCCCTTAAATGAGGTGGGAAAAGCCGCAGGGGAATTTTTTACCAATCTCACTTTCCACAAAGTTCACGACGACCACTATCTTCACAACACCTTCAAAACCATTGACTGGGAAAACCTTCTGGCGTAGGGGCAGGCCCCTGTGCCTGCCCGCTCCCCCGTACCTGCCCCGAGAGTGCCTGGGCAAGCCCTGACACAGGGCAAAGGGGATGGGCAACCACGGGGGGTTGCCCCTACGGTTCTTTCGTCCGGTTCTCCTTTTCCTTCTGAAGGGTATCAAACTGCGACACATACCAATCCATCTGGCGGCAAATACCCCGAATGATGCGAACCTCCCTGGCCCGCAAAGGAACCCTTGCCAGGAAACGACGAATATTCAAAAGCCAGTGTTCGGGATTCTGAGGATCCAGAAANCCGATCTTTGACAGCATTTCCCTCAAATGATCGTACATACCCTCCAGTTCAAAGCTGTTGGCCAGCCGGGGGATGGGGGTGTCTTGANGGGTTTGGTTCGTGGCAAGGAACAATTCATAGCAGACAATGACCACCGCCTGGGCCAGGTTGAGGGATGAGAAACAAGCCGTGGGAACCGTGGCAATGGTGTGACAGAATCGAAGCTGGTCATTGGAAAGTCCCCGGTCTTCAGGGCCGAATAGGATGGCAATGGAATTGTTGTGAGAGATGGGGATCAGTTTTTGTGCCAAAGATCTGGGGCGTGTGAGTGCGGGTCTTGAGGTGCCGATACGGGCTGTGGTCCCCACCAGATACTGAAATGGGACGAGGGCTTCCCGCAGGTCCTGATAGATATCCATACACTCCAGGACTTTTGTGGAACTGCCCGTAGCGGTCTTGTTCATACGGTCCGCATCGCAGTTTTTGGGGTCCACCAGCACCAGCCGTTCCAACCCCATGTTGTGCATGGCGCGGGCTACAGCCCCGATATTTTCAGGAATCTGGGGTTGAACCAGTACGATGGATACATTTTTCAGTGTGATTTTTGATGTCATTTTTTCAATAAATCAAGAATTTCGGCGTTGAGCGCGTCGCTGTCAAAAGAAAAGATGGCGATCCCTTTTCGAACCTTAAATGAGACCAGATTACATCCATACTGTTCTGCCACGGATTCCAGCATATCTTTAAACTGGCTTGCGTATGGATGGTCCTCGCTGTCCACTTCTGACGGGAAAAGATCCACTTCAAAGCAACCTGATGAAACTTTCATACCTTATCGTACCTCCAGAACATGATGACACCCAGCGCCATGACAACCGCCCCGGAAACAAAGATGGCGCTGAAATTGAAAAAGTCAAGGAGCAGACCTCCCAGAAGTGGGCCTGCCAGCATTCCAATGCTGTGCCCGAGGGCCAGAAGACCCATGATCGACCCCATGGACCCCGATTGCCTTCCTTTGATGACCCCGATGGCCATGATGGCGGGCAGCGAAATGCCGCCCGCCAGCCCCAGAACAGCGTTAATGAGCATCAGTTGCGCAAAGGATTCGGCATGGTCCAGAAAGAGCATGGCGAAAAGCGCCAGAAATCCGCCGAAAAGCGTCAGGGAACGCTTGCTGAAACGATCTGCGGCGTATCCCATGGGTACCTGTAGCAAACCACTGACCAGCACATTGACCATGACCACCAGGCCGATGGCCGAGCTGGAAAGTCCGATTCGGGTGCCTGCCAGAAGCGGCAAAAAGGTCCAGGTGATGCCGATGCACGTTGTGAAACAGGTGCGGAAGACAAAAATGGAAAAGACCGAGGGCATTTTGATCAAGTCCATATAATCAGCCGGTTTCTTCTGAGGGCGGGAAACAGTGCTTTTTATGGTGCGCTCCGTCGGGAGCAGGAAGAGACAGAGCAGAAAGCCCAGCAGTGTTAAAATACCCATGCCGGTGAAAGAAGCCTGGATATTGAGCCAGTCCTTAATCAAGCCGCCCATAACGGGGCCCGCGCTCAGACCACCAAAAAGGGAGATGTTGAACAACCCCATCAGACGGCCTTCCTTGGACGGCGGGATCATTTCCCCCACATAGGCTTGCGCCACCGGAAGTACCATGGCCGAAGCAAACCCCTGACCCAGCCGAAGAAGGATTAATGCTTCCACGCTTTTGCTTGCGGCGTAGAAAAGGGAGACCAGAAAATAGAGAAAGAGTCCGGTGGTGATGAACGGTTTTCTTCCTTTTTGATCGGAGATTTTTCCAAAGTAGGGCACAAAAAGGGTCCTGGTGAGGGAAAATGCGCCAAAAATCAAGCCGATCTGAAATCCCCCGGCCCCCAGTTCATGAGCATAAATGGGAAGCAAGGGCGCCACGAATCCCGCTCCCATGGCCGTAACGAAAATGGCGACGAAAAGGGTTGCAAAGATTTTGACATTGAGCACCGCCATGCTTTTCCAGACAAAATGTTTTTAAGCGTCATTTGTTAACCGGTGAGTCTCTTTTTTGGCCCAAAAAGTCCTGATGGACCCGATTCATCGGTATGCGCATTTCAAAGGGGGCATACTATAGGCGGATATTGATTACAACTTTTTTAAAACATTTATTGCCATGTTTGAAATGATGAAATAGACTCCTAAAGAAAAAACCCGTTTTGCCCCCTCATTGAGTGATTATGACGAAACTGGATTACATCTCTTTGTCCCTGATCTTTTTTTCCGTCATCACCATTATCCTGGGTATCATCAAAATTCACACTTATCCCGGTAAGGTCGCCAAAGCCCGCAACCACCCTCAGGAAAAAGCCATCGAGGTAACGTCCCTTCTGGGTCTGATCGTGTTTCCCCTGTGGATGTTGGCGCTCGTCTGGGCATACTCGGGCGCCGTGATCGGGGTCATGTACGCCAAAGTCGATGATGAACCACCAAAGGCGCCTTTGCGGGAGAATAAAAAAACGCCAGCCGCGGACGATGAGATTGGCGAGGCGCCGGATGAAAAACCCACACCTTGATATGATTCACGCACTATGGAACTCCTGATCTCAATCGCCTATTTTTTTCTCATCCGCTTGATATTTTTTGATTTCAAGTTGATGAAGTTCAACCTTTTCTGGAAATTTGTGGCTTTTGGACTCTGGATCGCCGCGCTGTTGACGGAAGTCCTCATGCTGGGACAATTCACGCCCTACAGCAAAGAGGCATTTGTTCAGTCCTATGTGGTTCAGATGGCCCCCGAATATGGCGGTCGCGTCAAAGAGGTGTTTATCAAGTCCAATACACCCATCAAGAAAGGGGAACCGCTGTTTCAGATGGATCCGGAACCCTGGCAGAACCGGGTGGATGAATATGAGGCGCTTTTGGCATCCGCGGGAACGAATGTTCAAAAACTGGCTCAGAAGGTGCTTGAAGCCAGGGCGGATGCGGCCCGTACGGGGGCAGACCTTAAAGGGGCATTGGCCAAATATGAAATGATCAAGCGAGCCGCCCAAAGAGATGCTGTGTCCAGAATTCGCCTTGAAGAGATTGAGCAGCGGGTGGCGGCTTTAAAGGCACAGACCCGGGCCGATAAAGCGACGGTCCGTACGGCCCAGCTTGCCTTTGATTCCGAGGTGGGAGATGAACACACCCAGATCGCGGAAGTTCTGGCCAAATTGGCAACGGCAAAATACCACTTGAAAAGCACCATCATCCGGGCGCCCTCGGACGGCTATGTTTCAAACCTCCAACTCTATCCAGGTTCTTTTATCCGCCTCAAGAATCCCGTGATGACCTTTATCAACAGTGAAGCGTACTGGATTGCGGCCAAAATGGACCAGCGGGGGATTCAACGGGTCAGACCGGGAGATCACGCCGAAGTTGCCTTTGACATGTACCCGGGTGAGGTCTTCAAGGCAAAGGTGGTGAGTGTCATCTGGGCCAACGGGAATTCACAGGGGGTTCCCAGTGGTCTGATCCCCAAAGAAGACTCCGTCAGCGGGGGGTTCGATTTCATGGTACGGCTTCATTTAACGGAAGAAAATCCCAATTATCCCGTCCGTTTCGGGGCCAGTGGACTGGTGGCTGTTTTTACGAAAGAAGCGCCCGATTTTCTGGTTCTGCTGCGTCAGATTGAGATTCATTCGGAAAGTTATCTTAAATACCTTTTCAATCCATTCTAGTTCGCATGATGAGGGGTTTCTTTAAACAGGGTTAAATGTGGTGATGTTGTCAAAGACAGGGGCTGTCGTGGTCGTTTTGGCCTTTCTGGCCATGGCCTTTTCCTCGGGTTGTGCGCCGGTAGGCCCCAACTACCAGAAACCCGACATCAAGACCCCGGATGCCTGGCATGAAGCCATCAGCAAGGAGATGACAAAGCAGCCCCGTGCCACCCTTCAGACATGGTGGAAGATCTTTGATGATCCGATCCTCGACGAATTGATCGAGCAGGCCAGGACGTCCAATCTGAATCTGAAAATCGCCCTTTCAGGTATTGCCGCATCAAGAGCGCGCCTGGGCGTCGTTTCCGGGCAGGAGTTTCCAGACGGCAATGCCGTTGGCTCGTTTACCCGATTCAAGCACAGCGACCACGGGCCCCTTAAACAATTGGTGCCACCGGATGGATTTGATGCACAGAATATGTTCATGCTGGGGTTGGATGCCTTGTGGGAGGTTGATGTGTTTGGCAGGATCAGGCGCCAGATCGAAGCAGCGGGGGCCCAATACCAGGCATCTATCGAAGATTATCGGGATGTTCTGGTCACCCTTTTTGCGGAAGTGGCCCTGGCCTATGTTGAGATTCGTTCCTGTCAGCGCCAGATTGAATGCGCCGAAGCCAATGCCGTTATTCAGCGAAAAATGTTGAAGCTGACTCGGACCCGATACGAGAGCGGCATCAGTTCCAAGCTGGACATGGCCCAGGCCCTGAGCAACCTGTCCAACACGGAAGCCGCTATTCCTCCATTTCGAATTCGCCTTAATTCGATCATGAACCGGCTTGCGGTTCTTCTGGATACCAATGTCGAGACCCTCCAGGCAAAACTGGGCAAACCCGCGCCGATTCCCCTTCCCAGGGAGGATATCGGCATTGGTGTTCCTGCTGATCTTCTGCGACAGCGGCCGGACATTCGGATGGCCGAAAAGGAGCTTGCCGCACAAACAGCCCTGATTGGCGCCGCAACCGCGGAACTTTATCCCCGTTTTGCCATTTCAGGATTTTTCGGCCTGGAAACGGGCTCTTTTTCGGATCTGGGCGGTGGTTCAAGCCTGTACTGGGGCATCAAATCACCGGTTAAATGGAATTTCTTTAGTGGCGGTAAAATTCGCAGCAACATCGCTTTTCACAAGGAAATCGCTCAGCAGGACCTTTTTAAATATCGAGAAACCGTTCTCAAGGCCATGGAAGAAGTCAAAAACGCCATTGTGGCGCACAGCCAGGAAAAAATCCGACGAAACTGGCTGCTGGCGGCGGTGGCGGCAACCAAAGAAGCCGTGGACCTGGTCGTTGTCCAGTACGAGACGGGATTGACGGATTTCAACAATGTTCTGACCACCCAAAAAAGCCTGTTTAACCAGCAAGACGAGTTGGTGGCCAGTCAGGCCAGCGTGGTGCTGAACCTGATCCGTCTGTACAAAGCGCTCGGGGGCGGATGGCCAATTGAAAATGAAGGCGATGTATCATGAAACACTTTTGGATCACAATCTAATGTGAGACAGCTTTTCCGCATGTCCATATAGATGGTTGTAATTTAGAACCTTTTGAAAATTTATCTTCTGCCCCAGATTCCAAATGTCTTAAACAGCCCATCTGCTTAAAAAACTTCCCTGCCAATACCGCCATATCATGTTTTTTTTAAATGAGTGCTGAGTCGTCTCGTGAGTTGTTTGAGACAGGATTGTATCATGGATCGGCGGATGGCCATTGAATCCAAAAGCAAAAACCTTTAAATCCGCTCAACTCCCTTTTAATACTGATCTTTTCTCTTTTATTGGCGAGTAGACATTTTTTGGCACGAAATCTGCTGTTACCATAAGATTATTTCCTTCAGGGGGTGCCGGGATGAGGCCGTGTGATGAAACCATAAAGAATACCATTTCTATCGTCGAAATGATGCTGAAGATTGCCGATGAGGGAGATATGGTTAGAGAGGACAATGGGTGCGGTGTCCTCTACGGTGTGCTAAGGGACTCCGCGTTCAAAATCAAAAAATTGGCGGAAGCTGAGAAAAATGCTCATATTAAAAAGGGATGGTGGAAAACCAACGAAGAAGAATGAAAGGGGGTGGAAAACCATGATGGGATTAGAAGAACTCAAAAGAGATGGAGACTTGGTTGATTCCGTTGATTGGAGTATGACACCTGAAGAGGCCGTAAGGCTTTATTTAGAATGGGGAAATAATTGGAGTGGTGGGTATTCCATGGTACGATCAAAGGATGATGCCATACACTATTTTGTTTTAAATACATGGGATGAATCACCCTTGATTTATTTTGTTAAAAGGGATTATGAAGGTGCTGTTGAACTGGCGAAATTCGAGGTACCTGAACAACTGAAAAATGAAAAAAAGTACGATATTCCGATTGCCAAAGGCGTTTACGCGGTAGACGGCGAATTGCAATTGTGGCTTAAAAAGGAATTGGATGTTGCATAATATCATTTTTTATAGGAGAAACAAATGGAAGATAAAATTATCAAAGCGATGAAGAAGGCGGGAAAGCCGGTTCGTCCTGGAGAAGTTGCGGATATGATTGGAGAAGAGAGTAAGGAAGTCTCGAAGGTCATTAGCAAATTGAAAAAGAACGGATCAATTATTTCACCCAAGCGGTGTTATTACTCTTTACCAGAGTAATAAGGAGGGCGGCAAATGGCAACACCCGAGCAGATGTATCAGTGCCAGACCACAAACTGTGGATATATTTACGATCCTGATAGAGGCGATCGGAAAGGCAAAATCACCAAAGGTACCCTTTTTGAGGATTTGCCTGAGGATTGGAAATGTCCGGTATGCGGTGCTACAAAGAAAATGTTCAAGCCGCTGGCATGATCAGGCCGGTTTCAAAATACTGACCCAATAAATTTGGATTAAAAGGAGGAATTCATTTATGAACCTGAAGGGAAGTCAAACGGAAAAAAATCTATTGACCGCATTTGCCGGTGAATCCCAGGCCAGAAACCGGTATACTTATGCTGCCAGCAAGGCCAAGAAAGAGGGATTCGTTCAGATATCAAGTATTTTTGAGGAAACTGCGGACCAGGAAAAGGAGCATGCAAAAAGGCTCTTCAAATTCTTGCAGGGTGGGGAAGTCGAAATTTCCGCTGCGTTTCCGGCAGGCGTCATCGGTAGCACCCTTGAAAACCTGAAAGCGGCAGCTGAAGGAGAGCATTTCGAACATACGGAGATGTATCCGGGATTTGCAAAAGTTGCCCGTGAAGAGGGGTTTGCAGCCATTGCCGATGTTTTTATGGCGATTGCGGTGGCCGAAAAGCAGCATGAAAAGCGATATAATGATTTGAGCGCCAATATTGAGGCCGGCCGCGTATTTAAACGGGATACCGAACAGGTATGGCGGTGCAGAAACTGCGGCTACATTTATGAGGGAAAGGAAGCCCCCCAAAGTTGTCCTGCATGCGCCCATCCGCAGGCTCATTTTGAATTGTTGGGTGAGAATTATTAGAAATTTGAAAAATTAAAAGGAGGGTATTATGGCTGAAAGACTGGAAGTTTACAAATGCGAAGCATGTGGCAATATCGTTGAAGTGCTCCACGGTGGTGAGGGTGAACTGGTATGCTGTGGGCAACCCATGAAGCTTTTCAAAGAAAACACCGTTGATGCGGCCAAAGAAAAGCACGTGCCGGTAATTGAAAAAACAGCGGATGGCATCAAGGTCAAGGTGGGTGAAGTGGCCCATCCCATGGAGGAAAAACACTACATCGAATGGATTGAGATCATCGCCGATGGTTCAGTCTATCGACAGTTTTTGAAACCAGGTGGTGCTCCTGAGGCAACTTTCAATATAAAGGCGGACCAGGTTACGGCAAGAGAGTATTGTTCCCTTCACGGACTTTGGAAGGCCTAGGCACGTTTTCTGTGTTAAACCTCAAAAGTCAAAAATAAATTACGAATCAATGAAAGGAGTCGCATATGTCAACACCTCAGCATTGCCCGGGTTTTGAACAAGCCAGAAATTTGAAATCTTTTACCTGCAAATGTCCCAGCTGCGGAAAGGAAAAAGAAATTTTTTCTGATGAGTTCGATAAAGAACACTCCTGCTCAGGATGTGGGAAGAAAATAGACTTTGCCCAGTGTACGCTGGAAGGCGGTAATTAACATATTCCAAAACCCTATCGTACCCTCGCAACAGGCCCTTGTGATGTTCCTGTTGCGAGGACTACAGTTTGCCTGTAATCCATTACCAATCCGATACCCTGGCGGCATTTCAACAAAACCTGAGCCGATTCAAATACCAAAATCGCAGATTTCCTGACAACGGCGCACATTCCGGGAGAGATATTCTTTGAAAAGACGTATTCGCAGGGAGTATATTCTGGAAATACTTTCCAAGGGCAACCTTGAAGTTGGCTTGTCGCAATTAGGATGCGAATCACCCAAAAAAGTGGTTAACGCCCTTTTTCCACTCCTTTACAGCCAGGATGAAACCATCAAGTGGCGGGCTGTTACGGCCATGGGCCTTTTTGTCCGGGATATGGCTCAGAAAGACATTGAAAGCGCCAGAAATGTGGTGCGCCGTCTCATGTGGAACTTAAATGATGAGTCGGGGGGTATCGGGTGGGGGTCTCCCGAAGCCATGGGTGAGATCTTGAGCCGCCATGAAGGGCTCGCCAAAGAGTTCGCACCTATTTTACTTTCTTATGCGGATAAGGATGGCAACTACCTAGAGCTGCCCATGTTGCAGCGGGGCCTCCTCTGGGGCATCTCAAGATTTTCAGAGGTGAGGCCGAATGTTGTAATGGGTTCAAAATCTCATTTTTTCCCCTATCTCCAATCAAAAGATGCGGCCGTGCGAGGGCATGCCGCCCGCATTGTGGGATTGATCGGGGCAGCGGAAGATGGAAACCGTCTTTTAGCACTCTCAAAGGATGACGCCGACTATACGACCTTTGTTGATGACCGATGCGTGCGGCGTCTTGTGAGTGAAACGGCCAGAGAGGCCCTTCTAAGACTGGAAACCCAAATATGAAAATATCCAAATTGAAAAGAACGAAACCATGCACAAACGGTACAGCGACCCCTATATGATGGGTATTTCAGTTTTAATGAAAGTTTTTTCGGAAAAAAATGAAAAAAGTGGCATATTTTGACTTAGGTCAAAGCAACGATTGTGTTGATGCGGTAATGTGGAAACAAATCATGGCCAAATAGATGGGTTCAAATAAAAAACAACAACCTTTAAAACCGAATTGAAAGGAGAAATACCATGTTTTGTTTTCAATGTCAGGAAACGGCGAAGAACCAGGGATGTACTGTCAAGGGCATGTGTGGAAAACCTGAGGAGACCGCCAATCTGCAGGATTTGTTGATTCACGCGCTAAAGGGGATCGGCATTTATGGAGAAAAAGCGGCTGAACTGGGGGTGCTGGATCGAAGCGCCGGTAAATTTGTAGTGGAAAGTCTTTTTTCTACCATTACCAATGTCAATTGGGAAGATAACTGGTTTATGTCTCGAATCCAAGAGGCGTTGACGGTCAGGGATGAGATTAAACGCAAATTCGAGGCGGCCTACCAGGAGAAAAATGGGAAAGCGTTTTCAGAGGCGCTGCCGGATGCCGCTACATGGTTTTCACCCGATGGGGCCACATACCAGACCAAAGCCAAGGAAGTGGGAATTCTGTCTTCTGAAAATGAAGATGTGCGTTCCTTAAGAGAACTGTTGATTATCGGCCTGAAGGGTGTGGCGGCCTATGCAGACCATGCGCAGGTACTGGGCTACGAAAATGATGATATCTACGGTTTCATGATGGAGGCCCTGGCTTCCACCACAAAGGACCTGAGTGTTGATGAAATGGTTGCTCTGGTGCTTAAATGCGGGGAGATGGCCGTCAATACCATGGCCCTTCTGGATGAAGCCAATACCGCCACATACGGTCATCCCGAGATAACGGAAGTGAACATTGGTGTCGGCCAAAACCCGGGCATTTTGATCAGCGGTCACGACTTGAAAGACATGGAAGAGCTGCTGGAGCAGACAGAAGGGTCGGGCGTAGACGTGTACACCCACGGTGAAATGCTGCCGGCCAACTACTATCCAAAGTTCAAAAAATATGATCATTTTGTGGGGAACTATGGCGGCTCCTGGTGGAGCCAGAACGATGAATTTGAGTCCTTTAACGGACCCATTCTGTTAACCACCAATTGTCTTATACCCCTTAAAAAAGACAATACCTACCTGAATAGGCTGTTTACCACCGGTGTAACGGGTTACCCGGGTGCTAAGCATATTCCGGCAAGGGTTGAAGGCGGAAAGAAAGATTTTTCGGAGATCATTAATCTGGCCAAAACCTGTGTATCGCCCACTGAAATCGAAACCGGAAAGATTGTTGGCGGATTTGCTCACAATCAGGTGCTGGCACTGGCGGATAAGGTTGTAGATGCGGTTAAAAGTGGCGCCATCAAACGTTTCGTCGTCATGGCCGGATGTGACGGCCGCCACAAATCCAGGAATTATTTTACAGAAGTAGCCGAGCAGTTGCCGAAAGATGCGGTTATTCTGACGGCAGGTTGCGCCAAATATCGCTATAACAAGCTGGATCTGGGCGATATCGGGGGTATCCCAAGGGTTTTGGATGCGGGGCAGTGCAATGACTGCTATTCACTCGCTGTAATTGCATTGAAATTGAAAGAGGTGTTCGAACTCGACAACATTAATGACCTTCCCATCTCCTTTGATGTCGGCTGGTATGAACAAAAAGCGTGTGCCGTGCTTCTGGCGCTGTTGCATCTGGGTGTCAAGGGCATTCGGCTGGGGCCCACCCTGCCTGCGTTTGTATCCCCCAATGTGCTGAAAGTACTGGTGGAAAACTTTGATATTAAGCCAACTGGCGATGTGACAGAGGATGTTGCGGCCATGATGGCTGGGAAGTAACAAATAAGCTGTTGGTTTTTAGTGCTTGAGAGTCCAAAGTTCTCGTAACTGGTTGAAATAATTAGGACCACATATTCGTTGTCGTCATTCCGGCGAAAGCCGGAATCCAGTGCTTTATCAGCAACATATGTTCTCTGGATGCCGGATCAAGTCCGGCATGACGGTAGAACTTTGGACTCCCGAGTTTAGTGCTTAGCCGTTAGCATTGCCTCTCGTTCCCACGCTCTCGTGTGGGAACGATGCAATTGCCCCTGAAAATCCAAAAAGGAGCAGCAAGATGAAAAAAATCGATATTTTCGCGGAAAACGATTTCAACGACCTCCATATGAGCCGACTGCTGGTCCATGACTCGCCCCACTTCAAAATCTTGAATTTCAACTTTAAGCCAGGCCAGGAACTTCCCATTCATTCCCACGATATTGAAGGGCAGTTGAGTATCGCTGTTATGGAAGGTGAAGGGTTTTTCCTCGCAAAAGACGGAGAAACCATTTCCGCCAAAGCGGGTGATGTTCTCATCAGCGATATCAGTGAACCTCATGGTATAAGGGCCACAGGCTCAATGCGCGTGCTCGTGACCATCGCACCCCCCATATGAAAGGGGCATTTCAGTAAATTTCATTCAGGGGATCCTTGTGGTCAAGCATGAGGACCCACCCGTCTATTTCTCCATCTACTTTCAGGATTGAAACCGTCACCTGGACGGCGATGTTGTTCATGATAAGGGCAATGTTTTTCCGCTTCAGTTGTGAGTCCTGTGCGACCATCTTTAAACCGGCCAGTATTTTCTTTTTTTCACTTGATGGGAAAACCTCGGTGATTCGATGCGATAAAACATCAGAGAGCGACTGATTCAAAATTGTCAGTGCCAGCTTGTTCATAAAGACGATTCTGGCATCCTTTTCCGCCACAATGATCCCCATTCCGGCGCTTTCAATAATTCCCTGCTGAAAACTCAAAGACTCCAGCAAATCGACTGTTGCCTGCCGGCGAAAGACCTTTTCCTGATCAAATAAGTCTTTGTCCGGTGTGGAGAGAAAGGGGTCACCTTCAACAAACGCCATGAATTTTTCCACATATTCTGGCATTTTTTTCATGGGGTGTTTCTGAAAAAAATAGTCCGCCCCCACCTCTTTCTGTAATTCCCGCAACTCCACAAGGGAATCCGAAACACCGATGATTGAAAAATCGACATTCACATATTTTTCCCTTACAAAATCAATAAATTGCTTACCATCAATTCTGGGCATGAGGATGTTGACGAAAATATAGTCCATCATTTGGTCTTCCAGTGCCAATATCCCCTGCTTACCGTCGTAGGCCTGAAAGACATTGAAACCCCTCTCCTTCAGCAAATCTCCCAGGAATTTCGCAAAAAAGAAATCGTTGTCAACAATCAAGGCATTTTCTGGCATGGTGAACCTCGGTTTGTTTAGTTAATACAGACCCGCCGTACTTCAGTGATGTCGGTTAGTCCCTCAAAAACTTTTTTGATGCCATCCTGCTTCAGGGTTGTCATCCCTTGTTTATAGGCTTGCAGTAAAAGGCTTTCAAGGTCTGCCCGTTCTTTTATCAGTTGTTTGATGCGAGAGGTGCCTTCCATGAGTTCATGAATTGCCATACGCCCTCTGTAGCCCGTTTGAGAGCAATCTTCGCAACCTACAGGGGTATAGAGCTTCAAATTTTCGGTATATTCAATCCCAGTCCCTTTAAAATGCTCAATCCCGTAATCCTTTACCATATCATCATAGACGTCCTTTGATGGATGATATGCCTTACGGCAGGATGGGCACAGTTTGCGAATCAGCCGCTGGGCCAGAACACACAAAAATGCATCTGAAAAATTAAGGGTGTTTAGACCCATATCCAACAATCGGGTGACGGTCTCCGGTGCGCTGTTGGTGTGAAGGGTTGAAAACACAAGATGTCCGGTCAATGACGCTTCAACGGCGATGGATGCGGTTTCAAAATCGCGCATTTCGCCGATCATGATCACATCGGGATCCGCCCGTAGAAAGGATCGCATCACACGGGCAAAATCAAGACCGATTTTAGGCTTTACTTCAACCTGACTCAGGCCCGGCTGTGTGATTTCAATGGGATCTTCTGCCGTCCATATCTTGATGTCCGGCCGATTGATTGCCCCCAACGCCGCATGCAGGGCAGTCGTCTTTCCAGAGCCTGTCGGGCCAGCCGCCAGTATTAACCCATGGGGCTGATGGATCATTTTCTTGAGGACGCCCAGGTTTCGGTCATTGAGGCCCATTTCTTCAAGCTTCATGGCGCCGGGATCAGCCAGTATTCGCAAGACCGCAGATTCAAATCCCCCTGAGGTGGGCAGGGTGG
>JGI11705J14877_10000689_pt1 | contig 20690 bp, 31 predicted proteins | sample Etolaghawater15m_FD_14877 | JGI IMG/M metagenome (IMG submission 14877)
GTTGTCGTAGGCTGAATTATGTAGTATACGAGAGATAGTGTAGGAGTAAGTAAGACCTTTGTCTATCTGTTCTTTGGTTAAAAACTTTTCATTATATATAGAAACCGTATCACCTGCAATTAGTTTAGTTTCGTAAAGAGGTGTTTCTTTAACGTATTCGACTACCCGTTTGTCGTCTAAATCGTATATAACTATCTCGTAAGCGCCTGTTGTTCGTATTTGTTTCATATTATTTACTTTCTGTTATTGTTATCTCAACCCTCGGGTTTTCTTTGTCACGACCAGATACTTCCCAAGTGGTACCTAGATGGTAGTTAACGTTGTCGTTGGTGAGAATACCTTCTTCTTGGAGGGTGTCTAGTAGGACTTTCTCCATCAAGGGTACTACATTAGATGCGTCGCATACGTTCTTGTAGTAGAACTTAATATGAAGGGTGAATTTGTCTATGATAGGACGAGTGTTAGGAAGTTGGTCGATGACTAATTGGTGGAAGTCGTTCTTCCATTTGCTAGATGTGTGGTAGTGCCAGTTACGATAGTTATTAAGTCCACATAACCAGACTTTATCAGGTTTTGTTTTTTTAGCCTCCACCCAATAAATTGGTAATATTATTGTTAGCATGTTTGTATATTTCCTTGAATTTATTGTAGTTAAAACATTCACAACTTCCAGGAAATTTTACTTCTGGTTTATGCTTGTGTTTTTTAAGTGTTCTATGTAGTTGTTTTTCTAAATCAAATATGTAATCAGAAGTATTTTCTACAACTTCTATTACTGTATATTTGTAAGGGATTGAAGCTAAACGATGTTTTAGTTTTCTAGCTGTTATACCTATTTTTATAAATACTTCATTTTCTGTGTAACATTGTACTACGTAAAGTTTAAAACCGGTAAAATCTTTACTATTGGCGCAGTTAGCCCATGAAGATTTGTTCCAACCTGTAGACTCATACCCGCACTTTCTACAACCGTTACCTTGTAGGTGTATAGAAGCTTGTTGGGTAAATTCTCCGTGGTGAGGACATATGATGGTGACTTTATCCGTTATTTTGGTATAGTTTACTTTAGAATAGTTATACTTATCATGATGTAGTTGTTTGGCTTCTAGTAAAAAGTCTTGTATAGGTTTTACGTTACCACTAGCCCTATATTCTATAGCACATTTATTACATCCGCTACCCTTTAAGTGAGAATACCCTTCTTGTAAAAAACTCCCATGAACAGGACAGGTTATTTTAAGTTTGTCTTTTAAACTTGTAAAAGAATCCTTATCGTAAATGTATTTGTTGTTGTGTATTTTGTACGCCCTAGCTTGAAAATTTTCAAAACTGGTAGTTTTAGATTTAGAAATTTTAGTACTTCTACATTTAGGGCATCCTTGTCCAGATAGGTGTTTAGAAGGTAGTTGGTTAAACTCTCCATGCAAGGGGCAGCTTATTAAAACCTTTTCCATAGCCTTAACATAGACAGTTTTATCATAGTTGTAGTAGTTATTATGTAGTTTATTAGCTTTTTCTATAAACTCTTTTAAGGTTTTACGTTTTGCCATTTTACACACCCTTGTTACTAAATAAGTATACATTATATCACAATTTTGAATTCTTGTTCCCAGTAAATTGGTANTGTAATCATGTAGGGTTGCTTTTTTGTCTGTGAGATANCTCTTGTTCGTAGTAGGGNATNTAGCTGTGCTCTGGTTGTTGTTCTGTTAAAAGCTCTAGCACTTTAGTTATGTGGTCGGTGTCCATTTCGGCTAGCGTGACGTACCTATGAGGTTGATCACCGTTAGGTCCGTATGTACCCCATTCGATGTAGTTACGAGCTGTTTCCCAGGGGTCGTCTGTAGTAATAGTTATAAGAGTTTGGTCTGTAGAAGTACCGCAACGTACGTAAGATTTGCCTCCATCTAGGAAGTAAGTTTTTTTATTTGCATCAACGTGAGATACGTAATCGTGTCTATCACGAGACACTAGTTTAGTTCCGTCTGGAGTTATCAGAGCGGAGTAAAGTATTTTAGACATAGAATGTTCCAATAGTTAAATAAGGTATTCTGGGTAATAAGTAGAGATGTATTCTTTGGTAGAAAGGCCCGTAGTTTTTTCAACAGACAAAGCTTTGTCGTAGATGTCAGAAGGGATATTAGCATACCATGGGGGCTGTATGTCTTGTTCTAGAAGCTGAGTGAAAGCTTTGTCACAAGCTATACCAAACTCAGCTTTTGCTTGTTTTTGATATTCTTCAGAAGTAAAGTCTATGGTATGTTCCGTATAATTCGTATGTTATTTGTAAATGTATACTTTTTTAGCAAATAATCTTTTAAAGAAGTTCCTAGTTACTCAACCATTTATAAAATTGTTCAAGTGTTATATTATCGGGCAATCTTTTCGATTTGTCGTCCATTCTATCGATGATTGACGATAATTTTATATCTCTTTCAAGCTGTATCGCTAAACTATACAAAACACATCTAAGATGACTATCGTCCATTCTATCTGCGTATAACAAAGCATGCTTAATTAAAATCTCTGGTTTATCAAAGACACAATTTTCGTTTTCATATTCTTTGATGAGTTCTAAAATAGGTGTATTTCTCATAATATAGTTCCTTATTGGAATGAGTATCCCATTGCCCTTATTTCTAAGGATTGCCGACGCATTACGCTCACTCGTCTAAGGTTTTTGATTTGCTACGCACGGAGAATTCCCTTAACTCCGTACAAGCCACTTGGGTACTCATTAAGAATAACACCAGACTCAGTTTAAAGAAGGGAGCTCCAACAATTAAACCTATCCGGTGCCATTTTTAATAAGTGCTTGTCTTTCCAAGCTGTCAGGTTCAGCATGGTAGGTCGATATACCTACACGATTTGTGCCTTGCTCGTATAGAGCTTCCAGGGAGGGGTTATTCTTGGACGATTTGGTACTTCATACCAGCGATGATGCCGATAATGTCCATGATTGGGTCAGCTAAGAATTCTAGCTCTGGTTCAGCTTTGACTACGTCTAAACCTTTCTGTGCACGTTGTTCCATCATGGTTAAGTACTTCATGATGTCTTTTTGTGATTTTATTGGTTGGTAGAAGAAGGTTTTCTCTTTACCAGTTACGATGATTTGCTCTGGTTTAAGTTTGCCTGCGTACTTGCCAAGTAATGATTCGACTAGTTCGTCAAGTTCATCACCAAGCTCTAAACGACCTTCGTCGATGACAGTGTGGTGGTGGTTTTTTTGTGATAAGAAGTGAACCATTTTTAGTTGTGAGCAGTAGAATAACATGTCTGTTATACACCCACCTAACATTTCGTAAGATTTCATTTGTTGATACCTAATAGTTAAAAACTGCATTATACCACGTTATTAGAAGTACGGCTAGAGCTCTGGGCCATGAGTAGGTATAGGCCGGTCACAACTACTCGTTATCAGGTAACCGTACTTCGAATAAAGCCTGGTGATTAATGAGCACTCCACCAGGAAAGCTAAATAGGCGAGGAAAAGCCCTGCTCGGTTAGATTAGGTTAAATAAATATTTCTGGGTAAGTTTTTTTATTGTAGTCTATCTGACCTTTGAAAAGTATAAGACTTTCAGGTGTTACATGTATGTGTTTATCCGCACGTGGAATTTGCATACAATCTGAAGATTCTCATCCAAGGGTCAAGTATGGTGACACGTTTAGGTGTAAATTTAACAATTTTTGTAACACCAGACCAGTTTTTTTCTTTAGATAGGTAAAAGACTACGTCATCTATATTCAGTGGTAGACCAAATCTGTCTTTCATATAAGTTCCTTAGTGTTTTTTAAAGTAAATACCTGTCTGTTCTGCTGTTTTAGACATACATTTGGTGCAGTCTACACCGCATTCTATAGAAGCGCCTTTTTGATGTGGGCATATAACTGCGTTAGGTGGAGCTTTGTCTGATGGACCGTAGTTTAATCTTCCGTAGTGGAATGAGTCTATAACGACAAAATTGGGTAAAGATTTGAGTTGTGAAAAGTCAAAGTTTTTAAGACGCTTTGTGTAGGTGTAGAATATGATGTCTGGAAAAGACTTTGCTATTTTATGCCATTTGGATATGTATGCTTGGTCGTAGAACTCTCCACTAGCATGAACACGAAAGTACTTAGGTTTTTTACGTATAGAAGAAAGTTCTTGAATAATTGTGTTAGCAAAATCTAGCTGTAAAGAAGCTTCGTAACGAGATTGTCTAGCAGGTTCTACTGTAGGGTAACGCTGTTGTTCACGTATAGCGTAGCAACCTTTACAAGTACGTCCACAAACTTCTTTGTTAGCTGGTAGGTTAAACATATACATAGTACTTAGTTTGGAGTTACCTTTTTGTATAAGTTTCATAACAAATCCTCTGGAAAGTAAAGTTCCTGAATTTTTGTAACTACTTTTTCTAGCTGCTCATATGTGAGTTTTTTACCTGAAGGTAGTACAATAAAGTCAGGTTTGTCATCTGTAATAGAAACAGTTCCTGTGTAAATGTCGTACGTATTTACGGGGGTAGAATATACGTTATGTATTTTGTTACTCATATAAAGTACTCCGGGTAGTCTGCTTTGATAATTTTGGTTATTTTGTCGTAAACTACAGGTCTATCTTTTGACCTTTTTATGAGTGTTTGAAGATTAGACTTAGACATGTAAAGGTTAGCGTTGTAGTGCGGTGATATAAGAGCAGCTAAAAGTATATCTGTTACTTCAGGTTCTATAAAGTAAACGCTTTTGTAGCCGCGCAACTGGTTATGTCCATGTAAATGAGATACGACCAAGCTGTGAAATTCTTTGGTGGCTTGTACTTCTTGTTTAGTTTTTGATGTATTGTCAATAAGTGTAAAAGAATTAAGCATAAAGAGATTCCATAGTTGTAGTTATATCTTCTAATGAAGCAGTGTCAGATAGCTCTGTTAAGTTAGCCCAGTCTAGACCAATCTCTAAACGAGCTTCGTTACGTACAGTTTGGTTTTCCATAAAGTCTGTTTCCATGATAGGTACGATGGTGTTGTTTAACCATTCAACAACCTCTGGGTCTTCCGATACCTGTAGGTATATAGAGTCATAGATAGTAGCTGTGACTTTAATGTCTTCTTGTAAACCTGCTTCATCAATAAGTCTGTGTAGTTTATTGATTGTTAGTAGGGTTAAGATAGACCAGAATTGTGCTGTAGCGTTGTTTAAGGTACGGATATCTCTGTCTGCATCATCTGTGTTGATGATACAGCCTAGACCTAAATGAATGTAACCTTGAGACTGAGCTGTGGGAAGTACGTATGTTTCACGATATTCTGTGATGCCAGGGTAAAGTACTTCATGATAGTTGTTAAAGATTTGCTCTGCTTCGTCTAGAGGTATTTTGAGAGTCTGACTAACTTTCTTAGGAAAAGAGCCGTAAGATAGACCGAATGTAGCTGGCTTGCCTTTCTGGCGTATAGCTTTGAGTTCGGGGCTAGTGTGGGTGAGTTCAAAGAACTTTTTAACGTCTGTAGTAGTGTCATTTGTTAGTTCCATGTGTTGGGCTATTTCGTCTTTAAAATAACCGTACGCGTTTAGACAGTGACCGTCTAAGTTTTGTAAGAATAAGTCGCATTTGTTTTTATCACGAGATAAAGATGCAATTACTCGGTCTTCTAGAGCGGAATAGTCAATAGTAGCTACTAAGAAGCCTTCTGGTGCTGTAAAACACTTTTTAGTAGGCTTGGCAAAGACTGAACCTGTTGAAGGCATGTTAAGCATGTTAGGCTGTGAGCTAGTTAGTCTGAATGACTTAGCACCGAATAACTTTAGTGAGCCGTATAGGTAGTCATCTACAGTAAATTTGTAGAAAGCTTCTATAAAGTTGTTACGTATGATAGCAGCTGTTGAATACTCCATAAGAGTATGAGTAAGCTGTTTTACGTCCTCATCTAGAGTTTCGTTGTGGATACGTTCGATTTCTTTTTTGTCAAAGCTAGGTAAGCCTGTTTTCTTCGACATGGTTTCTGACTGGATACCTATAAGAGCAAAAAGCTGTTGTTTTTGTTTAGAAGAGCCAGGGTTGAACGTTTGTAAGTCTAGATCTGGGTTGTTAATTTGGTTGACATACTTGGTGTTGTACATGTCAGCTTTGTGTTCGGCTAAAAGCTGCATAGCTTTAGCTGCAATAGGGTGAGCTTCTGTAAGTTCCTTGTTTAGTAGTTTGCGTAGCAAAGGGCGTGTAGTTGCTAGTTTCTTTACTGTATTAGCTGGCCACTTTGGTACGTCTGTAGGAAGAAGCTCTGTTGGTTGTGTTAGGTTTTGTTGTTGTGCGTATAAGTACATGAAGTAGCTACGGTGTACTTGGTCGTTTGCTTTGAATGGTTTTAGGTAATACTCTGAAGTACGGAGTTTAGACTGGCGGTCTTTGATGTACTTAGCTAGGTAGGTTTCGTTTAGTTGAGTATTTAACTGGTCTACGTAAGGGTTGTTAGCTAAGTCTACCTGTACTTTAGCTAGTTGCTCATCTAGTACGACCTCTAAGTCTGCTACTTTGTCTAGGTCTATGTGTAAGCCGTTGTCCATGATACGTACTACATCTACGATGAGGTGTTTAGCTACGTTTTCGTAGAAGTAGTCAGCTGGGTAAGTAGCTTTACGAGGTTCTGGTGCTGGTAGTAAGTTGTGAGGTAGCATAGATAATTCCTATATGTAAAGTTCTGGGCGGTTTTGTTTTATCTGTTCTGTAGAGATACCGACAGCAAGAATTTTTTTAGTCTTATTTCCGGTAATGTAGTTTGTAATGTAATTAGCTTCTGTGATACTAAAAAAAGATGTAGACAGTGTTTTTATAGTAGATGAAGGAGTTGATACAATGGAGTCACTTTTCTGGTAGAAGAAATAATAAGTGTTGTTAATCTGTACTCGACATAGTTTTACAGTAGGGCCTTGCGTTTTATTCATATGTACAGCTCCGGGTAAGTTTGCCTGAGTAGTTTTATTGTAGGTGCCGAAGCTATAATGTTGGTTGAGGTTAGCGATGACATACAAGAAAAGTCTAAACGCTTGTTAAGATATGTAGGGACAGCGTTTAGGTTAGTTTTGTATGTCGTAGTATAAACACCGTTTGAGTAAAAGTAGTAGTGTACGTTTTCAGTTACGCTGTACTTGTGCAAATGTATCATATAGAGCCTACTTGTTTATTGTAGTCTTGTAAGTCTAACCAAAGTTTGTACGTAGCACAAGCGTCTGTAGCAGCGTAGCGAATGTTTGTGTCATCGTACATTTGAGCTAAGGTAAAGTGGTCAGCAGATATACCCCAACTACCGTACTGGTTACCCATGAGGGACTTCAGTTTTGTGTCTGCTTTGTAGGATTCTACATGGTTCATTAGACACTTGGCTAGGATTTGGGTGTCTTCATAGTTAAGCGGTACATGACCAGAGAAGTACATCATTTGGCGGAAATCATAGCCTGCGTTGTGCCAAATTTGCTTTTTAGGTGTTGTGGTAAGAAACCGTAAAGCAATGTTGGTGATAGCTGGGTTGTCTAAGACTAGTACAAATGAGTCTGAAGGTGACCAAGCTATGGATAGGTGTGTTAGTTGGCAGTGTGATGGATGTCCTAACGGAGTAGCTTTGAGTTTAGACTGCAGGGTTATCTGTTCACGTTTAGATGTACTTTGCTCTTTTTGTAGGGCGAATTGCTCTAGTTCTTCAGGCAAGTACTTAACAGCTACTTCGAAGTCAGCTGCAAACAAGTCTGGTAAACTGCGTAACCATCTGTTTGCTATGGTGGCGTTAGTTGTAGATTTGTAGTTTACTTTGATAGTTTGCATAAGGTATCTTTATATAAAAAATTCTGGGTTTTCTGTTTTAAACTTGCTAAGTAGTTCTTTTTTTGTATCTAAAGTTCGTAATTTTTCTATACGATCTGTTAAAACATTTATTTGCATACTTGAATCTAGTATAACAGATGTTTTTGCTGTATTCAGCTGAGCAAGTTTTGTATGTAAAGCTAGTTCAGGCGAAGAAAAAATACTGCAGTAGAAAGCAGATACAAAGTCAGGAAAAGAAGTTATAATTTCTTCTTCTGGTCTCTGTCGTATCATTTTGTTAGTTAATTTTGCTTTTGTTTTTTGTTTAACGATTTTATCGTTTTTAATTACAAATACGTTACCTGTAGGAGTAAAAGGTATTGTATAGCTACAGTGTTGGCCTTCTGTTTGTCTAGGAGTAAGAGTAATCTCATAGGCACGTAAAGAAGTCCCAACTAATTTAGTATTAGAGTAAACTTTGGTTATTGGTTCTGTTAGATAGTACTTTTTCTCTGTCATATTAATAGCTCCGGGTAGTTAGTGTCAAGCACTGTTAGTTTGTTGTCTATAATAGCAAATGAAGCTACACGAGAAGATGTACTGCCGTTACCTCGTGTAGTGTACATGGTAAGTATGTCTGCACCTAAAGTAGAGTTGTAGGACATAGATACTTTACCGCCTAAGTCCCAACCTTTAGCTTCTGACTCTATGCCTGAGTTTTTAGAGCCTGTACGAGATGTTTCGCCTCGGTTGCCTTGAGTAGTACCGTAAAAATGTGCCATGTGTTGTTCCTTATATTAGGTCTTCTGGGTAATGCTCTGCTAAGAATTTGTGTAAGACATCAGAGAAGTACTTCAGATGAGAAGCGTTGTTGAGTGTTTTAAGTGCCCTAGTGCAAGCTACGTAGTAAAGATTAAGTGATTCTTTCTGGTCAGGTAACAGGATTGGTTTATCTGTATGCTGTAAGTAGTGAACAAGTTCTGTAATAGAGTTGTTTAAATCATCACCTAATGTTACTTCGTCAAACTCCAAACCTTTACAGCTGTGAGCTGTAGTAAGTGTGTAGTTTTGCTTTGTGGATTCATGTTTTTTAGCTTCGTAATAAGAAGATACAACTTCTTGTTTACCGTGCTGAAGTACTGCTTTACATGCTGATACAAGCTGTACATCGTCACTGTACAAGTCTGCTAGGTAACTGAGTGGGTTTTTGAATAGAGTACGTACGCGTTCGTTTTCGTACCATTCGTTGAAGTCTGCTTGAATATGAAGATACTGCGGGTTAGTAATGCGCCCATTGTGCTTCATACTTGAGACCATCATCGGTATTTTAAAAATTTCTGATGCTTTACGTGTTAATCCGTAAGGTGTACCAGCTTTATTAAGCTTGATGATTTCTCCGATAAGAGCACCGTTTGTACGTGTAATGTAACCACGAGTGGTTATGGTTTTATCTTTGACTGGAATACCTTTGAAAGCCATATTTGGGTCAAGATAAGCTTTACAGAAGGCTTCTATAGGTACGGCTAGTTTATCTGGGACTCGGAATGACTGAGATAGATGAAAAGTAGTACCTTTGTCTGCTAGGGTTTCAAAGCAGTTTATAGTGTGGTTGAAAGTGTAAATGTTTTGGTAAGGGTCACCAACAGCTACTTTCTTTTTTGACGGTAAAAGCATAAATATTTCTGCTGTTACAGGGTTAACATCACCAGCTTCGTCTAAAAGTATAAAGTCGAAGGGGGCGTATTTAATTTGACCTTCTGCTAGACCTACATGAAGCATTTTTAGATAGAAGTCGTGAGTTACGTCTAACTTGCCTTCTGACATCATGTTTAGGTACTTAAGGCAGTACTTAGTTAAGTTAGTTACGTCAGATTCGTAGTTTTCTGCGAAATCTTCGTAGTGGATGTAAGAAGATAGACAGTATTCACGGATGAGGTCTGCTACTAGGCACTTTGCTTCGTATGGGATTTTTTCTTTAACTTCTCTGTAGCCAAAAAAACCTACTTTGTATTTATTAGGTTTTACTACTGCTTGGTAAGCTAAAGAGTGTGTAGTAGAGCAATTAGTTGTAGCAGGAAATTGCTTTTTAGAAGCTGTAGCAATACTTTTGTTGTAAGCCATGTAAAGTCCTTAGTGTGAGGGATTTCAGTGGCGATTGCTTTGAGTAGTGTAGTTTTACCAGAGCCTGCTACGGAGCTAACTAAGACAAGACCGTCGTTAGTTTTTAGGTAATCTACTGGTTTTTGTTGTTCTTTTGTTAGGCTCATATTTGCTTTTCTTTGAATGTGGATGACACCCCCTATGGAGATGTCAATAGATTAAGTTAGGCTTCGAATTTTGTCGATGCTAACTTTGTTACGAGATACCTCACCGTAGTCTTTGTGGTAGACAATGCAGTGCATGTCTTGACCAGAACGGTAACCTGATGAGTAGTGCCATGTGTCTTTACCTGTTAAGGTACGGAATGTTTCTACTACGCAGGATGGGTACTCTTTGACAGACTGGTGATGCACATGTCCAGTGATCCAGTAACGGTAATTTGTGGATGACCAGATTTTTGCACAATCTACGGACATGACTTCGCCTAGTTTGTCAGCTTTTACTTGGTGTCCGTGAGTCATACCAAGAAGTACTTTACCGAATTGGTGGTAATATAAATCTGTGGGTGAATCGTGGACGATAACACGAGGTTCATTACGGAAATAAGCACGTACGTATTTGTTTACTACGAGGGCTGTATGTTCGTTATGGTTACCTGCTACAGAACGCCAGTGTACAGTTTGGTGTTTTGTGAGAGCGATTGATACTAGTTTAGTTGCTAAGTCTAAGGCTAGTTCAAGTACTTCAGCAAATCTACCATCAACGTCTAATGCGTTGCCTGATTTAGCTGTTTTGTTTTGGTTGTTATCTGAGTGCATGTAATCACCTACGTCGATGATAAATGCTTCTTTAGTAGAAGGTGCTTGACTAACTAAGTATTCGACTGCCTTTGTGTGATCATCCATAATGATCTGGTTGTTTGAGGTATTGTCGGTTTCTTTGTTGTTAGCGTACATACCTAAGTGTACATCTCCGAGGGGATATACAGCTAAGGTGTCTTCTGATAAAGATTGAGGTTCAGGTAAAGTTGTAGCCGGAGCGTAAGGTAGTCTCTTGATAAGAGAGTCTATAGCTTCGTTGAATGCGTTTAAGGTGTTTTCTTTAGCTACATCGGTTTTAATCCATTGCAGTTGTACTTCACCAGCAGCATTAAATAGGGTAGAACTACCTTTAAGTTGTTCACCTATGCTTACTTTGTTACCTGAATCTAAAGATAAGTAACCCTTAGCACGTAATCGATTTAGTCTTGTTTCTACACGAGATTTGCGATTATCGTAGTCTGGGTACTTAGATTTGAGAGCTTTACGTAATAGTTTAACCGAGCAGTTGTTTTGCTCAGCTAAACTGATAAAGTCCTCGTCTGATACGATAGACTTTGACATAAAATCTCCTTATGCGCTACGACCAAACTTTCTGCGAGGTGCTGTAGAAGATGATGCTTTAGGTGCTGGAGTTCCACCTTTAGACTTTGCTGCAATCCACTCTTTGATGTCTTCTTCTGTTAAGCCATCTCTGTAGGTAACTGCGTCTGCGTATTTTTCAAGTACGATAGCAAGTTGTTTACCGTGGTCTTCACCTTTAACGATTTCTTGTGCTGATGCACCGTCTTCGTCAAAGAAAGCTACGATGTTTTTACGCTCTTGGATGTTACCGTTGTACTTAGAGTACTCAAACTTGATGTGCATTTTTAAAGGCATATCTGTGAAGTTGTCAATAACTAAGAAAGTTTTTTCTGTGTTATCTTTACCTACAGTATGAGTTTGCTCTTCTTCGATAAAGTCGTCACCGTCTTCCATACCAGCGATGATAGCTAGCTTGTTAATAAGGGCTTGACCGATTTCGTTAGCTTTACCATCGTTGTTTTGGATGTATGGGCCGTAAAGAACTGTGTCATTACCGTTGTAGTTTACGTTGAAGTTCATCTGTTCTGCACCGTTTTTTGATGCTTCTACAGATGCAAAGTTGATAGTTACGTCATAAACCCCTGAGTTATTGATGTAGCCGCTGCCACCACCAGATGTTTCTTGAGTTGCTTCGATTGATTTTTGTACTTTAAACATTTGTATGTTCCTTTAGTTGGTTATAGTTCGTTATCTGCGATAGAATCCGCATTTGATAACAAGGTATTGATGTGGTCTTGTAAGTTGAAGTCGTTTACGTCGATAGTATCGGGTAAGCTTTCTTCTAATGTACGTGCAGGGAATTTACCTGAACGGAAATGGACTGTACGTTTGTTTGATTTTTGCTCGATAAAGATGGCTTCATCAACTTCAGCATAAAATCCACCACGTTTAGCAAATGAACCAGAAGCTACTAAGTTATAGCGTGAAGTATCTGGGTCGTACACTGCGTGACTGATTAAGANTACGTTCATGTCTGATGCAATTAACGAATCTTGGATAAAAGATGTGAATTTGTTGATTTCACGGTTAAGGTTAGTGTAAATATCAAAGTTGTTGTACTTACGATTACAGTTATCTGAAATAGTATCAAAGATTTTGGATACTGAGTCAAATACAATAGTGCTTGGGTACTCTTTGAATTTTTCGTGGTATGCTTCTACTTTTTCTGAAATTGTGTCGATAAATGAATCAACGTCTTCAAAAGTATTGACAGTAGTGTGCGGGGTTGGGTAAGGGTAAGATTTACCGTCATGGTAAATAACCAGTGAGTTTTCTAGGTTACGTGTTAGTGAAGTTTTACCTGCACCAGATAAACCTGAGATTAATTGTTTTACACTCATATATGCTCCTTTGTTGTTGGTTAGATTAAGCACTCTGGGTACTTGTTTAGGGTTGCTTGGTTATTAGCTAAGATAGTGTTAGCTTGTTCTTTGGTGATTTTGATAAATTTGTGTCCGGGCCTACGCATTTTTTTAAACGCGTAGGCTTTTGAGTTGTAATCCCAGCGTTTGAGTGATACTACGACAGTTTGTTTATTAACTTTAACTATTTGAGTAATAGTGTTAGTAGGCACTTCGTAGTAACCTTGACAAAGCACATAATCACCTACGGTAAGTTCTTGACCAAACAAATCTAAAGCTAAATCGTATCGCCAAGCGTCAATTTTTGCAATGTTACGAGCTTGTATATTCATAGCTAGTCCTTTTTAAATAGTTTAGGTTTTTTAGGTGCTCTGAGTCTGTTGTCTTGGGCTAAAATGTGACGATATTCTGGGTTTGAGTTCCACAGTAGTACAGATTCAGCTACTACTTTAAGTACGCCTTCAATAATTTGCATAGATTCGTCTGTGACGGGTTCTGTAAGCATATGTGTTTGTGAAGGGTAGTCTTTTAAAGGTTTGCCTTTATCGTTGAACCTGCCTGTGTTGTTGCGAGTTATGTAGACAAGTCTGCACTGAGATATAGGTTTGCCTTGTTGGCGGAGAATCCATGCGTAAGTCATTTGCTGGAACCAATACTGGCGTGGGAACTTAGCAGGTAGACGTGCTTTGTCTAATGAACCCATAGTTTTCCAGTCAGTTATAGTGCCTCCGTTATTAGCAGAGTACATGTCTATAGAGCCAGCTGCAACTACACCCGAAAGTACTTCAGCATGAGCGAAGAGTTCGCACTCAGGTTTAGTGATAGGTGTATTTGCTATGAGGTCTAGTAAAGAGTTAATCATGTAAGGATGTTGTTCGTTAATGATTGATTTCTCTACCTCTGGGTCTGTAATCGAGTTGACGTACTTAACAATAGCTGAGTTATCTACTCTGCCTGTTTCAATAAACATTTGAGCTGCAGCATGTACACAGTTACCTAGATGGGTTGCTGTAGATCCTTGAAAGCCTGCTTCTCCAAGTAGGTGTTCTCTGTACCACTGATTAGTTTGGTCAAAGAATTTGCTTAGTTGTGACGGGCTAATACGAAATGTATCTTTTGGGATAACATCTGAGCCATTGTTGTAGCCGAAATAGTCTGGCATATGTAGTTCCTATATTTGTAGTTCTGGGTGTTGCTTTATCCAATCTTCATACTCTTGGGCAGTACTAAAGCCTGCAATTAAATTAGCATTAGTATACTGAAAAAAGTCGTCTGTCCACCAACCGTGTACATAAAAACTTGACTGCGCTGCACCGTCAGTAGAAAAAGTAGAAGGCAAAGCAACAGACCAACTTTCTTTGTTATAATATTCCCTGTCATCTTTTTGAAGGGATAACAAGTATTTTTTATCCTCAGTGTGTTGAAATACACGTAAAGTCATATAAGTTTCCTAAATAAAATACTCTGGATAGTCAGCTTTTAGTTTGTCTGGTGCATCTTCTGTGTCAAAGTCATGTACAATAATCTCTTTTGTATAGGTCATGTCTATGTCGGACAAGTCTGCACCGTAAGTTTCTGTGTCGTCGGGATCTTCGCCTTGACGTATAGCTGCAAGTAAATGTGTGTTTGATTTTTCGTAGCTTTTAAACAAGGCGTTGAAATCGTCTACAAACTCGTAACCTTCGTACCATTTATATTCTATAAAAGTCATACAAAAGTAATTTTCGTCTGAAGATAAACTGTCAGGTACTAGGTCATGGTTGTTAACTATTTGCATGGTTGAACCAAAAGTGTTTAACGTACCTTTGATGTAAATGTCTGAGCGGTAACCCATAAAAGTTCCTTTAAATTAGTAGTTCTGGTGCGTAACGCATAAGAGTTGGTTGATAGTATTTAGGAGGTGCTCCATTTAAGTTGTAAGCTGATACTAAAGCAGTAAACTTTTTGTGACGTTCAGCGCGGTTAGTAATAGGACATACATAAGTAGCATACATTTGAAGTACGTGAGATGCTTTTTTGTAAGTTTCTATTTCTGACTTTTCTACTAGTGTTACTTCGTATGTACGTCTGTTAAGTTTAAATAGAACTCGGCTTGGTGAAAAATGATAGGTATTTGTTTTTACACGGTAATCTATAGAGTTGTGGATAAGCACGGCTTTTAAGTCTAAGTAGTTATCTTCAGAACAAAATAAATCTATGTCTGAGTGCTTAGTGGCTCCACCGAAAACGGTAGAACCAAAAGGGTACGTAAGCTGTTTAATTTCTTCAGGTAAATTGTCGTAAAATTGCCTGGTTTGAGAAACAGGCTGTTGAGGAGCAAAATATTTAAAGATGTTCATGGTTTATCCTTGTAGGTAAAGGTCTCTGCACTGATCTTTTAGTTTAGCGATACGGTCTTCGTCCATAGAGCCTTTGTCAGTAGACCAATATTCGTTGACGTCGTCTATAAGAGTGTAAGCTTCTTCCATAGTAGCGCCTAAACGTTTAGCATGTTGGAGCATACGATACATGTTTAGTGAACCAGTACCTAACGGTGCTTCGTAGCAGTACAAGAAAGTAGACATAGGGTCTGAAAGTTGGGCTTTCATTTGAGCTGAAGAGTAGCGAGTTGGTTCGATATCTACGTGCTCTTTGGCTTTCATGACGTACTGACGTACTTCTAGAGGTTCACCTTCCAAGTTGGATAACAGTTGTCTACCAGAATAGGAGAAGAACGGTTGAGCTTGAGGTAGTAAGTCTACGTTTAGTCCAAGGTCTTCTGCTACTAGTTTGTAGAAACGTCTCCACTGAGTAGGGTCTAAGTTGACAAATGAGTCAAGTTCGATAAGGATACGGTACTTGTATTTGTTGTTAGGGTCACTAGATAAGCTAATGTGATGGTTATACGCGCTAAGAGTGAAGTGAGCTTCTTCAATAGACATAACTGTTTTGTCTACGTCGAACACAATCCATTTGGTACCGCCTATGATGTTGTCACGTCCACGAGNGTTGTCTTTGTACACAAATGGAGAGTAAGCGTAATCGCCTTGTAGTAGGTCGCCAAGCTCTTCAAATGTAGCTTCGGTAACGTTGTAGCCTGAACGAGTTAAAGAGGCTGTGACCTGCTTAGCTTTGTCGATAGCTGCTTTGTCGTTTGCTGCTACAGCTTTGTTTAAAGCAGTGTTGTCAATATCCATGAAGCTAACTTTAAGTACGTCAGTTTTAATGATACGTTCGTATTGGATAGCACTGTTCTGATTTACTAAACTGTAGACACCTGTAGTGTCGTAGCCTGCACACAAAGTGATAAGCTCTTGAAGTTTAGATGTGTTTACAGATTCGATAAAGCCTTGTTTTTTGATGTCGTGAATACTTATGGTAGCAACACCTTCTGAGTCAGTAAGTGTGCGTAAGTAGTCAGCAAAGCGTTCGTGGTTAGACTTGTTCATGTCACGTTCAAAGTGTTCCATGTCTGCGTCAAACATTTCTGCAAAACGCATAGCTTCGATGTAGTGACGTTTAGTAAGTACGTCTGATTTGTCTAGAATAGCAAATGCACCCGCTAGTTTAAGTGCTTTCCACTGTAAGTGTCTACGAATAAGTGCGTAAGTAGATTCTTGGTTAGGTAAAGAATCAACTAAGTCGTTGTTGTAACGTAAGTATGTTTCGAATAGCTCGAATACTTCTTCTGATACTTTAATATCTTGACCTAGCTTGTTGATGTTGCACTTAGCAATATTTAAAATAGATGTTTGCATGATAGCACGAGCTTGCTTTGATTCGTTAGCGATATCTTTTTTATGCTTAAGCATAGCTGATACAGATTCGAATGTAGGTTCTTCAATGTTTTCTGGTGTGTAACAGAACCATGAACGACGAGCTAGCTTTGACATGAATGCAACTTCGAACTTTTTCTTAGTTGTTTTGTCGTATAGTAAGTGACCAGGTGAACCTACAAGTAGGGCTGATACTGGTTGACCACTGATGGCTGAGCTACGAAACTCTGCGCCCTTGGTGTATTTGGCTTCTTTGTCGCCTGTGTCATAGACTTCGGAAAGTACCTTGATGTTAGAAAGCATGTCTTGGTTATACGCTAACTCATCTGAAAATTCGCCTGAGTAGATGAAGCCAGATGAGATTTCCAAGTTACCGATGTCGTTGATATGCTGGATAAGACCAGGTTCTGTGGTAGGCATGATGTCGATAGGTGGGATAGAATCCATGTACGGTTTGTAGATTTCGAATTCTTGGTACATGTCTTCACCGGCATCTTTAGCACGTTGTTGAGCACGTTGGACAACTTTGCGTTTGCGAGTTTCTTCAATAAGGTCAAAGCCTGATTTGAAACATTTGCGAGCTGCTTTAACAGATGAATCTTTCGTTGTGTTCGGTGTAGTTCGTTAAGCTACACCCGCACCATTACGTGCAGCTACCGCTTTCACGGTAGACCAGACTATATCTTATTCCTATGTTTTTCTTTCCAAAATTGCAAGTTTTCTTGTTTTACATTTCTACATTTACTACAGTTAGCGTTTTTACCACGGGTTATATGTCTATAAGCAAGTTCAGTTATAGAGTCACAGCGTTGACACTGCGCTTTAACTCTGTGACGTTCTTTAGAGAACCCTACGTATTCAAGTATTTTATAGTTGTTTATAGTAGTATCTAAAGAATCAGTAATTTGTTTGATAGCTTCTTCACGTAACAAAGAACCTGCTTTTTTGCCGGCTTTACTTTGATTTGTGAATTGTCTACCTTGTTGTTGCGAGTGTTGCATGTTTTCAGAATGCGTACACCACTCTAAATTACTAACTGAGTTATTGGTTCCGTTGTTGTCTATATGGTTTACATAAGGCTTAGTGTCAGAATTGCTTATAAAAGCTTCTGCCACTAATCTATGTACCATAAACCGTTTGGTTTTACCGTTCTTAGACAAAGTAACTCTATGGTAAGCAGTGACGTTATTTTTGTTTACGTCAAAGTTTAGAAGTTTACCTGGGTAAAATTTTGTTTTACCGTTTTTGTCTGTGTTGTACCTGTCTAGTGCTCTTACGTTGCCTAGATTAGATACTTGGTATAAACCTATGTAGTTTTTAATGTCTTTAAATATTTCTTGCATTGCACTGCCCTATTCGTTAGTGAAGTTTTATTATACACTAATTACTAGAACAGTAAAGGGAAAGACTAGGAATTTCTCCATTTCCACCCACTTGGGTGTACTCCCTCACGGGATAGTCGTTGAACCTTCGTCTTGACTATAAGTTTTAGACGCTTGGCTGCTGATTACCTAATCTTAAAAATTTTCAAACATTCACGCTTGTTGTTTCCAACTACGTTGTAGTTTTTTAAGCTCTAAAGGCGTTCCAGCAATTAAAAGAATGCACTTTACATGTTACCATGTAAAGGGGCTGTGAAACTAGAAGTGAGTTGCACGTTTAAAGGTTTAGTTACTATCATTTGTTTATTTTCATCATAACTAAAAAATTAAACCACACTAGTAGTTTTTCAACCGTTACCTGAACCTGTTACTACAAAAGAAATACTGTTGATAGGTACAGATGTGTCGTCCCAAAGGATAATGTTACGTTTGAATTGTGCTGCAAAGTTAGTTAGTTGTGCTACAGCAATGACAGCCTTCATGCGAGGGTCAACAGTTGTAAATGGAATAGCGTTAACTATGCTTTGTGTGATTGGGTTTAGTTGAGGTTGCAAAGCACTGTGAGCATTTAGCTCTGCTTTACACAGTTCTAGCATTGACATGGTAAATCCTTTGGTTAAATAAAAAATTCTGGGTGTTTGTTTACCCATTCAGGTTCTGTAAGTATGTTTTTGTTAGCAAATTTTTCAGCTTTGGCTAAAGACTGGAACGAAACATCTACGTTAATATATGTACCGTCACGAAAAGTTAGTTGAATAAATACTTTATCAGTGAATAAGGTATTGGTATATGTTATTTTGGTAACTTCTGCGAGTTTTTTGTTTTTGTTGTTTATAGCGTAGCGTTTCATAACTGGCCTGTAAGTGCTTTCCAAGTTTGTGGGTAAAGTGGCTCAATGATGTTGCCTACTTGAGCTGCTAGGTCACGTACTTGACGTTGTGAATCTGGTTTAGAGCGTTGGTTGTAGAATGAAGCAAAGCCTACAAGAGAGCCAGTCCAACCCCAGTTAACGATAGTGCCTTGAGGAAGTACAAAACGTGCTTCTTCTGGGGCAATACCGGCAGAGATCATGTCTGAGTACAAGTCTACTGCTTGTTGTGTATGTTTTTTGTAAGTTGCTAGCCAGAAGTCTGAGTTAGGGTGTGGTTGACCTGTAGAACCTTGCTTAACATCTTCAGCTACTTCTGCAAAATAGTTAGGTAAGAATATGATAGGTTCTGATGAGACGTACCTACGAGATTCCTCTGACTCAAGGAAGCCTATTTTGTGTTTAAACTTTGTCTTCTAGCAGTATCGTTAGTACTGCCACGTTCTCTTATGAACTGCTGCATATTTCTATGCAGAAGAGACTATATCATCACCCACAGCTTTATCTGTTTGGGTGTTCCGCGCTTCCATCATACTTATGATGTACTCCTCTACAGGATAGTCGTTGCACCTTCCACTTACGTGGCTTGGCTCAGGATTGCCCACAGCGTCATCTGTTTGGGGTTTCCCTGAATTCACGGAAATTAACTCTATGATTTTCGTCATAGAACTGCTCATACTATATGAGTTATTATCTTTATCGTATGTTATCAATCCTACTTTGATTAGTTCGTAGGCCAAAAACTCCAAAGAATGGTGTGCATTTCTATGGTGTGATTTTGTTAAGACAACAAGGTTGTTTAACGTATTGTTTAGTTTATCACCATCTATGTGATGAACTACTTCTTCAGGTTTTATATCAGGAAAAGGTATACGATGAGCACAAACATACTTAGTACCATCATAAACAAGATGGTAGCCTTGTTTAGTTATATACCCTTGTCCTCGTTTACGTGTGTCTTTTCTTTTTACTTTATAAGGTGTGTAGGATTGTTTGCCTGCACAAGATTTACATGTAACGATTTTATCGTCTTTGTAGAATGTTTTTGTCCAGTATTCTCTGTTACAAGAAGAACATTTTACAAAGTACTTATATCTGTATTTACCTGAGCTAGAGTTTTCTATACGTTCTCTTTTAAGATAATTTCCCATTTTGACTCTCTATTTTTGTTTAATGTAAGTTGTATTGTACATTATAAATAGAGTTAGTATTTGTTAACATTGCGTTCTGATAGGTACAGGTGCTTCCATCTTTAGTGAGATTTGGTTGTGAGCTAAAGGTACCCAGTGACGTTGAGGGAATAGTTGTTTAGCAAAATGCTCTAAAGCAGCAGGATCTGTACAGTTAGCCATTTGGTTTAGTAAGGCGCGTTTGTCTATAGACTTAATGCCTTCAGCTAGGTAACGGATAAGACCTGTGTCACTTTTAGTTAGTGGTTCTGATTCGTCTTTCCATTTACCGAAGGATTGGCGAGCCATGTTGCAAGAGCGCATGTCATTGCCCATGTGGTCGATGTACTTAGGGGTAAGAGTAGATTGAAATGACATAGTAGTTCCTTATATAAATAATTCAGGGTGGGTTTCTTTTGTGATAAGTGTATCTGATTGTGCTATTATAGTAGTGGGGTTGTTAATTATAGAATTAAGGTCTTCGTCAAAGTAGGAGTTGTCTAGTGGCGATTTAAGTATTTTCTTTGTACAGTCTTCGAACTCTGGAGTACTTAGTTCTGATTTTACAATTAGGTAACCGTAGTTAGCTTGGTCTACTTTAAAGACTATGTAGTTTTTTAGCTTCATAGTAGTTCCCTATATGAATAGTTCAGGGTGAGTTTGTTCTGTATAACTAACGAGTTTTTTGTAACCTGCTACTGGTATGTAACATTCTTTTTCGTGGTCATATTCAGTAAAGTCATACAAGTCTTTGTTGTTAAGATAATGACTTTGGTAAAGACTTACTAAATGCCGTGTTTTGTAGTCTCCAAGAGCTGCTTTTAAATAACCTTTGTCTGTTTGTACAACCAGTATGGGTTTTTTGTGAGGTATAGCTACAGAG
>JGI11705J14877_10000690_pt1 | contig 20687 bp, 19 predicted proteins | sample Etolaghawater15m_FD_14877 | JGI IMG/M metagenome (IMG submission 14877)
GGCGGGGCTAAGGGCGCCTAGCTTTCGTGACCGAATCTCAGGGCGCTCGGACCCGAGCGAAAGGTAAGTCATTCCTTTCGCTCCTAACTGATGTTCCCCACCTCATCTCTCAGCTGATCCGCGCGGAGATCGAGCTGTTGAAAGCCGAGCTCATTTCGAAGCTCAAATCGGTGGGCATTGGCCTGGGCCTTTTCGTCATCAGCTTGTCGTTGATTCTCCTCGCGCTGCTGTTGCTGGTCTTCGCGGGAGTATTTGCGCTGTCGCTCGTTCTTCCGCTGTGGGCGGCAACCCTCATTGTGGCGGGTGTCGTGATTCTCGCCGCGGTGATCTTTGCCGGCATGGGGGCAGCTGTGATGGCGCGGACGAAATCGCCCTTGCCTGACGAGACTGTCGAAAGCATTCGCGAAGACATTCGAGTCATCCGAGGGGATAGGTAAATGGCACGGGCAAAGCTCCGCGGCTATGTGGGCAAGACCCGGGAGGACCTGGGCGCCACTCTGGATGAGATTGAGCATCGTCTTCGCCCGGATGTGATGGCGAAGAAACTAGGGTCGTGGGTTTCTCGTTCCTACGACGAAGACTCCACCCCCTGGCTTATTGCTGCCGGTGTCGCGGTGATTGGCGGCGTCGCCGCCGTACTCTGGGCAGTTTTCGCTGACGACTAGTCGAGCACCTTCACCACGACGCGACCTCGGGTGAGCCCAGCGAGCACTCGGGGAGCAGTCTCTAAGGCCTCGTCAAGGGAAATGACCTGACCGATCTGGTCCAGGGGCAGATTCGCGGTGGCGAGACGATTCCAGAGGTCCAGGCGAACTTCGAGGGGTTGGAAGACGGAGTTAATCCCCACCAAGCTCACCTCCCGCAGGATAAAGGGCAGGACGGTGGTCGGGAGGTCGGATCCCCCGGCTAACCCGCACGCCGCAACGATGCCGTTGCTTGTCGTGGAGGCAATGATTCGGGCGAGCATCTCGCCACCGGCCTGGTCAATAGCGCCGGCAAACTGCTCGCTCTGCAAGGGCCGTGAGGGTTGGGACAGAAACTCCTGCCGGGACATGACGTCCGTTGCGCCGAGCATCGAGAGGTAGTCGGCTTCGTCGGTGCGACCGGTGATGGCCATCGTGGGGTACCCGGCGCCCGCGAGCAGTGCCAGTGCGAGCGAGCCAACACCCCCGGCTGCGCCGGTCACAGCGATGGGGAGCGACGAGGAGCCAGGCGTAACGCCGTGGTTCTGGAGAGCACTGAGAGCCAAGCCGGCGGTGATGCCCGCCGTACCAATGGTGGCTGCGTGCTTTAGGGAGAGACCCTTGGGAAGAGGAATGACGTGTTGGGGCTCTGCGACGACTCGTGTGGCGAGGCCGCCGTGACGATTTTCTCCATAGCCATACCCCGTAATGACAACAGGAGTCCCTGCTTGAATCTCGGGGTCGGAGCTCTCCTCCACAACACCGGCTAAATCAATACCCGGAATCAGCGGAGGCTTACGGACAACCCCGGGGGAGCCGGTGAGGGCCAGGGCATCCTTGTAGTTGAGAGCCGAGTAGTGGACGGCAATAGTGAGGGAGCCCTCGCCCATCTGAGACAACGCGATGTCGTCCCGAAAGTGCGTGGTGAGCTGGCCAGAGCCATCCGAGCCAATCCACCAGCCTGAGGCGTGGTTAGCCAAAGAGCATCGCCGCCGCTTCGTATCGCTCGTCGGGAACAGTCTTCAGATCTCCGAGAGCTTCCACAAAATCGACATACGCGATGTCGGTGCCCCGAAGGGCCACCATGTGTCCCCACTGGCGATCATTGACCAGGTTGATGACGCTCATGCCAAAGCGAGTGGCAAGTACTCGGTCGAATGCGCTGGGTGTACCACCGCGTTGGATGTGTCCCAGGGTCGTTGCTCGGGTTTCAATACCCGTGGCCTCCTCAATCAGCGGTGCCAGGATTTCCCCAATTCCTCCCAGGCGAGGTCGCCCAAAAGCGTCGAGACCTCGCTCGGAGTGAGCGTCATCCATGGTGTCGAGTGCAAAACCTTCCGCGACTACCACGAGGGGAGCGCGTCCGCGGTCGTGGGCGGAGCGGACCCAGCCGAGCAACTCGTCGAGACTCGTCTTGCGCTCAGGAATCAGGATGGCGTGCGCACCGGAGGCCATACCCGAGTGCAGCGCAATCCACCCGACGTGGCGACCCATGACTTCGGCCACCATGCAGCGTGAATGGGAGTCACCGGTGGTGCGGAGACGGTCCATGGCTTCAGTGGCGATACTGACGGCAGTATCAAAACCGAAGGTGAAGTCTGTGCCGTTGAGATCGTTGTCGACAGTTTTGGGAACACCAACAATCGGGATCCCCGTATCACTCAGCTCTTTGGCTGCGGCGAGCGAGCCCTCACCGCCAATCGCAATGATGGCGTCGATGGCGTGCTTTTTCAGCACTTTCTTCACCTGGTCAGGCCCACCGTAGTCAAAGGGATTCGTGCGAGACGTTCCGAGGATGGTGCCACCCTGCTTAGAAATGCCCTTCACCTCATGGCGGGTGAGAGGCATGATGTCGGCTTCGCAGAGGCCTTTGTAACCGCCGACAAAACCCACGAACTCATGGCCGTGGACGCGCGTTCCTTTTAGGACCGCGGCCCTGATGACCGCATTGAGACCCGGGGCGTCGCCTCCGCTGGTGAGCATTCCAATCTTCATCCCACCATTCTCTCTGGTTGGAAGGCCAACGGTGTCACAGAATCCCTATCATTTCCTTAGGTTTCACCAAGGCGACGCATAGGCGAGCGCTTTAAGGTGGAGAAATACGCCACCACTACGACGACTCACAAGGAGATCACATGGCAGAGAAAAAAGAGACTGTGAAAGCAACGGACCACGTTGCCGAGCACGTCGAGACCGGCTTGACCGGACGCACCGAATACCCGGGGCAGACGTTGGGGATTGTTGCCCTCGTGCTGGCCTTCTTTACTCAGATCCCAGCTCTCATCCTCGGCATCATCGCGTGGGTGTGGTCTAACAAGGCCCAGGTGAACAATGTTCCGGCGAAGGTTGCCGTTGCGGTCAGTTCAGTTCTGATTGTGTTGGGAGCGCTTGCCGTCATCGGCTGGATCGTGCTTGTTGCCTCGACAGTCGGCGAGCTTGGAGACTTGGGAATGTGGAATGGAATGGGCCCTGGAGGACTTCGCTCCTAACGACCTTCCCTTTCGAGGACTGCCATGGCGGCATTGTGACCCGCAATGCCGCTGACGGCACCTCCTCGTCTGGCTCCTGAACCACAGAGCAGAATTCCCTCATCCACGGTCGCCACGCCCCAGCGTTGTTCGGGGGTGTTCAAATCCGCGTCATCTTCGACAAAAGGCCATTCGAGTGGGCCGTGGAAAATATTTCCTCCGGGAAGCCCCAGGGCTTCTTCGAGATCCTGGGTTGTCTTTGTTTCAATACAGAGCTGACCGTGGGCGTCCCTCATCAGAACATCCTCGAGGGGTTCTGCCAGCACACTGTTCAGAGAGGCAACGACTGCGTCCTGAAGCTCGCGTCGAAGGGCATCGTTATCTCTCGTCTGCGCAAGTCGGTGCGGAGCGTGGAGCCCAAACACCGTCAGTGTGTGAGCTGCAGATTCCTGGAGCTCGGGCGAGAGGATGCTGGGGTCGGTCAGTGAGTGACAATAAATCTCGCAGGGCAGTGGGTTAGGAAGCGACCCCGCCTCGGCAGCGTCGAAACCACTCTGGAGTTGTGACCAGGTTTCGTTGATGTGGAAGGTTCCGCCAAAGGCGGCCTCAGGGCTGAGTGAGGTGTCCTTGAGCTTCGGTAGGCGCTTCAAAACCATATTGACTTTCACCTGTGCTCCCTCGGGAGCAGGACCCTGCGCCGGGCGTCTACGCAGCGCATCGAGCTCTCGGGGTGCTGCGTTGACCAATACGTAGCGAGCGGCAATCGTGTGTGATTCCCCGTGCTGCGTATAGGTGACCTCTTTGTTCTCACTGATGGCTGTGACCGACGCACCCGAGATCAGCGTTGCGCCCGCGTCACGGGCCGCCTGCACGAGAGCGCCAGACACCGCCCCCATGCCGCCGATCGGAACATCCCAGTCCCCGGTTCCCCCTCCGATGACGTGATAGAGGAAACACTTGTTGGCATCGAGGTATGGGTCATTGTTTGACGCAAAGGTCCCAATCAGACCGTCGGTGAGCACCACGCCTCGCACCACGTCGTTCTGGAAGAGGCGTTCAATAGTGTCTCCGATCGGATTCTCGATGAACCGGTCCCACAGGTCACTATCGCCGGTCACGGCAGTGACGTGGTCTCGTGCTTCAGACCGAGTAAGCAGCGGGTCCGTGACGCCGGGAAACAGTGCCTGTGCCAGAGCGCCGGTGGAGTCATAGAAGGAATTCCAGGCATCGCAATCCTCTTCCGCACCAATCTCCGCAAAAGATTCACGAGTCAGCGCTTCGTCCTCCTTGTCGATGAGCAAACCCGTGGTTTCGCCGGGCACCGGTGTGTAGGAGGAGTATCGACGCTTGGCCAACGCGATGGGTAAAGACAAGTCGTCGATGATTTTTTGCGGCAACAGACTCACAAGATAGGAGTAGCGCGAGAGCCTTGCCTCCACACCATCAAAGGTCTGTTGTGACACGGCGGCCCCGCCCCACTCATCGAGTCGCTCCAGTATCCGAACAGACAGACCTGCTCCCGCCAGGTAGGCGGCAGCGGTGAGGCCGTTGTGGCCACCGCCCACGATGACAACATCGGCATGGTGTGTGCTCATGGCATCACAGTCTAGGGAGGCCTGATTATTTCTGAGCTGTGACGAGGTTTCGGGGTGCGACCGTCAGGGTCAAGGCCTTAGCATGCTCTCTATGCCTACCGCGACGCCACGAACGAGAACTCCAGGCCAGGGCGTGAGCGGAATTTCATTCGCCCACTCGCTCGCAGACGAGTCCGTCGCGCTGGTGCGCTCCTGGCTTGACCGAGCAGCGCAGCTTCACAGGAAACCAGACGCCAGTTCGGAGCGTCTTGCCGGGGTGCTCAAAGACCCAAAGGGTCCCGCTTTTGCCCTCGGATTTGTTGACCGCGTGGCCCGTCCCGAAGATTTCACAGTCGCTGCTCGAAACTTCAGGGAACTCTCCAAAGACATCCCCGACTTTTTGCCTCCCGTTCTGCGACTCCTGATTCAAGTGGGCGGGTTCTTTGCCCCAATATTCCCGGGAATTGTGGTGCCCATCGCTCGCTGGGCGCTCAAAATCTTGATCGGTCACCTCATTATTGACGCCAGTGAGAACAAGCTCGCTTCCTCATTGAGTCGCCTGACGAAGAACGGCGATCAGCTGAACATCAACCTGTTGGGTGAAGCAGTCCTCGGGGACGACGAAGCAGATCGTCGCCTCGCGGGAGTCCGAGCATTGATCGCGAGGGACGATGTCGACTACGTCTCTGTCAAGGTGTCGGCTATCTCTAGCCAGCTCTCCATGTGGGCGTATAAAGAGACACTGGATCGGGTCGTGAAGCGACTGATACCTCTCTATAAGGAAGCAGCGGCCACTACCCCTCCGACCTTTATCAACTTGGACATGGAGGAATTCAAGGACCTCGACTTGACCCTCGATGTGTTTGAGAGAGTCCTCAGTGACAAGAGCCTGCGAACCTACAGCGGGGGAATCGTGCTTCAGGCGTATCTCCCTGAGGCGTTTGCCGCAATGAAGCGCATCCAGAGTTTTGCTGCCGCCCGGGTCAAAGCCGGCGGAGCCCCCCTCAAGGTTCGAGTGGTGAAAGGCGCGAACCTCCAGATGGAGCAGGTCGACGCGGAACTCCACGACTGGCCTCTTGCCGTGTTGCCCTCTAAGCAGGCGAGTGACACCAACTACAAGCGTGTTCTGGAGTGGTCGCTAACGCCATCGCGCAGCAGGAACGTTCGGATTGGCGTTGCGGGGCACAACCTTTTTGACGTTGCTTTTGCTCACCTACTGGCGGAGCGCCGAGGCGTGACGAGCGGGATTGACTTTGAAATGCTGATCGGGATGGCTCCCGATCAGGCCGATGCCGTTCGGGAGACGGTGGGGAATTTGATTCTCTACACCCCGGTCGTGCACCCCAAAGAATTTGACGCCGCCGTGGGTTACCTCGTTCGACGACTCGATGAGAACGCAAGTTCTGAGAACTTTATGTCCGCAGTCTTTGACTTGCACGACAATGACGACATCTTCCAGCGCGAAGAGCAGCGCTTCCGCAGCTCTTTGGCCGCACTCACCTCGAAGGCCCCGCCTATTCACCGAGAACAGAATCGTTCCACTGAGGGCCCTCGCGGCATCAAACCCGGTGAGCCCTTCCACAACGAGGCCGACACGGATCCCTCCATCGTTCACAACAGGGTGTGGGCGGACGAGATACGCGCCCTTGCGAAGTCCAAGCGAGGAAAGGGTCTCGGGCTTGAGTCACTGCGGAAGGCCGGGATTCCGGATTCCCTCGGACCCATCAAGGGCGGTATCGCGGTGGACGACCTCGTGTCTGGTGGGCGCCAGGCAGGAGCCGAATGGGCTAAGAAGTCTGGCCAGGAGCGCGCTGCAATTCTGTTGAAGGCCGCTGACCAGCTGGGTCTCAAACGAGCAGAGCTGCTGGCCGTGATGATGCAAGAGGCCGGCAAGACCCTCCAGGAAGGCGACCCCGAGGTCAGCGAGGCCATTGACTTTGCCCGCTATTACGCCCAACTAGCAATCGAGCTCGACACCATTGACGGGGCTAAGTTCCAATCATCCCGCTTCACTCTCGTCACACCACCGTGGAACTTCCCGGTCGCTATTCCTGCCGGGTCTGTTCTGTCAGCGCTCGCCGCCGGTAGTGCTGTCGCCATTAAGCCAGCACCCCAGGTTCGACGCTGTGGTGCAGTGATGGTGGAGGCCTTGTGGGCGGCCGGAGTCCCTAAGGACGTGCTCCAGCTGGTGGATGTTGAAGAAGGCCAGATTGGGCGCGGCCTGATTTCGCACCCGGGTGTAGACCGACTGATTTTGACCGGTGGTTTTGAGACCGCGCAGTTGTTCCGCTCGTGGCGTGCTGATCTTCCGCTTCTCGCAGAGACCAGTGGAAAGAATGCCCTCATCGTTACCCCGAGCGCGGACTTCGATTTGGCGGTGGCCGACATCGTCAAGAGTGCCTTTGGGCACGCGGGCCAAAAGTGTTCGGCCGCGAGCTTGGTCATTCTGGTGGGGTCAGTGGCGAAATCGGAGAGGTTCCGGCGCCAACTCATGGATGCGGTGACCACGCTTCGCGTGGGATACCCCGATGATCCTGAGTCGGTCATGGGTCCGGTCATCGAGCGACCTGGGAGCAAGCTCAACTCCGGTCTCACGGAGCTTGGCCCTGGAGAGTCCTGGTTGCTCACACCCCAACTTCTGGATGATCAGGGTCGTCTGTGGAGTCCGGGTGTTCGCGAGGGTGTGAAGCCGGGAAGTACGTTCCACCAGACCGAATACTTCGGTCCCATTCTTGGGATCATGAGTGCGAAGACGTTGGACGAGGCACTCTCGTTCCAAAATGGTGTCGACTATGGCTTGACCGCTGGTATTCACTCCCTGGACCCCGATGAGGTCAGCTTCTGGCTCGACCGTGTGGAAGCGGGAAACTGTTACGTCAACCGAGGAATCACGGGAGCCATTGTTCAGCGTCAACCTTTTGGTGGCTGGAAGAAATCCAGCGTGGGTCCGGGCACGAAAGCCGGTGGCCCCAACTACCTCTTGGGGCTGGGTTCGTGGAGGACCGCCAAGTCCAGCGCCGACGCTGACCGTGCCCGAGCTGACGCCTTCATCCAAGGCCTCCTGCCCCACGTGGTGGAGGACAGTGTGGAGAAGGAAGGCTTCTTCTTGCGCTCTCTGGTCAACGATGAGCGCGCCTGGTCTGAGGTTTTTGGAATTTCGACAGACGAAACAGGGCTCACGGTGGAGCGGAACGTGTTCCGTTACCGCCCCACGCCCGTCACGGTTCGCGCCGCAGGGTTCGTGCCACTGGGAGACATCCTTCGGGTGATTCTGGCGGGTGCGCGCGTGGGGGCTCGGGTCAGTGTGTCTCTCACGGACCCACTGCCCGATGGTGTGCTCAAGCTCCTGCGTCAGGGAAGCTCCAACTTTGCGGGGCTTGGAGACTATGTGGTCGAGACCGAGCGCGAGTTCGTTTCGCGTGTTTCGGGGAACGCTCCGGGGAGGATTCGTCTGCTGGGTTCTCGATCGGACGCGCTATCCGTTGCTTTTGACGGTGCACCAGAGGTAGCTATCTATGGTCACGAAGTGACTGAGTCGGGTCGAGTCGAGATGTTGCCTTTCGTGGTGGAGCAGGCAGTCTCTCTCACGGCTCACCGTTTTGGCGCACGCGATCCCAGGTTCCGCGACCTCGCGATCTAGTCGCGGGGGCGGTGAATCAGGTTCGAGAGCACTATTGAGCTCTTGGTGTGATTGACGTTGGGCGCGTTCCGCACCCGCTCCAGGGCATCCTCGAGTGCCGCGATGTCTTTGGCTCTCAGGTGCACAATGGCGTCAGCGTCACCGCTGACTGTTCCCGCATCAATGACCTCGGGAACGCCCGACAGGATGCGCCGGAGATCATTCGGGGACACCGTTCCTTGGCAAAACAGTTCGACGTAGGCCTCCACGGCTAGGCCTTCGACGGTCGGATCTACCAGCACCGTGAAACCACGGATGGTGCCTTCGGCGACCATTTTGTCGACCCGGCGCTTTACTGCGGAGGGGGACAATCCGACAATGTCCCCAATGTCGCCATAGTTTGCGCGGGCGTTGTGCCGAAGCTCACCGATGATTTTGTGGTCTACTGCGTCCATGAGGGCAGTATATGCAAGAAATCGGCTAATTCTTGGGCAATAACGCAGGATATCTGCGTTTGGACTCTCAAAATAAGCGTTTCGTGCGTGAGAGACTCAAGACATGACCGCAACGCTTGAGACCTCAGAAACCCTAGCCCGCGAATCTGCGCAGGCCACTAAGCCCACGGTGCTGATGTGTCGCCCGGAGCACTTCACCGTGAGCTACCGCATCAACCCGTGGATGCACCCCGAGGACCCCACCGACACCTCCTTAGCTCTGCAGCAGTGGACTGTTCTGTATGACACGTACGTGGACCTGGGATTCACTGTCCAACTGATTGATCCGCTTCCGGGTCTTCCCGACATGGTCTATGCCGCCAACGGCGGATTTGTTCTGGACGGGATCGCCTACGGCGCCCGTTTCCACTACCCCGAGCGCCAACCCGAGGGTCCCGCCTATATGGAGTGGTTCCGATCTCAGGGGCTTGATGTTCGTGAGCCCCAGAAAACCAATGAGGGCGAGGGCGACTTCCTTCTGGTGGGAGACACCATTCTGGCGGCCTCAGGCTTCCGCAGCGACACCTCGAGCCACCAAGAGATTGCCGACATTTATGGCCGCGAGGTGGTGTCGTTGCAGTTGGTGAACCCCAGCTACTACCACCTCGACACCGCTCTGGCCGTCCTCGATTCGACAACCATTGCTTATCTGCCCAGTGCCTTTGACGAGGCATCGCTGACGATTCTGCGCCAGCGCTATCCCGATGCCATCATCGCGACGGAAGAAGACGCTGCGATTCTCGGTCTCAATAGTTTCAGTGATGGACACAACGTCGTGATCGCGGAGCGAGCGACGACGTTCGCGAAGGATCTCAGAGACCGCGGGTTTAATCCCATTGGCGTTGAGCTCTCCGAGCTGTTGCTCGGTGGAGGTGGCGTCAAGTGTTGCACTTTAGAGTTGAGGGCATGAGCCGCCAGCTGAGCACGCCCGATGTCTTGGAGCTCGAAAAGGGCTCCCTGACCAGGAACTACAACCCTTTGCCCGTGGTGGCGGGAAAAGCTAAAGGCGCCTGGGTGTGGGACGTTGAAGGCAAGAAGTATCTCGACTGCCTGGCTGCGTATTCCGCGGTCAACTTTGGTCACTCCAATCCGACCCTGATCCGGGCAGCCAAGCGCCAGTTGGGTCGCGTCACACTGACCTCACGGGCTTTCCACCACGACAAGCTGGGGTTGTTTGCGAAGGAGCTGGCCGATTTGGTCGGCATGGACATGGTGCTGCCGATGAACTCTGGTGCGGAAGCAGTGGAGAGCGCCATCAAGGTGGCTAGGGCCTGGGGATATCGAGTCAAGGGTGTCGAGGCCAACAAAGCCACCATTGTGGTCGCAAAAGACAACTTCCACGGCCGCACCATTTCGATTGTTAGTTTTTCTACCGATGAGTCTTCGAGAAAAGACTTTGGTCCCTTCACTCCCGGGTTCGTGCAGGTCGAATACGGGAACATCGAGGCACTCGAGAAGGCCATCACCTCGAATACCGTGGCTGTGTTGCTGGAGCCCATTCAGGGTGAAGCGGGGATCGTTACCCCACCTAAGGGGTATCTGAAGGCGGTCCGGGCCCTGACCAAGAAGACCAATGTGTTGATGATTGCGGATGAGATTCAATCCGGGCTTGGTCGCACCGGAGCGACGCTGCAGTGCCAGAACGAGAGAGTCATGCCCGACATGGTCATCCTCGGCAAAGCCTTGGGCGGGGGAATTGTTCCGGTCAGTGCCGTCGTTGGCACCGCCGACGTCATGGGTGTTTTGAAGCCCGGCCAACACGGCTCGACCTTTGGGGGAAACCCCCTTGCCGCAGCCGTGGGACTTGCGGTGGTTCGGATGCTGGCTAAAGGGGACATGCAAAAGCGCTCCGAGCGCTTAGGCAAGCACCTCCATAAGCGCTTGAAGAAGTTGGTGGGCAAGGGTGTTCTTGCCGTTCGCGGCGTGGGTTTGTGGGCGGGAATCGATATTGACCCGAAGCTCGCGACCGGTCGCGAGGTGTGTGAGGCCCTGATGGCCAAGGGCGTTCTAGCCAAAGACACCCATGGGTCCACGATTCGCCTGGCTCCACCGATAGTGGTGTCGAAGCGCGATCTCGACTGGGGACTTGACCAGCTGGAGAATGTTCTCCGGGAACTCTCAGCCAAATAGTCGCTCCAGCTCTTCCCTCCGGAGTTAAGTTAGGCTAACCTAACTTTATTGCTCACCTGAGGCAGTGACTGTCCATTGCCTCGTCGTCTCTCAAAGGAGAAAAATGCCTGCATCTGCGCGCCTAGGTGGCGTTGCTCTTGTCCTTGGTTCCGCTCTTGTCCTCAGTGCGTGTGCGGCTACTCCCGAAGTTGAGGGTGCCCCGGAGGAGGCCCCCACGGAAGAGGTCGTCGAGGAGGTGGCCATCGAACCCGTCGCCGATGATTACGTCATCCTGTATTCGGGTCGCAATGAGACGTTGGTGCAGCCTCTGATTGATGCGTTCACCGAGCAGACGGGCATCACCGTAGACATTCGCTACGCGGGCAGCTCAGAGCTGGCAGCTCAGCTTCTGGAGGAAGGTGCCGACAGTCCCGCGTCTGTATTCCTGTCCCAGGACGCGGGCGCACTGGGCGCACTCAGCCTCGAGGGTCTCTTTGCGGAGCTTCCCTCGGACATCACCGACCGAGTCATCCCCGAGTTCACCTCCTATGACGACACCTGGGTCGGAATCACCGGTCGTGCTCGGGTCGTTGTCTATGACAGTGAGACAGTGAGTGCGGAGGAGCTCCCCGCCACCGCCGATGAGATCGTGGGGCCCCAGTGGTCCGGCAAAGTCGGGGTTGCACCGGGTAACGCAAGCTTCCAGTCCTTCGTCACCGCCTACCGGGTTCTCGAGGGCGACAGCGCTGCCGACCAGTGGGTCTCAGGCCTCAACATCAACGACCCGCAGATTTTTGACGGAAACGGCGCCATCCTGGAGGCCGTGAATGAGGGAACAATTCCGCTGGGTCTCATCAACCACTACTACTGGGACCGGCTGGCCTTTGAGCGTGGAGCAGAGAACCTGCGCGCTCAGCTCCACTTCACCGAGAAAGGTGACCCAGCCTCCATCGTCAATGTCACGGGGATGGGATTGCTCGACGCTCAGAGCTTTGATCTGGATGCTCTCGAACTGATCAGATTCTTTGTGTCGGATGAGGGACAACAGTATTTCGTGGAGCAAACCTTTGAGTACCCTCTGGTGCCAGGAATTGACGCTCCCGAAGGTCTCCCGGCGCTAGAGGACCTGGCGATTGCTGGATTTGACCTCTCCGACCTCGCTACTCTGAAGGAGACCCAGGATCTCCTGAGGAAGTATGGGCTAATTCTCTAACCCAGTCGGTATACGAAAGGCCTGTGTGCCCACAACGACAACATCCGAGCACACCCCTGCGCCAAGCGCAGGGGTGTCTCGCGTGAGCAGGCCACCAGCCTGGCTGACGGTTCTGGCGGTGTTGGCGGTCGGGACCGTCTCGATCCCCCTGGTCTATCTCGCGGTGCGGGCTTCGGGAGTCCCCGCGTCAGAATTGACCGCAATCTTCGGGCGACCCCTGGTGCGCGAGCTGGTGCTGAACACGATTGGGCTGAGCATCGCCGTGTCAGCCACTGCGATCGCGATGGGAACCCTGATTGCCACAATCGTCACGCGTCTGCGCATCGGGGCGGCGCGCACCTGGTTGCTGATCTCGGCGCTACCTCTCGCGGTCCCCTCCTACCTCGCCTCCTACGGGTGGCTCGTAATTCTGCCGGGCTTGAATGGTTTCTGGCCCAGTTGGGCACTCCTCAGTGCTGTCACGATTCCCTATGTGACCCTCCCGGTTGCGGCGGTTTTGCGGGGCACCTCCGCAGAGGGTGAGGCTGTCGCCAGAACCCTGGGGCTCGGTCCCGCTCAGGCGTTTTGGCGAGTGACCTGGCCCCAGGTTCGACCCGCTGCCATTGCGGGTGGTCTCTTGGTGTTTCTCTACACCCTCAGTGATTTTGGTTTGGTCGCCATGCTCCGATTCCAGACCCTCACCTGGGGAGTCCAGCAGGCATACGCGGCGAGCTTTGATCGCTCCCAAGCTGCGGTGCTGGCACTGCTCTTGGTGGTGATTGCCGTCATTGTCGTGGCAGCAGAGCGCGGAGCGAGAGGCTCTCTGACCCGCACAACGGCAACTCACTCCACCAAGGAGCCTCTTTCGGTGGGGCCGCGGATAGTGTTCACCGCCGTGGTGGCTCTGCCCCCTGTGGTGGGGGTGCTGATTCCTTTGATCGGGTTGGGCGGCCGACTGGCAGAAGCCACGACCCTGCGTGCTCTGAACCCCGAAGGTCTCCTCCAAGCCACCACCACCACCATTGGTGTGTCAGTGGCGGCGGCAGTGGTGGCACTCCTGCTTGCACTGCCTCTGGCGGCACTGGCCGCCCGCTACACGAACAAGTGGGTTCCCACCCTGGAGGGTGCTGGCTATCTCTCCAATGGCCTCCCGGGAATTGTCGTGGGACTGTCTTTGGTCTTTTTCTCCCTGTCCGTCATCCCCGCGCTCTATCAAACCGTCGTGGTGTTGGTCTTTGCCTACGCCGTGTTGTTTATGCCCAAAGCATTGGGAACCGCGCGCGCCAGCATTGAGGGGGTGTCCATCGATCTCGTCAATGTGGCGAGGACCTTGGGCGCATCCCGCTTCCAGGCTTGGCGGAGAGTCACGGTTCCTCTTGCCCTGCCGGGGATTGGAATTGGGGCACTGCTCGTGGCCATCACCACCATGAAGGAACTGCCAGCAACGCTGTTGCTGAGGCCGCTTGGCTCCAGCACCCTCGCGACAGAACTGTGGTCGAGAACAGCAGCCGGTGAGTTCGGTGCAGCAGCACCCTACGCCGCCGTTCTCGTGGTTGTCGCAGCAATCCCTGCGATGATTCTCTCGGGAGTTCGATCTGTAGCGAAGGAGGAGATGTGACGACGCTCACAATCAACAACATCAGCCTCTCCTACGGCTCACGCCAAGCGCTGCGGGATGTCTCCCTCGTTGTTCCCTCAGGATCCTTGGTGGCAATTCTCGGACCCTCGGGGTGTGGCAAGACCAGTTTGCTGATGGCGCTTGCCGGTCTTGTTCCCATCGATTCCGGAACCGTGACCGTGGGAACCCGAGAGCTTTCCTCAGCCAAGGTCCGGGTTCCCCCCGAGCAGCGCGGAATTGGCTGGGTCCCGCAGGAAACCTCGCTGTTTCCCCACCTGAGTGTGGGAGACAACATTGGTTTCTCGCTTCCCAAGGGACGCCGACGCACCGAGCGCGTGGAGGAGTTGGCCTCTCTGATCGGACTGACCGGGTTCACAGATCGTGCACCAGGGCAGCTCTCCGGTGGTCAAGCCCAGCGGGTGGCGCTGGCGAGAGCCCTCGCCCCAGCGCCTGATGTCTTACTCCTGGATGAGCCTTTTGGAGCCTTGGATAGTGTTCTGCGTCATTCCCTGGGGCGCGATGTGGCGCGCATTCTCCGGGAGAAGGAGACCACCGCGATCATGGTGACCCATGATCGCGAGGAAGCGCTCGATTTGGCCGACCTCGTCGTCGTGATGGAGAACGGGAGGATTGCCCAGGTCGGCACCCCGCTGGAAGTGTATGAGTCGCCGGCAACTCCGTGGGTGGCCTCGTTTGTCGGAGACACTGTGGAGCTTGAGGGAATCTGGAAGGACGATGCCCTGAACTGTCAGCAGTGTGGCGCCAAGGACTTCTGCGGTCCTGCAGAGAATCGTCTGGGCTGCACTGGGCACGTCATTTGTGCTCTGGGTGATGTGGCAGCAACGGCTCAAGGGTCGGAGCCAAAGAACGGTGACACAGTCCGCGTGGTGGTGCGACCCGAGTGGCTCGTTCCCTCACCCTCGGGAATCGCTGCCCAGGTGAAGGGCGTTTCCTATGCGGGCCATGACGCTTTGGTGGAATTTGATCTCACCGGACACCCCGAGCGCGTTCGCGCTCGGATTGCCGCACCCTTCTTGCCCTCCGTGGGACAAGACTTCCACCTGGCGTTGCGTCACCCCGCCCTGGTTTTCCCAGTGGAGGAAACAGAAGGCGCGTTAGCCTAGAAACGTGAACGTTCGCGCTGGGTTAGTGGCCTCGTCGGTCTTGACCGACGAGATTCTCGCGAGTATTCGAGACCGTGCGCCAGGCTATGACCAGCGCAACGAGTTCTTCCATGAGGACCTCGAGATTCTCCGCGACATCGGCTATCTGAAGCCTCGGTCGCTGTCGCAGATGTCCTCCGATCAGCGCAGGCTGGCAGCCCACGCACCGGCCACGGCCCTGGGAGTGGGAATGCACCTCACCTGGATGGGTGTGGCCAGAGACATGGTGAAAGCCGGGCACCACGAGTTGCAGTGGGTGCTCGATGACGGCGAAGCGGGAGAACTATTTGCCTTTGGAGTGAGTGAGCGCGGCAACGATCGGGTGCTCTCTGATTCACTGGTCACCGTCACCGAGGTGGAGGGTGGTTTTTCCTACACCGGCCAGAAGATCTTCGTCTCGCTCTCCCCGGTCTGGACGAGGTTGAGCCTGCTGGGTCGACTCGGCGACGAGATTGTTCACGGTTTCATCACCCGCGACCAAGAGGGCTGGTCTAATACCCCCGACTGGGACACCCTGGGCATGCGGGCAACCCAGAGTTACACCACTCAGTTGGACAAGGCGGTGGTGGAGCATTCCCGGGTTGCGAGGCGTCTCCCGGCTGGTCCCAATCAAGATCCGTTCACGGTGGCCATATTCCAGAACTTCTTGTTGCTGGTCTCCAGTGTGTATGCCGGTATTGCCGATCGAGCGCTGGAGCTGACCGTTGCCGGTGCTACCGGCAAAGTCAGCGCGCTCGAGGATGGTGTCTCTCTTTCGGAAGACCCCGACATCAGACGGCAGGCGGCCTCCGCAGCGATTGCCCTTGACGCGTTGACCCCGCAACTGGGGACCTATTGCTCCTGGGCGGATGAGGGCGGCGAGGTCCCCGAGCATTGGTTCCGGTTGCTCTCTGGGATAAAGCACCAGAGCGTCGAGACCGCGCGCAGTGTCGTGGACACCGCTCTTCGCATTGTGGGCGGTAGCGCCTATCGCTCCGGGCACGAGCTCTCGCGCTTGCAACGGGATGTTCTGGCGGGTGTGTATCACCCCAGTGACACCGAAGCAGTGCACAGGACAGTGGCCTTCGACCTGTTCGGGCCCACGCAATAGGCTCGCGCCATGGCTGCATCGAAGCGCACAGACGACATCTTTGTGGACTCCTACGGAGTCACCATCCACTATCACCGCTGGTCACCGCGAGGGAAACCTCGGGCCGTTATTCAGCTCGTCCACGGTCTGGGAGAGCACGCTCTGCGCTATGACGGACTGGTCACCAGGCTCGTGAAAGAGGGTTTCGAAGTGTGGGCGAATGAGCACCGAGGCCACGGCGCTACGGGCCTCGAGCAGTGGGAAGGGGATCACAGCAAGCTCGGGAAACTGGGTCCCGGGGGGATTCCTGCCGCGGTCGCCGTGGTCCGAGCATTCACTGACATCATCCGGGGGGAGCGACCAGGGGTACCCCTCTACTTTCTGGGGCACAGTGGGGGCGCTGTCGTTGGCCAACTCATTCTGAATCAGCGAGGGGCCACTCTCTTTGACGGCGTGATCTTTACTGGGGCCGCCTACCGAATGCCAGGCTTTATGGAGCTCGGTGACCTGAATGCAAAACATAAACATCTCGGTTCCACCGGTGCGGAATGGTTGTCCCGAGATGTGGCGGTGCATGAGGATTGGCGAGATGACCCCCTCACTTTTCCGGTCAATCCGCTCAAGCACTTTGGTGTGGTTGATGCGGCTCGATTCCTCGGGGTCCCTCGTCGGCTCGAACGGGACATTCCGTTTCTGCTGATGATTGGGTCGGATTGCGCCCTCGGAGGAGAGAAGAGCGCCAAGAAACTCGCAGATGCTTTCCTTCGCAAGGGTTCCAGCGATGTGGAGCTGATCGTCTATGAGGGAGCAAGGCACGAGGTCTTCAACGAGACCAACAAGGACGAGGTCATGGATGACCTCGTCATCTGGATAGCCGGGAGGCTCGAAGCAAGCACACCGTAGGGTTAAGGGGTGCATGCAGAGTACAAAGTCCCGGGCGGAAAGCTCGTTGTCGCGGATATCGAGGTCGACGCAAATCGTATTTCTGTGTGCCGTATTGCAGGAGACTTTTTCCTCGAACCGGACGAGGCTCTCGAGGCCATCAACTCAGCCATCGTGGGCCTTCCCGCCACCACCTCCAGTGAAGATATTGCGCACGCCGTAACCACCGCGCTTCCCGGCGACGCGGTCCTCATGGGGTTCAGTGCCGAGGCCATTGGCATCGTGGTGAGGCGAGCCCTCACCGGAGCGAAGAGCTTCCTCGACTACTCCTGGGAATACATTGCGCCAGAGCCTCTGGAGCCGCTGACCCAGATGGCTCTGGATCAAGTGCTTGCCGAAGAGGTCGGTGCCGGGAGACGTGGTCCCACGCTCCGCCTCTGGGAATGGGCAAAGCCCGCAGTCGTGATCGGGAGTTTCCAATCCGTCACCAACGAGGTTGATCTGGAAAATGCCGAAAAGTATGGCCTCGAGGTTGTCCGCCGCGTGAGCGGTGGGGGTGCGATGTTTATGGAGCTTGGCACCGCCATCACCTATTCGCTCTATGCCCCCACCGAGTTGGTCTCCGGGATGAGCTTCCAAGACTCCTACGCCTTCCTTGACGACTGGGTGGTGCAGTCCCTGCGGGGCTTAGGGATCGATGCCTCCTACAAACCACTCAACGACATCACCAGCCCCACCGGAAAAATTGGTGGGGCGGCGCAAAAGCGCCTCGGCAGCGGCGCCGTATTGCACCACGTCACCATGGCCTATGACATGGACGGTGACCGGATGGTGGAAGTTCTGCGCATTGGTCGCGAAAAGATCAGCGACAAGGGTGTCCAAAGCGCCAACAAGCGGGTGGACCCGCTCAAATCTCACACCGGGCTCACCCGCGAAGAAATTATTGAGCATCTGGTGACCTCGTTCACGACCGCCTACGGCCTCACTCCGGGTGCCGTCACTCCGGAGGAAATGGCGCGAGCCACCGAGCTGGCAACGGAAAAGTTTGCAACACCTGAATGGTTCCACCGGGTCCCGTGAGCCAGCCCGAATCGAGTCGTCGGCGTGTGCGCGTGCGCACTGTCATTCTCTCGAGCGCTCTCGTTGCGATCCTGATCGCCGCAGTGATGGTCTCCGCGGTCGTGGGGCAGCTCTCGATTAGTGTCACCGAGGTCATTGGCGCACTCCTGAAATGGATGGGCATCACCACAGCCTGGGCCCCACTAGACCCGATCATCGAGGCAACCCTGGAGGTCGTGCGATTCCCCAGGATTGTCATGGCCTTAGCGGTGGGGGCGGCGCTTGCTGTTGCCGGCGCTTTGATGCAGGCAGTCTTTGGAAACCCACTCGCCGAGCCCGGTGTGGTCGGTGTCTCGGCCGGTGCTGCACTCGGTGCCTCCACCGCCATCGTGTTCGGTATTGCCGCCGGGGGTGGTGGGGTTGCGCTCTTGGCTTTCCTCGGTGGGCTTGGTGCAACACTTCTGGTCTATGCGGTGGCTCGGGCCGGTGGTCGCACCGAAGTGGTGACGCTGTTGTTGACCGGTATTGCGATCAACGCTTTCGCGCAAGCGGGCCTTGCCTTTGTCCTGTTCCTCGCCGACACCGCTAGCCGTGAGCAGATTGTGTTTTGGCAGTTGGGATCCCTGGCAGGGTCGGTCTGGTCTGAGGTGCTCATTGTCTTGCCCGTGCTGATTCTTGGCACCATCCTCGCCGTCTTGCTGGCCTCGAAGTTGGACCTGTTGTCCTTGGGCGAGAGAAATGCTCGGCACCTGGGTGTTGATGTGGAACAGCTCCGCATCATTGCGATTGTGTTGGTGGCACTGCTGACCGGGGTGGCGGTCGCGTTTGCGGGAATCATTGCCTTCGTGGGGCTTGTGGTCCCCCACATTATTCGGATGGCGCTTGGTCCCGCCCACCGCGGTTTGTTGGTGGCGAGTGCTGTGGGAGGTGGGGCACTGCTGGCGATAGCGGACCTGATGACCAGGACCCTGGTGTCCGGCGCTGATTTGCCCATTGGCATGTTGACCGCTCTGGTGGGTGGGCCTTTCTTCTTCGGTCTGCTTTACCAGCAGAGACGACGCAGCGGGGGGTGGGCGTAATGAGTAACCTCACACCGTTGGCTCGCCTGGAGTCCGTCGGGCTCGTCATGGACGGTCGAGCCATCGTGAAAACTGTCTCGTTGGAGGTGTTCCCCGGTGAGGTGCTCGCCCTGGTGGGCCCTAATGGCGCGGGAAAATCCTCCATCCTGTCCCTGCTCGCAGGCGACGTTCATGCCACTAGCGGAACAGCTCTGTTGGGGTACCGAGACGTCACGAAGTATCGACCGGATGAGGCATCGAGGCTTCGCTCGGTGTTGATGCAGGCCAACCAGGTTTCCTTCCCCTTTAGCGTGTGGGAGATCGTGGAAATGGGGCGAGCGCCGTGGGCCAGAACCCCCCAGATTTCGGAAGACGACGAGGCTATCGAGGAGGCCCTCCACCTCGCCGACGTGGGGCACCTAAGCGAAAGGCGCTTCAATCAGCTCTCCGGTGGTGAGAGAGCGAGAGTGTCGCTCGCTCGCGTGCTCGCTCAGAGGACACCGCTGGTGTTGTTGGATGAGCCCACCGCCGCACTGGATCTCAAGCACCAGGAGTCTGTGATGGCGACTATCCGCGGTCTTGCCGATCAGGGGAGAGGCGTCGTGGTCGTGGTGCACGACCTTTCGGTGGCCGCGGGATATGCCGACCGGGTGGCCATGGTGGTGGAGGGGCGACTGTCGGCAACTGGCTCACCCGAAGAGGTCATCGTCGCGGACCGGGTGAGTGATGTCTACGGGGTCGATGTAGATATTCAGCAGGTGGGGCACCCACCACGACCCGTGGTGTTGCCTCGACGCAAGCCCTAAGCCTTGAGGTCGTCAAACTCCGGGTTCTTCATCATGTACTTGGCGATGTAGGGGCAAATCGGGCTCACTGTGTAGGTTCCCTCAGCCCGAATGGCCTCCAGGGTTCCTTTGGTGAGGGGAATGCCCAAGCCCTGGCCCCGTTTCTCGAGGGGCACTTCGGCGCGGACAAGCAACAATGTCGTGCCCTGGACTTGGTATTCGACCTCGCCGAGGAACTCGCCACCCTCGGAGAGGACGTAGCGGTTAGCGTCTGGTTCGTGTGTGATGTCCATGCCCACAGGTTAGCTCTCGTGCTTTCTCACGGCCTCCGCCATGGCGATCACAATCTTCTCCAGGATGTGATGCGGGGTGGAGAGCATCAGGCGAAGGTGGCCAACCCCTGCCTCACCGCAGAGGGCTCCATCGGTGAGGCCCACTGTGGCTTCGTCGGAAAAGAACTGCGCCCAGGAGCGATCTCCCGTGATGTCGGGCAGACCTCTTGCATCGAGCCAGGCGATGTAGGTGCCTTCGGGTTCCCGGTAGGTCACCTCGGGGAGGTGCGTCGCCAAAAGCTCACTCAGGAGGGTTCGGTTGGTGTCGATGTATCGAAGGACGTCCTCTAACCACTCCCCACCGTCGCGATACGCGGCAGTGTTGGCGGCAACACCGGGTGTTGCCGCACCGCGGGAGACGATGAAGGCGATGTCTTTCATCGCCGCCTGGTGGTCATCATTCGAGACGACCAGCTGCGCGCACTTGAGTCCCGGGATGTTCCACGCTTTTGAGGCCGAGGTGGCGGTGAGGGTGTGGGCTGCGGTGGTGTCATTCAGCGAGGCATAGGGGATGTGGGCGTGGTCATCAAACGTGATGGGCGCGTGAATCTCATCGGAGAACACCACTCCACCCTTGGCATC
>JGI11705J14877_10000691_pt1 | contig 20681 bp, 20 predicted proteins | sample Etolaghawater15m_FD_14877 | JGI IMG/M metagenome (IMG submission 14877)
TGGATTCATGGTCGTCCTCCTGCTGGCGTTGGTGTTCATACTCGAACCGGTCTTGGTCATTGGGTCTGTCGTCTTCCATCTTGACTCCATGTATCTGTTTGTTAATGTCACTGAATATCTGTGCAAACACAGAATGAAGTTGTTTATATTCATCATCCATCAGTCATCTCCTTCATAGCTTTTAGCCATCTCGTTCCAAAAGTACAGGCATTCAACTGCATCTTCATGCCCATTAAGTGCGCAGCTAATGCCGCCCGGATCATCTGGCCCATTGGGTTCATGAATACCATGCTCACATTCTGAGCAGGATTCCCATTCGTTTCGTGAACTAGGACGATCCATGTAATTCCAAACATCTGTCATGTCAGTCATAGTCTGCTCCCTCTGTTAATGAGTGTTAGTATATGACAATCAATGCTTGTCAACAAGTGTGAATCTCCTGCGTTTTCTGCGNGGAGTCCAGCCCCTTGGTTTCGTGTACCTAAGCACCGACCAGACCAGCCCTACTAATGACAGGCCAGCGAGCCATGTTGCGAGCCACAGTGCTACCTCGAAAGTTTGTTCCGGTGTCATACATACTCCTGGGTTGAAGGCAGTTTAGAGTCTTGCCTAGGACTGAGTGATTAGCTGTACTTAGCTAGGATGCTGTCTGCTTCATGAGCCGCTGCGGTTTCTGTCTTGCGACTGACTGANTTAGGAACTGGGCGTTCGTATTTATCGCCAGTAAATTCCTCGAAGGCAGCTTTCAGGTCGTTGAACAGGTAAACNAGAGTCGCCTCCTGTTCTTCTAGGGTGTGAATGAATTCCATCTTACGAGTCATTGCTGTGTCTTGGATCTCCGATCCATTGAAGTGACNGCGCAATTCCCGCAGTTCGGAAACCACATCAGCGATCTTGCTACCAGTGAATCTTTTCTGGTTATCCACAGACAATGCAAATCCGTAGAGGACACGGCCAGCAGTGTATTCCGGCAAATCCTTCACGAGGTCGAGGTAGGTTTCAGTAGTCATAGTCAACTCCTTGCTAGTAAATGCGAGGACATCCCCCGCAGGACAATAGGCGGCCATCATCTATCCGGCTGTCAACGACAACACGGGAGCGAAGCGAATGGAGCGGGCAGTCGATTGATGGCCGGAGAGTGATAGGCTAGCCTCGTCCTGCTCTAGGGGGGATGCCCGCATTCCTGCAAGGATAGTTGACGCACATGAAACCACCCGACTGAGTAGGATTTCCGGCAATACCCGTGTCATATCGAGATTTGTTAGTGGATGCTTACAGTATAGATACCGTTATAGCTGATGATTTCCTTACTGCTATTGGGATATTGACAGTGAAATGGAACGATGCTCTAGTTAACTTAATCGTAGCTGGTAAGAAACACCCGGAACAGGGTTGACACGAATTACTGGTATGACATACAGTCTGTGCATGGATGTCGATAACGATAAACAGATGGTCACTACCCAGTCCGGGCGAGTGCAGCCACTCACGGATCAGCAGGCCGAACTGGTAAGCCTGATGACTAGCACTTCATGGAGCAAAGCACAGATCGCCGAGCAGATGGGTGTAAGTCCTGACTGGATCTACCAAACAGTACGAAAACCACATATCAAAGAAGCGATCAGTGCCGCTATATCAGATGGATTGATAAGTGGTGCTGCAAGAGCCTTAGGACGCATCACTGAACTCGTCGATCACAAATCAGGGTATGTAGCTTTAGAGGCGAGCAAGGACCTACTAGATCGGGCTGGCTTTAAACCAGTGGATCGCGCTCAGGTAGCGGTTGCTGGTGATGTCAAGATTCAGATCGACCTAGGGGGTTAAAAAACGCCATGTTGATTCCCGTGATGGTCCAACCAACTAGCAATTGTTAAAAAAGGCCATTAACACCCCACCCAGAAATTATTTTCCTACTGTAAAGGTTATTAACTATGTTGGATGTAAGTGAAACAAAGAAGCGTTTAAGGGATTTTGTAAATCGTTTGTCTGCGGACTTTGGTGACTACAATCACCTGAGCCAGTTCAATCGGAAGATGGACGAGGCAGAGAAGGTATTGGAGTATATTGAGGCTAAGATTATTTTGCGGAATGAGAAGGCGCATGAAGCGGTAACTCAGGTCAGCACCAAGAAGAAGGGAAAGACGGATGGAAATGATGCAGCCAGCAATGGAACCGATGCCGAGGCAGACTCCGGCGGAGATGCAGGAGATGCAGGCGCAGCCAGCGAGTCCAACTCCGGCTGATGATCTTGCTGAACTCTCCCGGTATGTTGAGTATGTGGAGAGTAGTGGAAATCCTAAGTCGGTAAGCCCTGTTGGGGCTGCTGGGTTAATGGGGATTATGCCTGCTACGGCTAGCCAGCCGGGGTTTGGTGTTGATCCAATCCGCCCTGCTGAACTGTTTGATCCCACCAAGAACCGTGCCTTTGGCGAGCAGTACCTTGGGGCCATGCTCAAGCGGTACAAGGGAAATGTCGAACACGCAATTGCGGCCTATAACTGGGGTGTCGGTAATACAGACAAGTGGATACGCCGGGGTGCAAGGCTTGCCGAACTTCCATCGGACACCCGGAATTACATCCGGGGCTGGCGCGGTGAAGGGAAGCACAAGATGCCGCAGGGCTGGAAGCGGTACGGCGAATAGGTTACACATGGAACCCTGTAAACATAAATTTACCCATCATAAGGCGGTAAAAAATGAAGCAGGGATTATCTCACTCGCTAGATTTTGCAGCCATTGTGGAGAACGCATACGAGCGGTTAGCCATAATGGAACTAGAGTGCCGCCTACCGCAGCGCGAGATCGAGCGCATGGTAAGGGAAATGTATGAGCTTCCTGACGACTTTAAGTTTAGAAGACCTAAACCGCCTGAGGCAGGTGGCTAAAAAGGTTTTCTTGCAGTACAACCCTCCGGAATTCTATACGGACCGGGAAGCCGACAGGATTATTGAGGCCATGGGGCCGGAGATTATGGAACAGCGTATTAAACAGATGGTGGACGCTGGCCTGATGAAGGGCAAAATTCAGGTTAAAACCTGATGGCTTTTGAATTCAAATACAAACCTGCTGGCGAAACCTTGCGTCAGTTTATGCTGGACGATCACTTCTTTCGTGGTGTCCGTGGCCCGGTAGGTAGCGGCAAGTCAGTTGCCTGCTGTGTTGAAATCTTTCGCCGTGCTGCTGCGCAGAAACCCGGCAAGGATGGCAAGCGGAAATCCCGCTGGGCCGTAATCCGTAATACCAATCCACAGTTGAGGACCACAACCATTAAGACATGGATTGACTGGTTTCCTGAGGATGTATTTGGACGCTTTGGTTGGTCTGTACCCTACAACCACAACATCAAGATTGGCGATATTGATCTTGAGGTGCTCTTCCTAGCCCTAGATCGTGAGGAAGATGTCCGTAAATTGCTGTCCCTTGACCTAACTGGCGTGTGGGTGAACGAAGCCCGTGAGGTTTCTAAGTCGATTATTGATGCTTGCACCATGCGTGTTGGCCGATACCCCTCGATCAAGGATGGTGGCCCTACTTGGTATGGCGTGATCTGCGATACCAACGCCCCAGAGGATGACCACTGGTGGCCGATCATGGCCGGTGAAGTTCCGATGCCAGACAATGTTCCTAGAGAAGAAGCCCTGATGCTAATTAAGCCAGAAGACTGGGTTTTCTATAACCAGCCGCCGGGAATGACCGAAGTTAAGAATGATTCTGGCGATGTAGTTAAGTACATTGGTAATCAGCTAGCGGAAAACTTTCACAATCTGCCGGGTGATTACTACAAAAAGATTATTACAGGTAAGACAAAATCGTGGATTGATGTCTATGTGCTAAACAAATTGGGTACGATTGAGTCTGGCAAGGCTATTTACCCGATGTTTAACGAGCAAGTGCATATATCCAAGGAGCCGATTGGTGTCATTCCTGAACTTCCTGTTTATATTGGTATCGACTTTGGTCTTACTCCTGCTGCTGCTTTTGGGCAAAGGCTGAGTTCTGGTCGCTGGCTAATCTTCCACGAGGTTGTTACTCGTGACATGGGTGCAGTCCGATTCTCGGAATTACTCAGGAATCAGATTCAGGCAATCTGTCCGTCAAATGAATTGCATATTTATGGCGACCCGGCGGGTGACTTCCGCGCCCAGACAGACGAAGTTACGCCATTCCAAATCCTGCGGGCTAATGGAATCAAGGCATATCCAGCCCCTAGCAATGACCCAGTTCTGCGAATCGAGTCGGTACAAGCACCGCTCAATCGCATGGTAGACGGTATGCCGGGGTTTGTAATTGACGCATCTTGCAAAACCTTGATTAAAGGTTTCCGTGGTGGCTATAACTATCGCCGAGTATCGGTTTCTGGCGAGGTGCGATACGAAGAAAAGCCCAGCAAAAACAAATATTCTCATGTGCATGATGCATTGCAGTATCTATTTATTGGTGCGGGCGAGGGAAGATCATTAACAACCAATGCCAATAAGCCAGCGCAAGTGGCGAATGGGAGGTCCAATTGGAACATCTGGGATCAGAGAGCGGGATTCGGGAAGAACAAGGGCTGGGCGAACCTAAGCCGCCGGAATTCGATTGGTTAGTCATGTTCATTGACAAAGATGAGCCTGACCGCTGGTGGGATTATGTATTCCACACGCGAAAAGGTTTCAAGCATGTATGTGCCATCGGATACCAGCCGGGTAGCTACCACTGGATTTTTATGGACTGGACATCCAAATTCTTCCAGACTTGGATCTACCATCCGCTTGCGGCCAAGGATGTAATCAACTGGGCAAAGAATGAAAGAAACGCCACAATTGTTTCTTATCGACCACGCCGTAACAAAAATTCCGTTTTTGGATTCTCCGTACTATACTGCGCCGAAGCAGTCAAGCATTTGCTAGGAATCAAACGCTTGTTTGTGTTAACTCCGTGGCAACTCTATAAAGAGATGATGCGGACAGGTGGAACGCTAATTCACAAGGGAGAATGGAAGTGAAGGTATATACCTCAATCCAATACCAAATGACTGAGGGCGGTCTGGTCGAACTGTCCGCTGATAGTTTTGATTATGATGGTCCAGTATCTGAAACTAAAGGTGGTGGTAATCCTCCGCCTCCTCCGCCTTCTCCGCCACAGCCACCACCAGAACCAAAAAAAGAAGAAGTGGTTGCTGCTAGAAAGCAGGCAGAAGAAAAAATGGGTGGCGGTGCATCACGCCGCCGTGGTCGCATGGGCAGTTTAAGTAGCTTGCTGACTGCTGGATATAAAGGCTTCAAAGACGAAGATACGCTTGGAGCATAGCCCATGAAGATTTACACCAGCATTGAATTTCAGATGACGCATGACGACCTTGTTGAGGTTTCACATGAATCATTTGACTATGAAGGTCCGGTAGCACTGGCCTTTAGTAGCCCCAAAGCACCGCCACCCGATCCTGAATTGGAGCGCGCTCGCAAAGAACGCGAGGAAGCGGCCAAGCAGGAAAAGATTTCACTGGCGAAGAAAGAAGCGTCAATGGCTACGGCTGATCTTAGTCGCCGCCGCAAGAGCGTAATGCTTAGTGGTTATCGTGGCTACGAAGAAGAAGACGGAACTAAATTGGGGTAAGTCATGGCAGATCCTAGCTATATCATTAAGCGTTACACGAAGGCCAAACAAGCACGATCAAACTGGCTTGATGTTTGGCAGGAATGCTATGAATATTCATTGCCGCTGCGCGAAGGGTTTTTTATGGAAGCCGCCGCACAGTCACGCATGGATAAGATATTTGACGAAACAGCAGTCGTAGGTGTGCAAGAATTTGCATCCAGATTGCAGTACGGCATTGTTCCAAACTATGCAACATGGTTCCGCCTTGAGCCGGGTTCAGATATTCCACTTCAATTGCGAAACAAAGTGCAGTCTGAACTGGATGAAATCACCGAATATGTTGGCGAGATCATTCAGAACTCTAACTTTTCGCAGGAAGTGCATGAATCATTCCTTGATCTAGCAGTTGGCACGGCCAATATGCTGATCGAAGAAGGCAATGAAACCAATCCGATTAAGTTTTTGTCAGTACCGCTAAGCCAGACTATTCTGGATTCTGGCCCGTTTGACCAGATTGATGGCGTATTTCGTGAGCGCAGCGTTAAGGCTAAAGACATTATGACGGTATGGCCTAAAGCCAAGCTGTCTGAGTCTTTAAAAGCTAAAATCCGTAATAATCCTGAGGCGGATGTTCCGTTTATTGACGCTGTATATCGTGATTGGAGCGACAGATCACAAGAAATACACAACTACTGTGTCATTGATTTGGAGTCGCAGACCAAAATTATTGAAGGTTCATTCAAAGGTGAAGGCTCTCGGCCTTGGGTTAACTTCCGCTGGTCAAAAGCAGCGGGTGAAATCTATGGTCGCGGTCCTCTGATGAACGCATTGCCTGCAATTAAGGTTTGTAATCTGACAATGCAGCTTGTATTAGAAAATGCTCAGATGGCGATTGGTGGTATCTGGCAGGCAGACGATGATGGTGTCATTAATGTTGATACAATCCAGCTAGTTCCGGGAACAATTGTCCCAAGAAGCCCGAATAGTCGCGGTCTTGAGGCTATCCAGTCCCCATCTAAGTTCGATGTTTCGCAGCTTATTATTGAAAATATGCAGCAAAACATTAAGCGTGCGCTGTATAACCAAGACCTTGGCCGGACCGACACTACGCCAATGTCAGCTACCGAAGTAGCGGCGCGTCAGTCTAATCTGGCTGAAATTATCGGCTCTGCCTATGGCAGATTGCAGGCAGAATTTGTTAATCCTGTATTGCGCCGAGTCATTTCTATCTTGAAAAAGCAGGGCAAGATCGAGATTCCAAAGATAGATGGCCGCGAAGTTAAGATTGTTGCCAAATCTCCGCTGGCTCGTGCGCAACGCAACCAAGACATTATGCAGTTAACAAACTTCATTGGATTGGTTACGCAAACCATGGGTCCGCAGGCCGCATCGCAGTTTATTAGCCCTGATGAAACGATCAAGAAACTGGCGGAATGGTACGAAATTCCACAAAAAATCCTGATTGATGAAACTCAGCGCATGATGATGCAACAACAAGCTCAGCAACAGGCCATGGCTATGGAGCAGCAATCTCCGGGTTCCGTAATTGAAATGGCTGAAGCAGCCAAAGGAATGATGCCTTGATTGATGGCATTCAGCGTTCTGACGAAGCAGAAAACAAAATTAACGAGGCACTTGCCTTGTGTTTTTCTGGGGCAAACGGCGAGTTTGCTTTGAAATATCTCCGGTCGATTAGCATCGAAAGGGTGATGGGGCCGAACTTTGACCCGAATTCACTGGCTCATATTGAGGGCCAGCGGTTCTTGGTCGGCATTATTGAACAGCGCATTAAGCGCGCCAAAGAAGGAAATCAGCCATGAGCGATATGACAACTGATTCTGCACCAGAAGCAGAAGCATCAAGTGAAGCAACCCCTAGCGCGGTTCCTCGTCCTGAATATCTGCCAGAAAAATTCTGGAATACAGAGTCTAACCAGCCAAATGTAGAAGGATTAGCAAAGTCTTATACAGAACTGGAAAAGAAGTTTAGCCAGCGAGCATCTAGCCTGCGGGAAGAACTTGAAACTGAACTTAGTAAGCCGCGAGAAGGCGTACCTGAGTCTGCTGACAAGTACAAATATTCCGTTCCTGAACTAGAAAACCTGCCAAATGGGTGGGAAGCCCAGATGACAGATGACGACCCAATGCTGGGCTGGTGGAAGGAAACGGCTCATAGCCGTGGCCTGACTCAAGATGAGTTTCAGGAAGGCATTAACAAGTATTTTGAGTACCATTTTGGCGGATTACCTAACCGTGAAGCCGAACTTAATACCCTCGGAGAAAACGGACAGGCTCGCGTTGACCGTGTAGATATGTGGCTTTCCAAGAATCTGTCAGAACAGGAATACAATGTAATGGCAGATTTTGCTGTTAACGCTGACTCGATCAAAGTACTGGAAAAAATTATTGGAATTCAGGCCGAACCGTCTTTATCTGAGTTTGAAGGCGAGCCATCTACCGGATCTATGTCCGAAGATAAGCTGCGTCAGATGATGGATGATCCCCGATATTGGAAGCAGGGACAGATTGATGACGCATATCGGTCCGAAGTCACAAAAATGTGGCAAAAACATTTTGGTTAGTTAGTACTTGCTAACCGGAATAAGCATGATTATTCTGTGTCCGTGGCCCCGCTGCCGGGAAGTCCTAGCCCCAAGGGTAACTAGGACGGAAATTCAGAGGACAACCGCTGATTTTGTTTTAACAACTGGAGAACTGTAATGGCAAACACTATTGATACTGCCTTTGTAAAACAGTTTGAAAGCGAGGTTCATCTTGCATATCAGCGCATGGGGGCCAAGCTACTCAACACTGTTCGTCGTAAGACCAATATTAAGGGTGAATCAACCACCTTCCAAAAGATCGGTACTGGCGTAGCTGGCGTTAAGTCACGCAATGCACAGGTTCCGCTCGCTAACCTGACTCACAGCAATGTTGAATGCTCATTGACCGATTACTATCTCGGTGAATACATTGACAAGCTGGACGAGCTGAAGATCCAGCATGACGAACGCGCTGCTGTTTCTACTTCTCTGTCTGCTGCTCTGGGCCGTAAGTCTGACCAGCTTATCATTGACGCAGTTGATGGTTCTGGTAATTCGACTACTGGTACTGGTGCAATCACTCAGGCTAAGTTGGAAGAAATCTACGAAGCCTTTGGTGAAGGCGATGTGCCTGATGATGGTCAGCGTTACCTGTTGGTTTCCCCGCAGGGCTGGACTGACCTGATGGGTCTGATTGAGTTCTCAAGCCGTGACTATGTTCCGGAAGCTGAACTGCCGTGGAAGGGTGCTGGCTTCTCTGCTAAGCGTTTCATGTCCTTCTTCGTGATGACTCACTCTGGCCTGAGCGTTGCTTCTAGTGTTCGCAACTCGCTGGCATACCACCGTTCTGCGGTTGGTGCTGCTTCTGGCGCAGAAGTGAGCATGGATGTAACTTGGCAGGGCAAGGAACAGGCTCACCTGATGGTAGCTTCTATGTCGCAGGGCGCAGTCCTGATTGACGACAATGGTTGCTACATCCTCAAGCACACTGAATCCTAAGGGGGTGAACCATGGCATTTTCCGCTGACAATATGAAGCGCATGAACATCGGTGACGAGGCACTTTATGTGTACAAGTCTGCTGATGCTATCGCTACTGTTGCCGCCTCTGGCTACTTTAACAGCTACTACGCTTCTCTCAAGAAGGGTGATGCAATCCTCGTGATTGATTCCAGCACCCCGACTGTGGATGTGTGTGTTGTTTCTAGTGCCACTGGTGCAACGACCGTTACTGTAGTTAACGGAACCTGATGAATCGGGGCGGTCTTTTGGGGCCGCCCCTTTTCTTGGAGTTTTAAATGGGTGCTTCAACTGCAATTGCTGTAGCCCAAAAAGCCTGTGCGCTTATTGGTATGCAACCAATTACTTCGTTCAATGATGATTCCTCCGAAGGAATTGTATTGAATGCAATCTACGATGAGATTGTAGAATCAGAATTAGCATCCTTTCCTTGGCGTTTTGCTATGGCACAACGCACTTTGAATCGGTTAACAGCTACGCCAAGCGCACGGTGGACTGCTGCTTACCAACTTCCTACTGACATCTTGATGGTTCGCGCTATCACGGTGAACGATTACAACATCGAGTATGACCGCTACGATGACAACATCTATTGTGATGCTGGCGAAAATGATGTGGTTGTGCTGGATGGTATTTACCGGGCTGATGAAATTGATTGGCCCGCCTATTTCCGGCTTGGGATTGAGTATCGACTGGCTTCTGCGCTGGCTTCTGGTGTATCCATGCAGGCTGACATTGCGCAGCTAATGGAAGAAAAAGCTGAACTTCAGATTCGTAAAGCGCGCCATACCGACTCAGCTTCTCAAACAACCAGAAAGGTTAACCTGACCCGACTGACTAACGCGAGGCTGTAAGCCATGAGAAGGGTAAGAACCCTCCAGACCAACTTTTCGTCTGGGCAACTTGACCCCTTGATGGCGGCTCGATCTGACACTAAAGCCTATGGCAATGGTGTTGAAACGCTAACTAACTTTATGCAGCTAGTGCAGGGTGGCATTAAACGCCGCCCCGGTACTGAATACCTTGCAGATATTGGCAAAGCGGTTCGTTTATTCCCATTTATCTTTAACGAATCTCAGCTTTATATTGTTGCTCTGTCTGCCGGAGAAGCACGGTTTTACAGCACGGCTGGCTCATTGTTGGACACCGTAACTGGATTTGACTGGGACGCAACAAACCTTTACGAATTGCGATATACGCAGCGTAACGATGTATTAATCATTACGCATGAAGACTTCCCAATGACGGTGATTACCCGTACTGGAGCATCTTCATTTGCTGGCGCATATTTTGATTTCGATCAAGATTTGTCGGGCGGAAAAATCTACGCCCCAATGTACAAATTTGCTCGTGATGAAGTCACGATTACTCCTAGTGGGCGGACTGGCAGCATTACATTAACAACCTCTGCTGCTGTTTGGAATGCTGACCATGTGGGTGCGCGTGTTGCTGTACATAACAGGCAGGTAGAAATTACCGGGTACACCTCTAGCACCGTTGTTACCGGAACAGTTCAAGAAGAATTGTTTGCTGACCAACAGTTAACAATTAGTTCTGGTTCTAGCTTCCAAGTTGGCGAAGTCATAACCCAAACAGATTCGGAGGCAGAAGGTGAAGTTGTTGAAATTGGTTCTGGATATGTCCGGGTTGCAAACCTTAAAAAGGTTTTATTCAAAACTCAGGGTTCTGGTGACGCTACTGTGGGCGGACTTTCTGGTGCAGAAGGCCAAGTTACGGCGGTATCTACAGTTGGTCCGCTAGCAACCCGCGATTGGAATGAAGAAGTCTTTAGCTATGCTAGAGGCTGGGCAAGATCCTGTTTGTTCCACGGGCAGCGGTTGTGGTTTGGTGGGTCGAGAGATTTGCCTGCTCACCTGTTCAGCTCAAAAGTAGCTAGCTTTTTTAACTTTGATACTGGTGAGGCACTGGATGACGAAAGCATTCAAAGTCCAATTGCATCGGATCAGGTTAACAGTATTAACCATCTAGTGTCGGCTGGACACTTGCAGGTATTTACAGATCAAGCAGAGTTTTACTGCCCTGAATCTGAAAACTCACCATTGGTTCCTGCTGACTTTAACATTCGCCGCCAATCATCCTATGGCACTGGCGATGTTCGTCCTGTTGCATTTGACCGGGCTACGCTGTTTGTTCAAAGCACAGGCAAGGTAATTCGAGAGTACAAGTGGGAAGAAATTGAAGGCGGCTATACGCCTAATGCAATCTCCCTGATTGCGTCAAACCTTCTGGACTCTGATGGAATTGTAGATTCTGCCGTAATTTATGGTCTAAAAAATCGACCGGAACAGTTTGCATTTTTCTTGAATAATGATGGAACGCTTGCTGTTTATCATGCTGCGCGTAATGAACAGATTTCTAGCTGGTCCAAATGGGAAACTGATGGTCAAATCCTTGATCTAACTGCGCTTGAAGGCGAGTTGTTTATATGTGTTAAGCGCACAATCAACGGAACAACAAAGTATTTCCTAGAAAAATTTAGCGAAGATGTAACGCTGGATTGCGCAAAAACTGTAACAAGCGCAAGCCTTACTGGTTCGTTTTCTGGATTTAGCCATTTAGCAAGTCATGAAGTTTCTGTTGTGGCGGATCATGAAGAAGCCGCTGATGCCGATTATGCCAAGAATGCTTTTTATCTAGGCGATCAAACAGTAACGGCTGGCGGTGGAATCACCTTGCCAAACAATTATGAAACCTACATTGTTACTGCTGGCTTAAATTTTGATGCTACCGTTAAGACTATGCCTGCTGACTATGCGGCTAATGATGGTCAGATTACTGGATTGCCCAAGAAAATTAGCACGGTTGATCTAATTTTAGACAGCACAATGGGTGTAGATGTGGAAGGAACAAACCTAATTCTTCGCCGGGTAACTAACGATCTGTCTAAGCCACCAACGCCAATTACCGGACGCTCTCGATTTTATTTGCTTGGCTGGGATAAACTAGGCCAAATTAACATTCAGTCAACGGTCCCGCTGGAATTTACTTTGCTGGGTCTGATGATGGAGGTAGCGTTCTAATGGGGGTTGAAGCCGCAATTGTTGCTAGCGTAGCAAGCGCAGGTATTGGTGCATACACAGCAATTCAGTCTGGCAAATATGCTCAAGCAGCCGCTGAGGCTGAGGCTGCGCAATATGAACAAGAACGCCGCATGGCTATTCTTCAAGCGCAGGAAGAAGCTAATGCGCGTAATCGTGAATTGTTACGCACTCAATCTGAAAATCTTGCATTGGCTGCCGCCAAGATGGGTGTAGATCCAAATGAATCTGCGTCTTTCTTGGCATTAAAAGAATCTAATATTGAAGAAGCCGAGCGTGATGTTGGGGCCATCCGACTAATGGGATTGGCTCAGGCCGACAAATTTAAGCTAAGTGCGTGGAATGCCAAAATGTCTGGCAAGGCGGCTAAAACTGCATCGTATGGGCAGGCTGCGTCTTCATTGCTTGGCGGGTACAAAGATTACAAATACTTGAGTTCATAACATGGCAAAGCTAAAACGCGAAACTCGTACTGAAACTGTCAAGCCAATTGGCATCGTACAGATGTCGGGTATGCGTGATGCGGCCAAAGGCTTGATGGAAACATCAAAGACTGCTCAAGAGTTTCAGCAATTCTTTACTTCGTATGGCGCAGAACAACTAAAGAAAAAGGCGCAAGAAGATGCCTCTTCTTTGCCCAGCCAAAAACAACGCCGTGTATTGCTTGATGACAAGAATGAGTACATTCCAGATTCTGATGGCAATCCAGTACAAGCAGAATTTTACACGCCAATTGAAGAGCGTGATGTTGGTCCTTTTGGTTCTGCGTATAACGAGTCGTGGAACAAAGCTATTGCCCAAAGAAACTTAAATGCTGCCCGTGAAACTGCTACTCGTGCATTAAGTAATTTTGAAGCAGAGCGTTTGCAGGATTTAGACTATAAGCGTTTTGAGGCACAGTCAGAAGCCTACATTCGCCAAACTGTTAAAGATTTGCCGGGTCCGCTGCGTGGTCTTGTAGAAGAAGATTTGCGCACTAGGCAGAATGGCATATTCATTAACCTGCAACAGCAGAATCGTGATCGTACCTTTAGACAAAACGATGCTTTGCGCCAAACCCTTATTACTCAGGGCATGGATCGGCTTGTTAACAAATTATCTCAGTTTGGATCAACAGATCCGGGTGCGCTAAAAGAAGCAGGCAAGCTGGTTGATTTGCAGAATCAGCGATTAAGCCTTAATCAAATTAACCAAGAGCAGTTTAATCTTGAAGTTGCTGCAATTGCAAACAAGTTTGCAGATGGTGCTGTAATTAATCAGATCCAGTCTGGATTTCGTAGCGGTGACATTGAGCAAAGCATTGCATCAGCACAAGCTGTATCTGGTCAAATTATTACTGGCGACTTTCAGGTTGATGTTGCTGAATATGATTCAGCTACTAAATCATTTGTACCTGTACGCAAATCAATTGCAGAAATTATTCCTAATGTTGGCGAACGCCAAACATTGGCTGCTCAGGCATACGAGATTGCTTACAGCAAATACATTGCAATCAAAAATACCAATGCTGCTGCTGTCACAGCATTAACAAATGAGTTAACCATGTTGGAAAACACGGCAACTCAAGCGTCTATTTCTGGTGATTATGATTCTTTAATTGATGCTAGAAATCGTGCGCGTGAAGTACAGGCAAAAGCTGAAACGCTTGATCCTCAGGTTCGTCAATCATTTATTCAGGATGCCCTAAGAAGCTATCAGAATATTCAAAGTCGTGTAACGATAACCAATGAAGAACAGGAATTGCTGCTTGCTGCTACTCGTGCAGAGCAGATTCTTGGGTCAGAAGTCATTGCGCAAATTGCAGACTTTAGACTTGACGACATGAAAAGCCGCGAAGAATACATTGCGTATGGTTCGCTGGAAGATCGCGTAGCTTTTTTGAAAGGTCAGGCAAAGATTCTTGAAGATGCTTATACCGCATTAACAAAAGAAAAGCCTGGTCAGGCTGATTTTTTTGAACTTGTGCGCACTAAAACTGGAACAACTGACCCGGCAAAAAACACCAGAGAATACGCTCAGAGTTTTTTTGATCAACAGTTTCCAGACAACAATTGGTCTGAGCAAGATTTTACTTTGTCAATTCAAAGAGCAACGCCGTACTTTGAAAAAGGCATTGTCTTGCCGGGTTTGGTAACAGAACTAAAAGATGCAATTGTTGGGGTAGAGCAGAGTCCAGAACGCTTGCAGCGTGCCATGAAAGTTTTTCAGGCAATGGATATTCACAAGAATTATTTAACCAACGATACTCTGAAAAAACAAATGGGTGACGAGGCTTATCGCACCTACAAATATATTCGTAACAAGATTGATGTTGCAGGGACATTTCCAACCGATGCTTCATTTTTACAGGATATTAAATCTGTATTTAATGGCGAAAAGGTTATGTCTTACAAAGACCTTGATCGTGAAACTCAGCAAGGCATTGTAGAAGGCTTGAATGCAGAATTAGATCGTTCTTTCTTTCAGGGTCAAGTATTCTTAAGTCAAGGCGATATTTCATATTTTGAAGATTTGCCGCAACTTCCTCCCCGTATGCGCGATCAGCACATGACAATTGCGTTAGAAGCATACGAACAAATTGGTGGCGATGCTAAGTCTGCTGGAAAGAACGCATCTCAAACTGCATTTGAACGGTTAACGCAAAAGCAGTGGGCGTATGACGATGTAACAATGGTTGGCGCATACAAAGAATGGGTTGAGTTTCCTGCTCAAAAACAATACTCAGAATTGTCGTTGCCCAGCATTAAAGCAATTGTGCGGGACAAGCTTATATCTTCTCGTGCTGATGCAAACAAATTCCATTTTCTTGAAAGAGGATATGGTGCAGGCACAACTCCCGGTGAAATTAAAACCGAAGTTAAATTGCAAGTAAGCCGACTAGATAACAACAATAAACCAATTTATAAATTGGTATCACGCAATCGTGATCTTGATCCAGAAATGCCAGACTCAGATGTTCCTATTGATATGTTTGATGACAATGGCAACTTGATCGAGGTTGATTTTCGTGAAACGAATTATCAGTTAAAGCGAGTCAAGAGCAGCATTATTGCGGTTGACAGGGAAATTGAGCGTCTTAACAACAAGTCTAAAATTCGTGCATTTGGTGATGCAGAAGAAGTTGATCGTACTGCTGAGGATCTTTCAGCGTTGCGATATATTCGCAATGCTATGACTTACTACCCAGAGAATGTTTTGGGCTTGTATGAAAAAGGCATTGACTTACAGCCAATTGATATTAAGTTCCATGATACGGCTCCGCTTGGTCAGAATATGCGAATTATGCGTATTGGTGCTGAGCGATATCTTGAAGAAACTGGATGCCCTCCGGGATTTGTTAACAATGGCACTGGATGCGTGCTTGAAAGAAAACCAACAATACGCCTAGAAGATTTGCCGGATCTTGATCCAATAACCTTCGCGCCGCGAAAAGGTGCTAATGTTGTAGCAGAACCAGATATGATTATTGAGGCTCCAAATGGCGGACAATAAAGACCCAATGCAGACCATTCCGGGATTTTATGCTCCCGGTGATGAGCGCCGTATTGGTGGTGTTTCTGGTCAATGGAGCGCGATGGATAATCTTACGCGCTCTTTTTACTTGGACACTTGGGTTGGCCAGTCTGCTATGGCTGCCGCTTCTTACGCTCAAGCCATTAACGAAAAAGGCAAGTTTGTAGATGACAAAAACTACAATTCGCTTGCTGACCCTGAAAATAAAGGATATGAGCCATATGTAATAGACGCTCATTCCAGCGCAGAATCCTACTACCTGCGTACATTAGCTCGCCGAAATAACAATTTGCGCCGCGAACTAGAAGTTGGTGGTGCTGGCCCTACTCGGTTTTTATCTCAATTTGTTGACCCAGTAACTTACCTCCCAATTCCGTTAGCAAAAGGAATCGGCTTTGTTCGTGGTGCGCAAAAAAGTTTTAGCCCAGTCGCTGCCAGCATTACGGCATCCGAAGGTTTGCGTCATTCTATTGACCCGACATCAACCACAGAAGAAACGATGGTCGGTATTACTTTTGGAACCATGTTTGGCACGGCTTTAGGCGGAGTGGCAGGCTCAATGGGCCGCACAACAAAGTACATGGGGTATGAGCCAAAAACTGTAATTGATCGCATGGGAGAGCGTTATAGGAACCTTCTTGAGCATTCTGATGGCCCTGTTGGGCAGCCAAAAACTTTTGAAGAAGCGTCTAACGAACTAAACAATACCGCAGCAAGCCAAGGCTTTCGATTTGTTAATGATCCAGAGGCTCCCGGAAACACTGTTGTTAACAGGGAAACCGGTGAGATTCGTGTTAATGAAGAGCGAATCCGTGCCGAGTACAGATCCGGCAAGTTGCTGCAAGGAGTGATGGCTCGTTTAGGTGAGCGCGTAGGAACTACATTCAGCAATCTTGATATGGATAAGCTGAAAAAATGGTTTGATGAAAATGGCGGCGAAGATCGGTATGTCCAATTTATGTTGGAGCGTGAACTTGGTCGCCAAAAAGTTTTTGCCAAAGATCCAAATGCACCTGCATTAGATCCGGTTGGTCAGTCAATTCTAGAGCGGTCAATCTTTGAAAACGCCCTGCGTAAATCAGGAGCGCGTGTTACTGATGTGCTAGAGGTTGGGATTCCCAAAGAAATCCTAGAGCGTCAGCGCATGGCAGAAGAACGCCTAAAAGTAACCGAAGATGAGATTGCTCGAATCAAGGGCGAGAAATCAGACAAACAAACTAAAGCAGCGGAATTGCGCCGGAAAGCAGAAGAAGCACCTGAGTTTCGTGCAGACGGTCGCAAGAACAATGCTCGTACTAAGTGGCTAAATCAGGCAGACCAGTTAGACAAAGAAGCTGCAAAGCTGGATGAGTCTATTGCTACCGCCGAAGAAAAACGCATTGGTCAACGAAATGATTTAGACAGCGTTAACACCAAGATTGATGATCTTAGTCAGATTGACGACATTGAGTTAATGACGCTTGCTTCAACTGGCATTGGCTTGGAAAAACTTAAGTGGGATCAGCTTCCTTGGTATGCCTTAAACAACACTAAGTTCCGTGAGCTGTCACCAAGACTGGCAAAAGAATTTATCCAGATGGCTTGGCAATTAGGTGGATCACCGGGCTTGCGCACTGTTGGTGCTAAGTATGGCATTGCTATGGATGTGTCTGTAGAAATGAAAGCAAAAAAGTGGATGGGCCGCCTTCGTAGCAATGTTGACAATACTCGCAAAATTTACATGCGGTATCTGAAGGATATAGATGCAACTAGAGGACAGGGTTATTTAGAAGTATTTAAACAGAATATGCCGCTTGTAGGTAAAAAACCTCAGGATGGCAAAGCATCGTGGGATGAGTTTAAACAAAGCGTTTCTAAGGCTATGTTTAACAATGACGCGCCTACCGACAATCCATTTGTTGATGAGGCGGTTCGTGGCTGGCGCGCGCTATTTGATGAATTTGAAAAAGTTGGCAAAGAATTAAATGTATTTCAGTCTGTCCGCGTAGCACAGCGTAATGTCGATAAGGCTTCTGCTCGTGTTGATACGCTAATGAAGGGGCAAGCCAAACCTAAAGAATTAGAAATTGCATTAAGAAATCTTGATGAAGCTGAACAAGCCCTTGACATGGCAAAGGCCATTGACTCAGGGGACCGCAAGCGTTACTTCCATGTAATGTGGCGAGCAGACTTGGTTGCCAAAAATCGTGAGTTGTTGCGTCAGAAATTGACTGCGCATTTTATGCAGCAATCTGGTCGTTACATTAATGGCAAGTATGTTCCATTTGATAATAGCCCGGTTGCTATTGCTGCTCGTGTTGATGAAGCTATTGTTAACATTGAAAAGGCTGCAACCTTTAACGATGGCATTGGCCTTATCAACAAAGGCGACAAGGTAGCTATTGCCAAGAATCGCATTGAGCAATACCGCGATGAAATTAAAGTTCGCGGCGACCAAGAATTTGCGGATGGATTAACTATTCGCGAGGTTCGTGAAAAACAAATTGAGTTAATTGAGCGCGACCTTGAAACTGGCAATGTAGCTGGCCTTGGTGGACCTTCTCCTGTTATATCAAGAAAACTTGATATTAACCACAGTGAATACACTGATTTCATGGAACTGGATATTGAAACTGTTGCTCATCACTACACGATGCGCATGGGTCCAGTCGTAGAAATGGCCCGCAAATTTGGTGACTACAGAATTGACAACAAGTTGTCCATGCTGCGTCAGATGATTGACGAGGAAATTGCTGCGAATCCCGGCAAGGCAGACGCAATCCGGGCAGAAGGCGAGCGAATGATTAAGGCTGCCGAAACTTTGCGTGACAAGGTTTTGGGTTTGTATGGCATCCCTGAAAACCCTGATGCCCTGCATGAGCGCGCACTGGCTTTTGGCCGCACATGGAACACCCTTTCTTTTATGGGTGGTGCTGCACAGATTGCAATTGTTGATGCTGCCAAAATTGTAATGAGCGAAGGATTCGCAAGAGCATTTGGTGGGCTGCTTAAAAATGTTACTGATCGTTTAGAAAAGGGGGTAAAAAGCGATTGGTACATTGCTGGCAAAGAAGTCGAAATGGCTGGCGAAGCATTGGATACTGTTTTTGCCGCTCGAATTCAGCAGATTTATGACATCGGTGGTGGATACCACAATATGACCGCTGTGGAAAAATGGGCGCAACAGCAGACTGGGCCGTTTTTTTTCTTAAATGGTCTGTCATTGTGGACCGACAGCATGAAACGGTTTTCTGGGGCCATGATTCAATCCCGCATGATTGAGGATTCTGTCCTGTGGGCGGCTGGTAAGTTGCCTCAGGACAGAATTGAAAAATTGGCTGCGGCTGGAATTAGTAAATCTTGGGCTAAACGATTTGCCCGTCAATGGACGGAAGCTGGATCTCAAAAAGGCGACAGCTTGTTTTTAGCCAACACCGAAGGCTGGACAGATCGAGAAGCTGTTGACAGATTCCGAGCAATTTTGGCTAGCGAAGTCAATGTGGCTGTAATTACGCCGGGTGCTGCCGACAAGTTTAATTTTATGTCTGAAGCGGTTGGCAAAACGATGATGCAGTACCGTTCATTTGGGCTTGCTGCTACGCAAAGAGTGTTAATGAGCGGCCTACAGGCTCGTGATCGGTCGGCTCTTTTGGGCGCAATGAGCATGGTTGCGCTGGCTGCAATCGTAGATTCTGCCCGCCGCCCAGATTACATTGATCTTGATATGGGCGAGATTATGTTCCGGTCTGTAGAAACTTCTGGTGTGCTTGGTATTTTTTCTGACATTAACAGCGCACTAGAAATTGCCTCTGGCAATCAATTTGGTTTGCGTCCTATGCTTGGATTTAATCCAATTATTAAGGATACTAACTGGGCATCGAGAACTGGCGCGATTGCTGGCGCGGCTCCATCGCAATTTTTACAGCTTTTGTATGCTGTATCTGATCCTAATGCTACGGCATCGGAACAAGCGAGAGCCTATAGGTATGCGTTACCATTCAACAATGTTGTTTGGTGGGATGATATTGTAACAAGACAGCAGCGTGGGCTTGCTGAAACGCTTGAGGATTAACAAATGGCTCATGTGACCATACCAGATACAGCACCACGAGTTCAGTATAGTGTCGGCGGAACATCGACTACTAACTTCTCGATTCCGTTTGCTTACTTTGCCGACAGTGACATTAAAGTTTATGTTGGCTCTACGCTAAAGACATTAACAACAGATTACACTATTACTGGCACGGCAGTAGATGAAGGTTATTCTGGTGGTACGGTTGTATTAAATACTGGAGTAACCAGCACAACCGTAACTATATTGCGTGATGTTCCTGTAAAGCGCGTTACTGATTTTCCGACTAATGGGCCGTTTAACATTATTCAGCTCAATACTGAGTTGGATTCGTTAACAGCCCAGTTACAACAAGAAGAAACAGGTCACAATCTGTTTCTTCGTATTGCTGAATATGACACCTATACCGACCTCACGCTGCCCGTTAAAGCCGACCGCGCTGGTACGGTGCTGGGTTTTAACGCTACGACTGGCGATCCTGAGGCCGGGCCAACCATCGCAGATGTTTCTACTTTGGCTGCGATTACTGCCGACATTGCTACGCTGGCAGACATTGAAGACGGTACGGACGCAACGGATGCGATTCAAACGGTAGCAGGCATTTCCAGCAATGTAACTACGGTTGCAGGAATTAGCGGGAATGTCACCACTGTCGCAGGTAATTCCGCCAATGTAACAACTTGTGCTACTAACATTGCCGCAATTATTGCTGCTCCAACCGAAGCAACTAACGCAGCAGCTAGTGCCTCAGCAGCATCAGCCAGTGAAACCGCAGCAGCCGCTTCAGAGAGCGCCGCAGCAACCTCAGAATCGAATGCAGCAGCCTCAGAAACAGCGGCAGCAGCCTCTGAGAGCGCAGCAGCGACATCTGAAACCAATGCTGCCTCTAGTGCATCAGCAGCCTCTACCAGCGCCAC
>JGI11705J14877_10000694_pt1 | contig 20656 bp, 21 predicted proteins | sample Etolaghawater15m_FD_14877 | JGI IMG/M metagenome (IMG submission 14877)
CCACCGAGATCTACACTCTTTCCCTACACGACGCTCTTCCGATCTGGTGATTCGCGAGCGCGGTCTTTGCATTCTGCGAGGAAATTGCATTTCGGGAATAATGAAGTGTTACCAAAAGTAACGGGAGTGTGAATGCCGGTAACAACAAGGGGTAAAAACGTAACACGCCAAGAGGTCGCCGACCTGTTTGGTGTGTCACATACTACGGTCGACGCCTGGATCAAGCGCGGGATGCCGGTCTCCGAGCGCGGCAGTCGCGGCAAGCCCTGGCGGATCAACACGGCGGAGGTTTCCGCATGGCTCGAGCAACGTGCCAAGGAATCCGCCGCCGGTGGCGACCAGGCCGACGAGCGCGAGCTGAAGCGCCGCAAGCTCGCAGCGGAGACCGCAAAAGTCGAGCTCGAGCTGGCGAAGGTACGCGGCGAGGTCGTGCCACTGGCGCAACTAGAGCGCGCTCTCGCCAATACATTCGCCGAGATTAAAACGAACATCCGCTCGGTCCCGAGCCGGGTGGCGACCGCGATCATCGGCGAGTCAAACGAGACTCGGATCAAGGCCGTGATTCTGAAGGAGCTCGATCAGGCGCTCGAGGCGCTCGGCGACTTCGACCTGGAGCCGGATGACGATGACGAGTGAGTTCGACAACTTCGACGGATTGCGGCGGACTATTGGCGCCGCTGCGCGTCATCTAAAGCCGCCGCCGAATCTGAAGCCGAGCGAATGGGCGGAGCAGAATGTCCGCGTCCCGATTGGTAACGCGGTCCCCGGCTTGATTCGATTCGATCACGCGCCATACCAGCGCGAGCCGCTGGATATGACCGCTAACCCGGAATGCCAGCGAATCACGCTCATGTGGTCCGCCCAGGTCGGGAAAACGATGCTCGCGCTATGCGCCCAGGCGTTCAAGATCGGGCAAGACCCGCAAAGCCAAATAATGATGCAGCCGTCGCAAGGTGATCTTTCGACTTGGATCGAGACCAAATTCAATCCGTTGGTGGAGAGTAACGACCAGCTCCAGGCGTTGATCGCGAAGCCGCGCGGCCGGGAGGGCGTGAACAATCAGCGCATGAAGTCATACCCCGGCGGCTTTTTGATGTTCTCCTGGTCGGGATCACCCAAAACAATGCGCGGCCGTTCGGCGCCTTTCATTGTCTGCGACGAGACTGACGGCTATGACAAAAGCCAAGAGGGTCATCCGGTGTCGCTACTCTGGCAGCGCGCAGCCACATTTGGCGACCGGCGGAAGCTCCTCGAGATCAGTACGCCAACGATCAAAAATGCAAGCTGGATCGAGGACTCTTATGTCCAAGGGGATCAGCGACATTTCTACGTTCCGTGTCCGAGCTGTGATCACCGCCAGCAACTGGTCTGGTCGAGCGTCATCTGGGACGAGGATCAACCGGAGACCGCAAAATACGCTTGCACCGGGTGCGGCGTTATGTGGTCAGACGGCGAGCGCATCGCGGCGATCAGGCGCGGCGAATGGCGAGGGGCGAGAGAGTTCCGAGGCCATGCCAGCTATCACCTGAACGAGCTATATTCGTGTTTCAGAAAGCTCGGCGATATCGCGCAATCATTCCTCGAGAAAAAGCGAAGCGGCGATCTCCAGACCTTTGTGAATGTTTCCTTGGCGGAAACTTGGGAGGAATCGGGCGACAGCGTTGATCAGGATATGCTCGAGACTCGCGCGGAGGATTGGGGCGAGACCTGGCCGGCGGAGGTCGTTACGGTCGTCGCCGGGGTCGACGTCCAGGACGACCGGCTCGAGCTGGAGCTGGTGGGTGTCGGGCGGGACGAGGAAACCTGGTCGCTTGAGTATATGGTTCTCCCCGGCGACCCCAGTGCCCCCCAAGTGTGGGCTGACCTGGACGCGGTACTGTTCGCCAGCTATGAAACCGCCGACGGTCGCGAGCTGGGCGTTCGCGCGACTTGCATCGATACCGGCGGACATCACACCCAGGCGACTTATCGATACATCAAAACGCGCGAGGCGCGGCGGGTGTTTGGGATCAAGGGTGTCGGCGGTGAAGGTCGTCCGCTGGTCGGGCGCCCGAGCAAAAACAATATCGGCAAGGTGAGGCTATATCCGGTCGGGTCGGACACTGCGAAAGAGCTGGTTTATGGCCGGCTGAAGATCACCGAGCCCGGACCTGGATACTGTCACTTTCCCGACAATCGTGATCCCGAGTATTTTCTCCAGCTCACGGCGGAGCAGCTCGTCACTCGATACATTCGCGGCCATGCGAAACGCCAATGGGTAAAGAAACGCCGAAGGAATGAAGCTCTCGACGTTCGATGTTATGCTATGGCGGCGCTATATATTTCCGGTCTCAATGTCAATATACTAGCGGACAAAATCGCGGACCAGCGAATCAATGGTAGCGGTGAAAGACCCGAGCGCAAAAAGCAACCGGCGAATTCAAGAAAATCGGGCGGATTCGTTAATAACTGGAGGTAGGAATTGGCAAACCTATTTGATGCCGCAGCCGCGCCGGAGGGCGAACCGTCCGAGATCGTCGTCGGCGACTATATTCAATGGAAGCGGTCAGACCTGACGACCGACTACCCGACCGCCGACTACACCGCCACATATGTCGCCCGGATTACCGGCGGCGGGGCAAGTGAGATACAGATCACCGGCACCGCGTCGAATGGCGCCTATCTTTTCACGGCTGACTCGACCACATCGGCGGATTTCAATCCGGGCTATTATCACTGGCAACTCGAAATTGTCCGCAATTCCGACAGCAATCGGATCGTGGTGGATCGCGGCGCGTTCACGGCAATCGTTGACCTTGATGTCAACAACAGCGACCCGCGCACTCATGCCGAGAAAATGCTGACAAAAATCGAATCGCTGCTCGAGGGTCGAGCCGACTCCGACGTCGCAAATTATTCGATCCAGGGTCGCAGTCTGACCAAACTCTCCATCGATGAGCTGGTCAAATGGCGCGACTATTATCAATCCGAGGTCAACAGAACCAAGCGCCTCGAGGAAATCAAGCTCGGTCGCAAAACGTCGGCCACGGTTAAAGTGAGATTCATCTGATGGGAATGTTTGACATTTTCCGCCGGAAGCCGAAGCCGATCAAAAAGCGCGGATTCGATGGCGCTTCGACCGGGCGGCTGTTTTCTGATTTTGTGACTTCGCAACGCTCGGCGGACTCCGAGCTGCGTTATTCACTCAAAACGCTGCGAAACCGCTGTCGGGAGCTGGCGCGCAATAACGAATATGCGCGGCGGTATTTGCATCTAGTAAAAACCAACGTCGTCGGCGAACGCGGCGCGACGCTTCAGGTCAAGGCAACCAATGTCGACGGCAGCCTGGACACGATCGGCAACTCGATCATTGAGCAGGAGTGGGCGCGCTGGACGCGCGTCGGAAATTGCACTGTCGACGGGCGTCTGTCATTTACCGACGCTCAGGCGATGGTCGCGGAGTCTATGGCGCGCGACGGCGAGGCACTGGTGCGCTTTGTCAATTATGACGGCAACCAGGACCGATTCGCTCTCGAATTCCTCGAGCCTGATTTGATCGACGAGGAGAAAAACGAGCGCGCGCCAAATGGTAACGAGATCAGAATGGGCGTCGAGTTCGATCAATACCGGCGCCCGGTCGCTTATCACATGATGACCGAGCACCCTGGCGACTACCAATTCCACCAGTATGATCGCCGCACTCAGCGGGTCGAAGCGGATAGCATCCTTCATTTGTATATGCCAGACAGAGCCCAGCAAACGCGCGGGGTTCCCTGGATGTCGACGGCGCTGACATCGCTGAAAATGCTGCATGGCTATCGCGAGGCGGAGCTGGTTGCCGCCAGGACAGCGGCGAGCAAGATGGGCTTTTTCATCTCGCGCTCTGGCGATGGGTTTATGGGTGACGATCTCGAGGACAATGTGGTCCCGATCACTGACGCGGAGCCCGGCACGTTTTTCCAGCTCCCCAGAGATGTCGAATTCCAGCCCTGGGACCCATCGCATCCGACGACCGCGTTCGGCGATTTTGAAAAGTCGATTCTGCGCGGCATCGCGTCCGGGCTGGGGGTTTCATATCATTCTCTGGCGAATGATTTGACGCAAACCAGCTACTCCAGCATCCGCCAGGGTAGCATCGAGGACCGCGATTTTTACAAAACGATCCAGAGCTATATGATCGCGCATTTTGTCATGCCGGTTTATCAGCGATGGCTGACCAATGCTTTCACGATTGGGCGGGTGAATCTGCCCATCGATAAGTTCGACAAGTTTTATGATGCTTCGCAGTTCCGACCGCGCGGCTTCCAATGGGTCGATCCGCAAAAAGAGATTTCCGCCCATGTTGTCGCACTGACAAACGGGCTGATCTCAATGCAGGATGTCGCGAACATTTACGGGCGCGATGTCGAGGAAGTATTCGCGCAGATTGCCAGAGACAAACAGCTCGCCGAACAGTTCGGCCTGAAGCTGGCATTCGAGCCGTTTGGCGGCGGCCAATCGCCATACGGACCCGGCAAGATCAACTTAATGACCGGCGAATCGTTTGACGCGATGACGGAGGAGCCCGATGGCGACTGACTTTCCGAAGAAAGGCGACGACCAGAAGATATCGCTTCGCAATTCCGAATATCCGCAATTCGACCGTGAATTCGCGGAGAACATCAAGGAATTCAACTCCGAGGTTTGGGCGCTCGGCGGGAATGTCCGGGGCAATGATGCGTTCCGGCTGTGGGGAAGCGCGCGCGATGGCGATGAGGCTGGCTCGGTGTTGGACTGGATCAAAGAGCGGGAAGCCTGGGCCGCGCGTCATTTTGAGGATGGCGCCCATCTATCGAGCGAGGAGCCGAACAAAAGCAATATCGCCGGCGTCGTCGCTCAAATGAAATGGGGTGTCATTGGCACCCTGGGCGAGCAAGGCATGAAGGACGCGATTCTCGAGCTGATCAAAAAGCTGGAAGGCAAGAAAGAGGACCGCCAGCTCTCCGATCAGGTCGAGACCGCACTCGAGAATAAGCGCGACGAGCACAACGAGGAGGTGGGCGACGATCCGCTCCGCCGCGTTACGCTTGCCATGTTGCGCGAAGTAATGGAGCGCGGGATCGGCGCGTATAAGACAAACCCCGGCTCGGTTCGCCCTGGCGTGAGCTCCCCGGAACAGTGGGGATATGCCAGGGTTAATTCGTTTTTGTTTGCAATGAAGAACGACCGATTCCAGGGCGGCAAACATGACACCGACTTATTCCCCGACGGTCATCCGCTGGCGTCAGATGATGAAAGCGAGAAAGCGGCGGAGTATACTGGCAAGATGGAAGAATCAGGAGATCGCGCAGTGGAACAGCGACATATCAAAAACGTCGTCGAGACCGACGACGAGATCATCATCACATTCGGGAAATCTATGCCCGAGGAGGAAGCGGCGGACGAGCCTGATATCGTGGAGGCCGTCGACGATTACGACGAGGAGCGCCTCTCGAAATCCGAGGTATTTCATCGGATGGAACACGCCGAGGTCGAGGAGAAAGACGACCGGCGCGTTCAAATGTCCGTCTCGAGCGAGCAGGAAGTCGAGCGATCATTCGGTCGCGAGCTGATTGTTCACACCGAGGAAACGCTCGACCTTAAATTTTTACGATCCGGCAGCGCGCCGCTGCTATTAGATCACGACCCCGAACGACAAATCGGGGTCATTGAATCCGTAAATCTCGACGGATCGGCCCGGCGTCTCCGGGCGACGGTGCGCTTTGGAAAGGGTGCGCTTGCTGACGAGGTTTATCAGGATGTGCTCGACGGCATTCGCTCGAATGTCTCGATCGGGTACAAAGTTCGGCGAATGGAAAGGGACAAGGACGAACAGGATTTGTTCCGAGTAATCGATGCCGAAATCATGGAGGTCTCTATCGTTTCACTTCCCGCCGACCCGTCGGTCGGTGTGGGGCGTTCGGTCGAGGTATCCGACACCGCTACCATTAAACCCATCGAAAAGGAGGTTCCTATCATGGAACAAGAAAACCAAATCGATTTGGATCAGGTACGCGCGGAAGCCGCTGCCGAACGATCCAAGGAAGTAAACGAAATGCTCGGCCTGGCCGCCAAGCACAATCAGCGTTCATTCGCTGACGACGCTATCCGCCAGGGCATGACATTGGCGCAGTTCCGGGGCGCTTTGTTGGACAAGATTGCCGACAAGCCGCTGGACGTCGCTGACGTTGAGCTGACACCAAAAGAGGAGCGACAATATAGCTTGATCAACGCAATCCGATCAGCGCAGACAGGCCGATTTGACGGCTTCGAGCGTGAGGTATCGGAGGAGCTTGCCAAGCGATATGGCAAGGAGCCGCGCGGTTTCTACGTTCCTTCCAGCATCTTCAAGCGGGATTTGACGGTCGGCACCAACGCCGCCGGCGGATTTTTGAAGCCAACCGACCACCTTGGCGGTGAGTTCATCGACGCGCTTCGCGCGAACCTGGTGATCTCTAGCCTGGGCGCTCGCATGATGCAAGGACTGAAGGGCGACGTCGCCATTCCTGCACTGAATGCCAAGACCTCAGTCGGCTTTGTCGCTGAGAACGCGGCGCCCGGTGCTGAAGGCGCTCCGACTTTCCGACAGGTAACGATGTCACCCAAGACTCTGGTTCAGTACGTTGATATCTCTCGCAAGCTGTCAATGCAATCTGATCCCAGCGTCGAGCAGGTGATCCGCGACGATCTGACCCGCCAATTCGCGGCGAAGATTGACGAAGTGGCAATCGAGGGCGGCGGTTCTAACGAGCCGGAAGGCATCACCCAGACCAGCGGCATCGGTTCCGTTGTAATGGGCAACAACGGCGGTGCGGTTACTTACGCCAAGCTGGTCGACCTCGAGAAGGAAGTCGCCATCGACAACGCGCTGGCTGGAAATCTGGCATACCTCACCAACCCGAAAGTGGTCGGTGCTATGCGTCAGACTCCGCGCCAGGCGAGCGGTGTTGAGGGTAACTTCATCCTGAACGACAGCAACACCCTGCTGGGTTACAACGTAGCAAGCTCGACGCTTGTTCCTTCGGATTTGACCAAAGGAACCAGCTCTGGTGTTTGCTCGGCTATAATCTTCGGAAACTTCAATGACCTGATGATCGGCATGTTCGGCGGTCTCGATGTGCTGGTTGATCCCTACACCGGATCAGCTACCGGCGCGACCCGAATCGCGATGTATCAGGACATTGATGTCGCTGTCCGTCATGCGGAATCGTTCGCTGCGATTCTGGACGTCACGACTTAATAGTCGAAACGGCGCCCTTCGGGGCGCCTTTATTTTTTGAGGTCATAACATGAAAGTGAAGCTCGTTAGTTCAATCGCCTGGAAGGGCGAGCACCAGGAGGCCGGCAGGGCGCTCGAAGTAAGCGACGCCGATGCTCACTGGCTGATATCTCGCGGTCGGGCGGTAGCCTGGACCGAGGCAAATGAAGTCGACGCGGATACCCGCGCAGCAAAGCCGAAAGCAACCAGGAAAAAGGCGGCGAAGTAAGTGGCCGTTGAGACAGACACCGAGCGCGCGGTATTTTTCGATTCCGATGATTTCGCCGTGTCTGCAACTTATACCCCGGCGGGGGGAGCTGCGACGACGATCTCCGGCATATTTGACGACGCATTCGAGCCGGTAGAGGCCGGCGGATTTGTCCCGGTTGCATCAAGCGCGCCCATTTTCCAGTGCAAAACCAGCGATGTCGCATCGGCGGCGGAAGGTGATGCGCTGACAGTAAACGCGACAAGCTATCTGATCCGGGTCGTAATGGACGACGGGACCGGCGTTACGATGCTCCAGCTCGAGAAACAGTAAATGGCTCACGTTCGCAAACAAATCCGCGACAATGTAGTGACGGCGCTGACCGGGCTGACGACAACCGGGAGCAATGTGTTCCGCTCCAGGGTTTACCCTATGGAGACCAGCAAGCTCCCCGGCCTGGCGATTTATACCGATTCCGAGGAGATCGCGCCGCAGACAATCAACCCCCCCAGGACCCAACTGCGAACGCTGACGGTTACTGTCGATTGTTATGTCAAGGGGGTCTCGAATTTTGACAACGATCTCGATACAATCAGCGAGGAAGTCGAGGAGGCACTCGCGGCGGATTTAACTCGAGGCGGACTCGCGAAAGATACGCGGGTCTCTAGTTTTCAGGCCGATTTTTCCGGCGAAGGTGAGCAACCTATCGCGACCGGGAAAATCAGCATCGAGGTCGATTATGTGACCGTCGAAAACGCGGTCGGTACTGCCGCATAAAGGAGAGCAAGACATGGCGAAACGAATTCAGGTGTGGCCGCCTAAAGGTGGCGACCCGATAACGGTTTATGAAGTCGATGCGGGTCGGCTCATAATGAACGGCTGGACAACTGAGCCGGCCAGCAAACCAAAGGCAAAATCGAAAGATCGAGCCGCAACACCGAAAGCCGAGGAGGCAAACTAAATGGCAACACTAACGGGCAACAGCGGGACCGTTAAAGTCGGAGCCAACGCGATTGCGGAGATCCGATCTTTTAGCGTAGACGAGACAATGGACACCATCGAGTCGACTTCAATGGGCGACACTTATCGCACATTTGAAACATCGCTCAAAAGCTGGAGTGGTTCCGTCGATGTATTTTTCGACGATACCGACACCAGCGGCCAGGGCGCTCTCACCGTGGGGAGTGAGGTCACTGTAAACTTTCAGATCGAAGGATCGACAGCTGGCGATCACTTGCTGTCTGGTGCGGCGATTGTTACTGGTCGCACGATCAACAGCTCATTCGATGGCCTGGTCGAGGCATCCTTGTCTCTCCAGGGCGACGGTGCATTGACTGAAGGCACAGTGCAATAATGGCCGCCAAGGGTGAAAAGTCTCGCGTCATATCGCGCGCGACCGATCATTTCAAGGCAAAGCCATTAAAGCGCATCGAAGTCGAGGAATGGGGTGACGAGGACGGGCCGCTGGTCGCGTACTCGTCGCCCTTTACCTTGCGCGACCAGGGGCGACTCCAGCATTTGACGGAGAAGCAATCCCACGCGGACACCCTGGCCGAATTGTTGATTATGAAATTGGTCGACGAGAACGGCGATAAGATCTTCACAATCGAAGATAAGCGCGCACTCCGAGAGGATGTTGACGCAACTATCGTCGCCAGAATCGCGAACAAAATCATGTCTACCGATGCTGAGGCGCTTGAGGGAAACTAAAGGAATCGGCCGACAGGCGATTTCGTTTTGTGCTGGCTGAGAAACTGGGCAAGACCGTCGCCCAGCTCGAGGCCGAAATGTCGGTCGAGGAGTTCATCGAATGGTCAATTTTCTTTCAGCTACAAGCGGAAGAAACTGAAAAGCAAAGAAAAGAGGCGATGAATGGCGGCAAATCAGGTCATAAAGGTCATATTCGAGGGCGTTGATCAGACCTCGAAAGCCGTCAAGAATGTCAAAAAGGGATTGGGCGATACCGATAAGGCTATCGGCAATCTAAAACGCTCACTCGGCGGAATGACCGGGGCGCTGGCCGCAGCAGCCGGCGCCGCCGGTTTCGGTCTCATGGCGCGCAATGCGCTCCAGACTGCCGATGCTCTCGGCAAGACATCACAAAAGCTCGGCGTTACTTCGAGCGAGCTTTTCAAATTCCAGACTCAGGCCGAGCTTGCCGGTATCTCCACCGATACGGCAAACATGGCACTCCAGCGATTTGTCCGCAGGACAGCGGAAGCCGCCCAGGGGACGGGCGAGGCGAAAAATGCCCTTATCGAGCTGGGGATTAGCGCCGAAGATATCCAGAAGCTGCCACTATCCGAAAGGATGAAGGTTCTCGCGGACGCATTCAAAGGGGTCAAAAACCCGGCGGATCGTTTGCGTTTGGCGTTCAAGCTATTCGATAGCGAAGGCGCCTCGATGGTCAATATGCTCGAGGGCGGCAGCGAATCGCTGGAAGAAACCGAGCGCCGAATGAAGGAGCTCGGCCTCGAGATCGACGACACTGCTGTCCCGGCGATTGAAGAATTCAACGATACGATGGAGCTGATGAAGCGCCAGGTCCAGGTCGCGATGATTCAAGGGCTCGGCGAGGCGACCCCGGTGTTGCAGGAGCTATCAGAAAAGCTCGCGCCGGTGATTGTTCAGATCACCGAGGGATTGCTGACCGGCCTTCAGTGGATGCTCGACAACCTGGGGACGATCGTGACGGCGGTGAAGGCGTTTGCCGCAGCCTGGGCGGCGATAAAGTTCGCCGGGGTAGTCAGCGGTCTCGTTTCTTTAACGACCGCGCTCGCAGGGCTGGCCGTTGCAGCGGCACCGGCCGCGCTTCCGATTCTGGCAATCGGCGCGGCCATCGCGGCGGTGACTGTCGGGGTCGCGGCATTTACTGGCGACCTTCAAAAGATAGCGGAAAAATTCGGGCTCCTCGAGAAAAGTACCGAAGGCGCGGAAGTTCAGACCGATGAATTTGCCGGAGCGGTTGAAGAATTGCAAGAGATCGTCGTCACGGCCGAGCGGCGAGAGCTCCCGGCATTTGCTGACGCGGTTGACCATGTTGCCGACGAGGAAATCGACGCAACATTGCGGACCAATGAGTTCCGCGTCGCGCTCGAGCAACTGCGCGAGAAAGCACTAAAACCGAAGAAAGACCTCGAGGATTACACCGCCCAGATGGCGATCCTCAAAAATCAGTTTGAAACCGGAAAGATCGGCATCGAAGAATACCGAGCGATGGTCAAGGTTTTGGCGAGCGACTTTACCGGCGTCGAAAGCGAGGTCGAGAAGATACGCCAAAAAATCAGCAACTTGAACGTGGTTCTCGCCGATTCGAAAGAGATATTCGGCGAAAATTCGGACCAAGTTCGCGCCCTTGAGATGGAGCTGGAGTCTCTCGGTGGCGAGCTGGTCGAGGCGATACAAGCGACCTCGACAATGACTGAAAACCAACGGGAGTTACTCGAGGAAGCGACGGCGGTCGAGCGAAAGATTGCCGAGCTGAACCAAGATCTCGCGGACTATGACGCATTGCTGGCAAGCGGAGCCATTTCGGCGGATCAACACGCGCGAGCCGTGAAGGGCGTACGAGAGGAAATCACCGAGCTTAACGATTCCACGCTGACCGATTTCGAGCGCATGATAAAAGATTCATTCGACGCGACCCCGGTCGGTGAATTCCTGAACGAGATTGATGGCATTGTTGGCGGTTCTGGCGCGCTTGGAGGTCTGATCGATGAATTGCTCGGCGCCGGGGGCGTAAAACCCGCGATCGACAACTGTTTCGGCACGGCTCCGGTGACTGCGTTTGGCGATGCAGTTAAAGGTTTATTCGGGGGGAGCGGCTCGGCGCTGGGAGGATTTGGCGCCGCGCTTGGAAATCTGACCAATGCGCTGGGCGGTTTTTTCTCTGGCGCGCTGAGTAGTTTTTCCAGCTTCAAGGATGCGATCATCCGCACACTTGAGCAGATTGCCGCCGCCGCGATCGCGTCGGTTGGTCTTAGCTTTCTGAAAAACCTGATCCCAGGATTGCGCGATGGCGGCATGGTTGAGGGATTTGCTACCGGCGGGAGAGTGAGCGGTCCGGGTGGGCCGACGGCGGATCGCGTCCCGGCTATGCTGTCCGACGGCGAATATGTTATTCGAGCAAGCTCGGTCAGCAAGTTCGGCTCATCTTTTTTTGATGCAATCAATTCCGGCAGAATGCCCGGCTTCGCATCGGGCGGACTATTTGGCGGCTTTTCTGGGTCGATTGATAACTTCGATTGGTTCGAGTTTTTCAGTCAGTATTTCGGAAACTTTGGACCGGCGGGAAATATCGAGGGAATCCAGAATGTGATCAAAACGATCCTGGTCACGATGGAGACATTCCAGCAAGCAATCAAGGACGGCGTTACCGGGGCAATCGATGCGGTGACCGAGCAGATATTCGGCGGGACATCCGTTTTTGATGTTAGTTATGTGACGGAGATCGTCGATAAAATTCTCGAAGGTGTATTCGGCGGTCTGGTGGATATCGCACAAAGCGGAGAAGCACCGACAGACGGCAATATCTTCGACCGCATCCGAGAGGCCATTTTCAAGGGTGGCACATTCCCGAATGTGAGCGATGAATTTTCGGAACCATTTTCGCAGAGCATGATCGACGAGCTGATTAAGATGATCACAAATCTCCAGAACATGATTTTGGATTTTAGCTTCGATGATCATGTAAAGACCTTATTCAACAAGGCCGACGCGGTGGCGGGTGGGTCTCTATATGTCCAGGGCCGACAGTTCGGTGGACCGCTCGAGCGCGGCCAGGCGTCGATAGTCGGAGAGGATGGTCCGGAGCTGTTTATCCCCGGTCGAGGCGGCACGGTTTCCCCAATCAATGACCGGGGCGGCAAGGACTTGATCAAGGCCGTGAATGAGGTGCGCGACGAGATCGTCGACCTTCGCAGGCAATTCACCAGAATCGAATCGGGTCGTGCGCTGGCGGGTGGCCGACAATAATGGTCGCCACAACTCTCGCCGAATTGGTCGAAAATCCATACGCGGCCAAATCGTATATTGTGATTTTGAAGCCCTACGACCCCGGCACATCGTCGACGGTCACGGTTTACCTATCGGATCGCGGCTATGTATCGGCTCCGTCTGAAACCCCGGCGAGCACTTACTTCGAGCCCAGAGTGATCGAGGCGCTGAATTTTGAACGCGCGATGTTCACATCCTCGAAGATCGGCGGAGAATCAAGGCCATCGTTCGGGGCGATTGAGCTGGCGAATGCCGACGGCGGTCTGGACGCATTTGCTGGGTATGCCTGGGACAACCGCGAGGTCGAGGTTAAGGTCGGCGAGAAGGGTGCCAATCTGTCGCAGCACTTCACCATATTCAAGGGACAATCGAAGTCAGTCGACTTCGACGACCTTGTTCTCCGGGTCGTGATTCGCGACGGCCAGGATAAGTTCACGCGCACATTTCCGCCGAATACCTACGCCGGCACCGGGGGGAATGAGGGTTCGGCGATTATGGAGGGCGTCGCGAAACCGATCTGCCTGGGGGAGGTATTCAATATCACGCCGATTCTGGTCGATGACTCGAACGCGGCCGCGAAGGTGTACCAGGTGCATGACGGGCAGATCGAATCGATTGTCGCGGTATATGAGAATGGAGTCGCGACGACCAACCTCACCGCCGACCTGACGAATGGGCGCTTCACCATGACGGCGGCAGTCGCCGGGAATTTAACGTGCGACGTTAAAGGCGCCAAGCCGGGCGGCACATACAAGGAGACCGCTGCCGATATCATTCGGTTCCTGGCGGCTGAATATGGCGGACTGACCGATCCCGATGATCTCGATACCGCATCATTTGCCGATCTCAATACGGCGAACAGCGCGCCGGTGGGCGCTTATATCCCCACCAGGTCGAACATCCTGAACACGCTCGACAATATCGCCAATACAGTCGGCGCATTTTATGGATTCGACCGATCCGGCAAGCTCAACGTCGGCCGGGTGGCGGTTGCCAGCGGTACGCCGGACCTCGAGCTGGACTCGACCAATATCATCGAGCTGGAGCGACTGCCAACCGAAATCCCGACGTCGACGGTCATCGTGAAATACAAGAAAAATCACACCGTATTCGACGAGGACGCGCTCGATAGTGGCGCAGCGGACCCTGATTTTTTCCAGCGGGAGGGCGCCAGCGTAGTCGCGACCGACTCGGCCGTTGCGGCGATTTACCCAAATGCGAAGTTTCTGGAGCTCGATTCGGCATTTGCCGCATCGGCCGGGGCATCGGCGGAGGCGACCCGGCTGCTGAATCTTTACAAGGTGCAACGGGACATTTATCGAATCCGCTGCAAGGCGCAGCCGTTTACGCTGAAGCTCGGGGACGTCGTAAAGGTGACGTTTTCGCGGTATTCTCTCGATTCGGGGAAATTGTTTTCGGTTGTGTCGCTTTTTGAGGACGCGGCGGTCAATGAAGTAGAGCTGGAGCTGTGGGGCTGATATGTCGAGCATGATGATTTCAAGCGAAAACCGCATCGATGATGCGACATCGCTGACGGCTGATTCGGAGGTTTCAACGCTGCCGATCGCAAACGTGCAGGATCGCCAGCTCGTCAAGGTTTACCGCTCCGATGCGGCGACAACGATCCAGATCGACGCGAATTTTGGGTCCGGCAAGGTGATCGATTTTGTCGCAATTATCCGCCACAACATCACGCAGTCGGGAACGGTGCGGGTCAGATTGTCTACGGTGTCAGATTTTTCGACAACTGTTTATGACAGCGGAACGGCGAAAGCCTGGCCGATCATCGAGGAGTTCGGAACGCTTCCCTGGGGTGTTTTTTCCTGGGGCGGATTCCTGAACCCATCGGTTGCGGCGGATTATACGATCTCGACTTATCGAGTATTGACGAGCCCGGTCGTCGCCCAGTATTTGCGGATTGATATTGTCGACCCCACCAACACCGATGGATATATTGAAATCGGGCGCCTGATATCCGGGCCGGCATATAGACCGTCACAAAATTATTCATTCGGCGCTGAATTTGAGTTCGTTGACGAGTCTCGGGTGGTAAAATCACGAGGGGGGCAGACGTTCATCGATGAGGTCGAGCGATTCCGGCGGGTGTCTTTTGAGCTGATAAACATCCCGGAGGCGGAGATTTTCTCGAACGTCTTTAATAGCATCGACCGTCGGCGCGGGATTGCGAAAGATATCCTAGTGATCCCGCAGCCGAATGATGAAGCGACATTTGTCACGCAGAACATATACGGGCGCCTAGTCTCGACGACCCCGATCCAGAATCGAACGATGGAGTATTACGGGCGACAACTTGAAATAGAGGAATTGATCTAATGGCATATCCGGTCACATTAAACGGCAGAACGTATACCCTGGCGGATTTCGAGGGTACCAATTACGTCGACGGATTACCCGACGCATTCGAGGATTTTGTCACTCACGCCGGGGACATCTATAACGACACATCGACGACTTCCACCTCCATCGGCACCGGATCAAAAACCTTCACGGTGAGCTCAGGGAAGCCATACCAGGCCGGCACTCCGCTGCGAATCGCGGACGCTGCTAACCCGGACACCAATTTCCTCGACTGTATTGTGACCAGCTACAGCGGGACAAGCCTGGTCGTTGATGTTTTTGGGTTTGCTGGAAGCGGGACGATCGCGTCCTGGACGGTCAATATCGGCGGCGCTAAAACTGTCGACGGCACTCTGGCGGTCGCCCAGGGCGGCACCGGGGCGACAACCGCATCCGATGCCCGGACAAACCTTGACGTCTACTCGAAGGCGGACGCGGATTCTCGGTTCCTCAACGTATCCGGCGAGGCGTCCAATGTCACTATGACCGGCGACGTCACCATCGGAGACACTTCCGGCGATACACTGACCGTTAACGCGACGGCGACATTCGCGAACGGCGTCTCATTCGGCGACAACGTGATCTCGGGCGATGACATTGACGGCGGAACAATCTCGAATTTTGCGTCAACAGGCATCGACGATAACGCCACTTCTACGGCACTAACGGTGACTGATTCTGGAATAGCAGCAACGCTGACAACCGCTGCACAGCCAAACATCACTTCTGTCGGAACGCTGACAGGGTTCACCTCCACAGGCATCGACGATAACGCCACAAGCACTGCGATTACGATTGATGCGTCTGAGAATGTTGGTATTGGTACGATTTTGCCTACTGTGGCCTTGGATGTGGTTGGCACTGCAAAAATCCTGCGTAACACTGGAGCAACCAACACTGGCGACCAAAATAGCATCGTAGCCGGAGTCACCACAACTGGTGTGTATAACGCCTCTTATGGCGCTGGACTACAGTTTCAGATCACAAATTCGTCGGGTGGTTACGCTGGCTCACGCATTGTCAGCAGGCTAAACGCAGACAACAACACCGCCAACTTGGTGTTCCAAGCCAGAAACTATGGTTTTTCTGACAGCATGACGCTAGATGCCAGCGGCAACGTGCTGGTTGGGAAAACTTCAGACGACATTACGGTTGCGGGCTGTCAACTTAACGCCGACGGTGCTTTGTTGGGAACCCGCGCAAGCGGCCAGCCTATGACATTAAACAGGACAGGCACTGATGGCGACGTTGCACAATTCCGCAAAAGCGGCACCACTGTGGGGAATATTGGTGTTATAAATTCAGATAATTTATTTATAAGCGGTTCTGTCGCAAACCATGCTGGCCTTCAATTTGGTACTAATGCAGTTGCACCAATGGTTGCAGGCGCAAGTGTAGATGATGTAATTGATTTAGGGGCTCCATCAGAGAGATTTCAAGACCTCTACCTCTCAGGCGGCGCATACCTTGGTGGTACTGGTGCGGCTAATCATTTAGACGATTACGAGGAAGGGACATTTACACCAACAGTTTCTGGTTCCACTACAGCAGGAACGACCACATATTTACTGCAAACTGGAAGCTATACAAAAATTGGTCGAATGGTTTATGTTAACCTGATCGTCCAATACTCGTCTGCCACAGGCACAGGCTCATATCGTATCGGCGGACTGCCATTTACCTCTAGCAATGGCATTAGTGAGAATTATGCTGTTGGATCTATGTTGCCTAGCGAACTAAATTGGACTGGTGGTAGTAGCTTGATGCCACTACAGTTTCAAAACACAGATTACATCATTCCGTATTACGTCGCAGATGATGCGGGCGCGTCTCCACAGCAAATTGTCAACGAATCGGCAAATGCAAGAATTACCTTAGTTTATCAAGTAGCTTAATTACCTCACTCGGATGATTGAGGTGGACTAAAGAGGAAACGAAAATGGCATTAACAGAAAGAACAGAAGTAGACAAAATTGAAATCGTAGGGCCGTATCGCGCTGTGCAGGTGCGTACCGCTACGGTTATCTATCGTGATGACGTAGAGCTAAATCGCTCGTTTCATCGTCACGTTATCCAAGCGGGTGAAGATTACTCCGCAGAGGATGCAGAGGTTCAAGCAGTCTGCGAGGCAGTGCATACGCCGGAAGTCATCGCGGCTTATGAGGCGCATAAAGCGTCTTTGCAACCAGAAGCGCCGGCAGAGGAGCCAGAGCATAAACCAGAGTCGGAGGACTAAACATGAAAGGGTTGCTGGCAGTATTGGGGTTATGGTCAGCGGTAGCATTTGGTCAGACAGTCATCCTTTACGATGACGGAACGCAATACACGCTCGGACACGGCGAGTATATTTATATAAGCATCTACGACACCCTTTACCAAAAGAAAGAATACAGAAACGGTGACTACTACGTTCGCAACTATCCATCCGAAAAGCGCGACTATGTGCCTGACTATGAGAGCACTAGCGAGGTAGGCACTCAAGAATGGTGCGAGGCGTTTGAACCCGCAGACTCTTTTTCATTTTCGACGATTTCATGGGATCGCTACTGCGACACTAATGATGACGGCGAATACAATATGTGCGACTGGTACGAGCCTACTGGAGTTATGACGTTTCAAGAAATTGAATATCAAAAGCAATGCGGCGATGGATAGGCTAATAGAAGGGATATTGGTATGTTCGTTATTGAGCCTGGCGGTCGTCGTATTGGTTTTCGCCTCTGCCGCTATGGGCTGCGCGTGGGCAATGCAATATCTCAGCTAATCAACACGCTGGTCGGCGGGGACAATCCGAACGAGTCGGTCAGTGGGCGCGCCTGGAGAGAACGGCGGAGGTTTGGCTGGAAGCAAACCCGAATCGTCATCGATTTCCTTTTCTCGCCATTTCACAAAAATCACTGTCAAACGTCAGCTCGAAATGATGTGCGGCGCGCCAGGTCTTTAATCGCAGATTCGGTCGATCATTAGGGCCGGACAATTATTTGACATTTGAATGGATGGGGTCGGCTGGTAGAATCCAGCAAACTCCTGGGGGCGCGCGTTTTGGTTACTGAATCCACAAAACAAGCGATTGATGCTGCAAGTATAATGACGATGATCGGATCAATGGGCGCAATCTTGCCGCCTATGGCTGCGCTGTTCACGATCGTCTGGACTGCTATCAGAATCTACGAAACCAAAACGATCCAGGCACTACTCGGCAAGGACGACGATGCCGGCTGATATCGGTCAACATAACACCCGCAACAACAAACCATGATCACCAGGGGGCGTCGTGTCTTTATTGGGAAAACTGTTCGGATCAAGTAAGGCGACCGGCGACATCATCGACAGGACATTCGGCCTGATCGATAAATCCTTTTACACCAAACAAGAGCAAGGCGAGGCGCTAATGAAGGCCGAAGCCGACGCTCGCCAGATGACGATCAAATGGCTCGAGTCGACCAGCGGCTCCAGACTGGCGCGTCGCGTTATCGCCTTTGGGATCACCGGGGTGTGGCTCTTTATGTTCCTGGCTGCGACTGTCAGCTCCCTGGTGGCGATCTGGGTGACTGACGACGCAGCGGCAAAGCTCGCAGATAGCACAGCCATCCTCGATGGTCGGATCGATACCATGACCCCGGCGGTCATGCTGATCCTGGGCTTTTATTTCGCAGCGCCCTACATGGGCGACCTGGCGAAGGGCGCGCTCCAGAAGTTCGGGAACACTGAAAGATGACGGCCGGCGTCGACTTCAAGGTTTTGACCAAATGGCTGGAGCTCGACGAGGGCTGCAAGCTGAAGCCTTACTATTGTACCGCTGGGAAGCTAACCATCGGCGTCGGGCGCAACCTCGAGGACACTGGGATCACCAGGGCCGAGGCGCAGTTCATGCTTGAGAGCGATATTGTGCGGTTGATGAAGGAGCTCGACGAGCTTTTTCCAGAATGGCGCGACCTATCCGAAACCCGGCAAATGGTCGTGCTCAATATGTGTTTCAATATGGGGACGTTCGGATTCCTCAACTTCAAGCGAACAATAGCGTATATGCGCGAGGAAAGATTCGCGGAGGCAGCGGACGAAATGTTGCGGTCCCAATGGGCCGAGCAAGTGGGGGCAAGGGCGCACAGACTGTCGGATGCAATGCGGGAGGATAAAGCGCCCGTTTAATATCTGATCAGATCGGTCGAACAGGCTCGGAATAATGGGGCCGCGTATTACTTCACCGGGAAGCCCTGCAAGTTCGGGCACCTGGCGCCCAGGTATACCGCCAATAAATGCTGCACAACGTGCAACGCCATCAAATGCACCGTATTGAGCCCTGAGAAACGCGCAGAAAAGCGCGCATACTGGCGCGAATATGACCAGGAGCGCGGGTCTCGAGCCGAATACTGGCGCGATCATTACCGCAAAAACAGGGCTCATATATACCCGGCGCGCTACATCCGGCCGAAGTACAAAAGCACGAACAGAAAATGTCGCGAGAGGCGCCGGCTTTACATTGAGCGCGCCAACATACTGCGCGAAAATGACCTGGTGCAGGCTGAGATCGATGAGGTTTATCGCCAGGCGCGAGAAGTCACCGCCGAAACCGGCGTCCCGCATTCGGTCGATCACATCGTCCCGCTGCGCGGCAAATTGGTTTGCGGCCTTCACGTTCCCTGGAATCTGCAAATACTGACCGCGAGGGAAAATTCAGTAAAAGGCAACCGCTGGGATGATCAAACTGGTAACGGAACAAGGTGATCTCTACATCCGATCGGGCGAGATTTTGATGCTTTTACCCGAGCGCGGCCGCTCTGGCTGTTCGATGATTTACACGCAGCTATTCCCGGAGGGGCTATCGATCGACATGAACCCCGAGGAGATATACGCCGCAGTTCTCGAGGAGGAAGGCTGGGAGGTCGAGACGGTCGACGAGTATGAGATCGAAGTCGAGGACGGCGAGGAACACTTCTAAAAAAAGGCCGCTGTCAAAAGACCAGCGGCCGAACCTTTAGGAGTGGTTGATCCCGCAAAGGGAGAGCGGGATCGGTTAGATACTACTCCGAATAATCAAAGACTTCAAACGAATGGTGCGCGCCTCTTTGGCGGCGACTACGCGCTCCGGCTGGGCTTTGTAATTCCTGACCGGCCATTCCACCCGGTAGGGTCCAGCCTGCCCGAGTGTCGCGTCACCCATCGCGGTCATCACCTTGACCTCCAACTCCTCGATCTCGTCGTTCAACTGGCGCCGGTGATCGCGTAACAGCTCCAGGTGATAGATATCGTTCTCGAGGCCGTTAAGCTCGACCGGAATTTCGTTTTTCTCCGCCGGCGCGATCACCGCATCGTCGACATTCACCGGCGGGTAGTAATTTTCAGAAATCACGCGCAGCCGGAAGTCGGTGCAAAGTAGCCCGATCTCGGCCTGAATATCCAAATCCGCGCGCATGATGGTGATCCGACGCTCAATGCCCCGATGCAGCGTGACAATAATCCCGGTGCTGGCGCCGATCGCCATCATTTGCGCCTGGAGCTGAATGGGTCCGCGATAAAGTGGGATTTCATCGCTCGGCGGTGCGGTCGTGACCTTGCACTCGATGGGGATACGACCCTGGAGGGTGATCTCGTCGGCGCCTTCAATGCGGACTGTTGCGCCTGACGCAACAAGTAGCGGTTCGTCGATCGTGGCAATGCCATCGCATGAGACCTCGAAATCCTCGAGCTTAATCACCGGAGGCGATTGCTCGACCTGGGTGATGCCCAGAACGTCGCAGGCGTTTTGTATCAGCACCGGCTCGAGCAGATTGCCGACGATGCCCGGCTCTCCGATGTCGGATTCCTGACGCTCTCCGCGCGCTGCCTGGATCGATTTGCGG